>ERZ1034969.25-NODE-25-length-110633-cov-9.909476_pt1 | contig 110633 bp, 120 predicted proteins | sample MGYA00520624_ERZ1034969 | MGnify/ENA primary metagenome ERZ1034969 (study PRJEB33766, sample SAMN09781776) | gut metagenome | biome: gut microbiome | host: Homo sapiens | place: Madagascar | study: EMG produced TPA metagenomics assembly of the PRJNA485056 data...
TCGCGACCTCCGACGTGACAGGCCGGCGCTCTAACCAACTGAGCTAACACCCCGTTCAGCTGCGAGAAAGTACAATACAGCAGTTAGCGATTCGATGCAAGTACTATTTTCAAAAAATTGGCAGTCCGGCGGTTTTCAACCCGGAACGACACGTCATGACGGATTCGTGCCCGCGTAGAGAAACCGAACTTAGGCAGAAAATCGAACAGCCTCCCGGCGACCGCCCTATCAGCAGCTATCCTAGCGCCATCGATCAACCTCCCAGCGACTGCCCTAGCATCGACCGCCCTAGCATCGACGCCGTGCCCGACCCCAATCATGGCAATACGCGCAAGAGCGCCTCCCATCCCGCAATGCACAAGAAATGGGAGGCGACTCAAGGGCGTTCGTCGTTTATTCAGCCTATTTCGCCCGCTGATCGATGCGCGTCATGGACAGCACGCGTAGCGGCTGTCCATCGGCAGGCGGCTCGATGGACTGCGTCCAAGCGTTGTCCACCAGAAACGCCAGCGGAACCTCCTGCTCCTGGCCATCGGGCGCGTTAGCCTGATCAAGGCATGCGGCCAGCAGCTTGTCGGGACGAAGGCTGCCCGTAGGCTTCTGCTCCAAGGTGAACGTCAGCGACGCCCCCTCGAGGAGCATCTCCCCCACCAGGAAGTCGGCCACGTCGAGCACCTTCTCCTTCTTCTTGCGGATGATGTGCACCTGCGCGGGCACCGGCAGCTGCGCCGGCGCGGCCGACAGCAGCGCACGATACGTGCTCAGCGGGAACGCCGCCGAAGCCGCAGGCGCCTTCGGCTCGATGTAGACGCATTCCTTCACCATAAGGTCGGGAACGCTCTCCTTCTGCAGGGCGAGCAGCGCCTCCTCGGGACGAACATAGCGCAGGAGCTGCAGATCGACCATCTCGTGCGTGCCGCCCACGCCCACGGGCAGCGCGGCGCCGAACGCGATCTTCATATGCGGGCTGAAGCCCTGCGACACGGCGAACGGAAGCTGGGCGCGACGTACGGCGCGCTCGATGGCGCGCGCCACCTCAAGGTGCGACAGCAAAGCCAGGCGACCCTGCTTGGCGAACGTGATGCGCATGCGGAACGTCTGCTGCTCGGCCATGCTACTCCCCTTCCTCGGCGGTTTGCGGACCGGCGGCGGGCTGTCCGCTTGCGGCCTGCTCGGCGGCTACGGCCGCAGCCGCACCCTCTTCGCCAGCCTGCTGCGGGCGAGCGTTCGACCCGCCGGCGATGCGCGGCTGCGCCAGCTGGTTGTCGATGCCCAGGCCCGGGCATGCGCCGCATGCGGCGCAGCGCTCGAAGGTGCAGTCCGGCGTGGTCTTCTCCGCAGCGGCCTTCTTGCGCTCATGCGCCAAAAAGCGCGTGGACACGCCCGTGGAGATATGCTCCCAAGGCATGACGTAGCTGGTGTCGTAGGACGTCTGCGCGACAGCGGCAGGGTCAAGACCCACCTCGACGGCGGCATCGCGCCACGCCTGCTCGCTGAAGTGCTCGGTCCATGCGTCGAAGCGCGCGCCGTGACGCCACGCGGATTCCACCCAGGCGGCGGCAGCGCGCCCGCCGCGGCTCATGACGGCTTCGACGAAGCTGGTGGACGGGTCATGCCAGTGCACGTCGATGGCGCGGTACTTCACGCTGCGGCGAAGGAGGGACACGCGGCGCAGGGCCTCTTCCGGGGCGATCTGGCCGTCCCACTGGAACGGCGTCTGAGCCTTCGGCACGAACAGCGCGCACGACACCGACATGCGGATGTTGCCGCGCTGCTCGACCGGCACGGCCTTCTTCGCCCTATCGTAGGCGCGCTGCACCAGGCTGGCGATGCCCTTGATGTCGTCATCGGTCTCGGTGGGCAGGCCGATCATGAAGTACAGCTTGCAGCGGCGCCAACCGGCGCCGAAAGCCGCGTCCACAGCGCCGAACAGGTCGTCTTCGGTCACCTGCTTGTTGATGACGTCGCGCAAACGCTGCGTACCCGCCTCGGGGGCGAACGTCAGGCCGCCCTTCTTCTGGCCGGCCACCAAGCCCGCCATATCCACGCCGAAGCTGTCAAGGCGCTGGGAAGGCACGGAGATGCGCACGCCCTTGCCCTGGAACTGCTTGTTCAGGCGCGTGAGGACATCGGCGATCTGCGAGTGGTCGGTGGAGGACAGCGAGGTCAGGCTGACCTCGTCATAGCCGGTTTGCGCCAGGCCGCACACCACCGAGTTCACGATGTTGTCGGCAGAGCGCTCACGCACCGGGCGGTACATCATGCCCGCCTGGCAGAACCGGCAGCCGCGGGCGCACCCGCGCAGCACCTCCACGTTCAAACGATCCTGCACCACCTCGGTGAACGGCACGATGCACGGCTCCCAGCCCGGGCTTTCCGCGAACCCCTCGAACACGCGCTTCCGGATGTGCGTGGGAAGGCCCTCCTCGACCGGCTCGATCCAGCTGCCGGCCTGCTGCGCCTGCTCCTCCTCGCGCCAGCGATACAGGCTGGGCACGTAGAAGCCGTCCATGCGCGCGATGGCGCGCAGGATGTCGGCACGGCACGCCCCTTCTGCGCGCAGGCGGCGGATAGCCTGCAGGCACTCGGGCAGCGCCTCCTCGCCCTCGCCGATGCTGAAGATGTCGAAGAACGGCGCATAGGGCTCGGGGTTGAACGAGCACGGGCCGCCGCCGATGACGAACAGGTCGTCCTCGCCGCGGTCCTGCGCGTGCAGCGGGATGCCCGCCAGGTCAAGCGCCTCGAGCACGTTCGTAGCCACCAACTCATGGGACAGCGTGACGCCGAGCGCATCGAACTCGGCCACAGGCGCGCAGCTTTCGATGGAGAACAGCGGCAAGCCCTCGGCTCGCATGGTGTCGCAGAACTCCGCCGCCGGCAGGAAGGCGCGCTCGGCCACCATGCCGTCCACGGCGTTCACCACGTTCACCAGGATGCGCAGGGCCTGATTGGCCTGCCCAAGCTCGTAGGTATCCGGATACATCATGCAGAAGCGGAAGTCCGCCTCGGGTTTGTACACGCAGCCGAACTCATGGTTCAGGTAGCGCGCCGGTCTTTCGGCGCTCGCAAGCAGCGGCTCGAGCCGCGGCCACAGATCTGTCACTGTTACCCCCTCGGAAACAAGATTAGCGTCGGGAAATGCGGGCGCGCAGACTCGCAGCGGCATCGGTTGCCTTTTGGCGAACGGCTTCCACGGCAGCCGCGCCGTTGTCGGCGGCAGCGCCTGCAGCCTGCTTCGCGGCAGCGGCGATCACCTTATCGCGCGCGGCCGAAACGTACTCGGCGAACTTCGCCACCGTCGGCCCGCCTTCGTAGAACTCCACGGCGGCACGGCCCATGGCAAGCGTGCCCGAATAGCCAACCGCAGCCTTCACGGCCCATCCGAGCACCGGCACGGCAGCGGCAAGCTGGCGCGCGACCGCGCGGCATGCGAACGCGCCGCCCACCAGGGCGGCAAGCTCGCGCACGCGCCCGGCGTCGATGGACTGCCCATAGGCCGCGGCGATTTGAAGCAGCATCTTGGCCTGGTTGAGCGTCATCACGGGAAGGTCGGCGCCCGGAATGAGGAACAGCAGCCCCACGCCGGCGTTCTGCACGGACGTGGCGTTGACCGTTTCCAAGGCCAGCGGACGACGAACGAACGGGAAGGCCTGCGCGAACGCCAGGCGCTTGGCACGGCACGCCGCGCACACCCATTGGCCCATGCGCGCATCGAGCGTGGCCCGCGCGTCGTCAATGAGCTCGATGGGCTCGTAGATGCCCACATCGCCGTTTTCCGGCGGCTTGGGCGCGCCCCACGAGGCCGTGATAGCCGGCCCCTGACCCGCTGCCGTGGACACGTGCTCGTACACCTTCGCCGTGAGCTTGGGCGCCACGATGTCCGCCTCGGGAATGGCGCAACCAGCCGCCTTGGCGATAGCCCCCACCAGCTGCGGGAGCGTAGTGACCACCATGGCGGGCACCCCGGCCTTGCGGCAAGCGCGGGCATAGGTGCCCACGTTCTCGTTAAGACCCGCCACGATGCAGGCCATGTCGTCTTCGGAGCTGGGCGCGAACTCGCGTCCGTCCAGGTAGATGAGCGAAACGCGCGCCGTGTCGGAAGCGCTGGCGAACGCCTGGCGCACATGCGCGGCAACATCGCCCGGCGCCGTTTCGTCCACATAGACGCTTACCGAAAGCGGCGTGGCGCGGGCGGCCTCGACGTTGACGGCCTCTTCCAACAGCGCGCCGATATCAACAGGAAGCTGCATAGGGCATCCTTTCGCTTAATGCTGCTTGAGCGTCGCGTTGTGGGACCAAACCGAGCCGATCATGCCCAGCATGAAGAAGTTCACCACCATAAACGACGATCCGTAGCTCATGAACGGCAACGGGATGCCCGTGATGGGCATCAGGCCGCAGTCCATGCCGATGTTCTCCAAGATCTGGAACAACCACATACCCACGACGCACATCACGATGACCATGCCGAACAGGTCGCCGGAGCTGCGGGCTATGCGGAAGCTTATCAAAACCAGCGCGGCGTACAAACCGAGCAGCACGAGCGCGCCCAAAAATCCCAGCTCCTCGGCAAGCACGCAGAAGATGAAGTCGGTGGGCGCCTCGGGAAGAAGGCCTAGCGAATGTTGCGTGCCCTGGAACAGGCCCTTGCCGAACAGGCCGCCCGAGCCGATGGCGACCTTCGCCTGCTGCAGGTTGTAGCCTTCATCGGTAGTTGCCGTGCCGGACTGGTCCATGAATACCAACAAGCGGTTGCGCTGGTACTGTTTGAGCAGCTTGTACTCGCCCGTGGAGGATTTGATGACCTCGTCTATGGCGAACACCGCCACGACAGCGGCCACGAACAATCCAAGCGTTATCAGCAGGCATTTCGAGTTAGCGCCGCCCATGACCAGGGCGAACGCCGCAATGCACAGATACACCAGGCCGGTGCCCAGGTCGGGCTGCGTCATGATGCACGCAAACGGCACCATCATGATGCCCAAAGCCTTCACATACTCGCGCGGATCGTCCAAGTTGCCGCCGTAGCGCGCCATGACCGCGGCATCCATGAGGATGACGGTGATCTTGGCGAACTCGCCGGGCTGGATCTGCATGCCCAGCTTGATCCAACTTTTCGCGCCCATGCCGGCATCGGTGCCGAGCCCCGGTATGTGCGGCGACATGATGAGCACCACGTTGATGATAAGGAACAGCGTGGTGTAATCCGACAAGCGCCGGTAATCGAACCGCCACACCAAGATCATGAACACAAGGCCCACGGCAACGCCGCCAAGCTGGCGGCTGTACTGGTAATCGCCGTCAGCGCGGACGGCGGAATACACGATGATCAAGCCGTATCCCACCAGCAACGTGATCACGATGGCAAGCGGCAGGTGCAGCCACGGGAAACGGCGCGGCTTGGATGCAGCTGATGCCGCCGCGTTGGGGCGGCGAAGCGAATCGATTTGCGGTAACTGCGCCATAGCGCCTCCTTCCCGTTAGTCCGAACGTCCGCTCGACGTGCCCTTACCGGCGCCGGCTTCCGACTTGCCCGAGGAGCCCGCGATATCGCCGACCTCCCCATCCGAGGCGTTGGTCGACGAAAGCGCCGCGGCCATGACCTGCGCGCCGATCGGCGCCGCTACCGATGAACCGCCGCCGCCGTGCTCGACGACGCAGGCGAGCACGTACTTCGGGTCGTCATAGGGGGCATAGCAGGCGAACCAAGCCGTGTCCTCCATATCAGTGTATTCGGCCGTACCGGTTTTACACGCAACCGTATCCGGGTCGATACCTTGATCGTTGAACAGCTTGGCGATCTCCTCGTTGTCGGTGGTCACGCCGCGAAGCGCATTGCGCACCACGGCAAGGTCGGCCATGGAGACGTCAGGCGTGTCCAGAACCTGCGGCTGATACGTAAGCGCCACATCGCCGCCGGCGTTGCGCACCTCTTTGAGCAGATGCGGCTTGACGATGTTGCCAGACGCGATGGCGCCGTAGGCTACCGCGATCTCCATGGGCGTGACCAGCACGTAGCCCTGGCCGATGCACATGTTCGTATAGTCGCCGCCCTTCCACTGGGCATCCTCGGGAGTGTCGCGGAAATACTCCTGCTTCCATTCGGGCGTGGGAATGCGACCCGAGGTTTCGCCGTTAAGGTCGATGCCGGTGGTTTGATCCAAGCGGTAGCGTTTCAGGAAATCCTGCAGCAACGTTGCCGACTTGCCCTTGTTCGCAGCAGCGTCCCAGAACTTGTAGCCGATGTCGTAATACACGGTATCGCACGAGTTCACGATGCCGCCGCGGAAATCGAGCGTGCCATGGCCCTGCTTCTTCCAGCACTTCTGAACATCGCCCGAGCCGAAACCGTCCCAGCTGCCGGTGCAGTCCCAGGTCTCGGTTGCCGTGGCCATGCCGTTTTCAAGCGCCGCCAAGCCGGTGAACGTCTTGTACGTGGATGCTGCCGGATAGGTGCCCTGGATGGCGCGGTTGAGCAGCGGGCTGAACGCGGCCGAGGATTGCAGCAGGTCCAGCTCGTCTTGCGTGATGCCGCCCACGAACGTGGTGGGCGTGAACGTGGGATAGCTGGAAAGCGCCACAATGCTTCCATCGGTGACATCCATGACCACCACCGCGCCGCCCGTGCCCTTGCCCGAGCCGATAGCGCCGCCATCGGGGCAGATCATATCGGCAAGCGCCTTGTCGGCCACATACTGCACGTGCGATTTCAGGGTGGTGTGCACATCAGAGCCTTTGACGGGCTGCGTTTCGCTAACCACTTCCACCACGTTGCCCTGCGCGTCCGCCATGACCTTGCGCTCGCCATGATCGCCGGCAAGCAGATTGTCATACATCTGCTCGATGCCGCTGCGACCCACCGAGTCTCCCAGCTCAAGGTCGCGGCCCTCGGCCACGCTTGCGATGTCGTCGCTGGTCACGCTGCCGGTATAGCCCACCGCATGCGCCGCAAGGGCGCCATGGGGGTAATCGCGCACCGTGCGTGTTTGCACGGTGATGCCCGGAAACGCATCGGCGTGCTCGGCGATGAAGGCGACGTTTCGCATGCTGGCATCGCTTGCCACCACGCGCTGGCTTTGCGCGCCGCTCGTCGCATCGGCGATGCGCTTGCGCACGATGCCGCTCGGTACGCCCAGCACCGTGGACAGACGGGCGACGACATCGTGATCGTTTGCGACGTCGGGCTCGGCAAGCACCGTCAGCGACGTGCGGTTCTTCACGATGACGTTGCCGTCGGCATCCAGGATGTAGCCGCGCGGCGCGGGAGTGTACACCGTGGTGTACTGGTTGTCCTCGGACTCCTTTTTGAAGGAGGCTCCGGAAAGCACCTGCATGCTCCACAGCTTCGTGGCGAGCGTGCCGAAGATCAGGCCGGCCACAACGCCCATGGCGGTGAAGCGGCTTTTCAGGTTATCGCCGGGGTTTGCCACCGGCTGCGCAGGCGTTCCTCCGCGGGCGACGCCGCCTGCCGGCACACGATGCGAATCGGGAAGCGAGCTGCTCACGCCCACCGATTGGATGGAGCGAACGTCGCGCTTGACGCTGACGTTCTCGGTTTTCCGGCTGCGAAGCACCGCATAGACCGCCACCAAGATAGCGGCGACCACCAAAAGGGCCACGAAGCCGGCTACGATAGCTGCGAACATGCGCGCCCCCTATCGCAGTTTCGGCGTGCGCAGACCGCGGTCCTGGGCGCCGCCGGCAAGCAGCCGCGCCATGACGAAGTAGACCACCAGGCCCACGGCGCAGTCGTACAGCGCGCACGGAAGGGCGCGGGTGAACAGCGCCTCCAGAGGGTTGGCGGCAAGCCCGCATGCCATGAGCAGCATGCCGTAGCAAAGCTCGGCCAAAAGCGCGCAGGCCGTGAAGATGGCCAGCGGCATGAACAGCGTGTCGTTATCCACCAGCGAGAACACGCGGGAAGCCAAGAAGCACGCGATGACCAGCAGAAGCGCCATGCCGCCCACCGGGCCCGTGCCCGTAAGGTCGTACAGAAGGCCCATGGCAAACGGCAGCACCGGGCCCGCCTCCGTGGGGATGACGATGGCCACGACCAGCGCATAGGCCAGCAGGAAGTTCGGCTGCGCCGAGAACAGCGCCACGGCCGGAGCCAGCGCGATCTGCAGCACGAACGCCACGATAGCGCCCACCACCAGCACCAGGTTGTTCTTCTCGCCCATGGCTAGCGCCCCCCTTCGTTGGATGAATTGCCGTTGCCGGAGTTACTGGAACCGCTCGAGCTCGACGAGGAGCTGCTCGAACTTCCCGTATTGGATCCGCTGGAGCTATTGGGGCCGCTTGTGGAAGTCGAGCTGCTGGAGGCTGTGGAATCCGAATCGTCGTCATCGGATGCGCCCACGCTGGAAACCACCAGCACGTCCTCGAGCGTGTCGATGGAATCGTTCGGGGAGACCACGATGCGTCGGCTGGTATCGCCCTGCTGGGCGTCCACCTTCACCACCGTGCCGATGATGAGGCCGCGCGCGTAGCTACCGCCCAGACCCGAGGTGACGATGACGTCGCCGACGTTGACCTCGGCATCGGCATCCAGGTCCTCAAGATACAGAAGGCCGATCAGGCTGCCACGCAGGATGCCCTCGGCGCGGCTGGACTGAACCATGGCCGCGGCGCCGGATTGCGGGTCGGTGAGCAAGCGCACCGTCGCGGTGCTTCCGCTGGCCGATACCACCTGGCCCACCACGCCGGAGGTCCCGATAACCGTTTGACCGGTCGAAATGCCCTCGTTGGCGCCCTTGTTGATGATGACCGTCTGACTCCATGCCTCGGAGCTTCGGCCGATGACGCGCGCACCCGTGCCCTCGATCTGGTAGTTATCCTTCAAATCGAGCAGCTTCTGCAAGCGCTGCGCTTCCTGCTTATATTCTTCCATCTGGGCATATTGCTGCTCAAGCTGGCTGTTGTACTCGCGCAAGCCCGTCAAGGTGTTCTGGTCGGCCGTGATGTTCTCCATGGTGTCGCCCACCGTGGAGGTTGCGGCCTCCACCGAGCCGCCCACGATGCGCAGCGGGCTGACGGCGCCCGACACCGCCGACTGCAGCGTGTGCAGCGGGCCGGCCGAACCTTCGCGACCGTAAGCCGTGACCATGATGATGCTGGCCGCAATCAAGCCTATAAGCAGCGCTCGGCGCATAAGCGCCGAGCTTTGTTGTTGAAAATTAAGAGCCATAACGTTGAGGCTGTCCTATTTCGATCGCATGAGCGTCTGCTTGAGCGCCTGCGGGGTTTCGAGAACCTTCAGGCAGCCCATGACCACGTTCGTCAAAGCCGTCTCGCTCACCCACACGGGAATCTCCAGCTTATCGGTAAGGTAGCGGTCCAAGCCGGAAAGCAGGCCGCCGCCGCCGGTGAGCAGGATGCCGTTCTGGATGATGTCCGATGCCAGGTCGGGGTTGGTCTTCTTGAACGTCTCCTTGATGTGCACCACCATCTCCTCGCACGGGGCGATGAGCGCCTGGCGCACATCCTCGGACTGGATGGTGACTTCCTTGGGCTGCTCGGTGATGACGTCCTGGCCGGAGATGATCATGTCGCGCTCGCGGCCGTCTTCAAACGGCAGGATGGAGCCGATCTTGATCTTGATGATCTCGGCGGTGCGCTCGCCGATCTTGATGCCCAGAAGGTCGCGCAGGTGCATGGCGATGGCCTCGTCCATACGGTTGCCGGCCAAGCGCAGGCTGGAGGACGTGACGATGCCGCCCAGGGAGATGACGGCCACCTCGGTGGTGCCACCGCCGATGTCGACGACCATGGAGCCGGTAGGCTCGGTGACGGGCAGGTCGGCGCCCATGGCAGCGGCCATAGGCTCCTCGATCAGGTACGCCTGGCGGGCACCCGCCTGCACGGCAGCCTCGAACACGGCGCGCTTCTCAACGGAGGTGGCGCCGCAAGGGATGCAGATGACGATGCGGGGCTTGGCCTGCCACGGATACTTGCGCGGCGCAGCCTTGTTGATGAACGCGCTGATCATAGCCTCGGTGACGTCGTAATCGGCCACCACGCCGTCATGCAGCGGGTGCTCGGCCGAGAACGCATCGGGCGTATGGTTGATCATGTTCTTCGCCTCGTGGCCGACGGCCAAGACGCGATGGGTGCTTTTCTCGATTGCGACGACGGAAGGCTCGTTGACGACGATGCCTTCGCCGGGAATGGCGACCAGGGTATTCGCGGTGCCGAGGTCGATGGCCATGTCGCACGACATCTGGCCAGTAAGACCCGAGAAGAAATCCAAGAATGACATGTAGGCAAACCCCTTGTGCTACGTTTCTAGTGAAACCAGATTCTATCACAGGCAATTTTACCCGGTTTCCCAGCGCATGGAAATCCATCAGGGGTACGCATTAGGGATGACGAAGGGAGCCCCTGCTTTACGTCGAGCATCAAGGCCAAGCCGACAAGCACCGAGCAAACCGTACACAGCGCATCGCAAGCCGCTTCACCATTGCGCCAACAGAGCGCACCCGACCAGCCCCATCAAGAAGCGGCCCGCATTCCGCGGGCCGCCTTCGTTCGCATTATTCGGTTCTCTAGTGCACGCTGCAGCTGAAGCAGGGGTCGTAGGCTCGCACGAGCTTCTCGACCTCGGCGCGCACCTCCGGCGCCTCCGCGCCGTCGGCGATGAGCTTCTCGGCCAGCACGCGCATATCGGCCTCCAGGTTCGCGCAGTTCTGCGCCGTGGGGGTCATGATGGTGGCGTGCACCACGCGGCCGGCATCGTCCAGTTCGAGCTGATGGAACACCGTGCCTCGCGGCGCCTCGGTGAAGCCCGTGCCCACGCCTGCGCGCACGTCGAACGGCACCGGGGCGCTGCCGCCCTCGAACGGACCGTCGGGCTCGGCAAGCTTGCGGCACAGGTCGGCGCAGCGTCCCAGCGCGTCGAGCACCTCCACTGCTTGGGCGACGTTGTTCAGGAACGGATTGCGCTCGGGCGGACGCAGGCCTGCCTTTGCCGCCGCCACCTTCGCCTCCTGCGAAAGCGCGCCCCACGATGCGTTGATGCGCGCCAGCGCGCCCGTGAAGTAGGTCTTCCCGGTCTGCCTGCAGCGGGCGAACAGCGCCGCGGAATGCGACACCTCGTACTCCTCGACCTGCTCGCAGGCCCTATCGGCGTCGAACGTGACGCCTGCGTCCAAGAAGCGCGCCCAACGGCTGTCGGCCACCGGGTAGCGGCCCTCGGCCACCATGGCCATCATGTCGCCCTGGGTGGCGATATCGGGAACGGCGAAGCCGTTGAACAGGTCGACCACCGCACGGGCGAACTCGCGCTCGGCTTCCAGCTTGTCGGCCATAGCCAGGTACTCGTCGCGCGACGGCTCGTGGGTGAAGCCGCCCACCACCGCGGTGATCGGGTGGATGGAGCGCCCGCCCACCAGGTTGCACAGCTGGTTGCCCAACGACTTCAGGCCCAGCGCCTGGTCGAACAGCTCGGGGTTGGCCTTGGCCAGCGGGAACACGCTTGCCATGTCCAAAAAGTCGGGCGCGGCGAACACGAATAGGTGCGACGCATGGTTTTGCAGGTAGCTGCCGTACACCAGAAGCTCGCGCAGGGCGCGCGTGCGGTCGGTGACCTCCACGCCGACGATGCGCTCGATGGCCAGGATGTCGGTGATCACGTGGCTTGCCGAGCAGATGCCGCACACGCGGCTGGCGATATACGGCACGTCGGCGAACTTGCGGCCCACCACCATGGACTCGAACAGGCGTGCCGGCTCCACCACGTTCATCTCGCACGTTTCCACCGCACCGTCCTTGATGGACAGATGCACGTTGCCATGGCCCTCAACGCGGGCGATATGGTCTACCGAAATGGCGGTCCTCGTCATATCGATTCGTCTCCTATTCGCGCGCCGACTGCCCGCGTTCAACCTGGTTGAACAGCGCCAGCGCCTCGTCGAAATCGTCCGGGTCCACGCCCGCGCGTTCGCACGCGGCGCGCGCGGCGTCAAGGTTGGCGTCGGGGGAAAGCCCGCGGCAGCCGTTGCACGCCCGCCCAAGGTTCACGCACTTCGCGCCGCAGCCGGCAACCGTCACCAAGCCCAGGCACAGCTGGCCTTGGTCGAAGAAGCAGTCGGTGCCGTTGCGCTTGCACTGCCCGCACATGGTGCCCGTGCGGTCGAACTTGTTCGAGCCGTACAGCGCGCGCTGCAACACGTCGATGAAGTCCATGGTGTCGATCGGGCAGCAGCGCACCGTGTGGTCGACGTCGATGACCGCGCCGACCGGGCGCGGCACCACCATGGAGCCGCATGCCGCCGGCACGTCCTGGTACACCTGGCTCGGACGCTTGAAGAAGTTGCGCGCCGCGATGCCGGGGATGCCGGCAGTGGCGGCGCAAGAGCCCAAGGCGATGATGCACTTGGCGCGCTCGCGCAGCTTGCGCACCGTGGCCTCGGCTTCCTCGGTGGTCACGGCGCCCTCGATGACGGCCACGTCGAACTCCTCCGGCATGGGCTCGCTCGAAGCCAGCTGCCAGTAACGCAGGTCGATCTGGCCGAGCACATCGGTCAGGTGCTCCTCGACGTTGGTGATCTGGAGCTGGCAGCCGAAGCAGCTGGCAAGCCCGACCACCACAACGCGCGGAAGGTCGCGCGCCTGGCGCTCGTCGTTTGCGCATCCCATGTTCGTGCCTCCCATCTACATCGACCCCTGGATGTTCTTCGCTTCCCAATAGTTGAACACGGGCCCGTCGATGCAGCAGTACTGGTGCCCGATCTGGCAGTGGCCGCACTTGCCCATGCCGCACTTCATGTGGCGCTCGAAGCTCATGTAGATATGGTCGTAGCTGATGCCCTTCTTGCGCATCTCGGCGACCACGAAGCGGTACATCACCGGCGGGCCGCACACCGCGCCGAAGGTGTTCGCCGGGCTGATCTCAAGATGCTCGAAGGGCTTGGTGACCAGGCCCACTTCGCCATCCCACGTGTCGTCGGGGTTGTCGACGGTCAGGTACAGGTCGAAGTCCTTGCGATGACGCCACATCTCGAACTGGTTGCGAAACATGACCTCAGAGGGGTTCTTCGAACCGTAGATGATGGTGACCTTGCCGAAGTCGCTGCGCTCGTCGTGGATGTTGTTGATAAGGCTGCGAAGCGGCGCGATGCCCAGGCCGCCTGCCACCAGCAGGATGTCGTGGCCCTTCATCTCCTCGAACGGGAAGCCGCGGCCGAAGGGCCCGCGGATGCCCACGATGTCGCCGCACTGCATCTTGTGCAGCGCCTCGGTGAAACGACCGGCGCGACGCACGCACAGCTCGATGAAGCCGCGCTTGGAGGGGCTTGACGAGATGGAGATGGGAGCCTCGCCCACGCCGAAGATGGTCAGCTCGACGAACTGGCCCGGCTCATGGCGGAACGCCTCGCGGATGCGCTCGTCGATCAGGCGGAACTCGAACAGCTTCTCGGTTGCCGTTAACTCGGTGATGGATGTGATGCGCGCCGGCCACGGGCGATACGGGTTAGCGGCCATGAGCTCCTGCCCCGTCATGGCAGCCGGCTCATCGTGGTACGGCGATACGACCACGGGGTTGAAATCGGTGTTAGCAGGCACCTTCGGCCCCCTTCTTCTCGAAGAACTCCAGCACGCGAATGGGGTTGATGTCGGCCTTGCACGCCTTCACGCAGCGTCCGCAGCCCACGCACAACATGCGGTCGTAGGTTGCCAAAAAGCCATTGAGCTTGTGATACATGCGATGACGCACGCGCTCGCGACCCGTGGGGCGGAAGTTGTGGCCGCCGGCCACCACGGCGAACTGCGGCGAAGTGCACGCATCCCAGATACGCTGACGCTCGCCGGTTTGGCCGTCGGGGTCGAGCACGTCCTGGATGTCGAAGCAGAAGCACGTCGGGCACACGGCGGCACAGGCGTTGCAGGCCAGGCACTTGCTGCCCAGCTCCTCCCAAAACGGATCGGAGTGAAACGCGTCCATGAGCATGGCCACGTCCTGAATCTCGGGGATCTCGGGATTGAATGCAGCCTGACGCGCACGCGTGGCGTGGCGGAACTCGATACGGTCCTCGTTGGTGGCATCGCGCAGGTCGACCGCGGACTCGAGGATGTTGGCGGCCTCGACGCTGGAGATGCTGACCAAGAACTTATCGCCCAGGCGATGAAGGAACAGATCATAGCCGAAACGCGCCTCGTCGGCATCCCACAGGTTGCAGAAGCAATCGGAGTCGGGGCTGCACGACACGCCCACGATCAACGTGGCGGCGCGGCGGGCCTTGTAGTACGGATCGGGATAACGCCCGTCGCGGAACACCAGGTCCAGACGGTTGATGGCGTTGATGTCGCACGCATGGGCGCCGAAGATCACGCGCGGGACCACTTCCTCCTGAAAATCGGCCACCTCGTTGGTGGCGGCGTTGTAACGCATAAGCGTTTCGGTGGGAGGAAGGAAGTAGCGCTTCGGCGATGCGAGCGTGGTGTCGTAGGCCAGGTCCATCTCGTCAGGCGAGCTGATGGCCTCGAACGAAAAGTGCGCACCGCGCTTCACGGGGGCCACGACCTCGTAGCCGTCCATGAATGCCGACACCAATGCGGGTAGCTCCGCGGCGTCGAAAACTCGATAGAGCATGTTTCATCCGTTTCTCGTCTTACGGCATTGCGGGCTCCGATGACGCAAGCACCCGCATGGTGCTTGCAAGCGGCACGGCCACCCCCTTAAGGCAGCGCACCGATGGCAACACGCGTGAACAGTATTCCAGCATCCCGCCTAATCAAAAAGCCCTTTGCCCGCTTGAGCGGGCAAAGGGCTTCCAAAGTTGCAGGATGCCGTTCGGCTTATGCGAAGAAGATGCCGATCTCGCGCTCAGCGGACTCCGGGGAGTCGGAGCCGTGAATAACATTCTCGTCCATAATCAGACCGAAATCGCCGCGAATCGTGCCGGGGGCAGCTTCAGCCGGATTAGTGGCGCCCATGAGGGTGCGCACCTTGGCGACGGCGCCCTCGCCGGAGATGACCATCTTCACGACCGGGCCGGAGGTGATGTAGGAGATGAGGCCGTCGTAGAACGGCTTGCCCTCGTGCTCGGCGTAGTTGGCCTTGGCCTGGTCAAGCGTCACCATGCCCAGCTCCATGCGCTCGACGGTCAGGCCGGCGCGCTCGAAGCGGTTGACGATCTCGCCGATGTGGCCGTTGCGCACACCGTCGGGCTTGATCATGCTGTAGGTCTTCTGGATAGCCATGATTGGTACCTTTCTTCTTATCTCTTATCCCAAGCGCCCGTTTCCACGGGCGCAGGTTACCTTGGTTGCGGCTTCGAAGCTTGACTGCGCATTGAGCCGTTTGAGACATGCCCGGACGCGAAGCCCGCAGCTCGTCGAGCCGTTAGTTCTGGCTGGGGAAATACAGCTCCACGTTGCTGACCTTCCAACCGATGAGGTCGCGCACCATGGACAGCTTGTACTGCATCTGCCCGCCTTGTTCGGTCTCGGCGGACACGTACACGGTGGAATCGGTCATGGACTTCTCCACGGCGTTGATGGTGGGTGCGGAATCCTTCACCAGCGAGTTGGTCATGGAAGCGGCGGACGTTTCGCTTACCTCGGCGGAATACAGCGCAGAGGCGTTATCCGGGTTGGCGAACAGCTGCGTTGCCACGCTGTCCTGGCTGGGGTAGCCCCAACCCTGCGTGTACATGAACAGCGCGCCGCCGAAGGCCGCCACCACGAGCAGGATGATGACCACGAAGATCTTCAGGCCCACGTTGCGGCGCTTGCGATCGCGCTTGGCAACGCCCTTGGACCACTGCTCCAACTCCTCGTCGGAGGCGCTGAAGAAGCGATCGTCGCCCGCTGCCGCGCCGTACTGGCCGGCATCGGCGGCGTAGGGGTCGCCGTAATAGTACGGATCGGCCTGCTGGGCCGCGTAGGGGTCCTGTTCGGCGTACATGGCGGAGCCGTCGGCTGCCACATCGATGCCGGAAAGGTCCGCCGAATCGGAGGGCGCTGCGCCGCCGGGAACCAAAACCGGGGCCATGACCTGGGTGATCTCGGACGTGCCCTGGGCGACGGCCGCCACCGCGCGCTGGTAATCGACGCTTGCGGAGTCGGACAGGAAATACGTCTTGTCGGCGATGGACTCCTCGAAGGCGTTGACGGCCTTCTGCATCTGGCCGGTTGCGACGTAGGCCTGGCCGAGGTTGGCGTACAGGCGGTTGCGCATCTCGGGCTGCATGTCGAACTGCAGGGCACTTTCATAGGACGACACCGCATCGGCGGCACGATTGAGTGCCATGAAGCACACGCCCAGGTTCAGCAGGGCCTTGGTGGGGTCGGGGTTGGCCTCGTCAAGGGCGGCGTTGCGGAATGCCACGCCGGCCTCGGCGGTCTTGCCCATCTTCAGAAGCGCGTTGCCCATGCCCGTGTAGGCCTTGTAGGCGGAATCGTACTTCGCATTGGAAGCTGCCGCCTCGAAGTTGGCCACGGCGTCCTCGTAGTCGTGCAGGGCGGCGTAGGCCATGCCCAGGTTGTAATGCACGCCGCCTCGGGCGTCGTAGGCCTCGTCGGCCACGGCCTGACCGTATGCCTGGATGGCCTCGTTGGGCTGCTTGAGCTTCACCAGGCAGTTGCCCATCTGGTGGTACAGCTGACCCATCTCGCCGGGGGCAAGGGGGTTGGCCTCGTCCTGCAAGCACTGCTGGTAGGTCTCCAAGGCGCCTTGGAAGTCCTTCTGCGCATACGCTGCGCGGGCTTGCTGGAATAACTGGTTGTTCATCTGGATCCTTCGCTATCTTGTACGCTTCGAAATGCTGCGTCTAGCAGGTTATTCGGCGGCGTTCTCGATCTCGATGCCCTCGATCACATCGCCGACGCGAAGCTGGGCGATGACGTCCATGCCCTCGATGGTCTGGCCGAACACGGTGTAGCCGCTGTCCAGCATGGGCTGGGCGCCCAAGCACAGGTAGAACTGCGAACCCGCGGAATCGGGGTTCTGGCTGCGGGCCATGGCCAGCGCGCCGTCGGCGTGGTGGTTGTTGGGGTTGGTGGAGTACTCCTCCTTGATGCAGTAGCCCGGGCCGCCGGTGCCGAGGCCGGCGAAGGGGTTGCCGGCGGCGGCGATGACCTGATCGGTATCAAGGTCGCGCGTGTTGGGGCAGCCGCCCTGGATGACGAAGCCCGGCACGTAGCGGTGGAACTTCAGGTTGTCGTAGAAGCCCTTGGTGGCAAGCTCGACGAAGTTGCCGACGTGGATGGGGGCGTCCTTGCCCGCCAGCTGCACGCGGATGTCGCCCTTGGAGGTTTTGATGACGGCGATCTCATCGCCGGTGGGCTGATACGCGGGAGTGTACAAAGCCATGGGACTTCTCCTTTTCTCAAGCCGGCCCCGACGTTTGCCGGAGGCCTTCGCGAAAACGCCCGCGCAGAAGGCGGGCGTTGCTTTAAACGAATCTCGTGACATGTAGTTTAGCAGCTTGGGGCCGACCGCGGCGAAACCTGAAAACGCCTGCGGGGAAAAACCGTAGAACGCACAAACGGGGCCTGGGTGCCGGCAAGCGGCTCGGAGGCGCCGCGCGGACGCCCCGCCGGCGCGCACAAACGCGGCGCTGCAGCGCCGTGCGTGCATTCCTGCCCGGCCCACGCAAACCCGGGCCCTGCGAACGCCGAACCGCACGAACGCACCGATGCCTAGCCGCGCACGAAGCAGCTGACCAACTCCACATGATAGGTTTGCGGGAACAGATCGACGGGCTGCACGCGCTCCAGGCGGTAACCCACATCCTCGAAGCGACGCACGTCGCGCGCCCAGGTGGCAGGGTTGCAGCTGACGTAGACCACGCGCCCTGGGCGGGCGGCGGCGATATCGGCCGGCACGCCGTCGGCAAGGCCCGCGCGCGGCGGGTCCACCACCAGCGCGTCAAGGCCGCCCAGCTCAGGCAGCTCGCGAGCAGCGTCGCCGCCGATGACGTCGATGTCGACGTAGTTCTCGTCGGCGTTGCGGCGCAGGTCGCGAACCGAGGACGCCGCGGACTCGACGGCGATCACGTCGGCGCCGGCGCGCGCCATGGCCACGCCGAAGGTACCGCAGCCCGCGTACAGGTCGGCGACGAGCAGCCCGTCGAGGCCCTCGGGGCCGTCCTCCCCCACGCTTCCGCCGAGCATGCGGATGGCCTGTTCCATGAGCTTTTCGGCCTGCGCGGTGTTCACCTGGAAAAACGACGGCGCATGCGCCACATAGCGCGCGCCGAGCAGCTGCTCTTGCCAGCAGCCCTTGCCGTCGAGCACCTCAAGGCCCTTGATCTTACGCGCCTTGCCCGGGTCGGCGATGACGCGCACCACGCTCGTGGCCTTGAGCGAGCTTTTCAGCATCTTGGCGGCCGCCGCGCGCGGGAAGCCCGACGGGCGCGTCCACAGCGCGATCTCGGTCTCGCGCGTTCGCACGCTCGTACGCACGCCCACGCGGAAGATGCCCAGGTCATCGGAGCCTTGCAGATAGCGAAGCGCCCCGCGCAGCGCCTTGGGGGCCTTCGCGATGGCGTCATGGGCCAGCGGGCAGGACAGCGCCTGCATCACATCAGGGCTTCCCTCCTGATGAAAGCCCAGGTTGAACACGCCCTTCGCATCCCATTGCGCGCCCAATTCCAGCTTGTTGCGGTACCCCCACTGGCGCTTGGAGGGCAGGCACGGCGCCACCAGCTCCGCCGCCGCGTCGCCGAAGCCGCCCGTGCGGGCAAGCGCCGCCACCACGTTGGCGCGCTTGGCCTCAAGCTGCGCGTCGTAGGCGATATGCTGCCACGGGGCTGCGCCGCTTGCCGCGGGCTCGGCCCACTTCGGCATCACGCGGCACGCGCCTGGTTGTTCAAGCTTGGCGATGCGGGCGCGTGCGAACGTGGGCTTGTCCTCGACCACCTCCACGCTTGCCACATCGCCCGGGGCGCCGCCTTCCACGAACACGGTCTTGCCGTCGGACAGGTGCCCGACGGCTTCGGCGCCGTAGCCCATGCGCTCGATGGTGATGATTTCGGTCATGTTCACACTCGTTTCTTTTTCGTGCCCATTCGGGCGATAGTAGCGTATAATCGGTGGATACGCCCTAGTAGCTCAGTTGGATAGAGCGTCTGCCTCCGGAGCAGAAGGCCACAGGTTCGAACCCTGCCTAGGGCACCATTTGCATTTTGTACGAACCCGTTGGACGTCAAGTCTGGCGGGTTCGTTGCTTTCCACGTCGTAGTTCAGCGTCACTATGCACTCTTCGTCGCTCACGCTCACCTGGTAGACGAACGCCTTCAGCAGCGTCGCGTCGTCCAGGGCGGAGCCGCATTGCAGGAAGTCGGCCAGCCGCTCGGGGTCTATCTGCTCGTCCCTGATCGCCTCAAGGTCGAGCTTGGCGCGGTCGCGCTGGTGTTCGAGCTCCGCTATGCGCTCCTTCGCACCCGGGGCTATTATGCCCTGCTCGATGGCGTTGAGGATGTTCTTAAGGCCGCGCTCGGCGGCTGAGAGCGATTGGGCGGCCTGCTTGCGCCTCGCCGCCACCTCCGCTCCGTCCGAGCTTTCCGCGACCATGCGGGCTATCCGCAAGGCCTCCTCGCGGTCTTGCAGGAGCGTCCGCAGCGCCTTGACGATCTCACCCTCAAGCTCCTCGCGCCTCACGGGCCTCACGCAGCCGTCATGGCAGCGGTAGTACTCGTATTTCACGTTCTTGCGCCCGCGCCCGCTCACGCCTTGCAGGTTGCGCCCGCAGCCCGCGCAGATCGCCTTGCCGGAAAGGGCGAAGTCGCCCCAGCTCTCCGCGCTGCGCTCCTTGGCCGCGCGTATGCTCTGTGCCTCCATGAACGTCACCTCGTCGATGATCGCGGGCATGCCGCCCTCTTTGACAACGCCGCCCCACTCGTAGCGCCCCGTGTACTTCCGGTTCTTTACCATCCGCTCGACCATCGAGTAGCCGCACGGGTTTCCCTGCGAGGTCTTGACCCCGCGTGCCGCGAAGTCGCGCGCTATAGAGTTGGTGGTCTCCTTTGCTATGCGCCGCTTGAACGCCTCGCGCACGAAAGCGGCCTCGTCCTCGTCGATCACGTACTCGTCGGCCTCGTTGCTGGCGTAGCCGAACACGCGCACGCCGTTGGTCTTGCACTTGAGCGCGTTGCCCTCCATGCCGCGCCTCGTGCGGATCGCGGTCTTCTTCGACTCGCACGCCGCAAGGCCCTCAAGCAGCTTCTCGTAAATGATGCCCTCGGGCGAATCTGGTATCTGCTCAAGCGCCGAGACGAGCTTCACGCCGTGCTGGGCAAGCTCGCGCTTGTATATGGGCGCGTCGTATTCCCCACGGCTGAAGCGATCCATCATGTACACAAGCACTATGTCGCTCTCGCCAGCGTTCGCGACCATGCGCTGGAATTCGGGGCGGTCATCGGTACGCCCGCTTATGGCGTAGTCGCAGTATTCCGCCACGATGGCGTACCTCTCGCGCTGGCACCACTGGCGGCAGATGCGCAGCTGGTCGTCGATGGAGGCCTCGCGCTGCTTGTTGCACGAAAAGCGGGCGTATATCACCGCAGTTCTAGCTGTTGGCATTGAACGGAACCTCCTCACCACTTCTCTCGCACTCGTCAAGCCAAGAGAACACAGCTTCTTGATCTGGAATCATGGCAACAATCTCAGGTATCCCCTGCGCGTACCATCCAACGTTTTTGCACCTAATCTTGACCCGGTATCCCATACGGATCATTTTTCGAATGCTTTTGCTCATTGGGCTAAAAGAGCCAAATGGCTTGCCCCTATACATAAGCGCGTTGTTTCCGTGTTCGGCAGTATTCCATTCTGTTCCCGTCAACTCGCTTACAAGGGTGACAGGCTTCCTAGCGACCTCAGCATCGAATGTCTGCCCGACCCTTATTCCCTTCAATGGCCCGCCGTAGTAGGTGTAGACATCGCGCTCGTGTGAGCCGGATAGAACGATCTCCTTTGTTGGGAACATCTCGGAAACCTTCTCGTGCGCAGTGTTTGAAACTTGATTTATAGCGACCTTCGCAGCGGCTTTAGCCATATCACCAAGAAGTCCCATGCCTATTCCTCCTCGTATGTCATCCGAGCCATCTCTTCAAGGGACACGCCAAGAGCGTCCGCTATCGCCTTAGCTTTACCAAGTGTTGGCTCTTTTGCCCTTCCGCTCAAAAGGGCAGAAACGGTCGATCTAGGGGAACCAATAGCGCGAGCAAGCTCAGCTGGAGTCATTCCCTGTTCCTCTAAGTAATGTGCGAGAACAAACCGGTACTCCATGGCCTCCCCTTACAGTCCAAATATTTACACGTACAAAGTATTGCACGGTGTAAAACTTTGTACAATACTGTAGGAGTACAAAGTTTTGTACGGGAGAAAGGAGAAGCATGAACCTGTCGGAGAAGGTCAACGAGTACGCCGAAACGAATGGTGTTACACGTGACGCGCTGGCAGACAGTCTCGGTATGAGCCGATCTTCGTTCTTTAACAAAGTTCGAGGCTCGTACGAGTTCAGCCTGTCTGAAGCCTACGCGCTATCTCGCATCCTCGGCGTTTCGTTGGACGAGCTGCATGAGCTGGCGGTGGCCTAATGAGCGACGAGAAGCAACAGGAGCAGCGTCAGAAGACGGCCCGCGAAGTTGCCTTTGACGGCATGTGCTCGACGATCCGCCAAGCATATCGCAAGTGGGAACGCCAGCAGAAGGGAGAAGCGAAGGCGTGAAGCAGTGGTCTACACGTGAGCTCAGATACCTCGAAGAGCACGCCGGAGACGGCGCCAAGCAGGTAGCCAAGGACCTCGGGCGCTCCATCGACTCAGTGAAGCATATGGCGCGGAAGTGCGGACTCTCACTCCGCAAGCGCCGCCAATGCTCACACTGCGGCCAATGGACGTTCCGCCCACTGAACAGGATCAGCGGCTGGTGCATCGAGTGCACGAAGGAGCTTCACATGGCAGACCTCGCCGAGCAGGCAAACGCGATGAAGGAGGAGGCGATCAGGGAGAAGAGGAATGACAGGCAGCGCCAGCGCTACTACAGCCAGAAGAGCAGGGCGAAAAAGGCGGCAAAAAAGAGGCCCTAAAAAGCGCCCTAGCAATGACCTGCGAAAACACCGAAAGGAGAACGGAAATGCAGACAAAAAAGAAAGCGAGCGCCCCCAGCTTCCACACATCGGGCACCCGCTACGTAGCCGCCTCGAAAGAGGCTGCATCCATCATACCATTCGAGGGCAAGCGCCCGACGGCGCAGGAGCAGCTTGAGCGCTCCCAGTTCAGGGCGGGCGTCATGGTCGGCTTCCTCGCGGCCCTCATGATCTTCCTCGCCGTGCTCTGGCTCTGGGTCATCCCCACGATGGACCAGGCCGTGGCCGACGCCCAGCGCGCGGTGGGAACCATGGCGGTGCTCAATGCGTAACGACGAGAGATACCGCCCCAAGCCGCAGAGCAACCAGCTTGAGATCTTCGGCCTGGGCATGGCGGGCGAGCAGGACGTGGCCGAGGCCAAGAAGTGGATCGAGGCCAACCCCGAGGCGTGGCGGTTCATGCTCTCCAACGCCCGCCGCCTCAAGGAGAAGGGCTACGTGTCGATCAACTACCTGGTGAACATGGTGCGCAACGAGCTGCACGTCGGCTGCAAGAACGGCATAGCCCCAGCCCTTGCCCGAATCATGGAGGCGCGATACCCGGAGCTGCGCGGAGCATTCAACAAGCACCGCAGCCAGAGCGATGGGTTCAGCGAATGAGCTGGCAGCGCACCCTTGCGGCCACGGCGCACATCACCATGCACCCCGCCCAGCTTGTCGGAAAACAGCGCCCTATGACCGACTACCGCAACCACCGAACCTACACGCCGACCAAGACGCTCAAGGCCGAGAAGGCCATCAAGGACGCGTTCCGCGCGGCATACGGCGAGACCTTCGCCAACCACGACGGCCCGGTTGTGATGCGGATCTCGACCACCAGGCCGCTCGCGAAAAGCAACCCGAAGTACTGGGAGGGCCGCGCCGACCTCGGCAAGCCCGACTGGGACAACCTCGGCAAGCTCGCCTGCGACGCGCTCAACGGGATCGCCTTCAAGGACGACTCGCAGGTCGACATGGGAGCCGTCACCAAACGCCCGAGGTCGCCATACGGCACCAAACCACGCATAGACATCCACATCGAGTACTTCGTCGAGGAGTACGTGAAGGAGAAGAAATGAAGCACTTCGAGAACAACGTGAACGACGGCATGAGCCGCACCGACAGCATCGAGACGCTTATCGACCTCACCAGCTGCATCGCCGTGAACGCCCTCATTGTGGCGGGCGGCGAGGCCGAGGCCAACGAGAAGGACGCGGGCGCTTGGTGGGCCGTGATCGCCCTGGCCGAGGCCGCGCTTGAGGGCTACCCCGAGGACGTGCGCGCCAAGGGCTACCAGGTCGTCAACGAGAACACCAACCGGGAGCTTGTGGAGCAGGCGCGCCGCAAAGAAGCCGAGCAGGCCGTCAAGCACGTCATGAGCATCATCTTCGGCGTGAAGAAGGAGGACTAGCCGTGCCATCCGCAGTGAGCATCCGCGCCTTCTTCAAGCAGGCCACCATCAAGGGCGGCACGGCCACCTTGCAGTTCGAGGTACTTATGGAGGACGCGAACGCCTTCCCCATGATGAGGAAGAACGGCAAGTACGTGATCCTGACCGCCGAGGACACCCAGCAGGCCATGGACTTCGACGACGAGACCGGGGAGGTCTGGGATGAGTAACGAAGCCGAGAACGTTGTGGCCGAGGTCATCGAGGAGCAGGACGCATCGAGCCTGACCGTGGCCTACAAGCCGTCCGTCATCGAGGCGAACTTCGACGCGCTCGAAGCCCACGTGCGCAAGACCGTCGAGGCCTACGATGGCGCGACCTACGACCTCACCAAGAAGGAAAACATTGCAGAGGCCAAGCACGACCGCAGCTACCTCAACGGCCTCAAGAAGGAGATCGACGAGCGCCGCAAGGCCGTGAAGCGCGAGTACAGCAAGCCGCTCGACGCCTTCGAGAAGCGCTGCAAGCAGATCACAGCCATCATCGACGAAGCCGCCGACAACATCAAGGCGCAGCTCGACCAGGCCGAGGAAGAGCGCAAGGCCCGCGCCTACGCCAAGCTGCAGGAGCACTACGAGGAGTTCGCCGGGCTTCTGGCCCCCGTCGTGCCCTATGAGCGCTTCCACGAGCCGCAGTGGCTCAACAAGACCTTCGGCGAGATCAAGGCTTACGAGGCGCTTGAGGCGAAGGTCTCCAAGCTGGCGGGCGACTGGGAAACGCTCAAGTCGCAGTTCGAGGGCGAGCCTTTCTATGCCGAGGCCGAGCGCGAGCTGTTCGCGACCCTCGACCTGGGCGCAGCGCTCACAGCGGCCCGCAAGGCGGCAGAAGAGGCCGCGCGCATTGCCGAGCTGAAAGCCGCCATGGAACCTGAACCAGAGCCGGAGGCCGCGCCCGAACCCGCCGGCAACTGGTATCCGGGCGGAAGCCCCATGCGGGAGATCGGCGACGAGCCTATCGGCCCCGCACCCATTGCCGCACCGGCGCCCGCGCCCGCACCAGTTGCCTCACCGGCGCCCGTGTCGAGTGGCCCCGCAACCCCCTGCGTGATGCTCATCGACTCCGCCACGACCGACCAAATGCAGGCCATCGGGCGCTTCTGCGGGAGCATCGGCGTGAGCGGCGTGTTCAAGCGCGGCACCCTACAGCAGGTCTACGAGCGCACGATCCGTTAGGAGCATCAAATGGCAGACGACAAGCACATGACAATCGACCAGGCGGTGGCGCAGGTTCAGCGCTCCGTGGTCGTGCCGAAGGCGCGGTACAACGCGCACGGCAACTACTACTACCGCTCGATGGAGGACATCGTTGCCGCGCTCAAGGAGCCTTGCCGTGACGCGGGCGTGTTCTTCACCCTCAACGACTCCATCGAGCAGGTGGGCGACCGCTTCTACGTGAAGGCCACCTGCCTCGTGAAGTTCGAGGACGGCACGCCCGGCGAGATCGTCATTTGCGCCTACGCCCGCGAGCCGCTCGCCCAGAAGGGCATGAGCGAGACGCAGCTCACCGGCTCGGCGTCGAGCTACGCGCGCAAGTACGCGCTCTGCGGCATGTTCGACATCGACGGCACGAGCGACCCGGACTCCCTGAACGGCGTGGAAAAGCCCGAGAAGGAGCCGCCCGTGCAGGGGCCGTTCGACGCCAAGTGCAAGGCCTGCGGCACCGCCTACCGCTTCAACAGCCGCGAGCAGTACGAGCAGTTCATCCAGAACCCCGGTTGCTGCGCGACCCCGACGTGGACGGTCTTGTAGGCCATGCAAGACCTGTACGGAGAGCGCGAGCAGCTTTTCGACCAGCTCATGCAGGAGCTTGAGGCCCTGCGCAGGACTGGCCAGCAGTACGCCGAGAACGAGGCCGAGTACCGCAAGGCGCTGCGCATAGCCATCTTGGAGGAGCGTTCCAAGGGCACGCCGGTCACCGTGATAAGCGACCTGTGCCGGGGACGCCCCGACATAGCCGAGAAGAAGCAGCTGCGCGACTGCGCCGAAGCGCTCTACAAGGCCTCGAGCGAGGCAATCATGGCAATCAAGTTGAGGATCAAGACCGTTGACGCCGACATCCAGAGGACGTGGACGAGCGGCGGCACCGGAGAAGGGAGCTTTTTGTGAGCATCAACCGAGTGAACATCACGGGCAACCTGACGCGAGACCCCGAGCTTCGCAGCACGGCGGGCGGCATGGCGGTTCTCGGTTTCGGCGTTGCGGTCAACGACCGCCGAAAGAACCAGCAGACGGGCCAGTGGGAGGATTACCCGAACTTCGTCGACTGCACGATGTTCGGCAACCGCGCCGAGGCCCTGAGCCGCATCCTGCGCAAGGGCATGAAGGTGGCCATCGAGGGCAAGCTGCGCTACAGCTCATGGGAAGACAAGAACGGCGGCGGCAGGCGCTCGAAAATCGAGATTATCCCCGACGAGGTGGAGCTGCTGAGCCAGAACGCCAACGCCCAGCAGCCGCAGCAGTACGCGCCGCAGGGCTACCAGCCGCAGGTCTATGCGCCCCAGCAGGCACCGCAGCAGGCCTACCAGCCGCAGCCCGCCCCGCAGCAAGTGCCCCAGCAGTGGAACGCCCAGCAGGCGTACCAGAACCCGCCCGCAGCCCCGCAGCCGCGCCAGCAGGCACCAGCGCCCGCGCCGCAGGCCTACGCGCCCCAGCAGGCACCGCAGGCTCTGCAGCAAGCGCCCCAGCAGCCCGTGCAGCAGTCGATGGACGTGTACGACGAGGACATCCCCTTTTAGGGGTGACGGCGGCGTGCAAGTCCTGGACTCGCTCATAGACGGGCCGCTGAGGCTTCGCAACCGCAGGGAGGGCGACGAGCTTATCGGCATGATCGTCCGCTACCTGCGCACGGGCGAGGAGCCAGAGCCGCGCACGGACACCCAGGAAGCCGTGCTGACGGCAATACGGCCCGTCATGGAAACCTCCCGCTCGCGCATCGTGGCGGGAGGCAACGGCGGCAAATCATCAAGCAACGATGTAAGCAAAGCCGAAAGCAAACGGCCAAGCAAACCGTTAAGCAAAAGCGGAAGCAAAACGGCAAGCAAATCATCAAGCAACGATGCAAGCAAAGCCGAAAGCAAACGGCCAAGCGAAGAGGAAGAGGAAGTAGGAAGAGGAATTAAGGAAGAGGAGAGAGGGAGCAAGGCGCGTTTCCGCGCCCCCTCTCCCGAAGAGGTCGACGAGTACGCCCGAAGCTACGCGGAGGGCAAGGGCCTCGACCTCGCCTCGACCGACTTCGACCCGGAGCGCTTTGTCGACTTCTACGCCCAGAAGGGCTGGATGGTCGGAAAGGCGAAGATGAAGGACTGGAAGGCCTCGGTGCGCATCTGGGTGCGCTCCTCGAAGCCAAAAAACGGCATGGCAAAGGAGGTGCCAGACGATGGATTTTCGGCCTACGACTGAGTGCCCGCACTGCGGCGCGACCCTCAAGGCCCGCACCACGCGGCTCGCTGGGCGGACGCTGTTCTGCGGCTACGAGCAGTGCGGCTGCGCAGGCGCCGAGGCCGAGCGCGAGAAGGAGCGCCAGGCCGAGGCCGAGGCGGCTCGCAAGGCTGCGCTCGACAGAGCCATGCACGACTGGAAGCGGGCGGGCGTGCCCGATCGCTACGTGAGCCTCGACCACCCCTTGGCCGCCGAGATCGCCGAGTGTATGAAGCGCGGCCAGTGGGTGTACCTCTGGGGAGACGTCGGAACTCACAAGACCACCTGCGCCGCAGCCGTGGCGAAGCGCCTGGCCGGCGGCAAGCGGTCGGTGCTCATGGCACCGATGTACCGCATCCTCGACGAGATCCAGCGCAGCTTCCACGACGGCGGCGACCCGCTCAAGCGCTACGCCGAGGTGCGCTACCTGATCGTGGACGACCTGGGCAAGCGCAGGCCAACGGGCTTCGTGCTCGACAGCCTTTTCAGCTTGATCGACCAGCGCTACTCCGCGATGCTGCCCACGCTGGTGACAACGCAGTACAAGCCGAGCGACCTCGTGCGCAGGCTTGCCGAGCAGGGAGACCCCGATACCGCGAAAGCAATAGTGTCGCGGCTGAGGGGCGGCGCGAGGGTCGAGCACTTCGATGGCCCGGACGGGAGGCTGCAATGATTCTCGATGCGGGGGTGCTTCGCGGCTACCCCAAGGAGCGAGCCGAGCTTTACGGCAAGCCTCACCTGGGGGCGCACTACACCCACGGAAAGGCCTACGAGGCGCTTTCGCCCCGATGCTGCGTCTGCGGCAGACGCGCCGGAAGCGTGCACCACGTGGCGCACCGGTCTTGGGGCGAGACGTTCCGCCTGGTCACGCCGTGCGGCGCCTGGGACTTGCGAAGCCCGCTGTTCTGCCTCTGCGGCAGCGGCACCACCGGGTGCCACGACAAGTTCCACGGCGGGGCGCGGCTCAAGGCCGAGTGGCGCTGGCGGCATCCTGTCTACGAGGAGGCCTGGTGGACGGGCCAGCTGTTGCAGGTCTACGAGCCGCACAGCCCTGGCCTCTACGAATACGGATATTGGCTGATCACAGACCGTGACGGCAACGAGATGATACGAGAAGGGATGTAGCCCATGGAGATCAAGACATGCGAGCAGTACGTGCTCGACCAGCTCAAGTGCGCGGAGAACGAGGTATACAGCCTGCGCGCCGCAATCGACGAATGGAAGGCGCGTTGCGCAAAGCTCGAAGCCGAGCTCAAGGCACGCGACGAGCGCGAAACCTCGAAGGTCGAACAGGCGATCCGCAAGACGGGCCGCTCCATGCTCTACCGCGACGGCACCGGCTACCGAACCAGCGTCAGCAGCGGCGGCAGCCTTATCCCGTTCGAGGACTGGTGCATGGAGCACGTTGGCTACTCAAGCCAGCACTACGGGATGACCAAGACCGAGTTCATCGCCTACTTCGAGCCAGAGTTCCGCGCCGAGTACGACGAGCTGGCCGAAGAGTGGAAGGCGGAGCAGGAATGATCGGGATCTACGAGCGCTCGCTTTGTCAGAGCTACGCCGGCGCCTACAGGGCTGGTATCAAGATCAGCGAGGCCGAGACGCGCGAGGACGCGCTGAAGCAGGTCGAGGCCATGACCGAGGACAGCTACCAGTGCTTCGCCGTCGACGATGACGGCACGTGCATCGACCTGACGGGCACGTTCCCCGGATGCCTCGCGGGGATGGTGAAATGAGCTGCGAGTACTGCGAGGAAGAGCGAAACCTGTTCGCAAGTGCCGAAGGCCGCGCGTGCGACATCGACGAGGTTGCGGTTGGGCGCTTGTGCTTCTTGAGCAAAGACAAGCAGCCCAAGGAGTCGTATGCGATCGTCGTTACGTTTGACAACGACGACTATTGCTACACGAAGGACATCAGCTACTGCCCGATGTGCGGCGCGAAGCTGGGCGGTGATGCGAATGGCGCGTAACGCATACGGCGGCTACTGCCGAGAGGAGGGAGACCGTTGGCAACCGAGATTAACCCGCTGATCATCCCGTTCGACAGCCTGCTGGTAACGAGGAGCAAGCGGGAGTACCGCGAGACCGTGCGCGGCTGGGGCGAGGAGCCATTCGAGCTTGAGGGCATTGACGGCGTGACCACGGCGGTGCGCGGCAAGGGCTGCGTTATCTGGATCAGTAAGAAAATCAAGGGGCATGACCTCTACGGGCTCGCCGCGCACGAGGCGACGCACGCCGCCTGCGACATGCTCGGCATGATCGGCGAGGACGAGCCCGCCTCCGAGGAGCTGGCCTACATGGTGCAGTCCATCACGGCGGGGATCATCATCGCCTGCGGAGGTTCCGATGGCGACGATTAAGCATCCCGACACGTTCAAGTGCGACGTGTGTGGAAGAGGGATCGAACGAGCCCATTCCATCACCCTCCCCGTGAGGTGGACGACCGAGCAGAACGAAGGAAGGCCGTGCACTCCCTACGTTAAAGAAGAGACGATTGACCTCTGCGACGGGTGCTTCGAGAAGGCCGTCGTCATAGAGGCGGCGGGATGCATGGGGCGGAACAGATACCAATTCATTCGATAGGAGACCGAAAGATGATCGAGAAGACGAACGAGGCAGATAGCTTCGAGGAGACCGTGAAGAAGGCTATGATCTCCCAGCCCATGGCAGGCAAGACCGACGAGGAGATCGCCGCCACGCGCGACCTCGCAGTGGCGAAGCTGCGCCAGATGGGCTACGAGGTCGTGAACACTCTATTCACCGACGAGTGGTACAGCGACGAGGCCATGAAGGAGCGCGGCGTGGTGCAGGTTCCGCTGTGCTTCCTTGCGAAGTCGCTTGAGAACATGAGCCTGTGCCACGCGGCCTACTTCTGCAAGGGCTGGGAAGACGCCCGAGGCTGCAAGATCGAGCATGAAGCCGCCGAGGCCTACGGGTTGGAGGTGCTTTATGGAGACTAGTTTGACGCCCGACGAATTGTCCCGCGTAGCCTCGGCCTTAAAAGACGCAATCGCCTCTATCGCGGATGCTTTCACGAAAATCTTGCGCAAGGCCATCCGATGTTTCCGAAAGCTGGCGAAGCAGCTTGACCAGAAATGGCAGCGCCGAAATCGACGCGCCATCGCTCGGTCGCGCCGCAACAACCTGTATTTGAAGAGCGTTGGGAGGTGTCGGTAATGATTGACGACGCAACTCGTCACGACGTTGCTAAGCAGTTGGAGCACGACGCCGTTTACCGCGACGGTTCAACGCTTGGCGAATGGTGGGCGCGCCTTCAGTCAGTCGCATGCGGCTGCGACGACTTCCCCGATCCGCGCTCCCTTTTCATGAGACTTGCCGGGCTAATTGAGCCAAACCCCATCGACGGCAGCACGTCTGACGGCTACCACACCTTCAACGAGCTTTACCATCACCGCGCCGTCCTCTTCTCCGTTATCGTTGCGGCCTTTCCCGACAAGGCTTGGAAAGCGAAGGCGCACAGCGACGGCACCATGTATGGCGGCATGTTCATCGTCGGCATCAACACGCCAGACGGCCAGGCCACCTATCACTACGACATCGAGCCGTACTGGGGTATGTTCCGCTGCAAGGAGCTTGACCGAGCGCCAGAGTGGGACGGCCACACGCCAGAGCAAGCTATTGAGCGCATAGGCAAGTTGACCGGCCTTATCGACCGCGCGACCACGCACCTTGTCCTCGATGAAGACGGCCGCACGTGTTGCGCAAAATGCGGATGCGACTACCTATGCATGAGCAGCGCGACGTATTGTCCAGATTGCGGCGCGAAGGTCGCCAAGAATGGCTAGAGGCATGACGAAGCGGTTTACCGAAAGCGAGCTGCGCGAGAGGCGAAACCGCCAATGGTGGGAATCCCGCGCCCGCTGCGGCTATGCGACCGTCTGCCCTCTGTGTGGCGGGTACACACTCTCGAAAACCGGCTATCACGCGGGCTGTGCCAAGAAGGCAGGGATCAAGATTCCAAGGCAGCGAATGAAGCGGGCTGTATTGATCGCCAAAGAGCGTCAGAAGATCCCCGTTGCCCAGATGGCTGGCCCGGTGGGCGCCGTTGTCCGTGACGACGGCGTGCGATTCGAGTCGGCTGGCGCGGCCGCGCTCGCGACATACGGGTATTGCGGCAGCCAGAACATCGTGAGGGCCGTCAGAACGGGATGCAAGGCCGGAGGCCACAACTGGAAGCGAGCCGACGAGGAGGATAAATGACCGATCAATACGTGTTCAACCCCGACATACACGACGAGTGGAAGCCGCCCGCGCACCGCTGCGAGAACTGCGCCCACCACGAGCACGACGTTGTGCCGATCGTTCATTTCGACGTGGACGGCAACGAGGCGGGCAGCACTACCGGCACGCGCTGCTACTGCAACCACGACGGCAAGCACTTCGTGACGGGCGACAACAACCACTGCGACTACTGGGAGGAGGCGCGATGAGCTACGACATACGCCTGTGCGACCCCGTGACGCACGAGGCGCTGCAAACCGACGTGCCTCACGACATGCGTGGCGGCACCTACGCCATGGGCGGTACTACTGGCCTCTGGCTGAACGTCACCTACAACTACGGCAAGCACTACTACCGCGTGCTCGGCGACAAGGGCATCCGCACCATCTACGGCATGACGGGCGCGGAGTCCATCCCCGTGCTCGAAGCGGCTGCGGCCAAGCTGTCCGATGAGGTTTCCGAAGATTACTGGGAAGCCACCGAGGGCAACGCCAAGCGCCCCCTATTGCAGCTGGCCGCGATGGCGCGTATCCGCCCCGACGGCGTTTGGGACGGTGACTGACGATGCTGGTGATAGAGAGGAATAACGTTCCAGAAAACTGCTCGACGTGCCTTTACGGAAGGTTCTACGGCTGCGCCCATACTGACCGCCAGAAGGATTGGACGTACTACCGCTTTTGGCAAGGCCTGAAGCACTGCCCGAGCTGGTGGCTCGACCAGAACCGGTTCGAGAGGGTGTGGTGAGATGGTTGGCTACGAGCCGCCTAGTGACTGGAACCTCCCGCCGGGGTGCTTCGAGGGAGACCCGAACGCGCCGTGGAACCGTGAGGAGCCGAAAACCTGCGGGGACTGCTCGCATCTGCTGGAAGGCTGCTGCGACTACGGCATCTGCGAGTTCGAGTTCGAGGAGGCGTTCGACGAGGAGGCGGGCAAGCGCCCGCTTCCGGCATGGGAGGCCGCCTGCTGGGCGCGTGACTGGATCGTCGAGCATTACAAGGACATGCAGGAGGACACGTGCGAACGATGCGATGGCTAGCGGCATTATGCGCCGCGCTGCTTGTCGCGGTTGTGGCCCTTGAGCTTTATGTAATCAGAACGCTGGCGGCGGGGCTGGTGGTTCTGGCCCTGCTCGCCTGCGGGTAGGAGGTGGACGATTGACCAACTGGGAGCGGTACTTCGGTTCGCCCGAGGCCGCGATGCGCATGGAGGTGCGCATGCTGCGCGACGGACGGCGGTTCCGCATCGCGGTGAGCGAGTGCAACCCCTTCACCACGTGCGCGTTCGCATCGCGCCGGGTGCGTGACTTCTGCTCATGGGGCGAGTACCTGGACTGGCTCAAGGCCGAATACGACGACGGGACCATCAGGTGGGAGGATGAATGAGCCGCCCAGGATGCAACCGGGGTTGCCTGCTCCTCATTGCGGCATCCCTGCTAATAGACGGATTGACGCTGTGGGCGGCGGTATCGCTGGCCCGCATGATCATTGGAGGTTGACATGGGATACAAGAAGTTAATGGATGCAGCCAGTGCTGTCGTGTCCATACTCGTGATGCTCTTCCTGGTGCTACTCGTGTGCTACGGCATCGTGTGGTGCATAGGCGGGATAGTGGCGATGCTGGCATGAGCGGCAACCCGCGCAACCGCAACGGCAACGCAAGGCGCAAGCTGAGGGCGAGGCTGAGGGCGGAGGGAAGGCCATGCCACATATGCGGCCAGCCGATAGACTACAGCCTGCCGAGCGGAGACCCGTGGAGCTTCGAGGTAGACGAGCTGTTGCCAGTCTCGCGCGGGGGCAACCCGCTGGACTACTCCAACGTGGACGCCGCGCACAGGATCTGCAACCAGCGGCGCGGCAACAAGATGCCGGGCGACGCCAAGCAGTACCAGATACGCCGCACGCGGCTGTTCTGAGGGAAACATAGCAATGCACCAATAGGGGCGCGGTCGTTTCGGCGGTCGCGCCCTTTCTTTTGGCTCCGAGCGCCGAAGCCGCCGAAAAGAGGCGGGGCGGTCGCCCCTCCCCCGGGTCAGAAGGCCACCCCGGCCGCCTAGGGCCGATTTCCCCCCGCCCGTTCCGAACGATTTCGCTATCTCACGCCGCCATTACGATTCCCCGCGAAGAAGGAGGGAATCATGGCCGAGAACATCGAGATGCCGCAGGAAGTGGCTAGCGACCCCGTGCAAGCCGCCATCTGGGAGCAGCTGACCGCGAGGCGCACGTTCGCGCAGGAGGATGCGCCGACGCTGGCGCTGCTCTGCTACTGGCACGCCGTGGCGAACCAGGCACGCGAGGCCATGGCCCTCGGTAACAACGAGATCGAAATACTCGACGCCACCGCATACAAGCCGATCAGGGGCAAGGGCGGCAAGCGGCTCAAGATGATGCGCAAGAATCCGGCGCTGACCGTACTGAAGGAGGCCAGCACCGAAATCAGGGCGCTGTCAGACCAGCTCGGCCTGTCCAAGTCGGCCCGCAACGTCACGGTGCAGCAGGCGCGACCCGCGAGCTCCCACGGCAAGCTGCTCACGCTCATGTTCGACGACCGCGAGACGCGTGCCAAGGCGGCAGGCGCGTGATGCAGGCGAGGCAGACCCCGACATACGAGGCGAACATCCCAGAAAGGCTCGACGGAGACGGCCCCATGGCGGCAGAACTGGCATCCGCGTACTTCGGCGACCCGCTGCCGTGGCAGCCACACCTGCTCGATGCCATGCTCGCCCGCGACGGACGCGACAAGTACCTGCTGCGCTCGATCGGCATATCCATCCCGCGACAAAATGGCAAGAGCTGGGACGTTCGCGCCCGCTGCTTCCATGGCGCCCTCAACGGCGAGAAGATTCTGTACACATGCCAGCACGGCGACACCTCAGACCAGATGTTCCAGGAGCTTTCAAGGCCATTCGAGGACGAGGACGAGCCTGAGCTTAACGACCTGCTGCTCGCCGTGCGCAAGACCAACGGCCAGCAGGCCATCAAACTCAAGAACGGCGGTCTTATCCGCTTCACCACGCGCACCGACTCGCTGGCGCGAGGCAAGACCTACGACGTGCTTATCTACGACGAGGCGCAGGAGCTTACTGACAAGCAGCAGGCGGCTTCGCTGCCCGCCATATCGGCAGGGTCGAAGCACAACCCGCAGACGATCTACCTGGGCACGCCGCCAGCCCCCGACAACGTGGGCACGGTGTTCCGCGACCTCCACGAGGACGTTCACAACGGCAGGTCTGAGATGGGATGGATCGAGTGGGGCGCTACAGAGATCGGCGACGTGCACGACGAGTCGCGATGGTTCGAGTACAACCCGTCTCTCGGCACGATCCTCGACATAGAGGCCGTACGCGGCGAGTCCGAGCAGATGCAGCCCGACGTCTTCGCGCGTGAGCGCCTTGGCTGGTGGAGCCCAATCGGCGGAGCCGACTCATACGCGCTTTCGAGCGCCAAGTGGAAGGCGTGCGAGGTGGCGGGGCCGATGCAGGGAGGCAAGCTCGCGTTCGGCGTGAAGTTCTCGCCCGACGGGTCGCGCGTTGCCGTGTCCTGGGCGAAGGCGGAGCGCGGTGCCGGCTCCTACGTCGAGCTTTACGACCTCATGGGCGCTGAGGGCGGCACTGTCGGCATATCCGACATGCTGCTACGCAACCGCGAGGAGATCGCGTGCGTCTGCATCGACGGAAAGAGCGGAGCGGACGCGCTGAAGCAGCGGCTTCTTGACGGCAGGATGCCGAAGTCGGCGATCGTCATGGGCAGCACCGCGATCGTTCAGGCTGCTGCGACGATGCTGGCCGACGAGGTTAATGCCAGGACGACGAGCCACATCGAGTCGCCCGCGTTGGACGATTCCGCAACGAAGTCGATCAAGCGCGACGTAGGGCGCGACGGCTGGGGCTTCGGTGACGGCCCCGACTCTTCATCAGCGCCGATCGAGAGCGCATCGCTGGCCCTATGGGCGGCGAGGACAACCAAGAGAGACCCGAGACGTAAACAGGAGGCAAGCTTCTGATGGCAGCAGTGAACATGGAACTGGCCGGACAGGTCGCGGCGGCGGAAGGCCTGCGACACGAGGACAAGGCGCTCGTGCGCGAGCTTATGGACACGTGGCGCACCCACCGATCCCGCAACATGTTGCGGGAGGACTATTACCTCGGACACATCGGCGTCAAAGACCTGGGCATCGCCATGCCGAAAGCCCTCGCCAAGAAGATCAACCCGCGCGTTGATTGGCCCAAGAAAGCGGTGCACGCCCTGGCAGATCGCTCGGTGTTCAACGGCTTCACTGCCGACGACGAGGCCGTTACCATGCAGCTGCGCGACATATGCGCCGACAACCAGCTCGAAGCGCTCTACCGCAAGAACCTTATCGGTGAGCTGAAGCACTGCTGCGGCTTCTGGACTGTCACGGACGGCGGCGGCAAGCCCATCATCTCAGCGTACCCGGCAACCGCAGCGGCGGCGATCTGGGACGACGCGCAGAAGCGCATCAAGGCCGGTCTCGTTGTGGCCGAGTCGAAGAAGATGCCAGGCGACACCGAGCGCGTGCCGACCGTCGTGCACCTGCTCACGGAGGACGCGCTGGTGGTGCTTACGCGCGGCAGCGGCCACTGGGTGGCCGACTACATGGAGCACGGCATGGGTCGCTGTCTCATGGAGCCCATGCCATACGATGCCACGCTCGAGCGACCGTTCGGCTCCTCGCGCATCAGTCGTTCGGTCATGAGCATCACAGACGACGCCATACGCCAACGTGCCCGCATGGAGGTGGCGTCTGAGTCCGCGACGCTGCCGCAGACTTGGCTGCTCGGCACCTACAAGAAGATGATCAACGGGCAGAACAAGTACGACGCGTCGATGGGCGCGGTCAACGAGATCACCAAAGACATTGACGGAGACTCGCCGACCGTGTGGCAGTCGGCCCAGTTGCAGATGGCGCCGCTCACCGAGTACCTGCGCCAGCTAGCATGCCAAATGTCGGCGGTCACCAACGTTCCGGTGTCTTTCTTTGGCGTGAGCAATGACAACCCATCCTCCTCGGATGCTATCGCAGCATCGCTCGAACCGCTCGTGATTGACGCCAAGAACCTCAACCGCGAGAATGGCAACGCCTTGCGCAACGTGGCCTACATGGCGCTCGCCGTGGCGAACGGCACGGACTACGAGACCGAGCGCGATGCCGGCTACAACCTCAACCCGCGCTTCATGTCCCCGGCCTACCCGTCGATCGTGAGCCTGTCCGATGCCGCGCTGAAGCAGGTGCAGGGCCTGCCGAAACTCGCCAACTCCGACGTGATGCTCGAAATGCTCGACTACACAGACGAGCAGATCCAGCGCATCAACAGCGACAACAAGAAGGCGCAGGCGAACGCCGCCGTGGCCTCGCTGTTCGAGCCGAAGGAGGGCGAGGATGGCGGAGATACCTCGCAGCCTGCTTAACGAGCTTACGGACGAAATCAACACGCTATCTGGAAGGGCGCAGCGCCAAGCCAGCGACGCGCTCACCCGCTTGGTGGCCGACTGGGAGGCGAGCGGGAACGGCGACATAGCGGCGCTGAGAGAGGCAACCTACGAGGTGATCGAGACGGCTTGCGGCTACTATGCAGACACCGTTGCGGCTGGCCGCGCCGCCGAGTTCTACGACGCCGTGCGCAAGGCGCAGGACGCGCCCGGGAAGTACGCCGCCGTCGCCGAGTCGCTGCGCGACCCCCAGGCGACGTACGGCTCGGTGAAGGCGTTCATGGTAAGCGTGGTGAAACAGGAAGCCACCGACCTATTCGTGGCCGCGTGCGTTCGTCGCCTCGATGCAGAGATCCGCAAGGCCGCGAACATGTGCGTGGCGCACAACGCCTCCAAAGACCCGGCGAAGCCGAGGTACGCACGCGTGCCGTCTGGCGAGACGTGCGGCTTCTGCCTCATGCTCTCCTCGTTCGGCTTCAACTACAAGACGAAGGAGGCTGCGAGCCACTCACACCCCAAGTGCGACTGCCGCGTCGTGCCGAGCTTCGGCAAGGGGCCGAAGGTCAAGGGATACGACCCAGACGGTATGTATGACAGGTTCAACGAGTGCATGGACACGCTCGGCGGGCGCAACGGCATACGCTCAGATTGGGATGCCTTGCCCGATGCCGAGCGCGAGGCGTACATCAAGGAGCATGGCGGAAAAGCCAGGAAGGCGTTCGACAAGTACGTGAACAAGCGCATGGTCGAGGAGATCGAGACCAGAGACCCAAAATGGTACGCAACTGGCACGGAACCAAAAATCGGATTTGTCAGCAAAGGGGTGGAGAAGCGGGCTACCAAAGCGGAAATAGGAACAGCGAAGAGGCTGGCGCATCACGGCGTTGCCCCGACGTTCATCCAAGATTACAGATGGGTTCAGGAAGATGGGAGAAAGCGCAAAGTCGGGCTTTCAGACCTAAAAAACGGAATCGAAATCAAGACAATCGGAACGTCTGGAAACGCATGGGGCGCAATGAAGAACTACCTTGACAGCACGGCTGGAAAGGAGGGCGTCAAGTGCATGGTCGTTGACAACTCCGTATCCGAGCGAATAGACGACAATGCACTAATATCAGCGGCAAAGGATCTCGCGCCTAAGTACCCAAAGGTCGCGCATGTGCGCCTGCTGCTAAAGGATGGCAGGTACATAGCTGTCAAATAAAAAGGAACGGCACCGAAAACCTCAAAAGTAGAGGGCAGCATGCCGTTCCATCAACAGATTATACCAGTGCAAATAGGCAAGGGCCACCTACGGGTGGCCCTTTTCATGCCGAATCTCACGCTCATAAGAAACTGTCGCGGACGGGCCGCACGGCCCAACTAACGAACCGTTGAGCAGCCGCACGGCAGCTCAGGCGTGCCGCACGGCACGGGAAAGGACGCGACATGGCAGAGGCAAACGAACCCACACAAGCACCAGGAGCAGAAGGCGGAGATGGCGCCAACCAGGAGCCGCCCGTCGACTACAAGGCGCTGTACGAGGCCGAGAAGAAGCACTCGCGCGAGTGGGAGAAGAAGGCAAAGGCCAACAGAACCGCAGCAGTGGCGCTTGAGGAGGCCAACAACGCGAACAAGACAGCCGAAGACCAGATCGCCGACCTCAAGAAGAGGCTCGACGACAAGGAGAAGGAAGAGAAGCGGTCGAAGATCGCGGCCAAGGTCGCGCAGGAGAAGGGCGTGCCGGCGAGCCTGATCGTCGGCGACGACGAGGAAAGCATGTCCAAGTGGGCAGACGACATGCTCGCCGCGTTCAAGAAGCCGCCCGCGCCCAAGGTCGAGAAGCCGGGAAGCTTCCCGAAGCCAGGCGACGGCGACAAATCGGAGCTGCGCGACTTCACGCGCCAGCTCCTCGGTAACAACTAGAGACAAGTAAGGAGCCGAAATGGCTAACGACACCAGCAAGGTCAAGCTCCCGCACAAGGTAGTGACCTCCATCATCAACAAGGCGAAGGACACCTCCACCATCGCGGCGCTGTCCCCCAGCACCCCGCAGACGTTCTCCGACACCACCTACATCGTGTTCAACCCGACAACCGAGGCTGAGGTAGTTGCGGAGGGCGCGAAGAAGAGCGGTTCCGAGGTCTCCACCACGCCGATCGTCGCAAAGCGCGTGAAGGTGGTCACGACCACACGCGTCTCCGACGAGCTGCGCTGGGCCGACGAGGACAATCAGCTTGAGATCGTGACCAACATCATCGCCGACCAGACCGCCGCGATCGGTCGAGCGCTCGACTACGTGGTCTACCACGCCGTGTCCCCCAAGACGGGCACCGCGCTCGATGGCTACACCGCGCTCACCGCAGGGGCCAACGCCGTAACCGCCTCGGCATCCGCGGTCGACGACATCGACGCGCTGGCCGATGCGCTTATCGACTACGACATCAACGGCTTCGCGCTCTCCCGCAAGTTCGCCGCAGACCTCCGCAAGCTGCGCATTCCCGCCACCGGCCAGCGCCTCTACCCGGAGATCCCGCTGTCCCTCAACGTCGGCAACATCGACGGCATCCCCGCCGCGACCTCCGGCACCGTCAACGGTCGCCGCTGCAAGGCCGACCCGAAGGTGGCGGGCATCATGGGCGACTTCTCCACCATCAAGTGGGGCATGGTGCGCGACATGACCTCCGAGATCATCGAGTACGGCGACCCCGACAACACTGGTCAGGACCTGAAGGGATACAACCAGGTCGCGTACCGCACCGAGGCAGTCCTTGCCTACGCGGTTCTCGACCCCAAGGCCTTCGCCATCCTGAAGACGGCCTAGGGGGCGGTAACCATGGCGAACCTTGTGCAGAAGTTCATCGTCGAGGACGCATCCAAGGCATCCCCGATCCTCCCGCAGCACGTCTGCTTCGTGACCGCCGACGGCGAGCCTGTCGGCATCTCCAAACAGGCCGCAAACCCTGGTGCGAACCCGACCATCGCCAAGGTGGTCAAGTGCCTCGTCGACGCGGGCATGATGGCCGCGACCTCCGAGGCGTCCGAGCAGAAGGCCGGCGAGAATGCCGCGAAGCCGGTTGACTCCGGCAAGGCCGAAGAGCCTGCCAGCGAGGAGTAGGCGCATGGAGCCGCTAGCGAGCATCGAAGACTACAGGGCGAGGTACGGCGACCCGGCCGACGAGGCACGCGCCGCGACCCTGCTCTCAGACGCGTCAGACCTGCTCATGAGCGCCTACGAATCAAACGTGGGCGACTACGAGCGTGGCAAGGTAGCCGCCTTCGACCGGTCTGCCGCAGCGGTGTGCTGCCTCGTGGTCAACAGGGTCTTGTCTGCGCCAGCAGCTCTGGCGGGTGCCATGCAGTACAGCCAGGGCGCAGGCGGCTACACGGCCAGCGTGTCGTACGGGTCTGCCCTCGGCGAGATGTACCTAGGAAAGACAGAGCTGAAGCGCCTCGGGCTGCTCGACCAGCGCATCGGGGCGCTCCAACCGGTTGGGAGTGATGCTGAATGGGACTCATAAGCACCGAATCGGTGACGGTCGCAACACCCGTGGTCGAGTTCGATTCGCTCGGCGAGCCTATCGAGCGCGGCAGCGTGGACACCGCCATAGAGGGCGTGGTCGTGTGCCCGGGGGCCACGTCGGAGCTCGACGCATCGCGCCCCGACGGCGTTGAGGTCGCCTACACGCTGTGTTTCCCCAAGAGCTTTACCGCATCGCTCAAGGGGTGCCGCGTAAACGTTCGAGGCGCCGAGTACCGCGTCATAGGCGACCCGCAGCGCTACGACCCGGCAAACACCCCCGGAGATTGGAACCTCACCGTGGAAGTGGGGCGCACCGATGGCTAAGTGCAAGGTGAAGTTCGAGTGGAAGGGCTGGAAGCGCGGCGGCTATGCCGAGGTTATGAACTCAGGCGCGGTGCAGGCGCTTCTCAAGAAGAAGGCAGACGCCGCAGCGGCATCGTGCAACTCGTCCTTCTCCCGGCACCCCGGCGAGGGTGCCGGCTACATAGTCCGCAAGTTCAAGGGCAAGCTCGCAAACGGCTTCGTGGTTGCTACGGCGACTCCGCACGCCCATGCGAGCGAGCGCAAGCACAACCGCCTCAGATCCATGTTCGGAGGCGGTGAGTGATGGACGCGGAGCGCATGGTGGCGCAGCGGCTCATGGACGAGACCGGCATCAAGACCGTGCTCGACGTGCCAGCCGACAGGCCCAGCGAGTTCATATCGGTGTCGCAGACCGGATCTAGCCGCAGCGGCTGCATCAACCGTGTGCAGCTCGTGGCGCAGTCATGGGCGAAGACCCGCAGACGCGCCGCAGAGATCGCCGAAGCCGTGGAGCACGCAGTGCCGAGTCTCATGGACGAGGAGTGCGTGTTCGAGGCCACGTGCGGAGACACGTACCGCTGGGACGACCCAGACAGCCGCCAGCGCCGATACCAGACCAACGTAAACGTAACCATTTGCGAATAGGAGCCGACATGGCACTTTTCAAGAAAAACGAGACCAAGAACGTCTCGTCCACCAAGGGCGTGAAGGGCGGATACATCTTCGTGGCCCCGACAGGCACCACCCTCCCCACCGACATTAAGACCAATCTCGCCGAAGCCTTCCTCAACCTCGGCTTCATCTCCGAGGATGGATACACCGAGTCCGAGGAGACCGACGCCAACGAGCTGAAGGACATGAACGGCGACCTCATGGACTCCGCCACGACTTCGCGCGTGGAGTCCGCGAAGCTCACGCTCGCAGAGATTAAGGCACAGACCCTCAAGGTCATGTACGGCGCCGACAACGTGACCGACCTCGACGGCGTTATCACTGTAGAGCACAACGGCAACAAGGACGAGGCGTGGTCGATCGTGCTCGAACTCGTGCTCAAGAACGGTCGCCGCTGGCGCAAGGTCGTGCCCGCCGCCAAGTCCTCTGAGCTTGATGACATCAAGCTCGCCGTGAGCGAGATTGCTGGGCGCCAAATCACGTTCAAGTACCTGGTCGATAGCAACGGCAACACCTGTTACGACTACATCGAGTCAACCGAGACCAACAACGCCTAGGGGGAAAGAGAATGACCGAGATCACCTTTACCGTCGACGGCGTTGACGGCGAGTTCGCCGCAAACCTCGACGAGCTGAAGTCTTACAAAACCGTGAAGCAATTCGCCCGAAGCGAAACCGACCCGGCGGGGATGATGGACGCCATGGAGCGCATCTTCATGGGTCGAGACGAGGAGTATATCGAAGCCCTCGGCGGAACGTCATACGACATGCGCCGCCTGTGCGACGCGGCCTTCGAGGCGGCAAAGACAAAAAACTAATAGGCTTCGCCAGCGACCTCGAGAACAGGCGCGGCGAAGCGATAGCAGACTTCCAGCAGTTCTACGGCATAGCCCTGCCATTGGATGGAGCGCCCGAAGACCTCGATCGGATGGCGCTCCTCTGGCAGCACCTCCCCGACAACTCGCGCCTCGCCAAGGCGCAGTACCCGCAACTCAGGTGGAGCACGGCCGACTACATGCTCTGGCGTATCGAGCACCAGCTTCGGTGCATCGCCTGGGGCATGGCCGACAAGAAGGACAGGAGCACGGAGCCTCCCGAGCCAATCAAGACGCCGGCGCAGCTCGCAGAGCTTGAGCGTCACCGCGCGAACGCGCTGGAAGCCAAGGAAGAGATAGACAAGATCCTGGGGATAGGAGGGGAAGATGGCGACTAGTGTCGGGTCGGCCTATGTGTCCTTGATGCCGTCGATGGACGGCTTCGCGAGCAAGATCGGCAAGGAGTTCGGCAGCCAGGGCAACGCCGCAGGCAAGGCCTTCGGCGACTCCATGACCGTCGGCATCGACGGCGGGGCCAAGAAGTCCTCGGGCATCCTGACCGGGCTTGGAACCGTAGCCAAGGGCGTCGCCACTGCGGCGCTAGCCGGGTTCGCAGCGCTCACCGGGGCCGTGACCGCGATTGGCGGCGCGGCCCTTTCCGCATATGCCGACTACGAGCAGCTGGTGGGCGGCGTCGACACCCTGTTCGGCTCCGCGTCGCAGACGCTGCAAGGTTATGCCGCAGAGGCGTACAAGACCTGCGGGATGTCCGCCAACCAGTACATGACGCAGGCCACGAGCTTCGCGGCTTCGCTCGTCTCGTCGTGCAGCGGAGACGTGGCCAAGGCGGCTGACTACGCCAACATGGCGATGGGCGACATGTCGGACAACGTGAACAAGATGGGTTCCGACATGGCGGACGTGCAGAACGCCTACCAAGGCTTTGCGAAGCAGAACTACACGATGTTGGACAATTTGAAACTCGGCTACGGCGGCACGCAGGCCGAGATGAAGCGCCTGATCGCAGACGCCAACAAGCTGCGCCAGGAGCAGGGCAAGAACGCCGACCTCACGATCGACAGCTATGCCGATGTGGTCGAGGCCATCCATACCGTGCAGGAGAACATGGGCATCACCGGCACCACCGCCAAGGAGGCCGCTACCACGATCAGCGGCTCCATCGGCATGGCGAAGGCCGCGTGGGAGAACTTCGTCACCGGACTCGGGCGCGACGACGTTGACTTCTCGCAGCTCACGCAGCAGCTGCTTGAGTCGATCGGCGCGGTAGCCACGAACGTGGCCCCTAGAGTTGCGCAGATCGGCAAGGGAATCGTCGAGGCGTTCCCGGTTGTGCTGTCTGGCCTTGGCCCAGTCCTTGGCCCAGTGATCTCGGAAGCGCTTGCGACCGCTTGGAACATCGCCGTAGGGGCCTTGGCTGAGCTTGGCATACAGCTGCCGACAGTCGACGCTTCCCAGATAACGGGGGCGTTCCAGGCGATTGCCGACGCTGCGGCATCCGTCGTAGGCACGTGCAAGTCCGCTTTCGGGAAGCTTGGCGAGCAGATACCGGGCATCTGGGACACCATCGTCTCGACTATTAGCGGAGCCGTGACGACGATCATCTCGGCGGTGTCGCCGCTCGTGACGTACTTCGCATCGCAGATGCTGCCCGCCATCGCGTCATTCGCATCTGGCGCAGTCGGCGCGTTCAGCGCTGTGCGGCCTGTTATAGAGCAGCTTGGCTCGACACTGCTGAACGTCGGCCAGGCCATCCTGCCCGTGCTGCACAACGCCTTCGCGATGATCGTCCCGATCATTTCGCAGGTCATCGGCGTCGCCATGCAGCTTTTCGCTGCGGTAAGCCCGCTCGTGTCGCAGGTAGGCGCTGCGCTCATGCCGGCAATCACGTCTATCGGCACGGCGCTCGCAAACCTCGCCAACGCCGTGCTGCCGATATTGGCTAGCGGCATGCAGATAGTTCTCTCCGTGGTTCAGATGCTCATACCGGTAATCCAGACCGTGCTGTCTGTAGTTGGTTCAATCGTGTCTGTCGTGATAACGGTGGCAAGCCAGGTGATCTCGGTCGTGGTAAACGCCGCATCCGTCGTAGCCTCGGTCATTGGCCTCGTCATGTCGGTCGTGAGCGGCCTCGTGACTGCTGTTACCACGTTCATCGGCTCGATCGTATCCGTTGTCGGCGGCGGGATAGCTACCGTGGTCGCCGCCGTCTCAGGCGGCGTGAGCGCGGTGGTGTCGTTCATAGGCTCGATGGTGTCTTCTGCACTCGCGTTTGTATCAGGCCTCGTGTCCTCGATTGCCGGGTACTTCTCGACCATGGTGTCGACGACGGCGAACGCGGCGCAGCAGGTGTACGCGGCAGTGACGGGTGCCTTCTCGGCGCTTGTCGGCGCTGTGTCTGGCCATATCGGGAGCCTCATGAACACCATTTCCAGCATCCCCAGCCAGGTAATGGGCTTCTTCACAGGCGCTGGGTCGTGGCTCGTCGATTCCGGTCGCGCGTTGATCAACGGCTTCACGCAGGGCATCCAGAACGCAATCGGCGGCGCCCTCTCCGCCGTGTCCGGCGCCGTCTCGCAGATCCGCTCGTTCTTCCCGTTCTCGCCCGCAAAGCGCGGCCCATTCAGCGGCCACGGCTATACAACCTACTCGGGCAAGGCGCTCATGGAGGGATGGGCCGAGGGCATCGGCAGCGGCACTGGGGCGGTCAGCTCCGCCATCACGTCGGCGCTAGCCTCCGCAAGCTCGCTTATCGGCTCGGGCATCACGGTCGCTCCGTCGGTTGCCGTTGCCGGGGCAGGCGCTGCCGGCACGACCTACAACGTCACGGTCAACGGGGAAAGCTTAAACGCAGACCAGCGGATCATGCAGGCGGTTGACGTTCTGGTCTCCGCAGCCAAGCGGTCCGCAGGGTCGGGAAGGTAGCCAATGGGAACCTATACAAGGGAGATTCAGATCGCGGGGCGCAACCGCTGGTATTGCGGCTATATCTCCGTTGACGGCGTGAGCACGGTCAACGACACCACCTCGCGCATAACAATCACCGCCGCGCTCGACGACAAGTATGCGGCACAGTACGGCACGCACTACGACGTGATCGTGAACGGCATCACCTACAGGTCGCGCGACGTGCTGCTCAACAACTACGGGAATTGGGCCACGCGCGACGCCGTGACCTTCACCGTGGACGTCGGGCGCGGGGCCAGCGGCTGGAACTGCTCCGTGCAGATCCACGTCTACGGCAAGACATACAACAACTACTACGGCAGCGCCGGCGGAGACGCCTGGGCAACAGAGTACGCTTGGATTCCCCAGCGCGGATACTCGCAACCGCATCCTCCCAAGAACCCGAAGCTGGCCCGCGTTTCCGACACATCCCACAAGATTGCGTGGGACGTCGACTACACGGGCATGGACGGCGCGTACCCCTGGGCTGGCGTGTACGTAGACCGCCGCACCGACGACGGCTCATGGGTGAACATCGCCGACGTCTCGTGGGACGTGACCAACTACACCGACAACTCGACGACCGCAGGCCACAAGTACGAGTACCGCCTTTGCGCCCACGGCCCTGGCGGCAACTCCACACACGTCTCGTGCGGAACCACGTACACAACTCCGTCGGCACCTTCGCACATCGATGCCGTCAAGGCCGGCGCGTCCGAGGTGACGCTGCGCGTCTACGGGGCGTGGTGGTACGCCAGCGCATGGGATGTTCAGCGATCAGGCGACGACGGGAAGACGTGGGCGGCGGTCTCGACCACCACCGAGGGCGAAGACCCCGCATGGGTAGACCTGCACGACACCTCCGCGCCTGCCGGCACGATCGTCTACCGCGTCAGGGCCAAGCGCGGTAGCCTAACGTCTTCGTGGGTCGAATCGAATTCCGTGACCACGATCACGCCGCCTCTCGCACCGAAGGTCACCGCCGACCATGTTGTGCCAACGGGGTCGGCGGCATCCGTCTCGTGGGTGCCCAACCACCCCGACGGCTCGGCGCAGTTCGCCGCGCAGCTTGAGCTCGTCGGCAGCGAGACGATAACGAAGTCGTACACGACCGAGAAAAGCGCATCGGTCACACTCACGAAGGGAAGTTGGAAAGCCCGCGTTCGCACGAAGGGACTGCACGCCGATTGGGGCGCTTGGTCTGGCTATGCGGCGATAACGGTCGCCGACTACCCGCAGTGCTGGGTCGCCTCCCCCGCTACCGACGGCATGCTTGTCGATGCGGTGCCGCTCACGGTGCAAGTCGCCGCAACCGACGAAACTGGCATCGCGCAGGCGACGCTCACGCTCGCAGAGGTCGGCGGCGCGACGGTCGCCACGGCAGACGTCACGAACCTGAAGCCCGTGAGTTTCGGCAGCTACGCCACCATACGCAACGGCATCGACTATCTGCTCACGCTCACGGTCAAGGGCGGCTCCGGCCTGTCCAAGACGGCCATGCGCCGCTTCAAGACGCACTGGGCGGAACCGGCCATCCCAGACGTGTCACTGTCGTACGACGATGCGCTGGCGTGCCACGTGAAGGTGCGTAACGGCCTCTCGTCATACGAGATCGAGCAGACCACGCTCGTAGGCCCCATGACGGCCGACGAGGTGAGCAATGAGCTTTCCATGCTAGGCACGATCACAGTCGATGGTGACGCGCTGGTGCTCGGCAACGCCTCCCGCTGCTCCGCCTTCACGGTGGAGCGCGTGGCGTACGGCGGCGATGCCGTCATAGCATCCGGCGTGCTCGACTCTCAAGAGACGATTGACCGCGTGCCGCCGCTAAACACCGACTACGAGTACAAGGTCACTGGGTACGCCGACAACGGCACCTCGTCGCAGACCGTGACCGATGCCAACGTGTTCGCGCACGGGATGGCGCTTAACTTCGGCCAGGATGCATCGACCGTGCTCGTGCTCGACTACAACGGCGACTACTCGACAAGCTCTCAGCGATCCGTGGAGACATACCACTTCGCCGATGGCGGCGAGAACGGCGACCTGCCCATTTCGTACATGCTCGACGAGCTGAACAAAAAGACCTCGCTCTCATGGGAGATGAAGCGCGACGGCCACGACAGGTACATACGGATTATGGACGAGCAGTGGAGGGGATGGTGGCGCGGACATGCGGGCGAACGCGCATACGGCCCCATGGACTTCGACATGTCTGTGAAGGGTGCAGGCATCTGGAAGGGTTCGGCCAACGTCACGCACAACGTCTTCGAGGAGCCGATAAATGGCTGATTGGGGAAAACCGTTCCTCACCTCGTTCCGCTTCATGCGCGTAGACCGCGCAAGCGGCAACGAGGTCGAGAGAATCACGAACATAAAGAACGGCGGGTGCATTGAGCGCAACCAGGACAAGGACTACACCACAGGGCAGGTCGATTACTCCGGGGCGCTCGATATCGGGGCAGACCTGCTGCGGGTGTACCTCGATGCCGACTTCGGTGGCGCGTCAGCCAGTGAGGCGCTGGGGACTTTCGTTGTCTCAGCGCCGAAAAGGACTAGGCGCGGCGTCAACTCAACCGGCACGGCAGGCCTGTCGGGCAGGCTGTCGGAGGTGGCGGAGGACGAATTCGATGCCCCATTCACGGTGGCGGCTGGAACCGTGGTTGTCCCCTACGTCGTAAAGCTGCTCAAGGCGGCTGGCTTCGCTGACGTGATCGCCGACGGCTCCGACTACAAGCTAGCGCAGGATTGGACGCTCGGAATCGATTCGGGTGACATGAGGCTGTCGAAGCGCCTGGCGGCGTGCAACGCGCTGCTCGACGTGGCGGGCTTCCGCGCCGTCGACGAGGACGCCTACGGAAGGCCCGTACTTCGCAAATATAGGGAGCCGCAGGACAGGCCCGTTTCCATGACCCTTCGAGAGGGCGCGGGCGCACGCTTCATCAACGAAGTCGTGGACGAGCTTGACCGCTCTGGCGTGGCGAACGTCGTGCACTGCGACTACGAGACGCAGGATGCCTTCTACCGTGGAACGGCCATCGACTCAGACCCCGACAGCCCATACTCGACCGTTTCGCGCGGGTGGCGAAAAACCGCCACGTACAGCTACAGCGACCTGCCCGAAGGCTCCACCGATGCAGAGAGGCAGAAGAACGCAGACTCCAAGGCGAGCGAGATGCTGCGAACGCAGCAGAGCGCCATCCACAGGGTCACGGTAAAGAGGACGTACGCGCCTATCGCGTGCGGCGATGCCGTGATGGTTGATTGGGCAAGCGCCGGCATCAGCGGCAAGTTCGCGGTGAGGACTGCGACTCTCACGCTCGTGGGAGGATGCCCAATCGAGATGGAGGTGAAGAGGTATGAGCGATGAACTCATGTTGGCCATGCGCCGATACGGCGCCGCGATGGCCGATGCGACCGCCAACGATCCTCCCGGCCAGCAGGCGTGCTACGGAACGGTGAATTCCGTATCCGGAGCCACCATGGCCGTATCGGTGAAGGGGGCATCCCTGAAGCTCCCGTACACCACCTCATGCTCGGGAGCCAAGGCAGGCGACCGATGCATCATCCAGGCAATCGGCCCGCACGCCATCGTGATCGGCGTGCTAGCTAAGTAAAGGAGGTGCGATGGCAGATACCAATAAAGGCGCGGCGCTGCTGCTCAACGATGCGGGCAACATCGACCGCGCCAGAACCACCGACGGCTCGATCTTCCGCATCGAGTCGACGCTATCGATGGAGGCCGCCGAAGAGGCCAAGACGGCAGCGGCGAACTGCAACACCGCGGCTGAAAGCGCCGAAGCGGCAGAGAAGACGCGTGTGTCCAACGAGAACGCTCGGAAAACGGCTGAGACCGAGCGCGGCAACAACGAGACAACCCGCAAGAACAACGAGACGTCGCGCAAGAACGCCGAGGCAACACGTCAAGACAACGAAACTGCGCGAAAGAATGCCAAAACCCCCCGCCAGAACAACGAGACGAGCCGATCGAACGCCGAGATCGAACGCAAAAAGGCCGAAAGCCAGCGCCATGACGAGCATATCGCCGACCAACAGGCATCGAGCAACGCGACCTCGGCGGCGAACGGCGCGGCATCGCGTGCTGACGCGGCGGCAAACCAGGCGTTGCAGATCGCCAACTCCGTGGCGCAAGGCAGCGCAGGAAGCTCGGACGTCGCGGAGCTGCGTGCCCAGAACGCGAAGCTCGCAACGCTTTTGGCGAACTCGACGGGTCAGTTCATATACATGGGCGGAACAGTCTACTGCCCGGCTTCAAAGGCATCGGCGAGCGGGACGACCGTAACGTTCGGCTCAACATGCTCCGCAAGCGGCAACACCATCACATTGATTTAAGAAGGAAACGAAATGGCTCAAGCTAAGATCCTCACAGTGGGCGGCACCAACTACGAGATGATAGACGACACCGCCCGCACCAACGCCACCACGGCGCTCAACAACGCCGAGTACAACCGACAGGGCCTGATCGGAAAGTACCCGGGCCAGTCGCTCGCAACGCTTCTCGCGGGCGAGGTCTCAGGCTCCGCCACCATCTACGACGCGCTGCACAAGCGCGTGCAGGCCGCGAACTTCAGCGGCATGCGCGTGGGCGACTACATCGACGTGCCGCTCGTGAGCGCATCGGCCATCACGGGCCAGCAGTCCGTGCGCTTCCTGCTTGCGCACTTCGACCCGTACTACCAGTGCGGCGACAGCGCCAAGGGCCACCACATCGCGTTCATCGCGTCCGCGCCCGTCGCCGTGGCCAAGACCGTCACCGGCGTGGCCAACGACAGCTACCTGATGTGGAACACCGCGAACACCAACCAGGGCACCGCAGACGTGAAGAACCCGTACCTGAACAGCAACCTCAAGGCGTGGGAGAAGCTGTTCGAGGCGTGCCTGCCCGAGGGGCTGACCAAGTACCTGCTCACCCAGCGCGTGCTCCTGGAGGAGCGTTACAGCGCCAGCGGTGCGCTTACCGACTCCAACAACTGGAGCTGGCAGGACATCGGCAAGGTGTGGTCGCCCTCCGAAATGGAGGTGTACGGCTGCCCGGTGTGGGGTACCAAGGGCTACAGCGTGGGCTTCGACTGCCAGTTCGACCTGTTCCGCGATACCGCGCACCGCTTGAACGAAACTCGGTGCGGTTGGTGGCTGCGTTCCGTCATGGGTGGCTCCTCGTCCTACGTGTGCTACGTCGGCGACAGCGGCTATGCCTACTACAGTTCGGCGACGGCCGCCTGGGTTCGCCCCCGCCCCGGCTTCCTCGTCGGCTAGCCAGCCGAGTGCTCTATACTTTGACTTATGATGCGACCGCCTTGCGCGGTCGCATCCCTGCCCGCGCAGCGGGCCGTTTTTTTCGCCACTATTTCCGGGAGGTGCCATGAGCGGCGTCTACCAGCGAAACCGAACCGTTTCCGAGTACAAGTTCTTCACGCAGGCCATCGCCATCCGCGTCGAGGTCAACAAGCTGATGGCCTCGTCCTCCGTGGTTCCGAAGGCCTACCGTCTGCTGAACGCGGTGCCGACCGTGGAGACGGCGCGCAGCATCGTGTACAACGTCAACCGCGCCGACTGCTTCTACCCCAACACCTCGTTCAACGCGCTAGAGCGCAAGCGTTACCTGACGCTTGCCATAGCAGACTGCGAGCAGCTGATGCTGGACATGCAGTGCCTCATGGATATAGGCCTGCCCGTGAACGCCAACCGCTTCGAGGCGCTGGCCAACATGGTCGATGAGGAGATCAAGCTGCTCAAGGGCGCGCGCAAGAACGTACGCGTCACCGGCAAGAAGACGACCGACGAGCGCATAGCCGAGACCGAGGCCGAGCTAGAGCGCCTGCGTTCGTTATAATGGGCGGCGGTCACGCCTTGTATATCGGTACAATTGGTGGCTGCGTTCCGTCATGGGTGGCTCCTCGTCCAACGTGTGCTACGTCAACAACAACGGCAATGCCAACTACAATTCGGCGACGAACACCTGGGTTCGCCCCCGCCCCGGATTCCCTTACTGCCAGACCGAGTAGGCCAGCGGGCCGAAAGCAGAGCGCGGAGAGGAAGGAAGGCGCGACCATCGGGCGCGAGCCCGTAAATACGCACCCCGCGAGGGTGGCCGGACGCTGCTTGCATGGCGCGGCGCTCCGTGGCTTCGCCGCGTTTCATGGCCATACCTCAAGCGGCTGTCAGAGCCACATTGCAAGCCGTGCGGGGTGCCTTCTATGAACTCGGAGCAAAGGCGGGCCGCACGCCGGAAGCGCCGCGAGGAGAAGCGCGCCAGGGCCAAGGCCGAGCGCGTCAAGGCGTGCACCCTTGAGACGGTGGCCGACCTCAACAGCCTGTGCAAGGCTTCCAAGCAGGCCGCGCGTGGCGTCATGTGGAAGGCCTCGACGCAGCGGTACATGAAGGACTACCTGCGAAACGCCGTGAAATCGCGCCAAGACCTTTTGGAGGGCCGCGACATATGCCGGGGCTTCATCCGCTTCGACCTGTGGGAGCGCGGCAAGCTGCGCCACATCAGTGCAGTGCACTTCCCCGAGCGCGTGGTGCAGAAGTCGCTGTCCCAGAACGCCCTCGTGCCCGCGATAGTCCCCACGCTCGTATCCGCGAACTCCGCCAACATCAAGGGGCGCGGCACCGACTACGCCCTTAAGCTGCTCAAGCGCCACCTGGCCGACCACTGGCGGCGGCATGGGCGCGAGGGCTACATACTGCTGGGCGACTTCTCCGACTACTTCGCGCGCATTGCCCACGAGCCGGTCAAGCGGCAGGTGGCCGACGCGCTGCTCGACCCGCGCGTGGTCGCCCTTGAGCACCGCCTGATAGACGCGCAGGGCGAGGTCGGCCTGGGCCTGGGCAGCGAGCCAAACCAGATATGCGCGGTGGCGCACCCCAACCGCATCGACCACTACGTGGCCGAGATGCTGCGCCCCGAGGCCTACGGGCGCTACATGGACGACTTCTACCTGATCCACGAGTCCAAGGAGTACCTGCAAGTGTGCCTTCTGCTGATAGAGCACGAGTGCGCGAAGCTCGGCATCGCGCTGAACCCGCGCAAGACCCGCGTGGTGAAGCTGACGCGCGGCTTCACGTGGCTGAAGAAGCGCATCTTCTACACCGAAACGGGACGCATCGTCGTGAAGCCGTGCCGCGACTCCATCACGCGCGAGCGACGCAAGCTGAAGAAGATGGCCCGCATGGTGGCCGAGGGGGTCATGACGCCCGAGCAGGTGCAGCAGAGCTACCAGAGCTGGCGCGGCGGCATGGCTCACTTGGACGCGCACCGCAGCGTGCTGGCCATGGACGCGCTGTACCGCAGCCTGTTCGAAAATCTCGCGGGGGGGGTTGCTCAATGCAACCAAGCCCGAGAGACGATTCGGGCGGAACGCCCTCGCCATAGCGGAAGGGCGGCAACTCAAAACGGCGGCCTAGACGGGTCGAAAACGAAATAACCAAGACAGCGAAGGCGTGCTGCGGCGCGCCTTCTTTCTTCGCGCCCGCCCAAACGGCCAGGCAATCTCACGGCGCTAATACGATGGCGGCACATTCCCCGATAAGGAAGGAGTCCGCATGGACACTGAGGAAGACATGCCGCGCCCCGACGAGCTTCGAGACGGCACCCTGGCCGAGGTCAACGCCCTGCGCGACCTGCTGTCGCAGATCGGCGACCCCGACGCGGCGCACGACGCGGGCGTTATCGACGATGACGAGTACGTGGAGCGGAAGGCGCGAAAGCTCGCCTACACCTCCGCGCTCGCCGCCTACGCCAACGGCGAGGTGCCCGACCTCCCGGCGCTGCTCGAACAGATGCGCGAGCAGGCGTCCCAGCCGACGCAGACCGAGACCAACACGGCGAACATCGACTACCTGCTCATGACCGTGGGAGGTGACCAGTAATGGCTACGAAGAAAACCGTTGAGCATTCCAAGCACTTCGCGAAGGTCAAGAAGTACTACGACAAAGACCTTTGGAGCAAGGCGCGCGTCTACAAGGCTGTCGAGTGCAAATGGATCACCGCCGACGAGTACAAGGAAATCACCGGCGAAGAGTACACGGGGGCTTAGCGTGAACGACCTCGTGTACACCGTGGCGGTCACCGCCATCGTGTCTGGCCTCGTCGGCTCCGTGGTATCCGCCTTGGTGGCGGCACTCAAATCGCAAGGACGCAAGGCTGTCGAGCGCACCGAGGCGGAAAAGGCGACGGACGAGGCCTTGAGGATGGGGGTGCGTGCGCTGCTTTGGCGCGAGCTGAAGAACATCCATGAGCAGGCAGTCCGTCAAGGCGGCTTGACGGTCGCAGACCGCAAACACCTCGAAAACGTCTACGCCGCCTACCACGGGCTGGGCGGCAACGGCACCGGAACGCGCCTCTACGAAGACGCCATGAAGATGCCCGTAATCGACTAAAGGAGCAGACCATGACCACGATCCAGGCGGCTCTCGCCGTTATCTCTTCCGTAATCCTTCCGTTCATCATCCAGGCGATCAAGTCCGAGGCCATGGGCGGCAACGCCGCGCGTTGGCTCGCCATCGCCGCTTCGGCGCTCTTCGGCGCCCTAACCGCAATGGCCAACGGAATCCCGACCGACCCCGGCGCGTGGGTCACCGCGATCTTCGCCTGCGTCGGCGGCGTGCAGGTGGCATATGCGGCCTTCAAGGCGGTCGGCGTGACCGACAAGTGGCTCGACGCACTGCTTGCCATGGGCGCTCCGAAGAAGGACGACTAGGAATGGGCGGCAAGCGCCTCGCACGCATCGCCGCCACCGTCTCGCTGCTGGCCCTGCTCGCCGCCTTCGCCGACGTGGCGCTTATAGCCTCTAACGTGCCGAAGGTGCCGAGGGAGGAGCCTTTGCCCGTCATCTATGACAAGCCGCTCGACAAGCCCGCCGAGGTGCCCGTCTACCTCCAAGCAGACGAGCGCTGGGGCGGGCTTTCGTATGCGGGCGAAGACCTGGCCGCTGCCGGCTGCGGCCTCACGTGCGCGGCCATGGCGTGGGAATGGCTCTACGGCCAGACGTGCACGCCGGCACAAATGCTGGGATTCGTTGGCGAATCGTGCCTCACGGACGGCGTGAACGACATGGAAAAGTTCTGCCGTTGGATGAACGCGAACGACCAGGCTTTGGGCTACACGCCTATCCACGACAACGCCGACGACGCCTTGGACGAGGCGGCTGGCGGATGGATGGTGTTTTGCAGCCTAACTGGCCAGCTCCGCGACGGCGGCAAGAGCTACGGCGGCCACATCGTCCTGCTCTACGGGTGGGACGGCGAGACGGCGACCTTCCACGACCCCTACGAGGGCGTGGTGCGGCTGAGCCGCGAACGGTACGAACAAGTTGATTGGGCTTATTTCATAGCGATAGGGAGCGCTGAATAGAATGAACGGAATCGACATCAGCAATTGGCAGAACGGCATCAACCTCGCGGCTGTCCCGTTCGACTTCGTTATCTGCAAGGCTACCGAGGGCACGCGCTACGTGTCGCCAGACTGCGACCGCCAGATTCAGCAGGCGATCGGCCTTGGCAAGCTCGTGGGCGTGTACCACTATGTCAACGGCGGCGATGCCGAGGCGGAGGCCGAGTACTTCTACGAGCACTGCAAGGGCTACGTCGGCAAGGCCGCGTTCTTCATCGACTGGGAGGATCAGGGCAACAAGGCATGGGGTGACACGTCCTACCTCAAGGCCATGGCCGAGCGCCTGGCCGAGCTTCTTGGCGTGAGCGTGGATCGCATCGGCATCTACGCCAGCAAGAGCGTGTTCCCGTGGAACCTCACCGACGCCAAGACGTGGGTGGCGCAGTACGCCGACATGAACGCCACGGGCTACCAGGACGCGCCTTGGAACGAGGGCGCTTACGATTGCGCCATCCGCCAGTACTCCTCATGCGGGCGCTTGGACGGCTGGGCGGGCAACCTCGACATCAACAAGTGCTATATCTCCCGCGCGGAGTGGGAGGCCATGGCTGGCGGCTCCAACGGCGATCCCGACTCGCTTATCCACGGCATCGACGAGACGCCAACGGCAGACCTCGCGGCGAAAGTGCTCGCTGGCGAGCTCGGAGACGGCGACGACCGCAAGCACGCGCTTGGCGACCGCTACCAGGAGGTGCAGTCGCTCGTGAACCACATCCTCACGGCATCCGCCGAAGATCTGGCCGCTGAGACATGGGCGGGCGATTACGGCAACGGCAGCCGCCGCAAGGCCGTGCTGGGGCCGCGCTACGACGAGGTCATGGCGGTAATCAACGGCCAGACCGAGACCGAGCAGGTGTACGTGGTGCAGAGCGGTGACACGCTTTCAGCTATCGCCGCCAAGTACGGCACGACCTATCAGGATCTCGCCGCCAAGAACGGCATCTCAAACCCGAACCTGATTTATCCCGGCATGCGCCTGGTTGTTTCCTAGGCCGCTCGTGGTATCCTAACGAAAACGATTGTGCCGACTGCGCATACCTCGGTTCGAGGAGATGCGCAAACGGTGCACCATTCCGGTTTTCCTCGAACCCGCCAGGTACCAAGCCTGGCGGGTTCGTCGTTTCTCGCGTCGTGGTTCAGCGTCGCCGGCATGTCTTCACCCGACGCGCTCACTTACCAGACGAAGGCCTTGATCAGCGTCAGGCACTTCACCTCCCAACGCACACACCTTTAGCGTGGGGCACTCCATCGCCCGACGCACGTACCCGCCAGACAATAGCCTTGAGCGAAGCGCGCCTTCGGGCGTAGCGCCGCGTTACGCCTGCTGCCCCTGCGGGGCATCGCCGGCATCCAGAAAGATCTTGCGGGTGACGAAGTTCCACACCATGACCACCGCCGTGGCGAAGATCTTGGTGATCAGGTAGTGCACGCCCAGAAGCTCCACGCCGGCCCACATGCAGGCGTTGTTGATGCCCAGGCCGATGACCGACAGCACCACGAAGATGATGAACTCACGGCGACGGGACATGCCTTCTTTATGGGTAAACACGTAGCGCATCGACGCCACGTAGTTGAACACCACCGACACCGTGAACGAGATGGTGGCGCTGACCAGGTAGTTCACACCGAACGCCTCGGTAAGCAAGGCCAGCAGGCCGTAGTCGATGACGAACGCAATCACGCCGACCACGCCGAACTTCATAAGCTGCGCGATAAGCTTCTTCACGCAGGGCTCCTCTCCATCGCAAGCGGGGGCATCCCGCATCCGCTGGGCCTTCGACCAAGGCCCGGCTCGGTACATTCCCAAATGCCGTCACGCACGCGCCGCCAACCTTGCATGCCGGAACACGGCGCCGGCAGCAGGCCGAGCAACCCATGAGCAAGGCGAAAGGCACTCTCAGCGCAACCCGTCGATTATGGCACCCCTTGCCCCATCGGCACAACAATCCCACGCCATCCGCGCATATACTGCGGAAAGCACAGCATTCACGTAGCGAAACCGCGCGGTTTCGAGTAGCATGCCTAGTAATTGTGCATTCAACTTTCACGAAGGAGCGCCCGGTGACTGAAACCGATAAGGCCGCCCTCACGGGCAAAGGCGTGGCCGTCATCATACCCTGCTACAACGAGGCCGTCACCATCGGCAAGGTGGTCGACGACTTCCGCCGCGTGCTGCCCGAGGCGGACGTGTACGTCTACGACAACAACTCCTCCGACGGCACCGGCGACATCGCGCGCGCCCACGGGGCCACGGTCAAGGTGGAGCGCCGCCAGGGCAAGGGCAACGTCGTGCGCCAGATGATGCGCGACATCGACGCCGAGGCCTACCTCATGGTCGACGGCGACGACACCTACCCCGCCGAGGCCGCGCCGGCCCTGCTCGCGCCGCTTTTCGCCGACGAGGCCGACATGGTGGTGGGCGACCGCCTCTCGAACGGCACCTACGGCGAGGAGAACGACCGCGCCTTCCACGGCTTCGGCAACGACCTGGTGCGCTTCCTCATCAAGGCCATCTACGGCTTCGAGTTCTCCGACGTCATGACGGGCTACCGCGCCTACAACAAGGTGTTCGCCAAGACCATGCCCGTGCTCTCGCCGGGCTTCGAGATCGAGACCGAGCTTTCGATCCACGCCGTCGACAAGCGCTGGCGCATCGCCGAGGTGCCCATCGACTACCGCGACCGCCCCGAGGGCTCGGAGTCGAAGCTGTCCACCTTCTCCGACGGCTTCAAGGTGCTCATGATGATCATGTCGCTGTTCAAGGACTACAAGCCGCTGGCGCTGTTCTCCTGGGTGGCGCTGCTGTTCGTGGTGCTGGGCCTGGTCGCCGGCGTGCCGGTCATCGCGCAGTTCGCCGCCACGGGCCTGGTACCGAAGCTGCCCACGGCGCTTCTGGCGGTGGGCCTGGTGTTCGTGGGCCTGCTGTGCTTCGCGTGCGGGCTCATCTTGGACACGGTGGTCAAGGGCAACCGCAAGCAGTACGAGATCGAGGTCACGGAAGCCTACGAGCGTTACGGGCGCTCAAGCGCCGCGAAGTAGGCCGACGGCTTCCCGTGTCCCCCTTTTCCCGTCGAGAAGGGCGTCCCCCATCAGCGCAGGCCAATGCACCCGATCGTTTCACGCCCTCATCGACGATCATCAGTTTACGGGGATTTGCGCCGAGCGAGCCCATCCGGTCTGTTGAAATGGGGCCAAGTTGTGTAAGAAATATGCACAACCCCGCAATCGGGTCTTGCGAATCGGATTGCTTTTTGGCATACTGAACGGGCTGCTTTTCGACACGGAAGCGCAACCCGTCCCCATAGTCTAGAGGTCAGGACGCGGCCCTTTCAAGGCTGAGACACGAGTTCGATTCTCGTTGGGGGCACCATTCGAACGCTAGGGCTGGTCGAGTACCGGCCCTTTTTGTTAGCAAAAGCCGGTTCGCCGGCTTTTTCGCTATCTTGAAGGGAAAGGCATCCATCATCGCTACCCCCGCAGAAACCGATCCGCACAACGAGCAGGCCGCACCGCTGGTCATCGTCATGCACGCTTCGGTGGGCTCGGGGCATCGCAGCGCGGCCAACGCCGTGGCCCAAGCCTTCGAATATATGAAAGCCGAGCAGGCCGAAGGGCGCGAGCAGCCCACGGAGGCCTTCCCCGTTGTGCCGAAGCTCCCCGACGGTCTTGAGGTCAAGGTGCTCGATGTGCTCGATTACGGCCGCGTTGTGTTCAACGGCGACAAAACCGCTTCCATGTTCACCGGCCCCACCCGTCCTATCTACGACCTGACGTGGCGCTTCACGCTTACCGGCAGGCTTTTGTGGGGAGGCGGCAGCATCTGGTCGCACCTGATGTACGGCAAGTTCACCGAGCTGGTGCGCAAGCGCCGTCCGCTTGCCATCATATGCACGCACATCACCGCAGCCAACGTCGCCGTGGCAGCGCGCATGCTCACCGGGCAGCACTTCCCCATCGTGTGCGTTCCCACCGACTACGAGACCGAGGGGCTGTGGCCGCATCTGTCCACCGACCTGTTCTGCGTCGCCACGGAGAGCATGGCCGAAACGCTGCGCCCGCGCCTGGTGCCTGAACAGCGCATCCGCATTACCGGCATCCCCACGCGCGAGGACTTCCGCACAAGCTACGACCGCGCGCAAACCCGGCAAAGTCTGGAACTGCCGCAGGGCAAGCGCATCGTGCTGGCGCTTGCCGGAGCCTATCTACCCCGGCCCTACGTGCACTTCCGCACGGCGCTCGATAACCTGCTGCCGTATCTGCACACGTTCAGCGACACGCTGCACTTCGTGTTCGTCGCGGGAAACGATGCCGAATATGCCGGCCATCTGCGAAGGGCCTGCAGCGACCTGGGCATTTCTGATTGCGTGACGGTGCTCGAATACGTCGAGGGCATGGCAGGCCTTATGGCGGCATCGGATTTGGTCATCTGCAAATCCGGCGGCCTTACCGTCACCGAGTGTCTGTGCGCGAAGGTGCCCATGATCTTGCTCGGCCGTGCATACGGCCAGGAAAACGCCAACGTCAGGCTGCTTACCGCACACGGTGCCGCCATGCACGTCACCACCTGGCGAGAGCTGCTTGAAGCGCTCCGGCACATCTCCCGCAGCCCCGAAAGCGCACGTTCGATGTTGGTCAACGGCAGCTTCCTTCGCCACCCCGACGCCGCACGCGACATAGCGTGCGCCGCCATGGAGCTTGCCAACGCCGAGAAAGACCCAGCCAACCCGCTGTACAAGAAGCACTTCCTCCATTTCTATTGGGGGCATAAACCCGCGCACGTGCGATAGAGCCGCGCGCATCTGGAAAGGATCTACCTTATATGACGCATTTCGACGACCTCGGCCTTTCGGGCCAGGCATTGCAGGCTGTGGCCCAGCTGGGTTACAGCACCCCCACTCCCGTGCAGGAGCAGGCCATCCCCAAGGTGCTGGAGGGCCGCGACCTGATCGCCGCCGCGAAGACCGGCACCGGCAAAACCGCCGCGTTCAGCTTGCCCACCATGGACAAGCTCGGCCACGCCAAGGGCAACAAAGGTCCGCTCATGCTGGTGGTCACTCCCACGCGCGAGCTTGCCGAGCAGATCGGCGAGGTGTGCGGCACCATCGCGAAGAACACGCACCATCGCATCCTCACCGTAGTCGGCGGCGTTTCCTACAACCCGCAGATCCAGGCGCTCAACCGCGGCATCGACGTGCTCATCGCCACGCCGGGCCGTCTGGTGGACCTTATGGACCAAGGAGCCGCTCATCTGAGCAGCGTGGAGGTGCTCGTGCTCGACGAGGCCGATCGCATGCTCGACATGGGCTTTTGGCCTGCCATGCGCAAGATCATCGGCGCCACGCCGCACAACCGTCAAACCCTGCTGTTCAGCGCCACCATCGACCGCACCATCATGAGCACGGCCGGCAAGCTGTTGCACGACCCCGCCATGGTCGAGATCGCTCACAAGGGCGAGACGGCCGACACGGTGGAGCAATACGTCATGCACGTGCAGCAAGCGGTGAAGCCCGAATTACTCAAGGGTCTCATGAAGGAGCGCGGCCACAGGCGCGTCATCGTGTTCTGCCGTACGCGCAGCCGCGCAGACGCTACGTGCCGCCGCCTGAAGAAGGTCGGTTACTCCGTCGAGGCCATCCACTCCAGCCGCAGCCAGAACCAGCGTCGTCGCGCCCTTGAGAACTTCGCCAACGGCACCACCGACGTGCTGGTTGCCACCGACGTGCTCGCACGCGGCATCGATGTGGAGGAAGTCGAGTACGTGGTGAACTACGACCTGCCCACACAGCCCGAGGACTACGTGCACCGCATCGGCCGCACGGGCCGCGCAGGCGCGTCCGGGTTCGCCGTCAGCTTCGTCAGCCCCGAAACCGCCGATGCGCTTCGCGACATCCAGAAGCTGCTCAAGCGCACCATCCCCGAGCTTGAGCTTGAGAACTTCGATATGCACGAAGCCGAGAACGAGGCCGCTGCCAGGGCGCAGCGCGCCGAGGCACGTCGCGATCCCGAGATCCAGCAGGCTAAGAAAGAGCAGGCTGCCCGCACGCGCAGGAAGAACAAGGCGCGCGAGGCCGCACAGGCCGAAGAGGTGAACACCCGCCGCGCCAAACGGGGCGGCCGCAAAGTCGCCGAAAAGCCCGCCAGCGGGACGGCGCACGCCGCAAGGAAGCACAGCAACGCCGATCACAGCTCGCAACAGAAGCGCGGCAACGGCTCTAGGAACGCTTCCGCCCACCGCGCCAAGACCAGCAATGCGTCCGGTGCGCAAGGCGGCGATTTCCGCCCTGGACGCGCCCATCGCGCCCAAGTTGCGCACCAGCGCAACAGGCGCCGCTAACAGTTGGTTATGCGCCGGTTAAGGGGCCGGCGCATAACAGCCCGGTAATCTATCGGTAAAGTGTATATCGTCTTTAGGAGGGAGGACGCCATGCGCATAGCGGTAGCTTGCCAGGGGCTTGATGTGGCGCCAAGATTTGCACGCAGTTCAAGTTTCATGTGCTATCGCGTTGACCGTGGCATGTTCGCCGATTGCCAGAATATGCCCAACCTTTCGTTCCCTCCGGCTCAGCTGGCTCAGGTATTGAAGGACCTTGATGTCAGCGTTATGATCGTCGACAGGATCGACCCAACCTCGGAGACGGCCCTGAAAGCAGCCGGCATCGAGGTTCAAACCGGCTATACCGGCACCGCATCCGCCGCTGCGCGCACCTATATCGGGCGCACGCTGTCCGGAACGCACGAAGAGCTGGAGGCATCGTAAGCGCTTTAGCGCTACGCGATAGCATGGCACGTGGAAAGCGCCTTGGGGCGCTTTTTTCGTATCTACAGCCGTGATGCCGCGGCACAGCAAACCTGGTTCGACGGCATGCAGCCTTCGTATCGCGCAGTCTTTTACCATAGCGGCATGCAAGCACTTCTTTGCACGCGTGCGGCAGTGGGAATCGACCGATGTGAAACCCATGCCCTAACGCAAAACACCCCGCTTGGATTCCCAAGCGGGGTGTTATACATTTGAAGCTTGAAACAGCTTACAGGGCCTTCTTGGCGACCTCGACGATTGCGGTGAAAGCCGCGGGGTCGTTGATGGCCATGTCGGAGAGCACCTTGCGGTCCAGCTCCACGCCGGCCTTCTTCAGGCCGTTCATGAAGGCGGAGTAGCTCATGCCGTTCAGACGGGCGCCGGCGTTGATGCGGGTGATCCACAGACGACGGATCTCACGCTTCTTGTTGCGGCGATCGCGGTACTGGTACTGCAGGGAGTGCTGGACCTGTTCCTTGGCAGCGGTGTAGGAACGGGACTTGGCACCATAGTAGCCCTTTGCACGGTTAAGGACGGTGCGGCGCTTCTTCTTGGCGTTGACTGCACGCTTGATACGAGCCATTGATTATCACTGCTCCTTTAAAACTTAGCGAAGGCCGAGGTTGCGGGCCACGACGCGACGGTCGGCGGCAGCCAGCTCGGTCTCGTGACGGAAATTACGCTTACGCTTCTGAGACTTCTTCGTCAGAATGTGGCTCTTGTAGGCCTTAGCACGCATGATCTTGCCGGAGCCGGTAACGCGGAAGCGCTTTGCCGTACCGCGATGGGTCTTCATCTTAGGCATTGCCTTCGTCCTTTCCTTCGTCTTTCTTGTCGTTTGCCTTCTTTTTCTTCGCCGCCATGCTTGCGGGAAGCGGGGCGATGAGCATGTGCATGTTGCGGCCTTCCATCTTCGGCTGGCTCTCGATGACCGCAATGTCCTTCAGGTCGTCGGCCAGGCGCTCCAGGATGGTCAGGCCCTGTTCCGGATGGGCCATCTCGCGGCCGCGGAACATGATGGTGATCTTGACCTTGTTGCCAGCGGAGAGGAAGCGAAGCACGTGCTTCTTCTTCGTGGTGTAGTCCCCCACGTCGATCTTCGGGCGGAACTTCATTTCCTTGGTCTCGATCTTGCTTTGGTTCTTGCGAGCCTGCTTCGCCTTGATGGCCTGATCGTACTTGAACTTGCCGTAGTCCATGATGCGGCACACGGGCGGTTCCGCATTCGGGGCGATTTCAACAAGATCAAGCCCCTGGTCGTCAGCAACGCGCTGCGCCTGGGCAACCGGGTAGATACCCAACTGCGTTCCGTCGAACCCGATCAGGCGGCACTCGCGCACCGTGATCTGTTCGTTGAGCCTAGGCTCTTGAGCGGCTATCGCACTCACCTTCCTTCCTTGCATGCGGTATCGCATGGCATAAAAAAACCCACAGCTTCAAGCATGCGGGCGTGATGAACGAACCATGTTCAGGTATTCATACGACCCATCAGCAGCTTGAAAGCGCCGAACTAGGTGGGAGGCGCTACGCCCCCGCTTGTGAACAGCTCGTTTATTATAGCGCGAACGCCGTCCGGTGCAAGGGACCGCCCTTCTCACCGGCCGGCGTTCACAAGATGGACACAAGAAGCGAAAGCCGCGGGCAGGAACCAGGCTCGCCGATCGCCGACACGCGCTGCGGAAGGCCCACCCAGCTCCAGCCCCAGGCCATCAACCGAGCCCTTGCGTTCCGACATGCCCAGCGCACGGCCCCGGGTCCCTGGTCGAAATAGCACCGGCGGCCATTCGGCCGCCGGTTACCTGCTACGCGTTGATGTAGATATAGATGATGCGCACGGTGTCGGCCAGGTTTCCCGAAGCGTTGGCCGTGCTGTAGTCGTACATGAGCACGCTCGACCAGGTGTGGGCGGCGCCGTTGATGTCCACGGTGCCGTTGAACGAGCAGTTCTCCTTCACCAGCGTGGTGCCGTCCGATGCGTACGTGGAGTACGAAGTCTTGTCGGTAGGCAGCTTGGCCGAGCCGTCTGCCACGTTCACGCCCGCCTCGCGCAGCGTCTTCTCGACGATGTGCTCGTTCTTCACGGCGTCGGCGAAGCTGAGCGAGCCGTAGCCGAGCGACGCGGTGGCGGCGGAGTAACCGGCCTGGATGACCTTGCCGTCGGCGTCAAGCCCCAAATAGACCGTGGGCGTGCCCGAACGGGAATCGGCAGGCTCGGCGGTCAGGGCCACCGTGACGCTTTTCTTCACGGAATTGCCCTCTTCGTTGACGTCCTTGGAGGACGTGACCGTGGCACCGTGCGCAAGCGCGGTGATGGCCGCATCCTGGGTTTGCCCCAGCACGCCGACCAGGTTGGGAACCTCGGTCTTCTTGGTGGTGGTGGCGCTTGCCGCGTCCTTGCCGGAGTTTTCCTGGGAAAGGTTGCCCACGTCAGTGGACTGCTGCTGGGCCTGGGTCTGCTGCACCATGGCGCGGCTGGACTCGTTCCACAACTGGAAGGCGAAATACCCCAGTGCGCAGGCGAGCACCACAAGCAGGGCCACGATGATCACGAGCACGCGGCGGACACGACGCGACTTCTTGAGGTGCGGATGCTCCAGCGGCTCGGGCCTGCCGTGGCGGCCACGGTTCTGGGCAGGCGCGGCGGCAGGGATCTCGTCGCCGAACACGGGCTCATCGCGCGGCTCGAGGCTCTCTACCGGGTCGGAATAGTCCTCCGAGGTGTCGCCTTGATAGCTGAAGCCGGCGGCATGCGCGCCGTGGGAGGCCGCGACGGGCGCGAACGCCTCGGTCAGGCCAAGCGACGTATCGCCGTCGGCCGCGCCGCGCTGCCCATCGGCGCCGGCGGCGCCGATGGGCGCGAACGCCTCGGTCAGACCCAGGGACGCGTCGCCTTCGGGCTGCTGCTTGCGGGCGCCGCGGGCGATGTTGAAGCTATGTTTGGACATGGTCAGGCCTTTCTCTTGAAAACAGCCGATCAGCGCATGAACAGGGCGAAGTAGACGATCGCCGCGATGATGACGACTCCGACGCCGACGAGCACCGCCTTCTGCATACCCGACATGGGGCCGGCGTCCAGGTCCTCGAGCGTCTGCTCGGCGCAATGGACAGGCTGCGAACGGCTATCGGACGCAACGGTTTCCGGCTTGCGGGCGTGCGCGGCATGCGGCTTGGCGGCATGGGCATGGTCCTGAGCAGGCGCCTGCTGGGCCGCATGCTGCGGGCGGGACGTCTCAACGGAAGCGATTTGCGGCTCGGGTTCTGCGTAAACGGCCTCTTCGAGAACATCTTCGCCCTGATGACGGCCGTAGGCTCCCGCCTGGATGACCACGTCGTCGTCATCGGCGGCATTGACCGTGATATGAGAGAAGCGCTGGTCTTGCGCCATGCCGTACCTCCTGCCTTGTGCGTTTCCATGCTGTGTATGCCATTGATTATATAGGATTGGCCGACAGGCCCCGGCACCTAGGTAGAAAAACCACGGAGCAGCCCCGGCACCTTGCCCGGCTACGCCACCAGTGTGCGACAATAGCGGGCGAAACCAGTAAAGAGAAAGGCGGCTTGCATGAACCTTGAACAAGGCCAGGAACTGCACGGGTTCACCGTGCTCACGGCCGAGCCCTTGCCCGAGATCGACGGCGATGCCTACACGCTTTCCCATCCGGTAAGCGGGGCGAAGCTTCTGTACCTGCGCAACGACGACCACAACAAGGCGTTCTCCATCGCCTTCCGCACCCCTCCCGCCGACGACACCGGCGTGTTCCACATCCTGGAGCACTCGGTTTTGTGCGGTTCGGAGAAGTTCCCCGTCAAGGAGCCCTTCGTCAACCTGCTGAAAACCAGCATGCAAACGTTTTTGAACGCCATGACCTTCGGCGATAAGACGCTCTACCCCGTAGCATCCACCAACGACCAGGACCTCATGAACCTGGCCGACGTGTACATGGACGCGGTGCTGCACCCCGACATCTACCGCAAGCGCCAGGTGTTCGAGCAGGAAGGCTGGCACCTTGAGGTGGCCGACGCCGATGAGGCCCAGGCCAAGACCGGCCGCCAGCTTACCTATAACGGCGTGGTATACAACGAGATGAAGGGCGCGCTGTCCGATTCCACCAGCGTGCTGTACGACCAGCTGCAGGCAAGCCTGTTCCCCGACACCCCCTACGCGTTCGAGTCCGGCGGCACCCCCGAGGCCATCCCCACGCTCACCTATGAGCACTACCTCGAGGAACACGAGCGGCACTACCGTCTGGACAACAGCTACATCGTCTTGTACGGCAACCTGGACCTTGACCGCATGCTGGCGTTCCTGGATGGGCGCTACCTGACGCCCGTGGCCGCCGAGCAGGCGAAACGCCGCGAGCAGCGCGCAGCCGAGGGGCTTGCGGAGCTTGCACCGCGCACCTTGCCCGTGCAAGGGCCCGTGCGCGCCCTGGGCGTGCGCCGCGAGATGGCAACCGCGCCGGAAAACGCCTGCATGGGCCTGGGCTGGGTCATCGGGCACGTGCGCGAGCGCACGCGCATCGTGGCCGTCGATATCTTGCTCGACGCCATCGCCGGCAGCAACGAGGCACCGCTCAAGCGCGCGCTTCTGGACTCCGGTATAGCCGGGGACGTGCAGTCCTACCTGGCAGATTCCGTGCAGCAGCCCTTCGCCGTGCTGCAGGTGCGCGACCTGGGCGAAGACGCCGCGAAGCGTTTGCGCCCTGCCGTGGATGCCGAGCTTGAGCGCCTGGCCGCCGGCGGGCTTGACCACGCGCTCGTGGAGGCGTCCATCTCCCGCGCCGAGTTCGTCATGCGCGAACGCGACTTCGGCATGGCCGACGGCGTGGCGCTTGCCATGACGTCGTTGTGCGGCTGGCTCTACGACGACGATCTTGCCACAGCCTATCTGCGCTACGAGGACGACTTCGCCTACCTGCGCCGCGCGCTTGACGAGGGGTATTTCGAGGGCCTCATCCGCGAGGTGTTCCTGGACAGCGCCCACATGGCCGAGGTGGAGGTTGTCCCCGTCGAGCAGCAGGACGACCCCGGGCAGCGGCACCTGGCCGAACTGGCAGCCGGCTTCACCGATGACGACTTCCAGCGCGTCGAGGACGAGGTCGCGCTGCTTCGCCGCATGCAGGAGACGCCCGATGCGCCCGAGGATGTGGCGAAGCTGCCGCAGCTGACGGTCGCCGACATCGGGCCCGCGCCCATCGAGCCCGCCTACGGCCTGGCCGAGGGCACGCCCGTTCCCTGCATCCGCCATCACCTGCCCACGCGCGGCCTGGTCTTCGCCTACCGCTACTTCGATATGAGCTGCCTTGATTTCGAGGACCTGCCCTATGCGGCGGTGCTCGGCATCGTGCTGGGAAAGCTGGGCACCGACGCGCATTCGGCGGCCGAGATCGACACGCTCACCAACGGCAAGCTGGGCAACTGCTCGTTTTTCTGCGAGGTGTACGAGGACGAGCACGACCCCGATGCCGTGACACCCACGTTCGTGGCGAGCGCATCGGCTTTGGCCGAGAACGTCGAATGGCTGGCCGAGCTGCCAAGCGAGATCTTGGCGAGGACCGACTTCGCCGACACCGGCAAGATCCGCGACGCGCTGCAGCAGCGCCGCATCGGCATGGAGCAGAGCTTCGCCAACGCCGGCCATGCGGCGGCCATGGCGCGCCTGACGTCGTACTTCCTGCCGGCAGGCGTGGTGCGCCAGCAGCTTGGCGGCGTGGACTTCCACCGCTTCCTGGTGCAGCTGCTGGACAACTTCGACGAACGAGCCGATGAACTGGCCGAGCGCCTGGCCCAGGTGGCGCATAAGCTGTTCGAGGGATCGAACCTGCTGGTGTCGTTTGCCGGCAGCGACGAGTGTTTCATGCGCTTCTGGCAATGCGCCGGCATCACGGCGGGCACGGGCAAGGCCCCGGCCGCGCTGGAGATCCCCAAGCCCAAGGTGCGCAACGAGGCGTTCATCGTGCCCACCGACGTATGCTACGCCTCCACGGGCTTCGACCGCCGCTCGCTCGGCGCGCCCTACTCCGGCGCGTGGCAGATCGCGGCGCGCGTGCTTTCCTACGACTACCTGTGGAACGAAGTGCGCGTGAAGGGCGGCGCCTACGGAGCGGGCTTCCAAGCGGTGCGCAGCGGCACCGTGCGCTTCTATTCGTACCGCGACCCGCATCTGGATGAGACGCTAGAGCGGTTCAACGGCACGCCCGCATGGCTTGCCGCGTTCGACCCCGCGCCCGAGGAGATGGACGGCTACGTGGTCAGCACCGTTGCCGGCTTCGATGCGCCGCTCAAGGAGCGCATGCAGATCCGCCGCCAGGACGGCGACTTCCTGAGCGGGCGCACCCCCGAGGCGCGTGCGCAGACGCGAGCGGAGATGATCGGGGCCACGCCAAAGAAGCTGCGCGAGCTTGCGGGCGTCATCGAAAGGGCGCTTGACAAGGAAGCCGTCTGCGTGTTCGGCAACAAGACCATCCTTGAGGGCGCGAAAGCCGATCTGGACGTGATCGACCTGCTCAACGGCTAGCGGAGAAGACAGCAACGCTCGAAAGCCCTGAAAACGGCGAAGCGCCGCAGGCAAGGCCCGCTGCAAGATGCGGGACCGCGCCTGCGGCGCTTTTCGTTTACGCAAAACGAAGCTGCGGCCCGAATGCGATGGCCCCGGGTCGCAGCTTCGCAAACCTTCGATTATTCGAACTCGTCCACGAAATGCAAGATCATGGCCGCGCTGGTAGGCGTCATGCGCTCGCCGGGCAACGTGCGATCGCACACGGGGATGCCGCGAGCTATGATAGCCGCCGTGGCCGGAGCCGGGATGGAAAGCGTGCCATGGGCGCATTCAACTTCGCCCTGCCCCGTTTGCGCCGCCGTGGCCACGATGCGCTTGGCGCCCGTGGCTTCCACCGCCAGGCAGACGAGCAGCGTGTTGCGGATACGGGAACCGTCGCCGACTTCATGGAAGTGGGTTTGCTCGACCGCGCAGCCGTGCGCGGCGGCCTCGGCTTCGGCCAAGATGGTGTAGATGGCGCGCATATGGCCGCGCACCGCCGGCGATACCGCCAAGCCGTCGATGGTGGCGATGACCTCTCCGATATCATGATGGTGCCGATCGGGAACGCCCGCGGCATCGGCCGCAGCCTCAAGACGCTGCCGGGCATCGCGCGGCAGCTGCAGCAGCGTGTCGCCCAGAAGCTGGGCACGCGTGGCATTTTCGCCAAGGTTCCATCTGAGGGTGTTCATGTCAGGTTCTCCTTCTCCACGTTGGCCGCCCGCGCGCTCGATCATGTGCGCCTGATATCCCGCGCCGAAGCCGTTGTCGATGTTGACCACGGAAACGCCCGACGCGCACGAGTTGAGCATGGCCAGAAGCGCCGCCACGCCGCCGAAGCTGGCGCCGTAACCCACCGACGTGGGAACGGCGATCACGGGGCATGAGGCCATCCCGCCCACCACGCTGGCAAGCGCGCCCTCCATGCCCGCAACCGCCACCACGCAGCTGGCGCCTGCGATGTCCTCCCGGTGCGCCAGCAGACGATGGATGCCCGCAACCCCCACATCGTAGAGGCGCACCACGCGAGAGCCGAGCACCTCGGCGGTGACCGCCGCCTCCTCGGCGCAGTACAGGTCGCTAGTACCCGCACACGCTACCGCGATGTAGCTATCGCGCGTGGGCTTTGCCGGCGCACCGAGAAGACCCAGCTGTGGAGTTGAACGATACTCGAACGCCGCCGCAGCCTGCGGGTCGCGGGAGAGCAGCGCAGTCCGCACCGCTTCGGCCTTCTGCGCTTCAAGCCTGGTCACGAGCACGCACGTCTGGCCGGCATCGCGCAGGGCCAGGCAGATATCGGCGACCTGATCGGCCGTCTTGCCAGCGCCGTACACCACCTCGCCTGCGCCCGTGCGCCGCGCGCGATCGGTGTCGACCTTCGCGAAACCCAGATCCGAGTAGCCCTGGTCGGCAAGCATGCCTTGCGCGGCGGCCGGGCTTACCGAACCCGACGCCACCTGCTCGAGCATGTGCAGGACCTGCTGCGGTTCCATATGACCCGCTCCTTCCCCGCCCGCCAAACGCGGACCATCGTTGTTTTCCAACCATTGAAGCACCGGAAGTTGACTTCAGGTCAAGCACGAGCGAAGGGCTGCACGCTTTCGCCATAGACGCTGACGAAATGCAGCGGGCCCGACAGCCGCCGCACCGCGACGCGGCCGAGGCACGGCGAGTCCCCGCGATCGATGACCGCCGCCCGATGCGGCAAGACCTTGTAATCGACTGTAGCTCAGTGCGGCGAGGCTCTCGCGACGCAACCGCAATCCGGTACAGCAAGACCCTCGCGATCGACCGCCGCCCAGCACGGCAAGCCCTCGCGATCGTCTGCGGCCCTCTACAGCAAGGCCCTCGCGATTGCGAGGGCCTTGATCGGAGATGAAGCCGAGTTCAGCTTGCTATCGATTAGTTCGACGCAGTGCTTGCGGCGCCGTTCGAAGCGCTAGAGTCGCTGGTGCTGCTGGAAGCGGCGGAGCTGCTATCGGAATCGGAGCTGGTGGTCTTGCTGTCGGAGTCGGTCTTGCTGGTGCTGGAGCCGGTGTTGCCCGTGAGCGTGCCGATGGCCGCGTTGGCGGAGTTGAGCACCTCGCCCATGTCGTCCTCGTCATCGGAGGCGCCGGCGGTCAGCTTGATGCCGGAAAGGTCCATGGTGGTGCCGAGCCACTTCTTCTGGATGATCGAGGACACGCCGTTGGAGTTCATGGCGGAAAGCGCGTTGGAAACGGCCTGCTTGAGCTGGGTGTTGCCGTCGAGCACGCCTACGCAATAGCCGCTGGCCTGCTGCATGAGCGCGACCATGTGAACGTCCATGCCGGCGTTGTTGGAGACATAGGAACCCACGACGGCGTCGGCGGCCACATACTGCACCTTGCCGGACTCAAGCGCGGAGAAGGCGCTCTTGAGGTCCTCGGTGGTGGTGATGGTGGAGTTGTCGAACTCGTTGGTGACGGCCCAGGCGCTGTTGGAAGACACCTGCGCGGCGATCTTGGTGGAGGCGGAGTTAGCCGGCACCGTGGAGTTGGAGGACTGGGCGAACAGCGCCACAGCGGTGGGCAGGTACGTGTCGGAAGTCCAGAAGCTGGGGGAATCAGACTTGTTCACGCCCATGACCACGTCGACCTTGCCGGAGGTGAGAGCACCCGCGGCGTCGGTGGACACGTCCACGACCTCGAGCTTCAGGCCGAGCTGGTCGGCCAGGGCGGCCGCCATGTCGACGTCGATGCCGACGATCTTCGTGGAAGAGGAGGGCTGACCGGCCAAAGGCGCGTTGTTTGCGTTGACGCCGACGCGCAGGACGCCTTCCTGGGCGATGACGGGCTTGCTGACCGCAGGCGTGGCCTCGGGCGGCGTATACGATTCCTGCTGCTGTTGGCAACCGGTGGCAAGCAGCAGCATGGCGGCGCAGCAGACGGCCGCGGCGCAGCATGCGGCAAAGCGCTTGAGATGCTTCATGTTCCGACTTCCTCCATCTCGTGCATTGAAAACAAGCTTCTTCCGACTGACCTAGTTTTCGACCCCACACTCGCGCACCGGGGCTTGGCTTTCGCGCCACCCTCTCCCCCGTCGCGACGGTATGCCGCTCGTATAAACGGAGGGTGCGTCTTACCTCTAGGATACGCCGTGCTCGCCTTCGCGGACGCGCCGCGGGACTTACGTGGATCCTTTCGACCGCATCTGCCATGGACTAGGGCCTTCGTGGAAAGCCCGCAACTACAGACTCGAAAGAAGCCTTAGTAGTGTATCAGATACGCAAGGAGCGGAGGGTTTCACGGCGCGTTTTTCGCAAGGGTTTCGCAAGACGGCGCGCTCTATGCTTCCAGACATGGGAATGCTGTCGAACATAGCAGGGGCCTGCGCCCCGATCGCCGCCGAAGCCGCGGAGGCCTTGGCCGAGACTGTATGGCCTACGCGATGCGCGATCTGCGATACGCCCGGGCACGTGCTGTGCGATTCCTGCCGGGCGGCGCTCGCCTACGTGGACTGGTGGCGCGCCTGCCCCCGCTGCGGCGCGCCGTTCGGGCGCGTGCAGTGCTGCGAGTGCAACGAGGTGATGCTTGCGGCGCAAGGGCGCACGCGCCCGGCGTTCGACGGCATGGCGGCGGCTGTGTCGTTCGAGGAAGGCGCCGCGCGCATCGTGCGCACCTGGAAAGACGCCGGGGAAAGGCGCTTGGCGACCGAGATGGCACAGCTCATGCTTCCCCAGGTGCCGCCCGCATGGCTTGCCGGCGCGGTGGCGGCGCCCATACCCGCGAGCGCCGCCGCACGCCGCCGGCGCGGCTTCGACCACGGCCGCGAGCTTGCCTGCGCCGTTGCCGGCATGGCGGGGATCCCCGTGGTCGAGGCGCTGGCGCGTCCCCGCACCTTCGACCAACGCGCGCTCGGACGGCGCGGGCGCATCCATAACCTGCAGGGGCGCTTCCAGGCGCTGCCGGGCGCCACGGTGCCTGCCCGCATCCTGCTCGTCGACGACGTGTGCACCACGGGTTCCACCATGAACGCGGCTTGCGACGCCCTACGCGCGGCAGGCGCGGTGGAGCTGCACTGCCTGGTGTTCGCCCGCGTATAGCGAACGCGCCCACGCATGCCAAATACCACCCACCACGCAAGGAAGGCGGCCCGCAGGCCGCCTTCCTGATTTCGTACGTTGTTTCGCCGTTCAGCGCTAGGCGCGTTCGCGGCGGGATTCGCTTTCGGCGAACTCCTGCACGTCCACGTTGATGGAGTGTTTGATGGGCTTCCAGTTGCACTTCTTCACCAGCGCCACCAGCGCGATGGGCACGTAGGTGAGCATGAAGAACGGGAACGTGAACATGTAGCGGATCTTCTTGCCCGTGGTGGAGTGGATGGAATCCCATTCCACGAACGTGGTGAGCACGCCGAACATGAACATGAACACCATGTAGTTCATCAGGCAGAAGCAGATCGACGACACCGAGGAGGCGACCATGACGCCCGTGGACATAAGGCCCGCCGCCGCCAGGGCGATGATGATGGCGTTGAACGTCACGCTGATGATGGTGAGCAGCATGCCCGGGGCGATGGTCATGAGCATGTCGTAGCAGGCGAAGCGGCTGCCCTTGGGGTTGGTGGCGATGCCCTTGGCCAGTCGGGCTCCGTAATGCCAGAACACCTGATAGAAGCCCTTCGCCCAGCGGAAACGCTGGTTCCAGGAATCGCGGAACGTGATGGGCTGCTCGTCGTAGAGCACGGCCGTGGGCGTGTAGCTGATGCGCTCGCCCTCCAGGATGGAGTTGGCGGAGAACTCGATGTCCTCGGTGAGCAGGTGCCACTTCCAGCCGCCGTTGCGCTCGATGATCTTCGCGGACACGAAAAAGCCCGTACCGGAAACGGCACAGCTGGTGTTGAGCGTCAGGCGTGCCTGGTTGAGGAACTTCGCCTCACGCAGGAACCACACGGCGTAACCGGCGGAAATCCAGTTGCTGTCGTAGTTCTTGGAGTTGCGGTAGCTGGTGGATGCCACGGCGCCGTTGTCGAAGGTCTTGTTCATCTCGCGGAAGTAGTTCACATCAAGCACGTTGTCGGCGTCGAACACGAAATACGCCTCATACCCGCGATCGGCATACTGGCTGCGGATGACGTTGAAGCCGTAATCGAGCGCATAGCCCTTGCCCACCTGCTCGGTGTTGAAGCGCGGGAACACGATGGCGCCGGCCTCACGGGCGACCTCGGCGGTGTTATCGGTGCAGTTGTCGGCGATGACGAACACATCGATAAGCTCGCTCGGGTAGTTCTGCACCTTGATGGAGTGGATGAGCTGGCCGATGACCGCGCTTTCATTGCGAGCGCTGATGACGGCGGCGAACTTGTGGTTCTTCTTCGCGACAAGCTGCTTGGGCTTGCGGGTAAGCACCACGAACACGTAGTAGAGCTGGTACGTGTAGCAGATGGTGAACGCCAAGAAGACGCAGAAGTTGAATATGTCCACGAACGAGACATGCGAGAAGAACTGATCTAGCACCTTTGCTCCTTTTACGGGCCGCACCCGCTTCGCGGCCAACCTCAGGCGCCGCCTTCGGCGCCCCCCGGATACCCATACGGCATCAGGCAACGTCCCGCGCGCATGTGCTGTAGTTGTAGGTTCGTTGTAAGCGGAACGTTTCAAACCTAAAGAAGTATAGCGGCATGCGGCCCGTTTGTCGCGCGTGCTGCGCCATTTGGCTCAGTATACGACCGCCAACAGGCGTAATCGCCCCATTTGCACACAGGGTGTGCACACGCCCTTCATAAAAATCGATGTTCGTAGAGGTCGGGGATACGGCCCCAGCAGGCCGAAAAGCCACGCGCGGCAGCCACCCCTTGCCCGATTCGGACGCCGACGACCCGCAACGACCTTGATCCCCGCCTGTCCACCGGCAATGCCATCGCGCACCGTCGTGCGCAGCCTCGAGCGGCTCAGCACGCCTGGGGCCTAGAGCAGCAATCGCGACACCTCGCTGGCCCGGGTGTAGGCCATGCGCACGCCGCGGCGTAGCTTGATGCTGGCGATATGGACGCCCATGGTCTCGGCAGCCTGCAGGCTGCACGCGGAAAAGCCAGTGAACAGTATCCGCCTACGTGCGCATGATGCCACGGTATAGGCCGATCTGACAGCTCGCGTGCGCTCGCGCAGGCGAGCGCTGCCGGCAAGGCCCGCCGGATCGAAATACGCGCGGCAAGGGATAAGACCGTCGACGAACCCGCCGAACAGCACCGTATCGGCGCGCATCCCCGCCGCCCGCTGCGGCGAGCACACGGCAACCGTGCCCGCGCAGGGAAGCTGCGAAACCCGCGCCGGCGCAGCGGCTCGCCCTTTGCCGCCCGACGCCGCGCCCAGGCGGCCATGCTCCTGACAGACCCACCGTTTTGCCTGGCTATAGGCCTGCAGCAAATCGTCGAACAGCGGGGCGTCAAGCTCGCCGCACGCGATCTTGCCCGCCGCGAGCAGCTCAAGGGCCTTGTGCAGGCCCACCGGTTCCCCATCGGGATCAAGGCACGCGGCCTGGCGCAACCGGTCGATGGCCGCGCTGCGCCCCACGGCATCCCCTAGCGCCACAAGGGTGCGCCAGGCAACCCCGTCATCGGGGTCGACGGCAAGGCGCGCCAACGCATCACGGCGCAGGCGCTCGCAGACCGCCGGATCGCGAAGATCCCCCAGGCGCAAGCCTCCTTCCGCCAGCTCGTTCACGGGCAAGCCCGCACGCGAAAGGTTCGCCGCCACGTTTCTGCGCCATAGGCGGTTCGTGCCCACGATCAGAACGCTCTCGCCGCGATCGAGCGCCTCAGCCGCGGCCAGGGCAAGCGCCTGCATCTCGGCTTCCATGCTCGGCAGCATGCGGACCGCTCCCTCGCAAGCCCGCGCAGAGCCGCATCCCCCCGCGCCGGAAACCGGCTCCAAACCGGCCCGGCCTCCGGGAAGGCTGGAATCGCCACCGCCCCGGAAGCACTCGCGCCCTTCGCAAACGCCGTCGAAGGCCAGCGCGTCAAGGGCTTGATCGGCGGCAAGCGCCTGCAGCACGCCCGATACCTGCTCCGACGCCGCCGACTCACCGCATGCCTCGATGCGAGCGCCGGGACACTCTCGCACAAGCTCCGATGCACCTTCGAAGCACGGATTGTCCTCATCGCCCGGCAAGCTCGGCCGCACACCCGAGGCGACGATCAGCTTGCGGCCCGCCAACATGCGGACCAGATGCTGGGAAGCGCGGCTGAGAAGCTCGTAGTCGTCCACCACCACGCAATCCCAAGCGGCCTGCGCACGCTCTTGCGCGCCCTGCCGCAACACATGTACAGCGAGGTTGGACGCCTCGCACGGAAGGACCCCGCCGATAAACCGAAGGTCCGCATCGATGCAGCGCATGACCAGGTCCTCTTCAGGGGTAGTCTGCCACGTATCGTCGGAAAGGCTTTGCCAGCCGGCACATATATAGGTAAGCACTTGGCGAAGACGGCGGCTCCGCATCCGGCACGCCTTGAGATCTTCCCGCAAAAGCGCCTCTTCATAAGGCGCCAGCACGCGCGCGCGACGGCCGAACATCCGGCCCGCCAAAGGCAAGGACAGCACTTCGACGGCCAGCTGCTCGCAGGTTGCCGTTCTTACCGTGCATCCCCCCGCCGTATCCAGGCGCGCACGGCATGCCGCCAGGTCGCGTTCTCGAGCCGTCACGAACAGGACGCGCTCGCCTGCCTTCGCGCACCGGCAGGCGAACTCGACCAAGCGCCCGGTGCGCCCCGATTGCGGCGCGCCTATGAAACACGTAACGTCCAATCCATTCGCAACGTCTGGCCACATGACCGCACGCTCCTTAGCTTCAAGGGCCCTCGCGTCCTGCACGGGTAAGGCGGCCCAGGACGAGAAAAAGGCCTGTGATATGGGGAGAGGCTCCCGAGCCGCCTTGCGATCGGGCGCGCAGGCGCGCCCGATCGCAAGGCGGCCGGGCGGAGCCCGAACGGCCCCGCCCGGCTACGCCGGCCTCCCTACTGCGTCGGCGGCTCCTGGGTTTTCGGCTCTTTCCCAGCCTTCACCAGCGCCTTGATCTTGATGGCATCGCCCGGGCAGCCCTGGATGCACTCGCCGCAGCGCGTGCACTCGTTCCACGAGGCTCCCCGCTCGGGGTGGCGCGGATCGATGCCCACCTCGCAAACCTGCGCGCAGCGCCCGCACGTGCGGCCCGTCTCGCCCTCGACGCATTTCCGCTCGTCGACCTGCGGTCGGAACGTGCGGTTCGCCTTTCCGACCAAGCTCATAAGCGCCGATAGCGGGCAGAGGTGGCTGCACCATTTGCGGAAGAAGACCACCTCGACGGCCAACAGCGCCGGTATCGCCACCACGGACCAGGTCACATCCCCGGAGCCGAACAGCGCGATGAGCACGAACACCAGGGCGAACGTCAAGCCTATGGGGCAGATCAGGCAGAACACCGGGAACCCGAAGATGGCCGCCGAGAGCAGCGCCGACCCCAGCACAAGGTTGCGCGAGTTGCTCGGCTTGCAGCCCGCGGCGCAGGCGTGCTTGCCGCACGCCCCCTTGAGCAGCGCGCGCTCCTCGTCGGTAAGGGCGCCGGCGTCATCGGGCACCTTAGGCGCCGCGGCGTCGCGTTCGGCCTTGGCCGGACGGGAAAACGCCCCGCGCAGCTTCGATACCACGGGCACGGGGCAGATCCAACCGCAGAACGCCCGCCCGAGCAGCACTATCGCGATCAGGGCGATGACCAGCGAGATCACCGCACGGGGAACCACGGTCTTGCTTGCCAGCATGGTTCCCAGCGCGCCCAAGGGGCACAGAACCGATATGCTCGACCATCCGATAGCGGACAGGTCGCCCAGCCCCGTGTGCAGCACATAGCCCACCCCGGCCGCTACCAGCACGGCAAGCGGGACGAGGACACGTAACGTCTTCAACTTCATATTTCCACGCCCCCTTACGCCTCAGCCTGATCGAGCGGCACCACGCGGATGGCGCGCGCCGTGGCGCCCTCCACGATCGAACCTTCCTTCAACGACACGCACGATGCCTGGCACGCGCCACAGCCGTTGCACTTGTCGGCCACCACCGAAGGGCGCTTGTTGCCGTCCAGGACGATCGCGTCATAGGGGCAGGCATCGTAGCAGAACCTGCACCCGTTCAACCGGGCCCAAGCCAAACACCAGTCCTGCCTGAGCACGGCCTTTCCCAAAATGGTGCTCTGAGCAGTCGCACCTTCGTCAAGGCGCAGCGCGCCGGTGGGACAAGCCTGCACGCACAGCGGCACGCCGCCGTTTTCCTCGGTGCAGAAATCGCACCAACCAGCATCGAAACCAGCAGTCGGAAGGCGCACGCCCAGGATGCCGTCCTCCAGATGACCGGCGCGCAGCGCGCCGCGCGGGCACACCTCGATGCAGCGCTCGCAACGCACGCACGCGCTTATCACATGGTCCTCATCTTGACCGCCCGGCGGGCGCACCTGAGCGGCGGCGGGAACCGCCTTCAGGCCTCCCACCGCCAACAGCGCCGCAGCGCCCGTGCAGCCGATGGCAAACGAGCGCCGTGTCATGCCGGCATATGATTTGCCTTCCTCCTCCATGGATCTACCCCCGTTTCCTCGCCTTCGCAGCAAGCGCTCTCCCGCCTTGCCGCAACCTACTCGACTCCCTACGCCGGCATCTGCCCGTCATCGTCATCGGAGAGCATGTCGGCCATCAGCTCGGAGTCAACCTGCAGAAAGCCCTCGGTCATATACGAAAGCCCTTCGTAAAACGCCGTTCGGGAAAAGCCGCGCATCTGCTCGCACAGAAGCGGGGCCCATGCGCCCAGATGGTCCTCCATGAAGTTGTACTGGCATTTCACCAGATCGTAGGCCTCTTCCCCGCGGTCGGCGCGCAACGCCGCCACAGTTCGCTCGATGAGCACCTGCAGGTACTCCATCTCGAGGGCGATATGGTCCTCGCCCTCTTTCCAGCTATCCTGCTTGTCAAGCCCTGCGGCTCGGTAGAGCGCCAGAACCTCGTCGCGCGCTCCCTGCATGAGCAGGCGCTTCTCCGACGCATACACGCTTTCGAAGGGATACGCGGCCGCATGGCCGGAATAGCCGTGGCCGAAGAACGTGCGCATGTAGTCGGCGGACAGCTCGGTCCGGGAGTTGTCCCATAGCCCCGACAGCCACGTGGCCATCAGCTTATGGCCGCGGTCGAGCGCCTCGTTGCCCGTGGATACGCGCCACTTCAGCCCATACAGCTCGTCGATGAGCTCTTGGCTGCATTCCTCGCGGAACAGCCGCGCCAAAAGCCCGTAGGTCTTCGCGCGCCCCTCGTTGATGGCGATCAGGTCCTCCACGCCCGCCTCGGGGGCGACAGTGCTCTCGGTCATTTCCATCCTCCTCTACCAGTTCACGCCATCGGATTCGGTCTGAGCCGGCGAAGCGCCCTCTTCGACCGTATAGGCGTCCACCACATCGGACAGGTTCTCGGCAAGGGCTTGGGCGCCCACCTCGGTGATCTTCCAAGCGCTACCGTCCCAGGCGACCGCCTCGGCGCACTCGAGCTCCTCCACGAAATGCTGCACGAAGTAGTTGCGCGGCTCGGTCGCCACGAGCGGGTCGTTGTCGACCGCCGCCGACATCTGCTTCATGGACACGCCGTCGGCCTGCGAACACATGACGAGGATGCGCTTGTACAGCACCAGGTACTCCTGCTCGCCGGCGAACGTGCGCTCAAGCTTCTCGATGGGATGGTAGGCATCGAGCTTCGCCTGCCCTTCCTCGGTGATCTGCCAGTACGGCATCGGAGCAGGTTGGGCCTGCCAATACTCCACGCCGTCTTCCACCACGATCTTCGGCTCGGGGGTGAACCGGCTGTAGGGCGTGCCATCCTCGAGCACGCGGGCGATCGCGCCGGCGGTCTCGAGCATCGTGCAGATGTTGGATGTCGAGTACACCGAGAACTTGTGAGCGCGCGCGGCGTCCACCACCGCGGCCATCTCGTCGTTGCCAACGGGATCGGGCAGGGAGCGCAGCACGGCGTAGAGCACGCGGCGATGCGGGTTCATGTTGTTGAACAGCTCGTCGATGCGGTCGGCCGCCGGGCGCGCGGCGTATTCCGGCGCCGCTTGATCGGTTGCCGGCATCTGCGGCACGCGATCGGGGTCGGGCGGCAGAAACTCCGAACGGCCCTCGGTGTTGGGAAGGAAGATGCCCGGGTCGCCCGGCGCATCGTCCATGGTGGTGGGGCCCTCGCCGCCACCGAAATCAAACGCTCCGTCCTCCAGGGAGAACGTGAAGTTCTTCAAATCGAAATCCGCCATGATCTTCTCCTATCCCCTCCCCGCCGAAACCACGGCGGGTCGCGACGGCGCCTAAAGCGCCGCGATCAAATCCATCGATCAGTTCAGACCGTACATGCGCAAAAGCGCTTGCGAGCCAAGCGTCGAGGGCCTGTCCGCCCCGAAAAGGCTGAACAGCGGGGTGACGCGCGTCACCGCGAACTCGACGCCGTCCTCGTGGCGGGTGCGCGCGAACCGGATGTTCGCGCGTCGGGCAAGCCCCGCCTCGGCCTTTGCGAAGCCCGAGAAATATAACCGCTTGCTTACGTGCTCGCTCACCTGGGAAAACGCCCGCTCCTCAGCCTCTGTCGGCTTGCCGGCCCGTCGCGGATCGTCGGCGCCGCCTTGCGAGCCGGGCACCAGCCCGTCCACGCAGCCCACGAAAAACGCCTGCGAGAACATGCCGCTCACATGCGTATAGGGCACGATGGCCGCCACCTGCAGGCCCTGCGGGGCCGTAGGCCGCTCAAGCTGCTCCATGAGCGTGGCGTGAAGCTGCCTGGCGGATTCGTCCCCGCACACGTGCAACAGCCCGTGAGCCAGCTCCGGACAAGAGCGAAGGTCTGCCAAACGGATGAGCGCCGAAGCCTGCGCGCCGCCATAACTTGCGCGCAGCTCGTCAAGCTCGGAACGCGAACGCCCCGATGCCTCCCACCGCGCGGCAAGCGATGCATCGTCCGGATAAGCGATGGTCTCCAGCAACGCCAGGCGGTTTCTCGTCGCTTGTGCAAGATGCACATGCCCGGCGCGCACGGAGGCCTTCAAGCCCGCCGCATCGCAGGCGCGCTTGGCCTGCACCGCCCATGCCATGTTCGGCACCACGATAGCCAAGTCGTTCGCCTCGTCGATGCGACGGAAGCGGAACGTCTCCAAAAGCCGCGCCACCCCGGCAAGTTCCTCTTCCGGCGTGGGCCATTTCACGAAGATGCGCTCGGGTGCGCCAGCCGACGCCTCCCGCACCTGCCTCCCCTCCATGGCGCGCGGCTATTCCACGAAGGCGAGCGCCGAGGAATCGAAGAGACGCTCGGCGCCGTCGGCGAACTGCACGCCCCACACCGAGTAATCGACCTCGAAGCTGAACGGCTCGGGCGGCTCGACGACCTCCTCGCGTTCGATGGGAGGCAGGTCGTCGGAATCGGTCACGGGAACGGCGGTGTTCTCGTAGCTTTTCATCCTGCGGTCGTATTCGATCCACTCCGGGTCGTTGTAGTCGATCTTGGGCGCCTGATCGCCAGGCTGCTCGACGGGCGTCTCGTCGTTGGGCTCGGGGTGCTCGGCCTGCCAGGTTTCCCAGGCGGCGCCACGCTGGCGCTCGTAGGCCTCGTCAGCCGGGATGCGCACACAGCAAGCCCCGGCGAACGTGCCGTCGTTGAGCAGCGCGCGCGCCAAACCCACGGCGGCGTTGAGCTCCTCGGGCACGAACCCCAGCAAGTCGGGATGCAGGCTGACGGTGAACTCGCCGCCGCCCAGCTCGATATCGAACTTGTCGAACACCACCTCGGGCAGGCCGATAAGGCGCTGGCGCCGGTTGAACGCCTTCATGTTCGAACCTGTTTTATGCAAGATGTTGCCGATCCAATGCTCGACCACGTCATCCCACAGCTCGTCGGCTCCCTCGTCGGCGGAACGCAGATAGCTGCGCTGCCCGAAGTTGACGATGGCGCGGGCGGTGTTGCTCACGGGCTCATTCTGCGATTGCGGCGCATGCTTGCGCACGAGCGGCGAGCAAATGTGCATGTAGCAGCGTTTCAGCTCCAGCACGGTTTCCTCAGACGCCAGGCGCTCGTCGACGTCGAGCACAAGCGTCAGGGACGGTCTTATCAAAGCCATGTTCCCAGCCTCCTCGATTTTCCTCGTTTCGTTTCCCCATAACGTGTCACGAGTATATGAGCGCAACGGGAGCGCAAATAATACCAGCCCTATGATTTTGCTCGCCAAAAACCCTCTATGATTTAGAAAAGCGCAGTTCAGAGGTCATATAGCATGCTGCGCCACAAAGCTTTAGGGGGAGAGGGAGATGCCGAGCATATCGAACATGCTGGGGTTGATCGAGAAGGTGGACAGCCCCTATATCACCGTCCATCAGGACCGCTGCGCGCTGGTGCGCAACCGTCACGCCGACTGCCTGCGCTGCGCCGAGGCGTGCACCTCGGGCTGCATACGCTACGACGAGCAGGCAGAGCAGCTCGTCGTGCAACCCGAGCTGTGCATCGGCTGCGGCACCTGCGCCACCGTGTGCCCTACCTGCTGTTTGGAAGCGCACCACCCCAACGACACGCAGCTCATCGAGCAGTGCCGCGCGGCCGCGGCCGCCGCACAAGGCACGTGCACCATCGCCTGCGGCGCACTGCTCAGCGCCGCCGCGGGACTGTACGACCCCGATAAGGTGGTGCGCGTGGAGTGCCTCGGCCGCATCGAGGAGTCGGTGCTCACGCTCATGCAAAGCGAGGGCGCGAAGACGGTGCTCGTCCACGGGAGCTGCGCCGAATGCGAGCATCGATGCGGCTGGGAGATGCTGCAGAAGGTCTTGGACACGGAAAGGGCCCTGCTTGAAGCCTGGGGGCAGCCCATGGAGGTGCACGTGTCCACGAAGCTGCCCGGCATCACGCGCGCAAACGACGACAACGCCTTCGACAAGGCGAAACGCCAGGCGCTCGAGCAGTCGGGCAAAGAAGCCGCACGCGTGGGCGGGGTGTTGGCCGAGTTCGCCGTCGCAGAGGCGACAGGAGAGCAGTTCAGCCCGCAGAAAACGAAGAACTACGTCAAGGTCATGTCGGATGGGACCCTGCCGCACTTCCTGCCCGACCGGCGCGAACGGCTGCTCGACGCCCTGGCAAGCTTCGGCGACCCTGAGGATGTGATGATGAGCACGCGCTTGTGGGGGCACGTCATCATCGATACCGACGTCTGCCAGTCATGCCGCATGTGCGCGGTGTTCTGCCCTACCGGCGCTCTGCGCAAATTCGGCGAGGACGAGGGCCCCGGCAGCGTGTTCGGCGTCGAGCACTACCCCGGCGACTGCGTGAAGTGCCGCAGCTGCGAGAAGATCTGCCCGGCAGGCGCCATCACCATCTCCGAGGAGGTGTTCGCACGCGAGATGTTCGCCGGAGCCACCGACTCCTACCAGATGAAGCCCGTGCCCGTCAAACGCAGCCAGGCGCACACCATCTGGAAACTGCAGCAAACCCTGTGCAACACCGATCAAGTCTACGAGCGCTAGCCACGCCGCAAAGGAGCAACCCCATGTCCATCGAACTCGTGAACTCGAAGACCCTCATAGACGGCGCGAAAGTGCGCATGACGTTTTCCATCACCGGCGCCCACAAGGTCGCGCTGGCGACCGAGGCCCTCACGGGGCTGGCGCGCGAGCTGGAGCAGCCCGCACAGCCCGACCTTCAGGCGCTTTACGACTCCCTGGCAACCAAGGTGGGCCGGCAGACGGTCGATGCGCGCATCGCGTCCTTGGCCGCCATGCGCGCCGGGCTGGCGGAGATCCGCCGCCAGAACCTGCGCGTGCTGTTCAATCCCGAGCCCGTCAAACCGGTCCTCGCCGATGCGCTTTCCAAAACCGACGCCTCCTTCGAGGTGGACGTGTTCACGCATCCTGGGTTCGAACTATCCTCCTATGAACCGGTCTACGTCCGCGAGCAGGCGGCCAAAGTGACCGAGGAAATGGTAAACGCCCAGCTCATGCGCGAGATGAACCGTTTCGCAACCTTCGAGGGGACCTCAGGGCCCGTAGAGGCCGGCGACGTGGTGCAGGTGAACATGTCCACGCTGGCCAACGGGGTTCCCGAGCCGCAGCTGTCCGGCGACGGGCTTGCCATCGTGGTTTCCGACGAGCTGATGCCGAAAGGGTTCGTGGACGCGGTGTGCGGCATGGACGCAGGGGAGCACAAGGAGTTCCAGTTCACGAACGAGGAAGGCGACCAGGGGCTTATCCATTACAGCGTGGCGCTCGACGTGCTGGACAAGCGGCGGCGCATCGTGCCCGAGCTGACGGACGAGTTCGTGGCAACCCATCTGTCGGAGCAGGACAAGACGGTGGAGGAGTTCCGCCAGCGCATACGGCGCCACCTTGAGCTGCGCTCGGGGGAAACCGACCAGAGCCGCCGCGAAGAGCTTGCGGACGCCGAGCTGGGGCGCAGGCTGCGCGGCGCCATACCCGACGAGCTCATCGAGCGGACCGCTGCCGAGATGATGGGCTCCATCCGCTCCAACGCCGCCGCACAGGGGCTTTCGCTTACCCAATTCGCCCGATTGCAAGGCATGGACGACCAGCGGTTTCAGATGAGCATCATGATGCAGGCGCGCGAATCGCTTCGCCAGGGCCTTGCCCTCGACGCGCTGTTCGATCACCTGGGGCTGGAACTTGAGGAGGCGGACTATGACCGTGCGCTTGCCGAGCTGGCACCGGGAGACGAGGCGCAAGCGCGACGCAACCTGCAGAATAACGATGCATGGTACCTCGTGCGCAACATGGCCGCGCGCCTGAAGGCTCACGACCGGCTCATGGAAACGGCGGTGTTCGCCTAAAACCGCACGTCGAACGCATCATACGGCGAAGGGAGGCCCGGCAGCTTGCTGTCGGGCCTCCCTTCGCTTTTTACCAGTCCTCGTCCTCGACCTCCATGGAGTCCACCATGCGGATAAGGTCTTGCTGAGAGTGCACATCGAGCTTGCGATACACGTGCCGCATATGGGTGTTCGCCGTGCCGGCGCTGATGAACAGCTGCTCTTGAATCATCTTGGTGTTGTAGCCCTTGGCCAAAAGGAACAGCACCTCGGTCTCGCGGCGCGACAGCAAGCACATGTCGGCAAGCGCCAGGCATCGGCGCTTGTAGCGGCCGACGCGCTCCTCTTCATGGTCGCAGGAAGAGCGAGCCTCCGCATCGTCGCAGGCCCGCGCCTGAACAGCGGCCACGTGCTGCTGCGTGAGCACGCCTGCCGTTCGGCTTTCGCAGCCCTCGGCGTCATCCGGAAGCGCCACTGCATCCGCAAGCCCGAGCGAATCGGAAGAGGCATCCGCGCCCGTAGGCGCCTCCTGCCTGCAAACCTCATCTCCATCCGCAAGAACGCTCACGGAGGCAGCGTCCGCGCGATCGTCGCCGGCGTCGGCCGCCTCCACCCGGGCAGCCTCCATGGTCTTGAACGACTCGTTGTGCGGATCGAACGGATCGAAAAACGCCGGGCAGCACGTGCCGCGTCGCAGCACGCCCACCACTTCGGCATCGCGCGGATAGGTGCTGGAACCGAACACCAGGAGCACAAGCGCCACCGGCAATATGGCGTCGGCGCTCATCAAAGATGCCGACCATGGGCTGGCCGGAAGCATGAGCAACGTGGCGACGACCCCGCCGACGGCGACCATGCCACGGCCGGCGCCATACACGTGGAACGGGCTGATGCGGAACTTCTGCGACATGTCCGTGTACGAGATCCACAGACACCCCTCGATGAGCATATAAGCCACCAGGAACAGGCAATGCACCACCGTGGTGATGCCCGATGCCAGAAGATGGGCGACCAACACGACGACCAGGGCGATAAGCGGGCTGAGCGCACGGAACGCGTAATTAGCGCGCTGGCGCATGGTCAGCATGACCGTGACCACCGATACGCACGTGATGATGCCAGCGGCCATGACGCTCCAGGTGAACGAGGATGCATCGACGGCAAGCTCGGACACGCCGTGGAAGGCGTGCATGCCCAGGAAGCCGAACAGAAAACCGAACGCCAGCGCGCTGGGCATGATGCGCGCGAAGAAGCGCCCCGTATGCACGGGCATGGTGGTGGATGCGAACTCGGTGCGGTCCACCAGCTGCTTCGACGACACGTTCAAGCAGAACAACTCCGCCCAGGGCGTAAGCGCGCATAGCACCACGCCCAACGGGTGCATATTCACGTTCGCAACCATGATCAGGGCATATGCCGCGCTGGTAACCAAACACGACAAGGCGAACTGCATAGCGGACGCGGCGGTATCGCATACGCTGAACGATACGCCGTAGCTCATGAGCAGCGCCGCCGAACCCACGCCCGTCGTCACGCCGCCGAACACGCACGCCGCAGCACATACCGGCGCGTTCCCGAAAGCTGCGCCGACCGCCACGCATAGAAGCCCGACCGAGGTGATGGCCGCGGCCACGAAGCGGACGCGCCTTCTGTCGGCGATGGTGCGGAACAGGCAGCGGACCTTGCTCGTGAACAGCGAGTAGCACAGAAGCGTCAAAGCCATGGACGCCATGGACGTGACCACCATGATGGAGGCCATGCCGGCCATGCTAAACGAGAACAGCTCACCGGCGCTGAACATGGCGGAAAACACCCAGGCCCAATGCAGGCCGAATCCTGCCACCAAGGCCGGCGAGATCTTCCCGACGCCCGCGACCTCTTCGTCACGATACTCGATAGTGATATGCGGTAGCCTCAAGAATCCCCCTCCGAAGCTCTCAGGCGGCCCTTGCGCCGCCGTGCGCCCGTTCCCCTCGGGCGCGGCACCGATTCTACCACACACACGCGGCGCACCCTGCCCGCAAGCATCCGCAGCACCTCATATACGGCTTTTTGACCAGGCATTCCTTTGAAAATCATAAGGTGCCTATGATGCCTTGCCGCCATGGTTTCCCACCCCGCCTCCAAACAAATAATAGCAACCCTATTAAGAGCGCCGTGCACGCGGCGCGTACGCTGCAAAAAAGCGCATCGGCGGCGGGCGGATCGATTGCGAGGAGGTCGAGAAGAGGGGTTCCGCACCGCAATCGAAACGCCGATACGCCACCACCTGAAACGAGGAGATAGAGGAAGGAAAGGTGAATCCATGGCACAGCTGACTATGTCACGCCGCAGCTTCATCGCGACCGTTGCGGCAACCGGCGCAGCATGCGCCGTGAGCGCTTCGGTCACAGAGCCCATGAAGGCTCTTGCCGAGACGTCCACGACGACCACGGGCGAAATCAAGCACGTCCGCACCTGCTGCCGCGCGTGCGGCAAGGTCGAATGCGGCGTCTGGGTGACCGTGATGGACGGCAAGGCCATCAAGGTCGAAGGCGACGAGAGCGCCCCGCAATCCCGCGGCCATTGCTGCGCGAAATCGCAGTCCTCCATGCAGGCTGCCTACCACCCCGACCGTCTGCGCTACCCGGTCAAGCGCACCAACCCCAAGGGCGTCGAGGACCCCGGTTGGGTCCGCATCACCCTTGACGAGGCGTTCGAGCTGGTGGCAAAGGGCCTCGGCGAATGCGTCGACAAGTACGGCGGACAGTCCATCGTGGTCATGTGCGGCACGTCCCGCGTATGGTCGCTCGGCCCCTACCAGGGCATGAAGCAGCTTTTCGGCACCCCCAACGCCCACTTGGCGTACCAGGTGTGCAAGGGCCCGCGCCACTGGGCCGGCATCATGACCGACGAGATGGGCTCCCCGTGGATGGAGGTGGAGGCCGAGCCGAAGGTGTACCTGCAGTGGGGCACCGCGGTGGAGTACTCCAACTACGACACCACGAACCGCACCATCTCCGACGTGCGCGCCCATGCCGACTACCACATCGTGGTCGACCCGCGCATGACCCCCATCTCGAAGGAAGCCGACTGCTGGCTCAACGTCCGTCCCTCCACCGACGGCGCGCTTGCCCTGGGCATGATCAACTGGATCATCGAGAACGAGGCCTACGACGACACCATGGTGCGCCGCTGGTCCAACGCCACGTTCCTGTACTGCGACGATAAGCCGTGGCTGACCACGTCGCGTCGCTGGGAGGGCAACGGCGGCATCGACATGCGCACCAAGCTCATCACCGAAGCCGACGTCAAAGAAGGCGGCTCCGTTGACCGCTTCATGGTTTGGGATGAGAACAATCAGCGTCTGACCTGGTGGGATTCCAAGGTATGCAAATGGGAGGGCGAAACCTCCAAGATCCCGACCACCGGCTCGTTCATCAAGCACCCGCTCACCGGCCTGGTTGCCGACTGCTGGCTGCCCGACGAGTCCACGTGGGCGGACCCCGCAGACGCCGCCTACGACAAATACTGGGACGAGGGCAACGAGAAGGGCGCCACGACCAACCCCAAGGGCCTGCCGAAGAAGCCCGCGCTGTTCCCCGGCGAGATCGAGGTCGAGCTCATCGACGGCAAAAAGTACAAGTGCCGCACCGTTTGGGACGGCTTCCATGACATGACCAGCCAGTACAGCCCCGAAAAGGTCACCGAAATCACGGGCGTGGAGTGGAGCAAGGTCGAGGAGGCCTGCAAGCACTACACCACCCGCATCGACCCGCGCCACGGCAACGGCGGCGTGCACTTCCAGCTGGCAACCGACATGAACGGCAACTCCATCCAGAACTGCCGCGCGCTGCAGATCCTGTCCTGCATCACCGGCAACTCCGACGAGCCCGCCGGCAACCGCGGTTCGTGCAAGAGCCAGTTCGACGGCAACCCGGGCCGTTCCAACATGCAGAAATCCTCTGAGATCCCCGAAGAGCAGCGCATCTCCTGGGATGGCCGCGACTACTCGCTGGAGGATGTGGCGAAGTACATGCAGGACTTCGTGCAGTACCTCATCGACGAGAACTCGCCGCTGGCGGAGCGCTATGGCAACCATGTGCCCACCGACGACGAGGCCATCATCATCGCCAAGCGCATGGGCGGCGCCATGAACCCGTCGAAGTACTATCCCAACCCCAAGTCCATCTTCACCCGCCAGGCCGGCATGGTCGACGCCGACCGCTTCCCGCTCAACCGCTTCTGGGCGCGCTGGGCTGACGCCAACACGGTGTGGGATGCCTGCCTGCAGGATCAGGATTGGACGAAGGCCCAGGTCATGAAGGACGTTCTGCACAACGAGCCGTTCGATATGCACGTCAAGCCCACGCTGTACGCCATCCATGGCGGCGTGTGCCAGTCCGGCGACGTCATGAACATGGCCAACACCGTGCGCGCATGGAACGCTATGGCGCAGATGGACTTCTTCACCGAGATCAACCTGTGGTTCATGCCCACCAACGGCAACGCCGACGTCATCTTCCCCTGCCAGCACTGGATGGAGCTCGACTCCACCCGCGTGTCCCAGGGCGCCGGCGGCATGTTCGGCTGCTGCTGCAAGGCCATCGAGCCTCCGGGAGAGACCATCTACGACCCCGACTGGAACTGCGGCATGTACCGCGCCATGGGCGTTCCGTGGAACACCAAGGACACCTCCGCGGCGCCGAGCACCGAAGAGTACATCCTGAAGCCCAAGGTTTCCAGCCAGAGCAACATCGAGAAGTGGACGGCGTCGATCGGCGAGGAATACACCAAGGCGCTGGCCGGCAACCCGAGCTACCTGTGGCCCGACCACGACCGCATCCTCAAGGACAACGTGGACGCCTGGAAGACCGAGAAGTTCCCGAACGGCCCCACCTGGGCCGAGGCCAAGGAATGGTTCACCGAGCACGGTTGGATGGACTGCCGCGAGTGGCATCCCGAGCGCTGGGGCACCTACCGCCGTCACGAGATGGGCTGGCGTCGTCAGCAGGGCGGCTTCAACCTGTTCTCGCTCGTGGACCTCAAGCCCGGCTTCACCACCGCCTCCTCGCTTATCGAGATCTGGTCCCTCACCTGCGAAGCGTACATCTGCAACGCAGGCGATGCGGGCACGCTCTACGATGGCAAGGAGTTCAAGGAGAACGGCTTCAAGGGCGATGCCCGCTGGGCGCATACCGATATCGAGGCCTTCCAGGGCGACGATGACCGCTTCCCGGTGTACCGCGAGGCGACCGACTCCCCGGTGAACATGCCCGAGCTCTACCAAGCCGACAAGATCGACGAGGTTTCGGACGATTATTTCCAGAACCAGTGGTACAAAGACGCCATCAAGAAGTATCCCGACAACGTGTTCCTGCAGACCACCGGCTCCCGCCAGCCCGTGTACTTCCATTCCGAGCACAGGCAGCTGCCGTGGTGCCGCGAACTGTGGCCGGTCCCGCGCGTCGAGATCAACCCCGAGGAAGCCAAGCGCATCGGCGTCGAGCAGGGCGATTGGGTATGGATCGAAAGCCCGTGGGGCCGCATCCGCGAGGTCGTCGACCTGTACTACGCCGTGAAGGCCCGCACCTCCGGCGGCACGTTCGCCAACAACCTGCCGGTGGCCAACGCCAACCATCAGTGGTGGTTCCCTGAGTTCGAGTACGCCTCGCACGGCTTCGAGCTTGTGGGCGTGAACTGCCTGAACAACCCCTACGGCCAGGATACCGTGGGCGGCTGCCACACCATGCGCGGCTACCCCGTGGTCATCTACAAGGCCACGAAGGACAACAGCCCCTTCGGCAACCCCGTGCCCTGCAACCCCTACACCGGCGAGGAGTGCATCCACGATGCATCCGACGAGCGCCTGCGCAAATGGATGAAGGCCGGCATGCGCAGCCGCGTCGAGGGCGAGCCCGAGGTTGAGTCTTGGACCCACACCGGCACCGGGAGCGTGATCTAATATGACGAAATATGCAATCGTAACCGACCTGAACCGTTGCACGGGCTGTCTTGCATGCTCGACGGCCTGCAAGACCATCAACGGCGTGCAGCCCGGCGACTTCTGGATCAAGACGCTGCGCATCGGCCCCTTCCCCATCACGGGCGGGTCTGGCGAGTGGCCTGATGTGACGATGTACTTCATCCCCATCCAGTGCCAGCACTGCGAGCATCCCAAATGCGTCGAGGTGTGCCCCACGCAGGCGTCCCACGTAGCCGCCGACGGCACCGTGCAGATCGACAAGTCGAAGTGCATCGGCTGCCAGTTCTGCGCCATGGCCTGCCCCTACGGCGTTCGCTACCTTAACGAGGAGGAGCGTGTCGTGGAGAAGTGCACGCTGTGCGAACAGCGCACGGCCCAAGGCGAGCTGCCCCAGTGCGTCACGCAATGCGGCTCCCGCGCCCGTTTCTTCGGCGATTTGGAAAAGGGCATCGACACGTTCGAGGCCCCGGCTCCCACCCACGACAAGGCGACCTCTTACGAGGACATGCTGCACAACCGCACGACCGTCAAGGAGTGGCTGGAGCCCTACACCGACAACGACATCTATCACCTCACCGACGTGGGAAACGGCCCGCACCTGGCCTACATCCTGCGCGATCGCGAGTGGCAGGGAAAGGAGTAAGACATGGAACTGCAATGGCCCCTTATCCTGTTCACCACCATCGCCGCATGGTCGGTGGGCGTGTTCGGCGCCCAGAGCCTGCTGGCGTTGAAGGGTGAAGGCAAGAAAAGCCAGATGACCTGCTGGATCGTGTCCGCCGTGCTGTTGGCGGTATCCGGTATCGCGGTGTTCATGCACCTGCAGCACTGGGAGCGCATCTTCAACGGCTTCGGCCACATCACCTCCGGCATCACCCAGGAGCTGATCGCCATCGTCGTGCTGGCCGTCATCGCCATCGTCTACCTGGCGTGCCTGCGCCGCTCCGAGGACGGCGGCAGCGTTCCCGCATGGTGCGCCATCGCCGGCATCGCCATCGCCGTGGTGTTCGATGTGGTTGCCGCCCACTCCTACATGATGGACGCGCGCCCCGCGTGGAACTCCATCCTGGAGATCTTGAGCATCGTGGGCGCAAGCTGCATCCTGGGTCCGGCCACTGTGGCGGTGGTGGAATCCGTGAAGGACGGCGACGTGAGCCCCATGGGCGCCACCGCCACCTTCGCCGGCTCGATCGTGGCCGCCTGCACCACCGTTGCGTACATCATCGGCATGACGCTTTCCAACAGCGCCTTCACCCAGATCGATTACTACTTCGACCCGGTGCATCCCACGCACGGCATGGTCGACTTGGCGGGCTTGACTCCGTTCGGCTCGGGGTCGATCGGCCTGACGATCGTCACCATCGTATGCGCCATCATCCCGGTGGCCGCGGCCTATATGGGCAAGAAGAGCGGCAACTGGAAGCTGTGGGGTATCATCGGCCTGGCGGCAGGCCTGGTCTGCGCCATCTGCCTGCGCGTGGTGTTCTACCAGATGGGCGCTTCGGTGTACGCACTGTACACGCTGTAGCCCCTATCCGCTCGGCGTCCTGGCGGCGTCGCCAGCCAACCTATAGCGCCCGGCCCTGACCCTCCCTCCCTCCTTTCAAGACCGGGCGACCCGGAAGACGCCGGCTGCAAAGCCGGCGTCTTCTTCATTTCGGACTTCAAGACGCAGCGGGCTTCGAGACGATCTTTTGCCAACGCTCTCTGGATTTCCCCAAACCCCCTTCATGGGCGGAGGAATGCTTGTAAGGCGAATATGTGCCTTACAAGCATTCCTCCGCCCTATTTGATATAGTCCGCTACCATACTAGTTGGTCTGATATTGGACTATTCGTAAGGAGCACTGAGGTTTTTATGGAGCACGTTGAATATCGCACGCTTCGGGACGAGGACATCGAGGCGCTTGGCGCCATCCTCGGCGACACGTGGCACAGCTACACCGACGGCAGAAAACGCATCGCCTCTGGAATCATCGATTTCGCCAACTTCGCGAAGCGCAACACCTTCGCCGAAGTCGCCGTTGTCGACGGCTCCCCCATCGGCGTGATCATGGCAAGGGCAGGCGCCCCTAACGAGCAAACGCAGGCGCATTGGAAGGCCATCGAGCAAGATGCGCGCAAAGAGCTTGATGAGCTGGGCGGCAGCAGCGCAGACCTTACGCGATTTCTTGAGGCTATGGAGCAAGCCGACCGCGACCTGCTTGAGCAAAGCGGCTGCAACCCCGATTTCGAACTGGTTTTGTTCGCCGTATCCGGCAAAGCAAGAGGCCTGGGAATCGGAAGCACGCTTATGAAACACGTTCAACGTTACCTGGCAGCTGAAGGGGCCTCGAAGGCGTTCATCTTCACCGACACCGACTGCACGTGGGAATACTACGAGCACCGAGGCATGAGGCGTGCGGCCGAGCAGCCTTTCGCCGACGACGAAACGCGGATCCTTCCCGAGCGCATGTTCGTTTACGAGATGGACCTGGAGGGCATCGGGCGATAGCGCCGGAAGCCGCACCGTACGCGGGGGCATAGGAGCTAACGAGCGGTTTGCCGCCCTTGCCCCCGATGGGACGCAGGCTGCCGCCCGTCGCCTTCGCGAGGAGACAGGCCGCCATCCTCCCCCCGTCGGGGCGAATCAGCGGCGCAGGTCGCCATCCGTTCCCCCGCTGAAATGGAGACCCTATTCAGATTCACAGATACGCGCCGCATGAAGCGCATCCAGCTTGAGGTAGAGCGCGTGGAACGCCACGGCGGATAACGCCGCGACGATGCCGTGAAACACCCACATGCCCGGTGTGAACGGTGCAATGCAGAACACGCCGGGCATGAGCAGGCACGCGCCAGCGGTGCCGCCGATCACCACGACAAGCAGCGCCGTGCGGATAGCCGTGAACGGTATGGATAGGCGGATCACCAGGTTGCATCCGATCCAGGACGTCAGCAGCACGCACAACGTGGACACCTGCTCGTAGTCAAGGCCCATGAGGCAATAGCCCACCACGTTCGCCGCAAGGATGCAGCACACCGAGCATACAGCGCCGGGAATCGACTTGACGATGACGTTGTCCAGGAAACGACCCCGGATGCGCTCTCGGTTCGGTTCGAGTGCAAGCACGAACGACGGTATGCCGATGGTAAATGCGCTGATGAGCGTCATCTGGATAGGTTGGAAGGGATATTGCCACGGCGCAGCGATGAACAGCAGGGCGGAAGCGATGGACGACAGCGTTTCACCAAGAACAACGATGCGGAACGCTGCAGGTTGTTGATGGATCGACGCCCTTCGGCCACCACCTTCGGCATGCTGGCGAAGTCGTTGTCGACGAGCACCAGCTGCGCCACGTTGCGCGCGGCATCCGAGCCTGCCGCCATGGCGACGCTGCAATCCGCAGCCTTGAGCGCCAGCGTGTCGTTCACGCCATCGCCGGTCATGGCAACGGTGTGGCCGGCCTTTTGGAGCGCCAAGACGAACTGCTTTTTCTGCTCAGGCTTCACGCGGCCGAACACGCTGTCGCACGCTAGCGCGCGTTCCACATCGGATTCGGTTTTCAACGTGGAGGCGTCCACAAAACGATCGGAGCCTTCCACCCCCACCTTTTCGGCGATGCCGGAAACGGTGCGCGGATCATCGCCGCTGATCACAAGCACGCGCACGCCCTGGTCTTTGAAGTAGGCGATGGTTTCCGCCGCCGTTGGGCGGATCTGATCCCGAATGCCCACAAACCCGAGCGGCCGAAGATCGCCCCGAATGTTCCCGAACTCATCGAATCCTTCCACGCGAGCGATGAGCAGCAGGCGCGCTTCGGCCGCAAGCCGTTCGACCTGCAGTCTGACGCGCTCATAAGCGTCGCCGAGCACGAACTGCGCAGCGCCCATGACATAGCACGACCCATTCGAAAGCTGAGCGCCCGACCATTTCTTGTCCGAGCTGAAAGGAATCATGCGCGAACACGTTTCGGGACGGCCTTCTGCATCCTTGAAATATGCGGCTATCGCTCGAGATGCCTCGTTGGGGTCATCGTCGGCGCAGGCGATGGCGCGCAACGCGCGGCGCGCTTCCCGATCAATCGCATCGGGCGCATCCTGGGCGGCTTCGCCCTCTACAGGCCGCACCCAGGCAACCTCCATGTCGCCAGTGGTGATGGTGCCCGTTTTGTCCAGGCAGAGCACATCCACGCGCGCCAGCGTTTCAATACAGTACAGTTGCTGCACGAGCACCTGGCTTTTCGACAACCGCACGACGGCCACGGCTAGAACCGTTGACGTGAGAAGGATCAACCCCTCAGGAATCATGCCCACCAGCGCAGACACCGTTGATAGGATGGCGCTGTTCAGCTCCGAGTTGCCCGATAGATAATCCCGCGCGAACAGCAACGCTCCCAACGGGAACATGATGCAGCTGACGAATTTGATGATGCCGTTGAGGCAGCGCATGATCTCCGAGCGCACGGCCTTGCGCTCCTTTGCCTCAGCGGAAATCTTCGCCGCATAGTTCTCAGCGCCAACGTGGACCACGCGCGCGTACACCGTGCCGGAATTGACGAACGATCCGCTCATGAGCGCATCTCCAGGCTGTTTGCGGATAAGATCGGCCTCACCGGTAAGCAGGCTTTCGTTGACCCGGCATTCGCCGCTCACGACCTGCGTATCCGCAGGGACTTGATCCCCGCGACGCAATACCACAACATCATCGCGCACCAGCTCATCGAGCGGCAGCTCCGCTTCCATGCCATCGCGCAACGCATGCGCTTTCGAGCCGGCTATGATCGACAGCCTGTCGGTGATGCGCTTCGAACGGATCTCCTGAACGATGCCGATAACGGTGTTGCATACGATGACCACCATGAACAACATGTTCTTGTACGACCCCGTGAACAGCACGATAAGGGCCAAGACAGCGTTCACCAGATTGAACAGCGTGCATACGTTGTCATGGACGATCTGCCCGACCGATCGCGTTTTCACGCCCGCATCGACATTGGCCTCGCCCGCGGCGATGCGCGCCTGCGCCTCCTCGGATGCGAGACCAAGCGAAGCCTCTATCCCAGCAGCCTCGTTCATTCCGCTTCCCTCCAACCGACGCCGCGTCAATACAGACCAAGAACCCGAACAACGTGTAACAAAAAGGCCACCGCAGGAAAGCGATGGCCTTGACGTAACGATGGAGCCGGCAACAGGACTCGAACCTGCAACAGGCAGTTTACAAAACTGCTACGCTACCATTGCGTCATGCCGGCACACGAAAGTGCATGTCGAGCCATTATACGACAACAACCCGGATTCTCAAAGCTCATCCCATAAAAGGTACAACCATCAACACCAAAATACAGCCGAGCACGTTAAGCACCCGAATACGGCTGAAGGCATATGGGACCTCCCCCCATAGGTTCTTGCGTGTTTCGCTTAAGCCATCGCTTTCGTTTATCATTCTTAATGCAAATTAATGCACGGATGCTCTTGTTTTGCGCATCGCAACCGAACCGTAAACCGCTCTTGTCGAACTGCCGCCAGTATCTGGTTATACTGGTTCGCGGTAAGAACCCGCTATCCTACGAACGCGATATCTCATTTGGAGTGTTATGACTAACGACGAACGACAATCTTCCCCTAACACAACGTCCTCCCCCAGGGTAAGGAAACGATTCCGAGCCGACCGAGACGCCATCGATCGCAAACGCCTTCCCTTGGCGGTGAAGGTATTCGGCGTGTTGTGCCTTGTGGCAGGCGGAGCTACCGCGGTGCTTTTGACGATCACCATCGTCACCATGGTGCTGGCATTCACCTCCGGCAACCTTGACATCGAAGCCTCCACCGCCACCGTGGTCATCTATGTGGTGGAATCGGTGCTGTACACGGCACTGGCCTCCATGTTCGCCATCTTCGGCATCCGCTTGCTGCGAAACAAACGCAAACATGCCGCACGAGGCACCGAGGCCATGATATTCATCTTGGCCGCCATCATCATCTGCTCCATCATGCTCAACGGCCTGGGAGCCAACGTGATCCCCCATGCCGTGGTGGCGGTGTTCCTGATCGTCATGCAGTCCTACCTTGACCCGGCGCTCGCCGGCGAGCGCGAGCTTCGCCGCAAGCTGCGCGACATGGAAACCAGGGAGCAAGCGGAAGACGGCACGCTCGGCCTTGATCCCACCGGTCGCGGCTACATCACCCTGAACTTCTTCAATCTGTTCTGGATATTCGTGGTGTGCAGCGTGCTTGGCCTTGCCATCGAGACCGTCTATCACGTGCTGGTAGTGGACCCCGGCGTTTACGAAGACCGGGCCGGATTGCTGTTCGGGCCTTTTAGCCCCATCTACGGCGTTGGCGCGATGCTGATGACCATGGCGCTCAACCGCTTCCATAAAGCGCCTTTCCCCGTGATCTTCCTGGTAAGCGCGGTGATCGGCGGTGCGTTCGAATATGCGGTCAGCTGGTTCATGCAGTTCGCCTTCGGCATCGTTGCCTGGGACTACACCGGAACGTTCCTTTCCATCGACGGCCGTACCAACGGCATGTTCATGGCCATGTGGGGCGTGCTGGGCCTGTTCTGGGTGAAACTATGCCTTCCCTGGATGTTGCAACTGGTCAACCGCATCCCCTGGAACTGGCGCTACTCCCTAACCACCGTATGCGCCGCCTTGATGATAGCGGACTGCGGAATGACGTTGATGTCGCTTGACCGTTGGTACCAGCGCGAAGCCGGTGTAGCCCCCGACAACGCCATCTCCCGCTTCATCGACGACCACTTCGACAACCAATACATGGAGCAACGCTTCCAAAGCATGTCGATCGATCCGGACAACGCAGCGCGTACGCTGTAGGTTAAGCCATGCCGCCGATGCTTGTCCGCAGGCATCGGCGGCACCCCAAACGCAACGCCCCTTCCAACCGACGCGTTCTCACCTGCCTTCCCGAAGATATTGCGGCAACAAAAAATCGCCCGTGCGCGCTCGCGTTTTTACAGCCGCTTATCCAGGGGCAGCGCAGCAACAGAAGCGCATCGCCCGCGCATGCAATCGCGGTTTTCCTGCCGTCGACCTGAGGACATAGCTGCCTCGGGTAAAGCGCTCTTCCCACTGCCGTCCGACAGCTCATCACGCACCTCCACGATGTTGCGCCATAACCGCTTCGGCATGAACTGCCTTCGAAGCTCAGGGTGATAACGAGCCGATATGGACATGGCATCGTAGAACCCCCTCCATGCCGCTTGCATAGCGGCTTCATCGGAGGCATGTTCGGGCAGATGTACCTCATCGGTTTGCGCCAAATACCAGCCTGCGCCATCGTAGATGCCCGCGACCTGATGAACCTCGTCGTATACGACGAAACGCTCGGTGTTGAACCGACCTGCAAACCAGTCCATGAGCAACGGCACCACATTTGCCTTGGGGTTGCATTTTGCGAACCATATGCCGTTTTCAAAGTGCTCGAAACGCAGGAACTGCATCATCAAATGCCGCTCGTTCATCACCGAACGGTCAAGACGGGCAACGGGGCCGGCGACGGGATGGGTCAAGTTGCGAATCAAACCGCTGTTCGCGGCAGCAGGCCGCGCCATGACATGCCGGACGAACCGATATACCGCAACGCCGGCGGAAGGGTCATCCGACAGCGACGCGTGCAACACCGCATCCCAGGCATCCCGCCCTGCTTTTCGCACGATCCCCGCCTTCACGCGCGAGGCCAACGCCGCATCGGTTTCGATATAGCGCACGCTTTGCCCTAACCGAGGCTGCAACGCGGTCTCGGCGGAAAAGTCTTCAGGCTGCTCATGCAACGCATAAGCCTGGAATATCGCCGTTAGCAGCCCTTCGGTAGTGCCATCGTGTACATACGCCACGTTGCTCAGCGGCTCCCTGCCGACATCCAAGCTCATGCGGGCACCTTCTGCCGGCCCTGCAACGCATGCTGCCAACCGAAGACCCCATCGGCCACGCCTTCCTGAACCGCCGGCGCCTGCAGCTGCTGCGTTCCACTCGCGCTGCCGCCCAGCATGGCCGCCTTATCCCCTGCTCCTATGGCTGCACGCCCGACCTCAGACCCGAACAAGCTAAGCTGACCGGGCAACACCTTCCCTGAGCGGGCACCGTGCCGACCGCCGTCTATAGGACTTGCCAACTGCGCCCGTAGAGCCTCGGGGCTAAACTCTACCCCGTTGCCTTGATATTTTCCGTTGCAAGTGATGAAGTAACGCGCCCGCTTGAACGCGATTCCCAGCTTGCGAAGCTCCCCTTCCCGCAAGCACGAGGTGCGTCGAGCGCGTATGATCAAACGAGCCCCGCGTGGACCTATCCCCGGCACGCGTAGCAGCACTTCCAACGGCGCGGTGTTCACTTCCACCGGAAAAAGATCCAGATGATTCACCGCCCATGCAGCTTTCGGATCCACGTCCATCTCCAAGTTCGGCGCGTCGGCGCTGATGATCTCCGATACGTCGAATTTGTAATAGCGCAGCAGCCAATCGGCCTGATACAGCCTGTGCTCACGGTTCAATTGCACTGCCGTGTTCTGCGGCAGGCGCTCATCGGAGCTTACCGGCAGATAGGCACTGAAGAACACGCGCTTGAGCTGCAGCGTTTTATAGAGCGCCTGCGACAGGTTGAGAATCTGGAAATCGGTTTCTGGCGTGGCCCCTATGATCATCTGCGTGGACTGCCCCGCCGGCACGAACGCACGCCCCCGCTCCTTCGGGCGAGTGGAGGGCAGATACGTTGTGCTTCGACGCGACATCCCGCGCGACTCCCGGTCCTGCGCCATGTTGTCTCGGATTTGACGCATAGGAGCTATGATGCGCTGTTTGGTTTTCTGGGGGCACAGCAAGCCCAAGCTTGTCTGACTGGGCAGCTCGAGGTTCACGCTCATACGGTCCGCAAGATGCCCAAGCCTGTCGATGAGCTCCGGCGAGGTTCCCGGCACGGCCTTTGCGTGGATATATCCGCGAAATCGATGGTGATCGCGTAGCAGCTGCAACGTGCGTATCATGAGCTCGGTGGTGTGGTCGGGCGACCCGATGACGCCCGAGCTGAGGAACAGCCCCTCGATATAGTTACGACGGTAAAACGCCATGGTGAGATCGGCCAGCTCTTCGGGCGTGAACGCGGCGCGAGGCACCTCGTTGCTGCAACGGTTGACGCAATACGCGCAATCGTACACGCATACATTGGTCATGAGCACCTTGAGCAGCGATATGCAGCGACCATCGGGCGTGAAGCTGTGGCAGCATCCGGCGCCGAGGGCATTGCCGACATAGCCGGCCTTCGAGCCGCGCTGCAACCCCGACGATGTGCAGGCGACATCGTACTTCGCCGCATCGGCGAGGATATTCAGCTTCTCCTGCACATCCATGGTCTGCCCTTTCCACAAACATCCGTACGTATAATAGGCACATACTATACTCGTACGCTTGTTCGTGGTCAAGAACGTTTGTGCGATATTATCGCGGAACCCCGGTCAAATCGAATGCGGGAATGAAGCTGTCCTTCGCCGCGCCCCCTTGCTGCCAGAAATAGTCCTCGATGCCTAGCGTATCGGCATAGTCCAGCAACTCCTCGTATTCGCCATCAGATACGCGTCCGCCCAGCTCGGGGCAGCGCTGAAGCTGGCGCTGCGCCCAGACATCCCCAGCTTGGGCAGCATCGGCGAGCACCGGCGTGTACTGATTCATGAGCGACAGCAGCACATCGCTTCCGAAGCGCTCCCATATCGCGCGCACCACGCGCTTGGAATCTTCCAGGGCACCGGGCAGCATCAGGTGGCGCACCACCACCCCGCGCGTAAGGCGCGGCTGCCCGTCCACCTCGTCGCCCTCGGGAGCGCCCACGCAACGCACCATCTCCTCAAGCGCCGCCATGGCCACCTCGGGATAGTCGGACGCAGCGGAGTAACGGCGGGCAAGGCCGCTCGAGCAATACTTGAAATCGGTCAGGTACACGTCCACCGTGCCGACGTTGTCCCGCACGGCCTGCACCGTCTCGTACCCCGAGGTGTTCCACACCACGGGCAGCGTCAAGCCACACGCACGGGCACGGGATACGGCGGCGCGGATGTGGGGCGAATAGTGCGTCGGCGTGACGAAATTGACGTTCAGCGCGCCCTGCCGCTGCAGGTCAAGGCACATGTCCGCCACGTCATCCACCGTAACGGGCACGCCAGCGCGCCCATCAGCGATCACCTGGTTCTGGCAGTACACGCATCGCAGCGGGCAGTTCGAGAAGAACACGGTGCCGCTGCCGCGAGAGCCGCTGATAGGCGGCTCCTCCCACATGTGCAATGCCGCGCGGGCAACCACCAGCTTCCCTTGGGCCCCGCACACGCCGCGCTCGCCGGCAGCGCGGTCGACGCCGCACGCCCTCGGGCACAGCCGACAGCAAGCCAACGCTTCTTCGAACTCCATAGCAGATCCCTTCCCCGCTTCTCTACGCGATTGCGCGTCGAAACCGTTCGCACGCGCCACCGCTTGCTGCGACGTAGCGCCCGCCCCACCAAACGACCGCTCAGCCGCCCAGCCGGCAAAACGGGCCCGCATAGCGCAACCCGGCTCTGCGGCGCACGGCTACGGCATCCGCCCAGATCAAGGAAATGCGCAATCGCCCTTACCGCTAAAAAAGGCCCGCAATGCGCGACCCGGCCCGGGACGAGCAGCACGCATCAGCAACTGCGCCCTTCCAAGCAGCCGGGCCGCCGCCTTGCGGGCCCTCGTGCATCATTCGATCGCCCTTTACGGGCAAGACGCCTAGTTAAAACCGGGATAGGCGCCCGTCATGCCATCGTCGTCCATGATGCCGGCATCGCCGAAATCATCGCCCCAATCGGCATCCTCATCATGGTCGTGATCATGATCGCCGTACGTTTGCTCGGCGCGAGTCCAGTCCAGACCCTCCTTCGCGCATGCGTCCTCCTCGCGGTAGACCAGCGACAACGCCGAAGGGGCCTTGTCCGAACCGCCGATGATGGCCAGAAGCTCCAACAGACGTTGGATGGCCTCGGCCTGCGGCAGGATAAGGTCGGCATCGTCGGCAGTGGTCAGGGCCGCGGTCAGCTCGCCCATGAGCATCTCCACCGTGTAGGTGCCGTCGAAACGGCCATCGGTGACGGCGGCCAGCAGCGCATCGCCGGCCGGCGTGATCGCGCCGGCGCGCATGCCGGCGATCTCGCCCATGTCGGATGACGTGCGCACCGCGTGATACAGTGCATCGGCCTCCACAGCGGCGACCAGCTGCGCCGTCGCCTGCAGGCTGTATGCGGCGCGGGCAAGCTGGGCCGAGCCCGGGCCGCCGGCGTCGGTCACGTGGGCAACCAGCAGGTCGAGCACCTCGCGCGCGGCCTCAACGCAGTCCTCTTCGCCGCCAACGAAGCAGCCCAGGTTCTCTCGCACCGCGAACGCGTCGGGCACGGCTACGTCGGTGACCACGAGCGGCGCCTCGACGGCGACCAGGTCGGCGACGCAGGCCATGGCGTTGAGCTCGCGTGCGAAGGTGGGCGTGGTGCACGAAAGGTCGATGAGCAGCGTGCCCTTGCGCGCGCCCTGAACGATGCCGTTGTCGCCGAAGTACGCGTCCTCGAGCGCGGTTTGCGTAGTGAAGTAGGTGAGGACGGCGTCGGCGGCGCCCGCATCGCCTACGCGCTGCCAGCCCGCACCGCACAGGCGATCGGCCACCATATTCCCTACCGTATCGTTTCCTGCGAACACGAAAGCCTTCGTCATGGCTTAACCCTCTTTCTTGATCTTGCGGGCGATGCGATCGGCCACTGAAAGCTCCTCGCGCCTATCGCCTCCCCAAAACACCACGGCCAGCATGCCCGGCCCAACATGGCTGCCGATGACCGGCCCGATGCTGCTTTCCAAAAACAGCAGGTTGTCGTCCTCTTTCGCCAGCAGCTCCTTCAGACGCGCCGCATCCTTGGGGCAGTCGGCGTTGCCGATGACCACGCAACGGCCCGGCATTTGATCGGTCATGCGCTTCGAGCAGTACTCAGCCAGCTGCCTGATGCCCTTCTTGCGCCCGCGCGCCACGCCCGTCAGCGCAAGCTTGCCCTCGATGCTGATGTTGAGCAGCGGCTTCACATCGAGCTTCGCACCCGCGTAGGCAACGGTGCTGGGGATGCGGCCGCCGCGGCGCAGCGATTCCAGATCGTCGACCATGAACTCGGCGTCGACGAAGTAGCGCGCCTCCTCGGCCCACGCTGCCAGCTCGCGCGCCGTCATGCCGTTGTCGCGCTGGTTGAGCGCCTCGTAAACCAGAAGCGCCTCGGCGACCGATGCCAGATAGGTGTCGACCACGTACAGCTCGGCCTCGGGGTGCTCGGCGATCAACTGGTCGCGCATCATCACCGCCGTGTTGAAGCTGCCGGAAAGGCCGCTGGTGAAGCTCAGATACACCGTGGGAACGCCGCTTTCGATGGCCTTCGAGAACACGTCATGGAACACCGTTACCGGTACCTGCGCCGTGGACGGCTGCGAACCTGCGCGCATGCCCTCGTAGAACTCATGCGGCGTGATGGTGCAATACAGATCGTCGCTATGCTCGCCCTTTTCGTCGATATAGGGAAACTCCAGCAGCTGCACGCCGGGACGATCGATCACCTCGAAAGGGAGGTCGCAGCAGGAGTCGATGATCAGATTGCATTTCGGCTGGGCTTCCATGCATCTCCTTTCGTTGGAACGCCCGCGCCCGCAGGCGGTGGGCGGGTTTTCGCTTCGCGCCTAGGAAGCGCAGGTCAGGGCCGCCTTCGACCCTGTCAACTTGCCCGATATGGCATGCGCGCACTCGTAGGCGACGCCGACGGCCGGGCCTACATGCAGCCCCACCACCGGGCTTACCGGCAGCACGCTGACCTTGCGGCCGAGCATGGGCTCGATGACCTCGTGCGCCCATTTCACGGCCGGGGCCTTGTCGCCGATATAGTGCACCACCACATCGCGCAGGCCATGCTCCTCGATATCGGCCTTCATGGCAGCCACGATCTTATCCAACGCCTTCTTGCGCGTGCGCACTTTGGCGAAGGTGACAGGCGACCCATCGCGCACGGTAAGCACCGGCGCCAGCTGGATGAGGTTGCCCAAAAGCGCCGCCGCGCCGCCGATGCGCCCGCCTTTCTGCAGAAACGTCAGACTCTCCGGCGTGAACAGGAAACGAGTGCGCTCGATAGCATCGAGGGCCGCCTGCGCCACGCCGCGCAGATCCTCGCCCCCATCGCGCGCCGCCACGGCCTCGAGCACAGGGAAGGCCTCGTCGAAGCCGCACGACTGCGAGTCGATAAGCTCCCATTCAAAGCCGATGTTGCGCGCGGCCACCGCGCGGATAGCGCGCAAGGCGCCATCATAGGCGCCCGAAAGCCCCGTGGAGATGAAGATGCCGCACACCTGATCACCGGCGCGGGCCGCATCCTCGAACACCTCTTCCAGCAACTGCTGGGAGGGCTGGCTTGACGTGGGGATATCATCCACCATGTCGTAAATGTCAGCATAGAACGCATCCAGGTCCATGGTTGCGTCCTCGTATTCCATGCCATTGCGGTTCACGTACAGCGTGACCACCTGGATATCAAGCTGGGCGGCCATCTCCTGCGTGATCGAAGATACGGAATCGGTGATGATCCTGATCATGAATCCCCCAATCGGAAGCGCGGCTTGAGCGCGCATGCATTACATTCAACCCTACGCGATACCGCGAAGCTTGCCAACAAGCGCGCGGCGGCGCTCACAAAGACCATACTCCAGGCCCACCGGATAAGTGTGGGGGTTGAGCATGCGCTTCTGGCTCTCATCCAAGCAAGCCAAGCCTTCACGGCAACGCCGTTGCGCCTCCATGGCGCTGCGGCCGCTTGCGTCGAGCACTACCTGCCCGTTGCGGGCCAGAGGCTCGAGCATCGTGGAAAACCGCTTGCCCGCAAGCTTCTTGCGGCGCATGGAGTCGAGCGGGTCCACGATTACCTGGCCCTCGTCCACGCCGGCGTTCACATCGAACACCATATCGCCGGCGATGGTGCCGTCGTCGTTATAGTAGCGGCGCACATCGAGCACGCCCGGCACCGTCAGCTTCGCCGCCGACTCGCTGATCTTCAGGCGATCGACCCACTCGGCCTGCCCCGGGGCGCGCGTCGCCGAAAGTTTGTACACGCCGCCGAGCGTGGGCTGGTCGAACGCGCAGGCAAGCTTGGTACCCACGCCCCAGCTGCTCACGGGAGCGCCTTCGTCCAAGATGGACTGGATGGTGTATTCGTCCAGGTCGTTGGACAGCACGATGCCGCAATCGTCCAAACCGGCCTCATCGAGCATGCGGCGCGCCATCTTCGCCAACCAGGCCAGGTCGCCCGAGTCGATGCGGATGCCCGCCAAGCGCTCGCCCCGGGCGCGCATCTCAAGGCCCACCGTGATGGCGTTGCGGATGCCCTGCTCCACGTCGTAGGTGTCCACGAGCAGCACGCAGTTGCACGGGAACTCGCGCGCATAGGCGCGGAACGCCTCCAGCTCGCTGGGAAACGACATGACCCACGAGTGCGCATGCGTGCCCGAAACCGGCAGGTCGTAGGTTTTGCCTGCAAGAACGTTGGACGTGGACGCACAGCCGCCCACCACGGCGGCGCGGCTTGCCCACATGCCGCCGCCGGCTCCCTGGGCACGGCGCAGGCCGAACTCGGCAACGGGCAGGCCATGGGCCGCCAGGCACACGCGAGCGGCCTTGGTGGCGATAAGCGTTTCGAAGTTCACGCAGTTCAGGAGCGCCGTCTCGATGAGCTGGCAATCCATGATGGGACCCATCACGCGCACGATCGGCTCATGCGGGAACACCACAGCGCCTTCGGGCACGGCATCGATATCCGCACGCAGCGAGAACGTGCGCAGGTAATCCAAGAACTCCGGCTTGAACAGCTTGCCCCCGCCCGGCGCGTCAAGGCTTGCCAGATACCCCACGTCATCGGCGCTGAACTCGAATCCCTCTATGAGCTCGGCGAGCTGATCCATGCCGCAAGCGATAGCGTAGCCGCCGCGGAAAGGATAGTCGCGGAAATACGCATGGAAGCACGCCTGCGTGGCGCCCTGCCCCGTTTCCCAATAGCCCTGGGCCATGGTCAGCTGATACAGGTCGGTGAGCAGCTCGTAGCCGTTTTCCCCGTGCACGTTGATACCTCCTGACGAAGGCGCCCCCGCTTCTTGCCCAAGCGGGGGCGCGAGATGCTGCTAGTTGCCCTGCGAGGCGCCCTGGCCTTCGCCGGCGCCCGCGGCTTTATGGCTGCGGCGGCGGGCACGGCGATGCTGACCGGGAGCCTGGCCCTCCTGGCCGCCCTCGCGCTGCTTGCGCTGACCGCCCTGGTCGGGACGGGGGCCCTGCGCCAGGCCCGAGGACTTCTGACCCGGGCGGACGCGAGCTTTGGGCCCTTGATTGTCGGGCTTGCCGCCGCGCTGGGCATCGGAGCCGCCCTTGGGGCCCTGACCGCGCTTGCCCGCCTGCTGGGAGGAGCCGGGCTGCTTGCCGCCCTGGCCCGACTGCTGCTTGGCGTCCTTGCCGCCCTGGCTGCGGCGCTTGCTCGGCTGCATGCCGCGACGCTTGGCCTGACCTTCCTTGGGCTGCTTGCCGCCCTGGTTGGACTGCTTGCCCGTAGGTGCCGCGTTGACCGACTGAGCGGAATCAGAGCGCGGGGCCTGGTTCTCCCCGGCCTGCGCAGCGCCGCCCGACACCTTGGTGGAGCGGCGGCGACGCGGCTTGCGCGCAGGCTGCGCTTCGGCGGCCTTCTGCTCGGCGCGCTCGCCCTTGCCGCGGCCGCGCCTGCTGGAACGGCCGGGCTTGGCCTCGCCCGCGCCGTCGGCCTTCTTGCCACCCGGGACGTGACGCACGCTGGCGCGATCGGCAAGCTTGTCCTTGCCCGACAGCTGCGGCGTAGCCAGCGCTGCAGCGGCGCCGAAGGCATCGCCGGGCTGTTCGCTCAAAGCACGCTCCCAAGCCTCGCATCCCACGCACTTCGGACGTACGCCTTCTTCGGGCGCATCGAAGTCGGCAAGCGGGACGCGCACGGGCTTTTCACCCTCGATGCGCAGCGACACCACTTCGCGCGGAACATCCAAATCCACTACCTTCGCCACGCCATCGGGGGTTTCCACCTGGGCGTTCTTCTTCGGCGCACGGCTTTTGAAGTCCTTATAGGCGTCATATTCGTAGCGAAGGCAGCACATGAGCCTGCCGCACACGCCCGAGATCTTCTGCGGGTTCAGCGACAGGTCCTGCTCCTTGGCCATGCGGATGGACACGGGGCAGAACTCGCCGCCCAGGCGCTTGCAGCACAGCTCTTGGCCGCAGTGGCCCAAGCCGCCCACCATACGAGCCTCATCGCGAACGCCGATCTGGCGCATATCGACACGCACATGAAGGCGCGACGAGAGCGTGCGTACCAGCTCGCGGAAGTCGACGCGGTTCTCGGATTCGAAGTAGAACACCGCTTTGTCGCCATCGAAGAGGTATTCCACCGAAACCGGGCGCATCTCCTCGGAGGCCTTCGCGGCAAGCTCCTTGAACACAGGGAGCGCCTCGGCGGCGCGGGCCTCGAGCTCGGCCTGCTTGGCGCGATCTTCGTCATCGGCCACGCGCAAGACGGGCTTCAGAGGGGTTTTCAGCTTCTTGACCTGGTCAGGCGTTGCCTCAAACGCAGGCTCGCCCATATGGCCGAACTCGGTTCCCCGGGCGGTTTGGACCACGACGTCGCATCCGGCGTGCAGTTCCAGCTCGCCCGCATCGAACCACAGCGTTTTGGGGTTGTAGGGCAGGTTGACAGGCGCTATGCGGACCATGGCGCTCCTTCTTTCTATCTGGCATACGCCCGCGGCGCCGCATTGGGCAGCGCACGGCCGTACAGAATGTCACGAACCTCGAGCAGCATCGCGTCGATGCACGTCTCGGGAGATACATTATAAGAGATGGCGACGTCGCAGCGGCGCACGGCCGCGATAGCAGCGGCGGCACGCGCGGCGTCGGTACGCGCCGCGGCTTCCTCGATAGAGGGCTTGACGTCGGCGTTGACCACTTGATCGGGCGCGCCCGCGGCCTGGGCCATGACGTCGCGCAGCCACGAGCGGGTGATGCCGGTGAGCTGGCGTAGCGACTCGGCTGTCTTGGCCGTGAGCTGGCGCTTGTTGCGCGCCTCGATCTGGCGGATGGCCGATTTCGCCAGGAAGTCGGCGTTCTCGGCAAGCTCGGCCTCCTGCTCGGCACGTACGGTGTCGAGCGGAAGCTTCACGCGCACTACCAGGTCGGCTGCGAACCCGATGACGTCCCAATCGTCGGCGCGGCGCAGGCACGCCAGCACCTCGAGCACCCGTGCGCGGAACTCCAAGCGCTCGTTTGACTTCAGGAACTCCACCGCGCGGGTGATGGAGCCGTCGCAGGCCTGCAGCGCCACGCGCGCCTGCTCGAGGCTTGCGCCCGAGTTCTGCACCACGATGCCCGCAGCCTCCGAAACCGGGATGGTACGGAACGGCACCACCTGGCAGCGCGAGACGATGGTGGGCAGCACGCTTTCGCGGGTACGCGCGAGCAGGATGAGCACCACGTCGGCGGGCGGCTCCTCGAGCGTTTTCAGGAACGCGTTTGCCGCCTGCACGCCGAGCAGGTCCACGCGATCGAGGATGTAGACCTTGCGATCGGCCTGGATGGGGGCCAAGGCCGTGTCGGCCACGATACCGCGCACCTGCTCGACCAGGTAGCCGGCAGCGCCCTCGGGCTCGAACATGCGCACATCGGGGTGTTTCTTGCGCATGATGCGCCCGCAAGTGTCGCACGCGCCGCAGTTGCCGCCGCGAGGGCCCTTGGGGCCTTTCGGGCACATGATGCCCTGGGCGAAGGCGAGCGCCGCAAGCGTCTTGTTCGAGCCTGCCGGCCCGCAGAACAGGTACGCGTGGCTGACGCGCCCCGATGCCACGGTGGCGCGAAGGAACTCGCGCACCTGAGGCTGGCCCAAGATGTTCTCGAATGCGTCTGCCATAAGCGCTACTGCTGCTCCTTGCCCGAACGCTCCGCACGAGGCGCCGATGCGGGATCCTCGCGATAGTCCACGCGGCCCTCATGGGTGCGATGCACGTCAAGGCGCTCGAAGTAGGCCTCGTTGGCGCGCACGAAATCGCCCATCCACGGAAACAGGTCCGCCAGCTGGGCGAACACCTGCACGGCCGTATGCGATTTGCGCCCGTTCGAACGCACCAGGCGCACACGGCGCGGGTTCTTTTCCGCTATTTCCAAAAACGCCGCGTTCACGCGGGCATGGAAGCCCTCGCCGGCGCGTTCCATGCGATCGGCCCCGGCGCGGCGCGTGGCGCGCTCGAGGCCCTCGGCGGCGCTTGCCGCCACCAGCAAGATGGTGCGATCGGGCACGATGCCCTGGCATGCGAACGCATTGGCCGCCTCCACGAACGCACGGTCAAGCCCGCGCCCATAGCCTTGATAGGCCACGGTGGAATCGGTGAAGCGGTCGCACAGCACCACAGCCCCGCGCTCGAGCGCCGGGGCTATGACCTGGCTGACCAGCTGCGCGCGTGCCGCCTCGAAGACGAGCAGCTCGGAAGCATCGCAGATATCGGAGTTCGCCGGGTTCAGCACCACGCCGCGCAGCTGCTCGCCCACCTCGGTGCCGCCGGGCTCGCGAAGGCACACGACCTCGCGGCCCATGGCGGTGAGGGCGTTGGCCAGAAAGCGGATATGGGTGGTCTTGCCGGCGCCGTCGCCGCCCTCGAACGTGACGAACACGCCGCGCTCGGGCGCCTGCTCTGCGGAAAGCCCCTGATCGGCAGCTTGTGCAGGAGCAGCCGGGTGCACCGGGGCGCCCGAGGCCGGACGGCCCTCGCGCATCATCGGCACCTCGCTCACGATGCCCGTGTTGCGGATATCGGCCACGTTGCTATCCCTGCACGGCGCCGGCCACGGCCGCCGCCACGGCTTCCACGGCGCGCGGGTCGAACGGCTCGGGCATGATGAAGTCCTCGCACAGCTCGTCATCGGAGACGAGCGCAGCGAGCGCCTCGGCGGCGGCCAGCTTCATCTGCTTCGTGATGCGCGTGGCACGCGACTCCAGGGCGCCCTTGAAGATGCCGGGGAACGCCACCACGTTGTTGATCTGGTTCGGGAAGTCCGAACGGCCGGTGCCCACCACGCGGGCGCCGGCGGCGCGGGCCACGTCGGGGAAGATCTCGGGCGTGGGATTGGCCATAGCGAACAGGATGGCGTCGGAGTTCATGGACTTCACCATCTCGGCGGACACGATGCCCGGGGCGGACACGCCCACGAAGACGTCGGCGCCGCGCATGGCGTCGGCCAGCGAGCCTTGCTCATCGTTGAGGTTGGTGGTGGCGAGCATAGCGCGCTGTGCCTCGTTGATGCCCTCGGAACGCGAGTTGATGATGCCGCACTTGTCGCACAGGATAAGGTTCCTGAAGCCGTAGTTGAGCAGCAGCTTGGCGATGGCGATGCCCGCCGAGCCGGCGCCGTTGACCACCACGCGGCAGGCTTCCTTCTGCTTGCCCGTCAGGCGAAGCGCGTTGATGACGCCGGAGAGCACCACGATGGCGGTGCCGTGCTGGTCGTCGTGGAACACCGGGATGTCGAGCTCGTCGATCAGACGGCGCTCGATCTCGAAGCAGCGCGGCGCGGAGATGTCCTCAAGGTTGATGCCGCCGAAGCTGGGGGCAAGGCGCTTGACGGTCTCGACGATCTCGTCGACGTCCTGCGTGTCAAGGCACAGCGGGACGGCGTTCACGCCGCCGAAGGTCTTGAACAGCGCGCACTTGCCCTCCATGACGGGCATGGCCGCGGCCGGGCCGATGTTGCCCAGGCCGAGCACGGCAGAGCCGTCGGAGACGACGGCCACGGTGTTGGCCTTCATGGTGTACTTGTACGCATCGGAAGGGTTCTCGGCGATCTTGCGGCACGGCTCGGCAACGCCGGGGGTGTAGGCCAGCGCCAGGTCCTCGCGCGTTTCGATCCTCATCTTCGGGACGGTTTCCAGCTTGCCCTGCCACTGCTCATGCAAACGCAACGATTCCTGCGCGATATCCATGCTGCTCCATGCACCTTTCCCTATGCACGGCGCCGGCGGCGCCGTTTAACGTGAGTGTTCCCGCCCCTTGCGGAAAGCGGTTGTCCTGCTAGGGATTATACCCCTTGCATCTTGCCGCCCGCACACCGTGCGCGCTCTCCCCGAAAAACGCCCATGAGGTGTGTTTCGCCCGATGAGCTGGGGGCGTACAAAGAATAAGCAAGCGAATGCGGGGAAAGGCGGTCGAGCCCTCGGGCCGCGCTATCGGCGCCGGGGCCCGATGGCGCGGCAAGCTGTTTGCGACATGCGATACGCCTGGCAAAAGCTACGACGGAGGAGAACGAAAACGCAAAGCGATACGCGGCGAGCCTCCCACTCGTTCGCGACGATACGGGCGCACGCTCCCTCCGCAGCGCGCGGTTGCGCGAAAAGACCCCGCCCCGCTCCCCGGATTGCATGGAATTCCCCCGCCGGGCCGCCGCATGGCGCACAATAGGGGCACGCATCAAAAGGAAAGGAACAACGTGGAAGACGAGAACATGCCCGCGGCGCAGCCCGGCGCGCTCACCGCCGACGCCGTGGCCGACGCCGTGTACCGCGCCGTGCGCCGCTGCGCCACGCACCTGCGCCCTGACGTGCTTGCCGCCATGCAGGCGGCGCACGCGGACGAGACGCAGCCGCGTGCACAGTCCGTGCTGGACTGCCTGCTGGAAAACGCCCGCATCGGGCAGGAGGACGGCGTGCCCATCTGCCAGGACACCGGCACCTGCTGGGTGCGATTGGAGGTCGGCGAGGAGCTGCTCATACCCGGCAACATCCTCTCGGGCGTCAACGACGCCGTGGCGCGCGCCTACACCGACGGCCGCCTGCGCATGAGCGTCGTAGCCGACGCGCTGCTCGACCGCACCAACACCGGCGACAACACGCCGGCCTTCGCGGAAATCGCTCTGCGCCCCGGCCGCGGCGCCACGCTGCACGTGCTGCTCAAAGGCGGCGGCTCGGACAACGCAAGCCGCGTGGTCATGCTCGCGCCCGGTGCCGGCTGGGAAGGCGTGAAGAAGGTCGTGCTCGACTGCGTACGCGAGAAAGCCGCCAACGCCTGCCCGCCGCTCATCGTGGGCGTGGGCGTGGGCGCCACGTTCGACAAGGTGGCGGGCCTGGCCAAGCACGCGCTGCTGCGCGAGGTGGGAACCCCCGCCGCAAGCCCGCAGGCCGCCGAGCGCGAGG
>ERZ1034969.26-NODE-26-length-109034-cov-10.000899_pt1 | contig 109034 bp, 91 predicted proteins | sample MGYA00520624_ERZ1034969 | MGnify/ENA primary metagenome ERZ1034969 (study PRJEB33766, sample SAMN09781776) | gut metagenome | biome: gut microbiome | host: Homo sapiens | place: Madagascar | study: EMG produced TPA metagenomics assembly of the PRJNA485056 data...
CCGCTGCCTTCGCCGGCGGCTGGGCTCGCGTCCGCTGCAGGTATGGTGGTGGCCGGATCTGCCGCTGGGGCATCCACGAGCTGATCGGCACCTCGCTCGATTGTGCTTGATGTCGTTTCGTCAGCTATGGCGATGCTTGCGTTTCCTGCGCTTGAGATCGCGGTGCAGCACGCTGCCGCCAACGCGACGATGGCGGCTTGTCGAGTGGCGCTTCGGAAGTATGCGAGCGCTGTGAAGCGTCTGTTCTCCATCTTGTTCCTTTCCCTGGTGTCCGTGAAGCCTAGCTTCGAGATTACATCTTTGTCGATTGCCTCTTGTGTGGCATTTTGCAAGAGGTTTGGCGGCAAGCGCAAAACGCCGGGGCGCAGGTGGGTTTTCATCTGCGCCCCGGCATAATATGCTATCGGGCTTAGCCCATGTATGTTACGACTTTTGTGTTGTATGGAATGTTGTCGTATACCCATTTCGCTCGGTCAAGGGTCAATCGAACGCAACCGTGAGAGATGTTCACGCCTTGACGGTTATCCATTTCCACGAAAGTCCCCTGATAGTACTCGCCGGAATGAATCAGGTAGTCACCATAGAATTGAGTGTAATAGTAACAGCTGAATCCTGATCCGAACACGTATCCTTTAATGCCGACGGTATACTCGCCGAGAACCGTAGGCGTTGCCCAGGCTCCCGTTGAGCAGCTCCAGTGATATTGAAGCTTCCAATTTCCTTGCCATCCCCAATATACGCCGAATTCGTTGTTAACGGTGTCTATCATAATGAGCCAGTTTGTTGCGCTGTAATAGCCTTGCGCTCGCTGGGTCATGGGGTCGGCATAAGGGTCCCATGCTCCACTGGCGTTGAAGTAGTAATAACCTCCATCGACGTATTGCCAGCCGGTTAACATGGCGCCGCTTGCGCTAAGCCAATACCAAGTTCCGTTTTCGTTGAGCCATCCGGTTTTCATCGCGCCCGATGAGGGGTCGAGATAGTACCAAGCTCCATTGACGTACTGCCATCCGGTTTTCATTTCGCCGCTTTGAGCCATGAGATACCACGCCCCGTTGGCGCTTACCCATCCGGTTTCCATCGCTCCTTGGCTGCCGAACCAATACCAGTTGCCGTCAATCATCTGCCATTGCGTTGCCATGGCTCCTGAATCCGGTTTGGCATAAAAGTCGAATCCGTCGATTTTGACCCATCCGGATAGAGGCGCATCGGAGTCGTCTAGCAGCACCAGTTCGCCGTTGGTCTTGCTGGCGTTTGCGGTTAGCTTTCCGTTTGCGGTGGCAAAGCGGTATTTTCCGGTGTCGTCAATGGGAACCCATTGTTTTTCAACCATCGATCCAGATTCGGCGAAGTAATAGTTCTGCTTGCCGATTGTTTCCAGGCCGGTGGCCATCTTGCCGGTCTCGGGGTCGAGCCAGTACCAGGACCCGCCCCAGGACAGCCAGCCCGAACCCATGCGGCCCGAGGCGTCGACCCAGTACCAGGAGCCCGCCCAGCCGGCGACCCAGCGCTGGCCCGACAGCGTGCCGTCGCCAAGCAGGTACCACCACGCGCCGCCGCCGTCCTGCGCCCAGCCGACGGCCATGGCCCCGCTCTCCGGGTCCAGCCAGTACCACGCGCCGTCCCACAGCCAGCCGGCGTCCATGCGCCCGGAGCCGGCCAGGTGGTACCAGCGCCCGCCGGTCGCCTGCCAGCCGGTGAGCATGCGGCCCGAGCCGTCCGCCAGGTACCAGTCCCCGCCGCCGTCGCGGAACCAGCCGGCCGCCATCTTGCCGCTTTGCGGGTCCAGCCAGTACCAGGCGCCGTCCCACAGCCAGCCGGTGGTCAGCGCGCCCGAGGGGCTCGTGCGGTACCACGCGCCGTCCCAGGCCCAGCCCCGCCCGGTGAGCAGCGCGCCGGAGGCGGTGGCGTGCCACAGCGACCCCTGCGCCTCGAAGGTTCCCTCGGCCATGCGCCCGTCCTCGCCCAGCCAGTACCAGGAGCCGCGGTCGCTCACCCAGCGGGCCTCGGCGGCGCAGGGGGAGCCGTCGAACCAGTACCACGCGCCCTCGAAGCTCTTCCACCCGCTGGCGGCGCACGGCTCGCCGTTCTTGGTCCACGTCAGGTGCGGGGACGACTCGGACGGCTCGAGGGCGTAGACGTCCTCGGCAGGGGACGCGGGCTTCGCTTCGCCGCTGCCTTCGCCGGCGGCTGGGCTCGCGTCCGCTGCAGGTATGGTGGTGGCCGAAAGAGCGCTTTTGTTCGATTTGTCGGTTGCGCTCTCTTTCGCGGTTGTGTCGACCTCAGGCGAAGATTCTTCGACTGTCGAAACCTGTGCGGTGGTTGATTCGCTGTTTTGAACCGGCTCTTCGGCGATTGCTGGAGACGTGTATCCCATGCACAGTGCTAGGCATGTCGCCGTCGGTAAAACGGCTAGTTTTCGCCATTGAAACGGATTTCGGTGCTTTCTTCTGCTCACAAGATGCTCCTCTCCTCTATAGTGGTGCTACTTACAGTTCCGAATTTCTAAGTTCAGAATAGCGTATAGGAGTGTGTTGGTCTTGTTTAATCGGGTGACTTTGCCTTTGATTTGTGCGTTAGCGGTGGCGCTGTCGCTTGTTGTTCCTGTTTGCTCGTTTGCCGATGTTGCTGATGATGCATGCGCCGAGCGCGAGTCGGATGGATTTGCTAACGAATATGACCAAGGTTCCGGTTCGTATGCAAATAGTTGGCGTTACGGAAATTCCGATGCCTATGGAGAGGGAACCGGTTTCGCGTTGTTTGCAAACCGGCTCAATTCGTGGTGGAGCGAGAGCGGCGTTTGGTATGGCTCAAACGGGACGATAGTCAATAGCGCCGTGGGATTCGGCGTTGATGTTTCGGAGCATCAGGGCTATATCGATTGGTCTCAGGTTCAGTCTTCCGGTGTGACGTATGCGATTCTTCGATGCGGCTATGGAAGCGATTATTCGAATCAGGACGACAAGCGATTTCTGAGAAATGTTCAGGAATGCCAGCGTTATGGGATTCCTTTTGGCGTGTATCTGTATTCATATGCTACCGATAATGCAATGGCCCAAAGCGAAGCAGAGCATACCTTGAGGCTTTTGCGAGAAGCCGGCCTTAGCCCTTATAGCCTTTCTTATCCTGTTTACTATGATATGGAAGACGAGAATCAGCAGGGGAAACTTGGATCCGCGGCTTTAGGGAGTATCGCTTCGACATATTGCAATGCTATTGCTGCTGCTGGTTATACGCCAGGTGTGTACGCGAATACCAATTGGTGGACCAACCGTTTGACCGACTCCGCTTTCTCCTCTTGGCCTCGTTGGGTCGCTCAATATAACTGTGAATGCACGTATTTCGGCAAATATGGGATGTGGCAGGCTGACAGCAATACATCGATTAAGGGCATTGACGGGAGAGTAGATATCAATTTCGATTTTGCGGGCCCGATTCGCCACAAAGATACGTGGGTTTTCTCTAATGGTTCTTGGTGGTATCAGTATAAAAATGGGAGCTACCCGTCGAATGGCTGGGCCTATATCGATAACGCATGGTATTACTTTGATTCCGCTGGCTGGATGCAGACCGGTTGGGTTCTTTCGAATGGCAGTTGGTACTATTTGAACTCATCCGGCGCCATGTTGAATGGTTGGCAGTGGGTTAATGGTTCCTGGTACTACCTCGACCCCGCAAACGGTGCGATGGTGACCGGTTGGCTGAAGGACGGTCAGAGCTGGTACTGGCTGACCCCGTCCGGCGCGATGGCAGTTGGCTGGGCCGATGCCTGGGGGACGTGGTACTACATGGGCGGAAGCGGCGCTATGCTTTCCGGCTGGCAGTTTGTGGGGGGAGCTTGGTACTACCTCGATCCCGAAAACGGCGCCATGGCAACTGGATGGCTGAAGGAGGGTCAGAGCTGGTACTGGCTAAACGAATCTGGAGCTATGGGCATCGGCTGGTTGTTTGTAAACGGTTCTTGGTATTGGTCGGATAACTCGGGATGCCTGAGAACAGGTTGGAATCAAATCGGGGCTAACTACTATTATCTCGACCCTACTAGCTGCGCTATGCATATTGGTTGGATAGACGATGAAGGTACCTGGTATTACTGCGACGGTTCTGGCGCGATGGGTACGGGGTGGCAGTTCGTGAATGGCAGCTGGTATTGCTTCTCCGATGCAGGCAAGATGCTGGTTGGGGAGCAAACTATCGAAGGCGTTGCGTATCGATTCGCGTCATCTGGCGCAATGGTTACGGGTTGGTTTAACGACGGAGTTGCCTGGCGTTTTTATTGCGGTTCTGGAGCGATGAAATCATCTTCGTGGGAAGGGGATTACTACCTTCTTGAAGATGGCACTATGGCAAAAGACCAGTGGATCGGTTCGTATTATGTTGGATCGGACGGAAGATGGATTCCTGGATACTAGATTGATGCAGTTGGCCGGCTGGAAATGGCCGGGCTGCGCTTAGCGTCTTCCTCTCATACAAAAGCAGGCCGGGTCGCTTTGGTGGCGATCCGGCCTGCTTTGTTGTTTGGCGTGGCGTTGGCGCTTCGCGCGTGGGTTTCCGCTTTCTACTTCCCCAAAACCTCTCGCAAGGCTTCTACTGCCTTCGCGTATGCCTCGTCCAGCTCTGGGAGCAGCTTGGTTGCTGCGGCTTCGTCGCCGTTTCTTAGGGCGTCGTTCATGCTTTTCGCCAGCTTGTGCACGCTGGTGAGCGAGAGGTTGCCGGCTACGCCTTTGAGGGCGTGGGCTTCCGTCTCCGCGGTTGCCAGGTCGCCTGCGGCGAACGCGCGGCGGACGTTGGGCATGTGGGGGTCGTCGAGGAACAGCTCGGCCAGCTTTAGGTATAGCGATTCGTTGCCTTCGAAGCGGTCGATGATGTCCTCGTAATCTATGTCGGCGTTTTGCAACGCGGCAATGTCTTTTTCGTCCATTGTGCCTCCCTGGGTTTCGGACGTGTTCGTCCTTGGAAGTATAATCCGGGCCATGACGAATCGTAATCAACAGTATCATGACCCTTTCGAGCCGGGCGTCTCCTCGCCCGAGTTCGAGCAATATGCCCGCCAAAGCTACGCCTCTCACGGCGGGCGCGGCGCAGCACGGCCCGGCAACCCCGACGCAGCTCGTCCTGTTGCCCCTGGTGCGCCTGCCGGCCGCAGCGGGCAGCCTGCGCAGCCCGTCAACACTCCCTATAGCCGCTGGTCGCGCGGCGGGTCGGGAACGTCACGCATGCCGGGCGGCTCGGCTGCCGCCGGCGCGCATGCCGGCAACCCGGCGCAGCCTGCGTATGCGCGCCACGGCCGTCACGGCGCCGTGCGTCCGCAGCAGGGCTGGGCTTCGCCTTCCGAAACCTGCGACATGGGCTTCGCCGGGTCAGCCGGCGCCTATGTCAGCCCGCTCAAGCGCTTCGCTGGCCTTGTCATCTGCGTGCTGATCGCCGTGCTCATTGAGGTGTTCGGCTTCAACCTGGCCTTCTTCACGTCCATGACCTACCCGCAGGTGGGGACGTACCTGGTCAACGGCGTGTCGGCAGGCACCGAAGGCGCGCTGACGCTCGACTCGTCCGCGAACTATTTCGAAATCACGGGCCTTGACGACACCGTCCGCAGCATCCACTTCACCCCTCAGCTCAACGACCCCGCGGCGGCAGCTAAGGCCACCGATAGCAAGCTGCAGGTGGTCATGTATCTGCAGGACGAAGGCAACGCGAACTACTATCAGCTGCCGGCGGTCTCGGTCGATCCGAAGGACGCCGCCAGCACCTATATCAGCTTGGACCCGGCGGGCGACTGCCATTCCATCTACGTTTCGATCACGAACCTGGCCGACGTGGGCCCGGTGACCGTGACGGGCATCGGGCTGAACCAGCAGGTGCCGCTCGACATCGACCCGCTGCGTTTCGCCTATATTCTGGCGGTGCTGCTGGCGCTGTACGCTGTCCGTCCTCAGTCGGTTCTGTTCAGCCGCGTGTTCGACGGCCGCATCACGCGCCAGGGCTGGATGGTCATCGCGTTGGTTGCCGTGCAGTGCGTCATCATCTTCATCCTGGTCATGTCCAATACGCACTTCCTGTCCATCACGCACACCGCCAGCACGGAGAACCAGTTTCAGTACCAAAAGCTCGCCCAGGCGCTGCTTCAGGGGCACTTCTACCTTGACGACGTGCCCTCGGCCGCGCTGCAGGCCATGGACAACCCCTACGATACCGCGGCGCGCGATTCGGCCGGCGTGCCTTACCTGTGGGATCACGCGTACTACCAGGGGAAATACTACGTGTACTTCGGCGTGCTGCCGTGCCTAGTGTTCTACGTCCCGTGGCTTTTGCTCACGGGAACCGGGTTCCCCACGTGGCTTGGCGTCGCCATCTGCGACTGCGCGTATGTGGCGGGCATCGCGTATTTGCTCACGCGTATCTCGCGCCGGTGGTTCCCTCGCACGTCGATCGGCGTGCTGCTTGTGCTCGACATCATGATGTTCGTGGCTGGCGGCGGGCTGATCTTGGCGCGCACGCCCAGCATGTACTTCCTGCCCGAGGCTATGGGCTTGGCCCTGATCAGCTGGGGTTTGGGACTGTGGGTGTCGGGTACCACGGGCGGTTTCATAGATCGTCGGCGTGTGGTGGCCGGTGCGGCGCTCATTGCGTTGACGCTTGCCGCACGCCCGCAGATGGTGCTGGCCGCCGTGTTCGGGCTGGTGCTGTTCTGGCCGTTTTTGCGCGACGCTCGCGGCAATGCCCAGGCGCGACGAGCCTGCCTGGGCGCCTTCCGCGCCGCGCTCACGCCGTTTCTGGTGGTCGCCGCAGCGGTCATGGTGTACAACTTCGCGCGCTTCGGCAGTCCGCTCGACTTCGGCGCGAACTACAACCTGACCACCAACGACATGACGCATCGCGGGTTCCACGCCGACCGCATCCCGTTCGGCCTGTACGCGTACCTGTTCCAGCCCCCGGCGCTGGGCAGCCAGTTCCCGTTCATGCACCAGACCTACATGGACCCGGCATATCAGGGCGTCACCATCTACGAGCCCATGTTCGGCGGCTACTTCTTCCTGTACCCCATGACGCTCGTGCTGCTGGCGCTGCCGCGCGTTCGCCACGGCCTGAAGGCGAAGGGCCTCATGCCGCTGTGGATCTGCGCGGTGTGCGTGGCGGTGGTGCTGTGCATCTTCGATTTACAGGGCGCCGGCATCCTTATGCGCTACATTTGCGACTTCGGGCTGTACTTCGCCCTTGCGGCGGCCCTGTCGTTTTTGGAGCTTTTGCAGGTGCGCTCGAGCGAGCCGCTGTCGAAGGGCTGGACCACGCAGCTGGGCGCCCATGCGCAGGTGCCCGTGCAGCAGGCGGGCGCGCATGCGGTGGCGTCGGCCGCCGTGGCGGGGCAGACGGTGTCGGTGTATCGCATCGCGCTGTACTTCATGTTCGGGTCGCTCGTGCTGATGATCGGCGCGAATGTCCTGCTGTGGAACGCGTTCGGGATTTACTAGGGCCTGTGGGGCTGCGCTGGCTGTGCCCGGCGTGGCGCTTGCGTTGCGTTGCGGAGCAGCGAACGTGAACAGGGGACGGAGGTGTGTTCATGTAATACGTTGCCGGAAGTGCGAAGTTAAATCGTGAACACACCTCCGTCCCCTGTTCATCCGGCGCGGCCGATTGCAACTCCAGACTCAGCCGTACATGTCCGGCTGAGTTCGATAACGAAATCGAAGTGTTCGGATGAGGTTGCGAATCAAGCTCAAGCCCTCGAAATCGGCTGCTGAAAAAATTTTTGAAAAAGGGGGTTGCGCCGAAAATTGAAATGTCTATAATACTTTCTTGCGCCAAGGAAACGAAGCGCACCGAAGAAATTCCTCGGTAGCTCAACGGCAGAGCATCCGGCTGTTAACCGGAGGGTTGTAGGTTCGAATCCTACCCGGGGAGCCATGAAGCTCCAAGAACCGCCAGCGCAAGTTGGCGGTTCTTTTTTTGTTTGAACGGATTCGCCTGAATGGATTCCCCTGTTTGCGGGGCGTCCGTTTTCCCCATCTGTGGGGGCGTTGGTTTCCCCGTCTGAGAGGGCGTCGATTCCTCTCGCTGCGGGGGCACGGCTTCCCTCTCTGCGAGGGTATCCGTTTTTGCGTTCATTTCTCGGTGCCGGCTGCCCGCTCCCTGCGCGTACGTTCGTTTTAGCGCTAAAGGAGTTGTCGCACCATGATCATGCAGGTTGAGCATCTGTCGAAGTCGTTCGGCGGGCGCACGCTGTTCTCCGACGTCACGTTCAAGCTGGAGGAATACGACCGCCTGGCGCTCGTAGGTCCCAACGGCGCCGGTAAAACCACCATGCTCAACATCATCAGCGGCCGCGAGGACGCCGACGAGGGTCGCATCCTGTTCGCAAAGGGCGCCCGCGTGGGCTACCTGGAGCAGGAAGCCATCGAGATGCCCGACCGCCCCATCTTCGAGGAGGTCATGTCCTCGCAGGTGGAAATCCTGGAAGCCGAGCAGCGCCTGCGCGAGCTGGAGGAGTCGTTGGGCGATAACCCCACCGAGCGCCAGCTTGCCGCAGCCGGCCGCGCGCGCGATGCCTACGAGATGCTGGGCGGCTACACCATCGAGGCCAAGGTCCGCGGCGTGCTGTTCGGCCTGGGCTTCAAGGAAGGCGACATCAAGCAGGCCACCACGAACTTCTCCGGAGGCTGGCAGATGCGCATCGCGCTGGCCAAGCTGCTGGTCCGCAATCCCGAGGTGCTCATGCTCGACGAGCCCACAAACCACCTGGATCTTGAGTCGGTGAAGTGGCTTGAGGGCTTTTTGCGCGGCTACGAGGGCACCGTCATCGTGGTCAGCCACGACCGCGAGTTCATGGACAACATGATTGACCGCGTAGCCGAGGTGGCAAACGGCCGCGTTAACCTATACAAGGGCAACTATTCCGTATACCTCAAGGCGCGCGAGGAGCGCATCGAGCGCCTCCGCCAGCAGCGCACCAAGCAGCTCGAGGAGATGAAGCACCTGGAGGATTTCGTCGAGCGCTTCCGCTACAAGGCTACCAAGGCTCGCCAGGCCCAGGAGCGCGCGCAGCGCTTGGAGCGCCTGAAAGAGGAGCTCATCGAGATCCCCGAGGAGAAGAAGCCCATCCACTTCAACTTCGTGCAGCCGCCTCGCACCGGCGATGAGGTGGTGCGCTGCCGCGGCCTGGTGAAGGCGTTCGGCGACAAGCGCGTCTACGACAACTTCGACTTCACCATGTACCGCGGTGACAAGGTGGCGCTTGTGGGCCCCAACGGCGCGGGCAAATCCACGCTTATGAAGATGATCGCAGGCGTCATGAAGCCCGACGCCGGCACTATCGACTACGGCGTGCACGTGGCGCTGACGTACTATGCTCAGCACCAGCTGGAAGAACTGCACGCGGGCAACACCGTGTTCGAGGAGCTCGACCACGTGGCGCCGGGCTGGAACATCAGCCAGGTGCGCAGCCTGCTCGGCGCCTTCCTGTTCGAGGGCGACGCCGTCGAGAAGAAGGTCAGCGTGCTCTCCGGCGGCGAGAAGGGCCGTCTGGCGCTGGCGAAGATGCTCGTGGCGCCCAAGCCGCTGCTGTGCCTTGACGAGCCCACCAACCACCTGGACATCGCCAGCGCCGACGTGCTCGAGCAGGCGCTCAACCGCTTCGACGGCACCATCCTGCTCATCACGCACGACCGCCATCTCATCCGCAGCATCGCGAACCGTATCGTCGAGGTGAAGCCCGGCAAGGTCACCGTCTATGACGGCGACTACGATTACTACCTGTTCAAGTCCGGCCAGCTCGACGGGCCCGAGCCCACCGACGAGTCGCTCGTCGACGAGCTGATGGAGCGCAAACCTGCCGGAAAGGGCGCGTCGGGGAAGGGGAAGGCGTCGAAGAGCGCCGCTTCCGCGCCTGCCGCGCCCGCTTCGTCTGCGCCTGCCGCCTCGGGAGAGCTGACGGCAAAGCGCGGCAGCTCGCCGAAGACCAAGGAGCAGAAGCGCCGCGAGGCCGAGGCGCGCAACCGCGCCTACGCCGCGCTGAAGAACCATCGCAAGCGCATTGCCGAGCTTGACAAGCAGATGGAGCGCGACAACGCCCGCATGGAGGAGCTGCTGGCGAAGATGGCCGATCCCGACTTCTACATCAACGAGGACGCGTCCTCGGATGCCGTGGCCGAGCACTCCAAGCTCAAGCAACGCCTGGCCGCCGCCGAGGAGGAATGGTTCATGCTGAACGAAGAGCTCGAAGAGGAGATGGCCAAGCAGGCCGAGGCAATGGGCGTGTAGGGAAAGGTTGCAAGGATGCTGAACATCGTGTTGGTGGAGCCTGAGATCCCCCAGAACACGGGGAACGTGGCGCGCACGTGCGCGTGCATCGGCGCGCGGCTGCACCTGGTGGAGCCCATGGGCTTCGCCGTCACGCAGCGTAATCTTGCGCGCGCGGGGTGCGACTACTGGGACGACGTCGACATCGTGCGCTGGTCGTGCGCCGACGAGTTCTTCGAGGCCCATGCCGCCGACGAGCTACACCTGTTCACGGGACATGTGCAGCGCAGCTTCGCCGACGTTTCGTACGGCTCGGACGCTTGGCTGGTGTTCGGGCGCGAGAGCCGCGGGCTTGACGAGGCCGTTATGCAGCGCTTCGAGTCCGCCTGCGTGCGCATTCCCATGCGCGACGGTATGCGTAGCTTAAACTTAAGCAATTCGGTTGCAATAGCCGCGTACGAGGCTTTGCGCCAGCAAAACTGGCCGGGCTTGGCTTAAACAGCGCCTTTTGAGACGAACGGGGAAAGGAGGGAAGGCGATGATGGAGCAGAACGCGCACGATGAAGAGCGTGACACGGCTGATTCGGCCGCCGGCGACACGTTGGATTCGGCCGTCGATGATACGGCGGATCTGGCCACCGGCGACACGTCGGATTCGGCCGTCGATGATACGACGGGTTCGGCTACCGGCGATGCGGCTGATTTTGCTGCCGGCAACGCGACGGATTTGGCTGCCGCTGATGCTGCGCGCTCTCAGGCGCCCGCCGAGCAGCCGACGCCTGCTGGCCGCGCTGTCAGCCCTTCTCCTAGCCCTACGCCCACGTTCGCCGCTACCGACCGCCCCGCGCGCCGCGCGCGCAGGCTGCGGTGGAAGCCCGGCATCACCCGTCCCATGATGGCGCTCTCGGCCGCATCGTTCGTCCTGATGGTTGCGGGCGTCGGCGGTTACGTGTCTGCAATCCCGGCAGTGGTTGCCGATGATAGGCCCAGCACGGTGGTGATCCCGCTGGAATCGGCGCTGTGGCTTGACGGCCAGATGCGCGAGGTCCAGGCCGGGCCCGTGAGCTCGACGCGCGCAGTGGGCCCGGTGACGATCGAGGCCTCCAAGACCGACGCCGCTGCACCTGATGCTGCGGCAGCTTTGGGCCTTGGCTCGGGCTCCGGGATGCTGGGCGTTGCGTCGCTGACTGGGGCATCTGGGGCTTCTTCGGTGGATTCGTCGTTCGCCCGCGCGCAGCGGATCGCCGGCGGCGCCTCGGCTGCGTCGGGGTCTGGCTCGGAGTCGGGGTCTGCGTCTTCCGGCGGCTCGTCGCAGGCGGGCTCGGGGTCTGCGGGAAGCGGCTCCGCGTCCGGTTCCGGCTCCAGTTCGGGCAACTCCGGCGGTTCGGGCAGCAACTCGGACGACGCGAGCGGCTCGGGCTCGGGTTCGGAAAGCGCCGGCGGCTCCGGTTCCGCACCTGCGCCCGCCGGCCCTACGGCCGAGCAGGAGGCGGCGGCGTATGCCGTGCTGGTCGATCATCAGGCCCGCGTGAACGATTATGTTGCGCGCTTGAACAACGCCGTGGCCGCGTTCAACAACGACTGCATGAGCACGTCGCGCCCCCTTCGCCAAAGCGATTACAACGAGTGCGCGGCCATCGACAGCCAAACGCTCACCGACTTCCTGCTCCTGCGCAATTCTGACGCGTTCGCCGATGGCTCGCGCTGGCTGGAGCAAAAGGGCAACCTCCAGCGTGCGTATATCGCGTTGGACCAGTATCTCTCCGTCATTTACGACGCGTGGGGGTTGAACTTGGCATACGAGAACCCGGCGGAAGGGGTTGATCGCTGGATGGAACCCGTTCGCGCCGATCAGGATGCCTCCGGCAACAGCATGAGGGCTGCGCAACTGAACGAGACGTTAGCGAGCATCAGCTTATGAGTGGGCTTGTTGACGAGGGCGGCGCGCTCGCTTCGTCGGGCGCCGTTCAGGGCATGCGCCTGGTGCGCGTGGCCGATTTCAGCGCGCCGCTTTCGCTTTCCGATGCCGATCGGCCGTCGTACGTGCGCCGTTTCGTCACGTTGTTCGTGTCGCAGGGCCAGGGACATCGCGGCGGCACGGGTCGTGTGGAGCATGCGCGCAATGCGCAGGGCGAGCATCTGGCGCTCAAGTTACTTTCGCTTCCGCATCGCTGTGATGGCGAAACCGAGGACGATCATGCCCGCCGTGTGCGCGTCTCGCGCGCCGCGTTCGAACGCGAATACGAGTGCCATATCCTGCTGTCGGGGCTGAAGGGCTTCCCCCGTCTGTATGGCCGGGGCACCGTTGACGGGGTGCCGTGCATCGTTATGGAATGGGTTGAGGGCATCACCTTGGACCGCGTGCGCCGGCAGCTTGTCGTCGACGGTTGCGGCTGCGTGAGCCCGCTGGTGGCGGCGCGCCTGGGCCGCGACCTATTCGACCTGGTGGCGCGCATGGGGTATGTGGAAGGCGGGTTCGTGCACCGCGACATCAGCCCGCGCAACGTCATGGTGCGCACCTCGCGGCTGTCCTTGGAGCAGCAGGTGGACGAGGGCGTGTTCGACCTATACCTCATCGACTTCGGCTCGTCGGCCGAGTCGGAGCCGCGCTCCACGTCGTTCACCAGCGAGAACGCGGTGTTCCGCGGAGCCACGGCCGATTTCGCGCCGCCCGAGATGCTCAGCGACGACATCCCGGGCCTGGCCGAGCTGCGCAAATCGCCGGCGATCGACGTGTACGCCGCGGCAAGCGTGGTGTACCAGCTGGCGTGCGGGCAGGCCCCTTACGATTTGCATGCGGTTGGGGAAGATGGGGCGCCCGTTTCGCCGTATCGCGCGAAGATGGCGGCTCCCGCGCCGGTTGCGGTGATGGCACACGCTCGGGCCGACGAGCTGCTCGAGGCGCTTGCGCGCGAACCCGAGGTGGCGGTTGCGGTGCAGCATGCGCAGGATAAGCTGTCCGCGCCGATGGGCGTGTCGGAGGCGGCCGAGGCGCTGTCCTTCGTGGACGAGCAGCTCGGTATCGTGTTGGGCGATTGCCTGGCTCGCGGGCAATCCGATCGCCCCGACGCCGCGGCGGTTCGCGATGCGCTGTCGTCGTTCTCCATCCACTACGCCGACAACGTGGAGCGGTCGTTTTGCGGTCGTCCGCTGGTGCCGTGCGTGCCTGGCGGGTTCGCCGCGTCGGCGCTTGATGTTGCCGATTCCACGCTGGCCCATGTGCGTATGGCGTGCAAGGGCGTCGCGACGGCGGCGTTGGCAGGGGTTGCGGTCTCGGCGGCCGTGCTTGCCAACGGGGCGCAGGCGTCGCTTGATGCGGTGGGTTTTGCCTGGTCTGGCGGCCTTCCCGGGTTCGCAGCGGCCGTTGCGGCGCTGTTCCCCGCGTTGGTGGGGCTATCGCTGCGCTTCGGCGGCTCGCGCACCACAGCGGGCTTTTTGCGCGGCACGGCGGGCCTTGCGGTCACGTTTGCGGCGTTGTGGCAGGTGCTTGCTGACATGCGCTTCGAGGCGGCGGCGCAGCAGCATCTGCTGTACATGGCGTTGGTGGCTGCCGTGGCGGCGGGCTGGTGCATCATGGTGGCCGATTTCGCGCTGAACGTGGCATTGCCCCAGATGGTTCGTCGTAAGGCGTTGCCGTCGGGGGGTTCCGACGAGGCCGTGGCGCTTCCGAGTACGGCAGCGCCGGCGCTTGAGGGCGAATATGATGATATGAGCGAAGGAGCGTGAGGCTGATGGCAACGGAGTTGACGCCGTGCGGCGCCCTGTTCGAGACCATGAAACGCTATGGCGGCATCAGCCATAAGGACCTGGCGCGCCTGGTGTTGTCCGGCCGCCCGCTTGCCGACGGCAAAAGCCCGCTGTCGCGCTGCGACGATCGCACGTGGGTCTCGCGCTTCATCGTGCATGCCCCCGTGGGCTCGTTGCAGGACCGCTACTTTTGCGATTGGGGCGTGGCAGCTCTGCGCGTTTCGGCGCGCCTGCGCTCCCGCGACGGGAAGGGCCTGTCGGCCGAAGAGGCGTTGTCGCTGGTCACGAACCAGGGCGGGGCGCTTATGGAGCAGGCGCTGCGTGAATGCCACCAGGACCTGGCGCTGTATCGTAACGTGCTGGAGCGCCTAGCTCGCGGCGCGGGCTACAGCGTGGAGGAGCGCTCCGAGCTGGCCATGGTGCTGTTCGTGGCGGCGGGATGCAGCGCGAACGTGAAGCGCGCGTGCGCCTATGTGCTCGATTACGTGAAGACGGTGCACGGCGGAAGGCTGGAAACCGTTCCCGCCGCCGTTATGGACCAGGGCGAGCAGCCTGGCGCGGCGTCCGCGGACCCGCGCGAGCAAGCGCAGGCGCTGGGCCTTTTGCGCATGGTGGGAGGCCTGGTTTCCGGGGGTTTGCACTGGGTGCAGCCGCTTTCCGACGGCGTGGAGATCGGCGCGCTGGCCTTGGGGCCTGATGATATCAACGACGTGGAGCCCGACGTGTCGGGTCATCACCTGCGCGTCTGGTGCAACGAGGTGGGCCGGTGGTGCGTGCAGGGTCTGGGAAGCTCCAACGGCACCGTGCTGATCAGCGACGAAGATGGCTCCGAGACGGTGGTGGAACCGGCGCGCGCGGGTGCTTCCGCATGCGCCGAACCGGTCGAGGTGCACGCCGGCGACGAGTTGATCTTGGCCGGATCGACCCGGTTCATGCTGATAGAAGGCATGCCGGAAAGCTGGGAATGACCCTTTACGCCTCCTGCTCGTGGGGGAGCAGCGGGGCTAGGAAGCCTTTGTCGGCGAGCGCTCGGCCGATGGCTTCGAGCGCCTGGTTGCTTGGCGCCGACACCAGGTGATAGTGGTATCCCGAGGTGGCGGTGCTCAGCGGCGAGGATTTCCCGCTTTCGATATCGTTGATGAAGCGCTCGATATCCGCCTGATTTGCGATCTCCAAAGGCGCGGTGATGCGGCCGTAGGCGCGATGGCTGATGGATACGTTATGCACGTGCCCGCCAAGCGCGATGATGGTCTGCAGCTCTTCCCTGGTTTGCTCGACCTCGTGATGCAGCTTGAACGTGCGCGCGGGCTCGTCGAGGGCTGCAGTCGGCGGCTCTGCGGCGTTTTGCGCCATGGTTTGCGCTGCGTTTTGCGTTGTGGTTTGCGCGGCATCCGCCAGCACGTAGCCTTTCGTGGTTGCCACGATGTTTGCGCCCGCCTCGCGCAGCAGCGCGATGTCCTGCACGATGATCTGCCGGCTGACGCTGAGTGTGCTTGCAAGCTGGCCGCCGGACACCGGTGCGTCGGCTGATCGGAGCGCATCGAGCAGCGATGCGCGCCTGGCCTCGGATTTCGTTGCCATGGCTACTGCCCGCTTTTCCGGTTTATATCGGTGACCGGTGCGTTGCCGTCGGCGCCTTCGTCCAGCATGCGCAGGTGCTTCATGGACACGTCCAGGATGGGCGCCGAGTGGGTGAGCGCGCCGCTGGACACGAAGTCGATGCCTAGGTCGGCGATGGCCTGCACGTTGTGCGCGTCGATGTTGCCGGAGCACTCGGTCTTCGCGCGCCCGTCGATGAACGCGACGGCTTTCGCCATGGCGTCGTGGTCCATGTTGTCGAGCATGATGATGTCGGCCCCGGCGGCGATGGCCTCCTCGACCTGCGCGAACGTCTCGCACTCCACTTCGATTTCGCGCACGAACGGGGCGTGGGCGCGTGCTGCCTCGATGGCCTCGCGCACGCCGCCCGCTGCGGCGATGTGGTTGTCCTTCAGCAGCACCCCGTCGGAGAGGTTGTAGCGGTGGTTGCGCCCGCCGCCGCACCTCACGGCCTCCTTTTCGAACACGCGCATGTTCGGCGTGGTCTTGCGCGTGTCAACCAGCTGGGTGCCGCTGCCCTCGAGCAGCGCGGCGACGCGGTGCGTGTAGGTGGCGATGCCGCTCATGCGCTGCAGGTAGTTCAGGGCCACGCGCTCGCCCGACAACAGCACGCGCACATCGCCGGTCACCGTTGCAAGCGTCTGGCCTGCGCAAACGTTGTCGCCGTCTGCGGCGAAGCGCTGGACGTGCGTTTCGGGGTCCAAGATGGCGAATGTGCGCTCGAACACATCGAGGCCGCACAGCACGCCGTCGGCCTTCGCGATGAGGTCCACGGCGGCGGGGCGCGCGTCGGGCATGATGGAGGCGGTGGAAACGTCCTCGTTGGTGATGTCCTCGGCCAGCGCCTGGCGGATAAGCGGCTCGGCCACGGTTGTCAGCGTGATGGGGTTCATGCGCAAACGACCTCCTTGGAGCTTGCGGTGCGATCGGTGTCGGATGGGGAAGCGTTTTGCGGGCAGGTTTGCGTTACGGTTTGCGAACCGGATTGCCCAGCGTTGCGAGACTCGGTTCGCGCCGTGTTCTGCCCGGCGTTTTGCGTGCAGGTTCGCGTTTTGACCTGCTGGCCGGATTGCGTCCAGGTTTGCCCACCGTTTTGCGCGCAGGTTTGCGTCGTGTTTTGGGGTCCGCATTTGGCTGCGTTCTCGCGGGTTTTGCGCTCGGCTTCGGCGCAGAGGCGTTTGTACGCCTGCGCGTCGGCTCCGCAGGGCTGCTCAGGGTAGGTTTGCTTGACGGGCGCTTTCACGCCCAGCTTGCAGCACATGTCCCACGCGGCGCGCTGCGCGAACACGAGCGACTCGAGCAGTGAGTTGCTGGCCAGGCGGTTCTTCCCGTGCACGCCGTTGCAGCTGGTTTCGCCGGCGGCGTACAGCCCCGGCGTATCCGTGGCGCTGTTGCGGTCTACCCGCACGCCTCCCATGAAGTAGTGTTGCGCGGGCACGACGGGGATGGGCTCGCGCGTGATGTCGAAGCCCTCCTCCAGGCAACGCTTGTAGATATTCTTGAAGTGCCCCGTGATCTCGTCCTTTGGCATGTTAGCGAAGGAGAGGCGCACGAATTCCGAGCCTTCTGCGGCTATCTGCCGGTATATGGCCGCGCTCACCACGTCGCGTGGTTGTAGCTCGTCGGTGAAGCGATTCCCGTTAGCATCGAGCAGCACCGCCCCTTCGCCACGGCACGATTCCGAGATCAGAAACGCACGGCCCGGCCGCGTCGAGTACAGGGAAGTGGGGTGGATCTGCACGTAGTCCATGTGCTCGAGGGCGATGCCGTGGCGCTCGGCGATGGCGCACGCGTCGCCGGTAAGGCTGGGGAAGTTGGTGGAGCGCGGGTACGTGCCGCCGATGCCGCCGCAGGCCCAAAGCGTCTGATCCGCGAAGATGCGCAGTTGCGCCCCGTTGACGGTGTGCGCAAGGACGCCGCGGCAGCGCGTCTTCGGCTGATGGGGCTCGACGTCGCGCTGCGTGGACGACGGAGCGGCAACGAGCGGCGCGCAGCCATAATCTTCAACGTTGGTCGCGTTTTGCGTCGCATCGCCCTGCGCTGCGGCTTCGTTCCTTGCAGCCATCCCAGCGTTGACCTGGGGTTCGTCCTGCGCGACCAGGATATCGTCCATGCAGGTGTGCTCCAGGATGCGGACGTTGGGCAGTTCGCGCACGCGGGCCAGCAGCGTGGAGGTGATCTCGTCGCCGGTGATATCGCTGTGGAAGCAGATGCGCGGGCGGCTGTGCGCGCCTTCGCGGGTGTAGCGCAGGTTGCCCGCTTGGTCGCGCTCGAAGTCCACGCCGCGTTTCACCAGGTCGGAGATGATGCTGCGGCTTGCGCGGATCATCAAATCCACGCTCTCGCAGCGGTTTTCGTAATGGCCCGCGCGCAGAGTGTCCTCGAAAAACGGCGCGTAGTCGGCGTCGTCGTGCTGCACGCAGATGCCGCCTTGCGCCAGCATGGAGTCACATTCGTCCACGGTCGTCTTCGCCAGCATCACCACGGAAAGCTCGGAGGGAAGGTTGAGCGCGCAGTACAAGCCCGCTACGCCGCAACCGACGATGACCACGTCGCAGGCGATATCGCGCACCTCCGCCGCTCCCTCGCACTTCGGTTGCAATCGGTCACCGGCAGGGTCGCGTGGTGCAACGCCATGCGAGCAAGCTGCAGCGGAAGCCATCGTTTCCGCAGGTGCGGCACCCATTTCGTCAGCTAATTCGTTCTTTTCGCTCATCTTCGCCGCCTACTTCGCCGCGTACTCCAGCATGCGCTCGAGCGTCAGGCGCGCCGCGGGGGCCAGGTTGTCGCCGACGTGCACCTCGTAAGGGGCGGGGTTGCGCAGGCATGCGGCCAGCTTCGGCAGCGTGACCAGGTCCATGTTCTCGCAGCGCGGCGTGGTGGCGGGGAAGTGGAAGCGTTTGCCCGTGCCTTGGGTGCGCAGCTCCAGCTCGCGGATGATGCCGACCACGGTGCACACGATGAACTCCTGCGCGTCCGACGCGGCGGCGTGCTCGATCATGCCCTTCGTCGACCCGATGTAATCGGCCTCGGCAAGCACGTCGGCCGGGCACTCGGGGTGCGCCATGACCACGGCGTCGGGGTGGGCTTCCTCCAGGTCGATGATCTGCTCCACGCTGATGGTCACGTGGCGCGGGCAATAGCCCTTGTTCAGGATGACGTGCTTGTCGGGAAGCTGGCTTGCCACGTAGCGTCCCAGGTTCATGTCGGGGATGAACAGGATGTTGCGCTGCGGCAGGTTGCCGCAGATCTTCACGGCGTTCGAGGAGGTCACGCACACGTCGGACCAGGTCTTCGCCTCGGCGGTGGAGTTGACGTAGCACACCACGGCCAGGTCGTCGCCGTATTCGGCGCGCACGCGGTCGATGTCAGGTTTGCTGATCATGTGCGCCATGGGGCAGTCGGCTGCGGGTTCGGGCAGAAGCACCGTTTTGTCCGGATTGAGCAGCTTCGCCGATTCGCCCATGAACTCCACGCCGCATAGCACGATGGTCTGCTGCGGCAGGTCGACGGCCAGTTTCGCCAAGGCGAAGCTGTCGCCGACGTAGTCGGCCGCGGCCTGCACCTCGGGCGGCACGTAGTAGTGCGCCAAGATCACGGCGTCGCGCTGCTCTTTTAGCTGCGCGATCTCCTGGGTGAGCGTCGCGATGGGCCCGGCCGCGCCAGACGCTTGCGTGCCTGCGCCGGTTTGCCCTGCGTTGTTTTCGATGACCTGCTCGCTCATGTTCGCTCCATGCTTCCGTGCGGTTATTTGACGCTGCAGTATGCCGCAAAACTTTACAGCTGACTTGACAGCTGTAAAGTTCCCATCGTTTCTCCATTCGTCGGCTGACGCCCGCCCGCGTAAGCCGCTGGCTCTCGCGCCAGCGGCGGGCAACGGGCGCGTTTGCCATCAGCTGCGGCACCGTCAGGCACATCCGGCGGCCGGTCCGCGCGCCGATCGCCGGCTTTCGCCCGCCCGCCCGCCGCACACGTGCCCGCGCTCGCCGCCGCGCTCGCCGCCCGCGGAGCGCCTTCGCCGTTTGCCCTTAAATCCCGTATCGCCGGTAGGTTCAACATGCGAAAGGCCCATACTAGACCGGTACGGAACGTGTTTGCGCTCCGCGTTTGGCGCCAACCCGCGAATCGCGGGTGCGCTACCCATTAGTCAACCCAAGGAGGTTCAGCATGGCTCGCGTGTACAATTTCTCGGCCGGTCCGGCAGTGCTCCCCGAGGAGGTGCTGTCCTCCGCCGCCGCGGAAATGCTCGATTATCAGGGCACCGGCATGTCCGTGATGGAGATGTCGCACCGCTCCGCCGCGTTCAAGGGCATCATCGAGACCGCTGAGCAGGACATCCGCGACCTCATGAACATCCCCGACAACTACCGCGTGCTGTTCCTGCAGGGCGGCGCCACGCAGCAGTTCGCAGCCATCCCCATGAACCTCATGCAGAACAAGGTCGCCGACTACATCGTTTCGGGCAACTGGTCGAAGAAGGCCTTCAAGGAGGCAAAGCTCTACGGCGACGCCCGCTGCATCGCCAGCTCCGAGGACGAGAACTTCACCTACGTGCCCGACGTCGACGGCCTCACGTTCAGCCCCGACGCCGATTACGTCTACATCTGCCAGAACGAGACCGTCTACGGCAACCGCTACACCAAGCTGCCTGAAACCGGCGACATCCCGCTGGTCTCCGACGTTTCCAGCATGTTCCTTTCCGAGCCCATGGACGTGTCGAAGTACGGCCTGATCTACGGCGGCGTGCAGAAGAACGTCGGCCCGGCCGGCGTGGTCATCGTCATCGTGCGCGACGACCTGATCCGCGAGGACGTGCTGCCCTTCACGCCCACCATCATGCGCTACAAAACGCAGGCCGACGCCGGCAGCCTGTCCAACACCCCGCCTTGCTACGGCATCTATATGTGCGGCAAGGTGTTCCAGTGGCTCAAGGGCCTGGGCGGTCTTGAGGCCATGCAGAAGCTCAACGAGGAGAAGGCCGCCATCCTCTACGACTACCTGGATCAGTCCAAGCTGTTCAGCGGCACGGCGAAGAAGGAGTTCCGTTCGCTCATGAACGTGCCGTTCGTCACGGGCAACCCCGAGCTGGACGCGAAGTTCATCGCCGAGGCGAAGGCCGCGGGCATCGAGAACATCAAGGGCCACCGCAGCGTCGGCGGCATGCGCGCCAGCATCTACAACGCCATGCCCAAGGCCGGCGTCGAGGCGCTGGTCCAGTTCATGGACAAGTTCGAGCGCGAGAACGCGTAAGTTCGCGATAGGCGAGCGCCCGGTGCGCGGGCGCTGGTCTCGCGATAGCGATAGCGCTTTCAAACGGGCGGGCGGCCATCAAGGTCGCCCGCCCGTTTTGCGTTCGTCCGGTGGACACGTGTCGTGCGTTGTGATTGCGTGCGAGGTGCGTAGTTGCGCGGTGCTGCGTCTATCGAGTGTGCTTGTGCTTATTGGCGTTACGAATGGGTTTCAGGTCGGTTATCGGTTTCGCATTGGCGTTTGCGGCGCTATAATGGTGCGATTATGACTACACAGCTTCCTTATCTCATCTGCTCGATTTTGAGCTTCATTCCCGCCATCGTGTTGCACGAGATGGCGCACGGCTTTGCTGCCTGGAAACTGGGCGACCCCACCGCCAAGCGTGCAGGGCGCCTGTCGTTCAACCCGCTTGCGCACGTCGACCCGTTCGGTACCGTTATCATGCCGTTTTTGCTCATGGCCATGAACATGCCCGTGTTCGGCTACGCCAAGCCGGTGCCGTACAACCCCGCGTACTTCAAGGACCCGCGCAAGGGCGATCTGATCGTGGGCTTGGCCGGCCCCGCCGCCAACCTGCTGCTCGCCGTGCTGGCGGGCGTGGTCGCGTGGGTTCTCTACGGGTTCGCCCCCGTTGCGCAGTGGGTGGTGCAGAGCCAGGCGTTCTTCTATTTCTACCTGATGTTCCTGCCCATGTTCGCGCTGATCAACCTGTACCTTATGTTCTTCAACCTGCTGCCCATCCCGCCGCTCGATGGCAGCTCCATCTTCGCATTCTTCATGCCTGTGAAGTGGTTGCCGAAGTACTACAAGGTGCAGCAGTACGCGTTCCCGATCTTCATGATCGTGGCTATTTTGCTGCCGTATATCATTCATGTGAACGTGTTCGGCATCTACCTGGACGTCACCGCCGGCAATCTGGGCAACCTGCTGTTCCCCTTCACCATTTCGTAGGGGCGGCGGGGCATCGTGTCGTATCGCGTTCGCACCGACAGCTTCGAGGGGCCGTTCGATCTGCTGTTGTACCTGGTCAGCCGCCAGAAGGTTGACATCGGCGCTATCAACATCACGCAGATCGCCGACCAGTATCTGGTCGAAGTGGGCCGTATGCAGAACCTCGACCTGGATGTTGCCAGCGATTTTCTGCTGGTGGCCAGCACGCTGCTGGAGATCAAGGCGCAAAGCCTGCTGCCGCGCGAGCGCGTCGAGGTTGAGGACGACATCGCCGAGCTGGCGCCCTCTGAGGCGCGCGACATGCTGGTGGAGCGCCTGCTGGAATATAAACAGTACAAGAACGCCGCCGCCGCGCTGCATGCGCGGTTCGTCGCCGAGGGTCGCATGCACCCGCGTCCGTTCGGACCTGAGGCGTGCTTCCTGAACCTCATGCCCGATTTCCTGCGCGATGTGTCGCTTGACTCTCTCGCGCTGCTTGCCGCCCGCGCGCTGGCGCGTCGCGAGGTGTTCCTGCTGGAAAGCGAGCATATCGCCGCGAAGCCCATCCCGGTGGAGGTGCATGTGCGTGCCATCCATCAGCGCATCCGCAACCTCAAGCAGCTGCGCTTCTCGCAGTTGATCGCCGACGACGCGCCCACGCCGCTTGTGGTGGTCACGTTCCTGGCGGTGCTCGAGCTGTACAAGCGCTCCATGGTGCGCGTGGAGCAAAGCCAGCTGTTCGGCGACATCGATATCGAGTACATCGAGGGCTCGGGCGAGCTTTTGCTGGATGGCGACGACGCGCTGACGTCGGTTGGGGAGGAATAGATGTTCGAGGGACTTGATCAGGCGCAGCTGAGCGGCGCCATAGAGGCTATGCTGTTCGTCACCGACGAGCCGGTCGGCGTCATCGAGCTGGCAGATATGCTGGAGGCCGACCCGAAGCTGGTCGAGCAGGCGCTGGTGGACCTGCGCGAGAAGTTGGAGCGCGAACAGCGCGGCATCCAGCTGCGCGAGGTGGCCGGCGGCTGGCGGCTGTACACGCACCCGGCGTACCATGACCTGGTGGAGAAGTACGTGCTGTCGTGGGATACGCGCAAACTCTCGCAGGCGGCCATGGAAACGCTCGCCATTGTGGCTTACCTGCAGCCCTGCACGCGCGCCGGCGTTGCCAGCGTGCGCGGCGTGAATTCCGACAGCTCCATAAACTCCCTGGTGGAGAAGGGGTTGATTCGCGAAGCGGGGCAGGCAGACGCGCCGGGCAACCCCACGCTGTACGCCACCACGCGCGGCTTCCTGGAGAAGTTCGGGCTGCGCTCGGTGCGCGACCTTCCCGATCTGGACGAGTTTGCGCCCGACGATGCGACTCGTCAGCTTATCCGCGAGCGCTTGAGCGCTGGTGGGCAGGAGGCGCGTGTGGCGCCCGAGGCGCAGGTATCGGATGACGAAGCGGGCGATCCGCTCGACGGCCTGCAGTTCGACTTCGAGGACGAAGGCGCCGGCGGTGCGCTGACCTCGGAAAAGGGTTCGCGCGGCGTGGGTGCCGGCGGCGAGAATCGCTCGTCCCGGCAAGCGGCGCCTGAGCGCGCCGCGGCAGGCGGGCAACTGCCGCTGTCCGCTGACGACCCGGATCGCGACGCATCGGGCTCGCACGCCGCGTTCCCGGCCGGTGACGGTCCGGCGAGCAATGCCGCGCAGCAGATGCTCGCCGATGCTATGGCGCAAAGCTTCGGGTTGGTGGAGAAGATCGACTTCGACAACCTGAAGTTCGAAACCGACGACGAGTAACCGTTTTCCGGCAAACCTCGACCGACCTGTGATGGGAGAATCATGACCAGGCAACTCAAACCCAATCAAACGCAGCCCGAGGAGCGTCTTGTGCCCATGCGCCTGCAGAAGTTCCTGGCGCGCGCCGGCGCGGCGAGCCGTCGCGGGTCGGAGAACCTCATGACGGCAGGGCGCGTGACGGTGAACGGCCAGGTGGTTACCGAGCTGGGAAGCAAGGTGGATCCGCTTGTGGACCAGGTGGCGGTCGACGGCGTGCCTGTGCGCTTGGAAGGCGGCCCCGTTACCATCATGCTGCACAAACCCGCCGGCTACGTGACCACCATGTCCGACCCGCAAGGCCGTCCCACGGTGGCCGAGCTCGTGCCCACCGATCGCTTCCCGGGGCTGTTCCCCATCGGGCGCTTGGACTTCGACACCACGGGGCTTTTGCTGTTCAGCACCGACGGCGAGCTGGGCAACGGTCTTTTGCACCCGCGTCATCACGTGGAGAAACGCTATCTGGCGCTGGTCAACGGCAAGCCCACGCCCGAGCAGCTGGCCCAGCTTGAGCAGGGTATCCAGCTTGACGACGGCATGACCGCGCCCGCGAAGGCTGCGCTGGTGGAAGGTGCGGAAGCGAAGCGCGCGTTGTCCATGCTGGAGGTGCCGCCCGCCGTACCCGACCATGAGCCCAACGGCAGCGTGCCCAGTCCGCAACGCGCCGCCATCCTGCGCAAGCGCTCCCAGCAGCGCGCCGTGGTGCGCGTGGTGTTGCGCGAGGGAAGGAAACGCCAGGTCAAGCGCATGCTGTCGGCCATCAAACACGGCGTTTTGGCGCTGCACCGCGACAGCTTCGGTCCCATCGAGTTAGGCGACCTGCCCCGCGGCCAATGGCGCGAGCTCACTCCTGAAGAGGTAACGGCGCTGCACGCATCTATAAAGTAGGCGAACGTTCGCCGGGTGAACAGGGGACGCGCGGCGTGAACAGGGGACGGAGGTGTGTTCACGGTTGCCCTTTCATTTCCCAAAGAGCCCTCGTGAACACACCTCCGTCCCCTGTTCACGCCCGTTGGCGGGTCTCGCGTCGCGCGTTGTTCGTGCGCAGTGCTGCATCGCCGATGAGCATTCCCCGCGAACGCGCCTTCGTCCCCCGTTCACGCATGAACACACCTCCGTCCCCTGTTCATGTTCCCCTCGTGCTTGCGTGGGGCGGCGGGATGCGTGCTGTCGGGAAACGGCTATAATGGTCACCCGGGTAAACTGCTGGTGTTTGCGAACTCGGCGTTTCGCCTTGTCGCGGGCGTTCTTTGACCTGCGCGGCGGTTTCGCGCTTGCCGATGCGATGCCGACTTGCCCGCAACGTCCTATCCTAGATCGGATCCGGAAGGTCTGCATCGCCTTATGGCACAAACGATCGATCAAGCGAAAACAGGCGGCTTCGAACGCGTAGCCGTCATCGGCTTCGGCCTCATCGGCGCCAGCTTTGCCGCCGCATTGCGTGCGGCAAACCCCTCGGCGCAGGTCATGGCCGTCGACACCGACCTGGCCACCCGCGTCGAGGCCGTCAACAGGGGCTGGGCAACCGCAACCGCCGCCCCCGATGCCGCGGAGTTCCGCGCGTTCATCGAAGACGGCTGCGACCTGGTGGTTTTGGCCACGCCTGTCAGCGTGGTGGAAGGCTATCTGAAAGATTTGGCCGAGTGGGATTATCGCGGCATCATCACCGATACCGCTTCCACGAAAAGCCGCATCATCGAGATGGCCGCGCACGCGCTTCCGTATCCGCAGAACTTCGTTCCCGGCCACCCTATGGCCGGTTCTGAGAAGAACGGCATCGTGGGCGCCCGCGCCGACCTGTTCAAGGGCGCGTATTGGATCTTGTGCCCCGACGCCGATACGCCCGCGGAGCATTTCACGCGCTTGCACGAGCTGATCACCGGCATCGGCGCGCGCGTGATCAGCCTGCCGCGCGAACAGCACGATGCAGCGGTGGCCGTGGTCAGCCATGTGCCGCATTTCACCGCCAGCTCGCTCGTGCAGCTTGCCGTGCGCCACGCGAAGGGCCAGGATTCGCTCATGCGCCTGGCAGCGGGAGGGTTCAAGGATTCCACGCGCATCGCGGCCGGCTCTCCCGAGCTGTGGTGCGGCATCGCTTTCGACAACAAAGATGCGCTTCTGGGTGGTTTGCGCGAGATGCAGGGCATCATCGGGCAGTTCGCCGACGCGCTTGAAGCGGGCGCTCGCGCAACGTTGACCAGCCTGCTCGCCGAGGCAGCCGATGCCCGCCGCGCGCTGCCGGCCGCATGGCTGCCGTGCACCGAGCGCCTGCTGGAGGTTCGCATCCCTATGGAGGATCGCCCCGGCGTGGTGGCCGAGGTCACCACCATCACCAGCAAGGTGGGGTGCAACATCCAGTCCATCGAGATCGACCACGTCACCGAGGACTCGGCCGTGCTCTCGCTCGTGCTCACCGACGAAGGCGACATCGGCAAGCTGTCGGCGCATCTTATCAATGCCGGTTTCTCCGTATCGTTCAGCCCGCTAGCGCCTAAGGAGCACACCCATGTCGGATAACATCACCGTCATCAAACCGCTGGAAGGCCCTATGCACGGTTCCACGCGCGTGCCGGGCGACAAGTCCATCAGCCATCGCGCTGTGCTGTTCTCCGCCATGGCGGAAGGCACCTCGCGTGTGTCGGGCGTGCTGGATTCCGCCGACGTGCGCAGCTCCATCGGGGCCGTCCGCGCGCTGGGCGCCCAGGTCAGCCTGGAGAAGCAGGCAGACGGAAGCCTTGCCGGCGGCATCACCGGCTGGGGTGTCGCCGGTCCCAGCCAGGCCGCCGAACCCGTGGATTGCGGAAACTCCGGCACCACGGTGCGCCTGCTCATGGGCATCCTGGCGCCGTGGGATATCCAGGTCACGCTCACGGGCGATTCGTCGCTGTGCAAGCGCCCGATGCGCCGCATCACCGCGCCGCTCATGAAGATGGGCGCGCGTTTCCTTCCCGAAGGCCGCGAGACGCTGCCCATCACCGTCCACGGCGGCGGGCTGCGCCCCCTCACCTACGACGCCCCCATGGCATCGGCCCAGCTCAAGACCGCTGTGCTGCTTGCCGGCATGTATGCCTCGGGAACCACCACGGTCAACGAGCCGGCGCCGAGCCGCAACCACACCGAGCTCATGCTGCCCGAATACGGCGTGGCCACCACGGCCGGTGCCTGCACGGCCAGCGTGACCGGGCCCGCCCAGCCCCAGGCCGGCGAGGTGCTCGTGCCGGGCGACCCCTCTTCGGCGGCGTTCCTCGCATGTGCGGCGGTTTTGCACCCCGAAAGCTCGATCCAGATCGAGGACGTCAGCCTGAACACGGCCCGCATCGGCTTCGTACGCACGCTCGAGCGCATGGGCGCCCAGGTCAGCGTCACGCACACGGGCGCGGCAGGCAAGGAGCCCTACGGCATCATCGAGGCCTGCTACACGCCCGATCTGCGCGGCTGCGAGGTGCCGGCCGACAAGATCGCCGGAATCATCGACGAGATCCCGGTGTTGGCGCTGGTGGCGGCGCACGCGCATGGAATCACCGTGTTCCGTCAGGTGGGAGAGCTTCGTGTGAAGGAAACCGACCGCCTTGCCGCTATAATGGATGGTCTGGCCAAGTTGGGCGTGGACACCTGGTGCGAAGGCGACGACCTTTACATCGAGGGTCAACCCGGCTTGCAGGTCCCCGAGGGGCTCGAGTTCGACTCGCTCGGCGACCATCGCCTTGCCATGACCTGGTCGCTCGTCGGCCTGACCGGCAAGGTTTTCGTGAACATCAAGGATTTCGAGGCCGTGCGCGTCAGCTACCCCGGCTTCTTGGACGATATCGAAAGGCTTGCACGATGATCATCGCAATCGACGGCCCGAGCGGCGCCGGCAAATCGACCGTTTCGAAGGCGGTCGCGCGCCGTTTGGGCTTCTCGTGCCTGGACACGGGCGCTATGTACCGCTCCATCGCCTGGCAGGCGCTGCAAGACGGCGTCTCGCTGGAAGATGGCGAAGCGCTCGGCCGCATCGCCGATATGCACGAGATCGGGTTCTCCCATGAGCCGGGCGATCCGCTGCCGCGTCGCGTCTCCATCGCCGGCGTGGACGTGACCGACGCTATCCGCACGGCCGAGATCGACCGCTCCGTCAGTGCCGTGGCCGCCGCGCCCGCTGTCCGCCAGGCGCTCGTGGCCCAGCAGCAGCGCATCGGCCGCGCGGGCAACTATGTGGTGGAAGGCCGCGACATCGGCACGGCGGTGTTCCCCGAGGCTGAGCTGAAGGTGTTTCTGACTGCCAGCGCTGCCGAGCGCGCCCATCGCCGCGTGGCGCAAAACGAGCGTCGCGGCGTGGGCAGCACCGATTACGCCGAGGTGCTCGCCGACATCGAGCGCCGCGATGCCATCGATTCCTCGCGCGATACCAGCCCGCTCAAGCCGGCGCCCGATGCCGTGCAGATGGATTCCACCGGCCGCACGATCGAGCAGATCATCGAGCGCATCTGCGCGCTGGCCCAGGAGAAGGGCATGCACGTATGAGCCTGTTTTTGAGATACGAGGATATGTGGGATCGCGCGCTCGGCGGTACCACCGATGAGAAGCAGATCCCGCATTGGTTCGCGAACTTCGCGTATGTGCTGATCGGCTTCGTGTTCAAGGTGCTGTTCCGCTATCGCGTTGACGGGCGCGAGAACCTTCGCGCGTTCAAGGACCGCTGCGGCGCGGTGGTGGTCTCCAACCACACGTCGTTTCTGGACGTGGTCCTCATGTACGTGGCGGCGCGCCCAAGCCAGTTCGTGCGCCTGATGGGCCGCGATTCGCTGTTCGGCAACGCGCACGGCTTGGCGGGGCAGATCCTCTCGCGCGTGGGCGCGTTCCCCATCAAGCGCGATTCGGCCGACCGCACCGCCATCAAGCGCGCGGCGCATATGCTGAAGGGAAACCAGCTGGTGGGCATCCTGCCGGAGGGCACGCGCCGTGGCAAGGGCAGCAAAACGCCCGAAATCCACTCTGGTGCGGCGTTCATCGCGAAGATGGGCAAGGCTCCCATCCTGCCTATGTGCGTGCGCGAGGCGGAGAACGTCAAGCGCAAAGGCGAGCGCATGCATTTCCCCAAGATCACAGTGGAATACGGAAAGCCCCTGGTGGTAAGCGATTTCGACTTCCTGCCGAAGGAAGATCGCCTGGACGGATGCTCGTGGTACGCCATGCGCGAGGTCTTCGCGCTGCACCAGCGCGTGCCGCGCGAACAGGTGGATATGGTCGCGCTGTTCCCGGACGGCCGCGATTTCTCCGAGGTGTTCGCCGCTCACCCCATTCCCGAGCACACCCCTGAGGAGGCTATCGAGCTGACCCGCCCCACGAAGAAGGCGAAGGCCGAGCAGTAAGAGCAGGTTGGGGGGTAGGGGCCGCGTGAGCGGCCCCTTGCGCTATCGTGCGTCGCAAAAGTCGCGAGGCGCGAGTCGCAAAACGCAAGCTGCGAACTCTAAGTTGCGTACCCGCAACTTGCAGCTGCAATCCGCAAACCCGCGATTCGCGAATCCGCAAATTGCAGTGTGCGAGCGGTAAACTCCCAAACCTCAAGCGCGCGAGCTCGCAAAACCGCTATCGGCAAGCCGCAATCAATACGAAAGGACCGGACATGGAAGTCATCCGCAGCAAGAACGCAGGCGCATGCTACGGCGTGCAACGAGCCCTTGACCTGGCCCTGAAGGCCAGCGAGGGAGATGGCAGCGCGTTCACGTTGGGGCCGCTCATCCACAATCCTCAAGTGGTGGCGAACCTTGAGGCGCGCGGCGTGCTGGCCGTTTCGGAGCCCGAGCAGGCCACGCACGGGGCCATCATCATTCGCAGCCATGGCGTCACCCCGGCTGTGCGTCGCTCGGTGGAGGCGCGCGGACTTCCCGTGATCGATGCCACGTGCCCGCATGTTGCGCGTGCGCAAAAGGCCGCCGCCACGCTTGCTGAGGAGTGCGGCTACGTGGTAGTGGTGGGCGAGGAAGGCCATCCCGAGGTGGAGGGCTTGGTGGCTTACGCCCATGAGGCCGGCGCGCAGGTGCACGTGGCGGAAACGGCCGCCGACCTGCCCGCCGACCTGCCCGAGCACGTGGGCGTGGTCGTGCAGACCACGCAAACCCGCGATGCGCTTGACGACGTGCTCGAGGGCATCCGTGCCCAGGGCGTTGCCGCCCAGGTCAAGGATACGGTGTGCACGGCGACGCGCCAGCGCCAGCAGGCCGCTGCGGAGCTTGCTGGGCAGGTGGACGCCATCGTGGTCATCGGAGGGCGCAATTCGGCCAATACCACGCATCTGGCCGAGATCTGCGCCGCGGAATGCCCGCGCACGCACCACATCGAGTCGGCCGCCGAGCTTGATCCCGCGTGGTTCGCGGGCTGCTCCTCCGTGGGCGTCACGGCCGGCGCCAGCACCCCCGACGACCAGATCGACGAAGTGGTGCAGCGCTTGGAGCGCATGTAGCGATCCTTATCATGCGGGTGGGCCTACATCCGCATTTCCCTGTCCGCCGTCATGGCGCTGCATTTCCTATATATCCCCATGTGAACCGTCCCCATCTGCACGTGCTTCGGCATATGAGGGCGGGGACGGTTTTGTGCACGGACGGTGGAGAAACGGCCCGATTTGTTGCACAACAAATCCCGCGAAAACCGGGTTAGCCTTGAAGCATGAACGAAGCCGTCCGGCGCCGCAAAAGCGCCGGCGCGCGAACGCGATGCGGAGGTTGCCACCATGTGCAGGATATTGCTCGTCGAAGATGCCGTGCCCGAGCCTGAGGCGCTGCGCGTGCTCATCGAGCAGCATCCCTGCGCCGGCGCCATCCAGTTGGAGAGTTGCGCGTTTTCCCAGGTGAGCGAGCGCATCTCCCAAAGCCCGCGCATCGATGCGCTGTTCGCTCCCGTGGATGCCCCTGGCGCCTTCCCGGCGTGCGCTTCCGATGAACGCGCTGGCATCGCGCTAGTGCGCGAGCTGCAGGATCGTGACATCCTTCCGCTGACCGTGTACTGCACCACGCGCGCCGCCTACACCTCGGCGGTGTACGGCACCGACCATCAGTATCTGCTGCTGGCGCCGTATTCGCCCACGGAGGCGCGCAACGCCTTGGACAAGGTGTTCGGCTTGCTCGGCCATCGCGCGGCAAGCCCGCTTGCGCTGCGCAGCGCCGGGACCGTGCACATCGTGGACCCAGCCGACGTGGTGTACGTGAAAAGCATCGGGCGAAAAGTGCTGGTCAGGCTGTCGGACGCTCGCGTGTTGGAATCGTATGCGGCCCTGGCCGAGCTCGAGCAGCAGCTGCCCGGCAGCTTCGTGCGCTGCCACAAAAGCTACCTGGCGAACATGGAGCACGTTGTCCAGGCCTCCTCCGATGGGTTGGTCATGGACTGCGACGAAGCGGTCCCCATCAGCCAGCGCCAGTACCGCACCGTCCGCGACGCCCTCAGGTCGTTCTCCGTTTCATAGACGCAGAAGTCTGCGGCTGACGGGGTTTGCGCCGTCGGCTTCGTTTCGCCTTTGCCGGCTGAGCGCCGGCTGGCACCGCATCCGGCGCTCTTCGCATCGCGCTCCGCGCCGCCGTATTTGCTGTTCTTCCTAGGGTGGGAATTGGCGCCCAGCTTCTTCGCGCCGCCTTTCGGGGGCAAACGCCATCCTGTCTTGAACATAGTTGCGCTGATTTTCCGCGCCGCGTTTCCGCCGGGCGCCTTGGCGGGCGCGGCATGCTACCATGATATGCTGCGAAAAATCGACGGCGTACAGGCGAGCGGAAGCGGAAAGGCGGTGTTGACGTGGGCATTTATCCTCCTCAGGATGTGGCGAAGCAGGCTGCGCAGTCCGCGGGCGGCCGCAAGCGCCGTGCTCCCGAGCCCCCGAAGGCCGTCATCGAATCCGTGCTGCCCGAAAGCCCTGCCGACGACGCGGGCTTCACGCCGGGCTGCATCATCACCAGCGTGGACGGCCAGCCCGTGCGCGACATGATCGACTGGCGCTGGCTTACCGCCGACGACGTGATCACCCTCGGCTACATCGACACCGACGGCGACTCCGGCGAGGTGGAGCTTGAGCGCTACGAAGGCGAGGAGTGGGGCTTCGAGTTCTCGGGCGTGGTGTTCGACGGCGTGAAGCAATGCCGCAATGCCTGCATCTTCTGCTTCATGCGCCAGCTGCCCGACGACATGCGCCCGTCGCTGACCCTGCGCGACGATGACTTCCGCCTAAGCTTCCTGTCGGGAACGTTCGTCACGTTCACCAACTTGTCGGCCGAGGACGAGGCGCGCATCATCGAGCAGCACATCAGCCCGCTGCGCGTTTCCCTGCACGCATCCAACCCCGAGGTTCGCCGCCGCATCATCGGCCGACATGCCCAGCACGGCATCGACGTGATGGACCGCTTGCTTGCCGCCGGCATCGAGTTCCACGCGCAGATCGTGCTCATGCCCGACGAGAACGACGGCGACGCGCTGCGCGAGACGCTCGACTGGGCGTACGCGCGCCCGGGCATCTTGGACATCTGCATCGTGCCGCTAGGCTTCACCAAGCATCAGACGTGCTTCACGAAAAGCTTCAACGACCCGGTGGCCGCCCGCGCCGCCATGGATACCATCGTGCCTGCTCAGCAGCGCGCCCTTGCCGAGCGCGGCCACCTGTGGGCCTTCGCCGCCGACGAGTTCTACTGCAACGCCTACGGCGACGAGCTGCTGGAGAACCTTCCGCCTACCGAGCATTACGGCGACTTCGGCATGTTCGAGGACGGCGTGGGCATCATCCGCTCGTTCGTGGACGATTGGGAGGCTGCGGAAGCGGCCGGGCTTGACGTGCAAGCTGCGCAGGCGCTGCAGCAGGCGGGCATGTGCGTGCGTTACATCGCCGGCATGGCCACGCCGCATTTCTTCCGCCCGCTGTTCTCGCGCGGCCCGCTTGCCGGGGTGGTGGAACCGCTGTTCGTGGAGAACCGCTTCTTCGGCGGGAACGTCGACGTCACGGGGCTGTTGTGCAGCTGCGACATCGCCGACGCCATCCGCGCCGACGCGGCCGAGCACCCGGGCTGGACGTACGTGGTCCCCAAGGTCATCTTCAACGACGACGGCGTCACGCTCGATGACGCAACGTTGGAGGATATGGGGAAGGCGGCGGGCGTGGCCGTGAGCGTGGTATCCTGTAACGCGACTGGGTTCTTGCCGGAACTCGTCGAACTGGCGCGCGCATAGCGGCGTCGCAAACGTAGTATTTTCCTCAACCGAAAAGGATTTGATATGGCTCTGCCCATTGTGGCGGTTGTTGGACGGCCGAACGTCGGCAAGTCCACCTTCGTTAACCGCATTGCCCAGGCCGACGAGGCCATCGTACACGAGATGCGCGGCGTCACCCGCGACCGTTCGTACCACATCGCCGACTGGAACGGCGTGCTGTTCAAGCTCATCGACACGGGCGGCATCGAGATGGGCGACGAAGACGCGTTCCAAAGCTCCATCCGCACGCAGGCGTTCGCCGGCGTGAACGAGGCCGACGTCATCGTCTTCATCGTTGATGGCCGCACCGGCATCAACGCCGACGACGAGGAGGTGGCGCGCGTGCTGCGCAAGACCTCCAAGCCGGTGTATCTGGTGGTGAACAAGATGGACAACCCCGACACCATGGACCAGGTTTGGGAGTTCTACCAGCTGGGCCTGGGCGATCCGTGGTCGGTCTCCTCGCTGCACGGCAACGGCACGGGCGACTTGCTCGACGCCGTGGTCGAGGACCTGAAGAAGGTCGAGACCGCCGATGACGAGGAAGAGGACGGCGGCATCAACATCGCCATCATCGGCCGCCCCAACGCCGGCAAGTCCTCGCTGACCAACCGTCTGACCTCGGATGACCGCTCCATCGTGTCCAACGTCGCCGGCACCACGCGCGACGCCATCGACACCGTTATCGAGCACGACGGCCAGCGCTACACCATCGTCGACACCGCCGGCCTGCGCCAGAAGAGCAAGATCGACGAGGACGTGGAGTACTACGGCTTCGTGCGCGCCATGCGCGCCATCGACCGCGCCGACGTGGCGATCCTGGTCATCGACGGCTCCATCGGCCTGACCGACCAGGACCAGCGCGTAGCCGGCTTCGCCGCCGACCGCCAGTGCGCCATGGTCATCGTGCTGAACAAGTGGGACCTGGTGGAGGGCCCCGACGCCAAGGCCGAGGTGCGCGAGAAGATCACCGACCGCATGACTTTCGTGGGCTATGCCCCGGTCGTTGCCACTTGTGCGCTCACGGGCAAGTCCGTCCATCGCATCTGGGAAGCCGTTGACGTCGCGTACGAGAACTTCTGCAAGAGCATCCCCACCAACCAGCTCAACGTCTGGCTGGGCGAGATCCGCGAGGGCGGTCACACCGTGTCGAAGGGCAAGGCCATCCTGCGCATGAAGTACGTCACCCAAACGGCAACGTGCCCGCCGCAGTTCACGTTCTTCGTGAACCGCCCCGACCTGGTCAACGACAACTACGAGCGCTTCCTGGAGAATCGCCTGCGAAAGTCGTTTGACCTGACGGGCACGCCCATCCGCATGAAGTTTAAGAAAAAAGATTAAGAGAGATCCGCTGTGGAACTGCTGGGAGCATTAGGGGTTTTCGTCATCTCTTTCCTGTTGGGGTCTATCCCCTGGGGCGTCATCATCTCGAAGGTGTTCTACCACACCGACATCCGCGAGCATGGCTCGGGCAACATCGGCACCACCAATGCCATGCGCACCATGGGCAAAGTGGGCGGCAGCGCCGTGTTCGTGCTTGATTTCGGCAAGGGCATCGTATCCGGCCTGATCGCGGCCGCGGCTGCGGCCATGTTCGGCGGCGGCATGTCGCTGTCGGGCCATGTGATCGGCTACGACGACTTCGTGACGGTGGCCTTCTTGGGCTGCGTGTGGGGGCACATTTTCAGCCCTTGGCTGGGATTCAAGGGCGGCAAGGGCATCGCCGTGGCCGTCGGCTGCCTGTTCGTGACGTTCGGCTGGCAGGGCGCATGCCTTGAGCTGGCCATCTTCGCCGTGTTGGTGCTTGCCACCAAGTACGTGTCGGTGGGCTCCATCGCCGCCGCGGGGGCATGCCCGCTGTTCGCCGCGTACTACTTCCTGTACGCCACGTTCGCGCCGGCAGCGTGGGTATGCACCACGGTTGCCGCGCTGACGGTGGTTTGGGCGCATCGCGGCAACATCGAGCGCCTGCGCGCCGGCAACGAGCGCCGTATCGGGCAAAAGGGTAAGGAAGCGTAAGGAAAGTGGACGACGACATGAAGGTTGCAGTCATCGGCGCCGGTTCGTGGGGAACCGCGCTGGCGCAGACGCTGGCCCTCAACGGGCATAACGTGAGCCTGTGGGCGCGCAAGGATTCGGTGGTGCACGGCATCAACCACGAGCACGTCAACCCGCGCTACCTTTCGGATGCGAAGCTGTCCGACAACATCGTGGCCACCACCTCGTACCGTGACGCGCTGCATCGCGCGAAGGCCGCCGTCATCGTGACGCCTTCGAACCTGTTGCGCGGCGTGGCACGCGTGCTGTCCGATGTGGTGGACGATCAGTTCCCTATCGTCATCTGCTCGAAGGGCGTGGAAGCCGAAAGCGGCTTTCTGCCCGTGGGCGTGTTCGAGTCCGAGTTGGGCAACAAGGATCGTCTGGCCGTGCTCTCGGGCCCCAACCATGCCGAGGAAGTCATCAAGGCCAAGCCGGCGGGCACCGTGATCGCGTCGTCGGGTCAGGATACGGCGGTGCTGTTCCGCGACCTGTTCGCTTCGCCGACGTTCCGCACCTACACCAGCGACGACGTCACGGGCGTGGAGCTGTGCGCCGCGTTCAAGAACGTCATCGCCATCGCCGTGGGCGTGGCGTACGGTCTGGGTTATGGCGACAACACGGCGGCCATGCTCATGACGCGCGGCCTGGCCGAGATGAGCCGCCTTACGGTGAAGTGCGGCGGTCAGGCCATCACATGTATGGGCTTGGCGGGCGCGGGCGACCTGATCGCCACGTGCACCTCCGAGCATTCGCGTAACCGCTCGTTCGGCGTGGAGCTGGCGCAGGGCGGCACGCTTGACGGGTATCGCGAGCGCACGCACATGGTGGTCGAAGGCGCGTTGGCGTGCAAAACGCTGAAAACGCTGTCGGATGCCTACGATGTCGAGCTGCCCATCACCGATGTGGTGCGTAGCGTGGTATGGGAAGGCGCCGACCCGAAAGCCGCGGCGAAGGACCTGTTCGCACGCCCATTGACCACGGAATTTTACGGACTGTAGAGGAGAGCTGGGGTTTCTAGGCTGTGTCTTGCCGAGTGAACAGGGGACGGAGGTGTGTTCGTCCGGTGTTCTACGGGCTGCAGGGATGGCTTGGGAGTTCCGAGGCCGTAGCACGCCTGGGGCTTACTGGCTGCAGGTCTGGCCTGGGTATTCGGACTAAGGGTTTGACAGGGGGCTGTCAGGGCCGTATAGTCCGATTTGATATGGTTTTGCCGAAGAGCGGTTGCTGTGTTTAGCGGCAGCCGCTCTCTTTATAAGCTCCGAACAGTGAACAGTGGGGGGTGAACAGGGGACGGAGGTGTGTTCACGCGCCATCGTAGCCGCATGAGCAAGAGACGACGACCGCGTGAACACACCTCCGTCCCCTGTTCATGACGAACGCACCTCTGTTTCCGTTTCGCTAGCAAGCTTCTGAAAGGCGAAAATTGGCGGGCGGATGACGGGCCCCTCCCTTGCGAAAGGAACCGCATGAGCAATTACTCGTCCACCGTTGATACCCTTGCGCATCGGGTGAAGGTCATCGCTTCCAGGGCATTTGCAGTTGTCGCACTGGCCCTTGCGTTCGCAACCGCGCCTGCTTCGGCGTTTGGCGTCGACGCCGTCGCTGCTGGCGACCAGGACTCGCCGTGCGTTCCTACCCAGGAGCAAGTTGAAAGCTACCGTGCGGACGGCTCGCTCGACGAGCGTGCGCAGGTTGCCGAGCGCCTTGGCCATGCGCAGCTGTCCGCTGACCTGACGCAGCAGGCCCTTGCCCGGCAAGCGGCGGCGCTCGGGCAGGGTGCGGACGTGTTCTCCTTGCGCTCTGTGGTTCCTTCGACTTGGAAATGCGGCATGGCCACGGTCGGCGCCGGACACGTGCTGGCGTTGCGCGTGTCGTTCCCGGACCATTCCTTCGCCGACGATGATACGCTTGAGGCGCTTGATGCGCTCATCAACGGCGGCGGCGCCTCCGCGTTCCCTTACGAAAGCCTGCACGCCTACTACCGGCGCGCGAGCTACGGTGCGCTCGACATCTCCGGAACCGCCGTGGACTATCAGGCGAAACACGAGCGCAGCTACTATCAGCACGACATCAACTCGCTGTTCGTCGAAGCGCTCGACGCTCTTGACGAGACCTTGGACCTTTCGCAATTCGATGGAAACGGCGATGGGTACATCGACTGCGTGTACCTGCATTTCGCTGGCCCCGATGCCGGGTGGGGAAGCACCTGGTGGAGCCAGGAATGGACGGTGCCGCAGCAGGCTCCTCCCGAGGTGTATGAACGTTCATGGGATGGCATGCGTCTGTGGAACGCGTGCCTGCTGGCCGACAACTGCGCTGCGGACATGGCGGCTTCCACGCTCATTCACGAAACGGGCCACGTGCTCGGCCTTCCCGATCTGTACAGTTATCGGAAATCGACGGTCGGCTTGTCGGGGCGTTCGGGGTGCCTGACGTTCGACCTGATGGACAATAACGCCGGCGACACCAACGCCTTCTTCAAATGGATGCTCGGTTGGATCGATGAAAGCAAGGTTGTGCGCGTGGTTGCAAACGCTGACGGGATCGATGTGCAGCGCGGCGGCGTTACGCAGCACTACGACGAGCATTCGATCGATCAGGTGCTTTCCGCGTTTACGAGCTCAGATATTGCCGAGTGCGGCGGGTTTATCGCCGTGTCCGATTCCGATGATCTGCTTGACCCGGCGAAGGGCTTGTTCTCGTCCTTCTATCTGCTGCAATACGATCGCTATGCCGGCAACCAGTCGCTGGTGTACAAACGCGGGGGTCAGGATTTCGAGCTGCCGTCGGGCTTCAGGCTCTTCCGTGTGCAGGCGGCGCTTTCGGCGGAGGGGGACGACTACCTGCATCAGAACACCTCCGGAGCGCCCGGCAATCAGCTTATCGAGTTGGTCGACCCCGACATGAACGCCACCCATTCCGACGGGATCGGTTACGCGCCCGCTGCGATTACGGGCGACGGGTACGGGTGCATGCTGTATGACGGCCAGGAGGTGTCGCCGACCACCTATCCCTCCACGAATTTCGGCGAAAGCATCGGCGGCGGTTTCACGGGCTTGACGTTCTCGTTCGGCGAATGCGGCGAAGATTTCGGCACCGTCACCGTTTCCTGGTCGGATGCCGACGAGCCGGTTCCGGGCAACTTCTCCCTTTCCCTGCAGTCAGGCACGCTGCTGAACTGGGGTCCTGTGACGTTCGTCATGTCGTATCCTGCGCTGTACAAGGCATTCGAGAACGGGGCGTTCCCGTATCTCGTGATCGATGGAAGGCGCATCTTCTCCGCTGCGGACGTGAGCGGCGAAACCGTTTCCATGCGATATCAGCTCAATCCCGGCGAGATTTTGCCGACCAGCGCTTGCGAAGCGGTGTTCCCCGCGGGCTGCTTCTTGTTGGGCGTGGTCGATGGGGAAGAGGTGTACTCCGAGGAGATCCACGTGCCGTTTTCCCCGTCCGGCCTGGCCAGCTTCGGTAAGCATGGCTTCTACGAGCTGGAGATCGACCCGCTGGATGAGCGCGTCGGTATCTCCTCGGTGCTCGCCTGTGGCGACGGGTCGCGCTGCTTCCTGCGCGCGGTCGGCGAGAGTCTGTATCTCGAGACCCTCGACGAGAAGGACCCGTCGAAGGTGAGCGAGGTGAAGATCGAAGGCGCGGTGCTGCCAACGTATCCGCAGGCCAGCGCGGTGCTGCAATGCGCCGTGCTGCCCGATGACCGCTGCCTGGTGACGGTATCGTTCGAGAACTTCGATGCTTCCGGCTTGGCGCGCGCCTACTTGGTGGACCTCGGGTCGCATCGGGTGCTCGGCGAGGCGTCCCTCAGCCGGTTCCCCGGCTCCGTTCGCGCCATGGCGGTGGGGAACGTGCCGGTCATGGGGACGTATGCGTACCAGCTTGGCTTCGGCGAGGGCTATGTGATGACGTCGACGTTTGCCGACGTTGCGGCAGGCGGGGTGGATGCGAGCGCTGCGGTTTCGCCTGGTGAGCGCGTGCTTTGGACGCGGGCATCGGGCGTTTACGAGGCGGGTGATGGGCTGATCGCCGCCATGTTCACCGAGGATGCTCTCGATGGCAATGGCCATCCCGGTGGGGTGAACCTTACGGTGCGTCTGTACGATGCCGAGTCGGTGGCAGCGCTTTTCGCGACGGCGCCTGCCGAGCTGAATCCCGATGCGCTCGAGGATTTCACCGAAAGCCTTGATCCAGTGTGCGTGTGCAAATTGAGCGGGTATCAGGCCGTCAACGATGTTGCGGCTCGCGATGATGCCGTGTACGTGCTGACGTCGGGTCGTCTGGATGCCAGCGGGTCCGAAGATGATACGTCGCGCGGAGGGGCGATCGTGAGGTTCGACCGTGCGGGCGTGCAAACGGCCTGCCGGGCGCTTGTCCCGGTCAGCTCGGTCGCGGCGACGTATACGGATCTGGCCGTCGGCGAACAGGGGGCGGTGGCGGCAACGCGCATCGCGATCGGGAACAAGGGCGCGTTCGAACCGCAGGAGACGCAGCTGTTCGATTCGTCGCTGAACGCGGCGGGTTCGTATGATTTCGTCGGGAACTCGACCGGTGGTTGGGTTGACGGGCGTTGGGTGGCGCTGGGTTGGGATAGCTCCCGGTTCGGCCACGCCATGGGCGCCGGGGCTCCGCCCGCGGAGGGCGCGGAGGGCGACGGGGCTGTCGCGGCGTCGGATGATGCGGTCGTGAGTAGCGCGCCTGCTGCGATTTCAGGTGGTGAAACGGCGGGCAGTGGGTCTGCTACGGCGTCGGGCGTTGATGGCTCTGCTGCTTGCGCGGCGCCTTCTGGCCGTGCCGCCGACGGCGTTGATGAGCGAGGGGGTGAGGAGCCTGACCTGCACACGCGCGTCGGCTACGCGATATCCGACGCTTTGGATGTTGCCTCTGGTTCTGAAGATCCAGACGACTCCGAGGACCCCGGCGATTCTGACGATTCCGAGGACCCTGATGATACGGAGAAGCCCGAGAACCCCGAGAAGCCCGGTGCTTCCAAGAACCCTGGCGGGCCAAAGGATTCGAGCGAACCGCAGGGGTCAGGCGCTTTGTCTGCGGGAACCGGCGATAGCGTGCCCGCTCTTCCGCTGGCCATCGTCGCCGTCGTCGCGCTGGCAGTTGCGATATGGGCGCGACGTCTTAGCCGTTAGCGGTTGCAGTGTCCCTTGCCGCAGTCATCGCGCTTGAAGTAGGCCATATTATCCACTAGGTCCAGCACTTCGACGTCCATGCCGTGGGCAAGGAAGGCCGCCTTGCCCACGATCGGGCGAACACACCTCCGTCCCCTGTTCTCAGAACGGTGACCGTCTGACACCGGTGCTAGAATGCCTGCCAACTACAAGAGCGGTGACCGAAACTCACCGATAACGCGATGATGTTGAACGCGCGTATTCCCAGTTCAGCATGGATTTTAAGATAAGTTCCCCTTGCAGCCGAGTCGGTATGAGTTTCAAGAAATGAAACCGTCTAACACTTAGGCGATACGTTCGCGATCGCAACAATACAGTTGCGATTCTCCGAACGCACCTCCGTCCCCTGTTCGTGTTCGCCCGAACAGGGGACGGAGGTGCGTTCGCCCGAGTTTCATGCATGAAGAAAGCCCGCGAACCTCGAAGGATTCACGGGCTTTCGCAATCTAAATGCTTGTGGCGGAGTTGGGGCGGCCGTTACTTGGCTGCTTCCTCTTCCTGCTTTTCGGCGGCTTCGACGATCTTGTCGATGATGACGTCCAGCTTGCCTTCCACGTCGTAGTCCTCGACCTTGCCTTCGTCGCACAGGCGCGCGAACTTCGGGTCGATGGGCAGGGTGGTGTAAGCGGGGATGTTGTAGCGTTCGGCAACCTCGGCACCCTGCGGCTCGCCGAAGATGTGGTGCTCCTTGCCGCAATCGTCGCACTTGAAGTAGGCCATGTTCTCCACCAGGCCCAGCACCTCGACGTCCATGTCATGCGCAAGGTTGACCGCCTTGCCCACGATCATGGCCACCAGTTCCTGCGGCGCCGACACGGTGACGATGCCGTCAACGGGCAGCGATTGGAACACGGTCAGCAGCACGTCGGAGGTTCCCGGAGGCATGTCGACGAACAGGTAGTCGATGTCGCCCCAGTTCGTCTCGCTCCAGAACTGGCGGATGGCGTTGGACACGACCGGGCCGCGCCATGCCACGGGCAGGTCGCCCTTGGGAAGCATGAGGTTGGTGGACATGACCTTGATGCCCGTTTGGGTTTGGCCGGGCAGGATGCCGTCGGCGTCGGCGGTCAGCGGGTTGGTGATGCCGAAGGTCTTCGGGATGGAAGGGCCGGTGATGTCGGCGTCCAGGATGCCAACCTTGTTGCCGCGTTTGTTCATTTCGCTGGCAAGCAAGCTGGTGACCAGGGATTTTCCGACGCCGCCTTTGCCGGAGACAACGCCGATGACGTGTTTGACGTTGCTGCGCTTGTTCGTCTCAAGCTTGGTGGGGCCGGCGGCGGTGCGCTCGCCGCATCCCGAAACACCGCAGCTGCCGCACTCGTGCGAGCACTCTTCTGCCATGATTCCCTCTTTCCTATTGTGCTCCCAGATGCCTGGAAGCGTCACTCGTCCTGAAGGGATGATAGCACAACGCACCCAACCATCAGCCAATTAGCACCTGCAGCGTGACATTTGCAGCATATTGTCAAGCAAATCTCGCTTTATGCATTTTGGGATGCGGCTTTCACAGCGAGATCACGCCGGATGCTTCGGGCGGACGCTTCGGGGACGTAGCACTAACTGTCAGCTTGCGCCGTAGCTGGTTCCTTACCCGTTTCGCTCCCTCGCAGTTCGTGCGTGCGTTTGCTATTTGAGGGTTGGCAAACGAGATCATCGGCGAAGGTCGCCTACCGGAGCACGTGCCGCAAAACTGACAGATAGTTCTACGTCCCCAAGTGTCTGGCTTCGGGCGGTTAATTGTGCTTACTGTATCTGCTGGACTTCGGTGCCGTCGAGGTTGAAGTCCTTGAATGCAGCGGTGGTGTAGGCGGCGTTCTCGTAGGTGTTGAAGTAGTAGCGGCCCTCTCGCGCGGAATAGGCGCTGGTGAACACGGTGAACTCGTTCGCGCCGTCGTTCATCTGCGCGCTGCCTTCCACCATGGCCACGCCGCCGAGTGTGCGGAACACGCGGGCAACGTTGCCGCACTCGGTGTCCTTCGGCGCATGATGCGCGTTCAGGTACGCTGCGCGCACGAAGCGCGACGGGGAGTACACGTCGCCGGGCAGCCCGCGCATGCCAGCGCCCGCACCGTAGGGCGTCAATGTCGCGTTTGCCCACGTCACAGAGCTAGGGGAGCCGGGCGTCACGTTCATGTAGCTGCGCAGGTTCTCCAGGTGCCACTCCAGCCCCGGCTGATTGGCAAGCACGTCGGCGGGGTCGCGCATCACCTGCAGGCCTTCGGCGGTCGACTCTATCACGATGCAGCCGCTGGCGTCGGCGATGATCCAGTGCAGCATGGCGATGGGAAAGTCGCCGAAGCCCTTGTTCACCAGCGTGATGTTCGCCAGCGCCGCCTCGACGTCGTCAACGTTGTCGAAGTTCGAGGCGACCCACAAGGGGAACTCGTACGGGGCCACGGCTGTGGTTCCCGGGCGCGCATCGTCGGGGAAGTAGGCGTAGCCGGGGAAGTTCAGGCCCGCGATGGCCAGGCCGTTCTCGTTGGCGCAGTCGAAGTACAGCGGGTATCCCTCCGATGCGATGGCCATGCCCAGCACCGCACGATGCCCCGTGTTCGCGGGATGGTTGCGCGGGGTGAACGTGATGGTCTCGCCGTAGCCGTACGCCCAGTCTAGGTTGCGGCCGAAATATAGGTTTCCGTCAGAATCGGTGAATCGAATCGCTGTGCACATACGTGCCTCCGTTCAATGTTGACGCGCGGGTTTGCGCCTGCGTTTGCTCTTTCGGGGCGTTTTGCCCCTGCGGGAAAGGAATAGTACGCCTGTGGCAGCAGCTTGCAATGGGGAAACCCCGAGCGTTGCCTTCGCGTTGCGAAGCCGTTGAGCGGAAGTTCGCGCGGCTTGCAGGCAAAGAAAGCGAACTGCCCGCGCATCGCGCGAGGTGATATGCGGGCTGTTGGGCTTGAGGGGTCTGGGCTGGTGGGTGCGAAAGGCTTGGGAACGGCGAACAACCGCCGTCGTCCTTGCACTATTTCCCGTTGCGGATCTTCTTGATGCCGCCGGCGGCTATGGCGGCGCCGGCGCCGATGGCGAGCACGCCGGGCCCGGGCAATATGAGCATGGGCACGCCCACCGCCATGACGGCGGCGCCGGCCACGGTTTGGGCTGCGCCCGTCAGGCGCGATGCGGCAGCGGCAGCATCGCCTTGATTGCGAACGGGATTGCCGCGACCGTCGACGAACGTGGTGTGCGGCGGCTGGTTATCCACCTTCCCGACGCGCTTGCCGAACGAGGGCGGCGTGAAGGGCTCCGCAGCGGCTTGGGCCGCAGCGGCGGCGCCGCGCGCCGCGTCAACAGGGGTCACGTCGATGATGGGATGTTTCGGGAACGCCATAAGCAGCTCCTTATGCGTAGCGCCGCACGGGGCGGCGCGGGTAATCGTTGTGCGGGACGGGCCTAGCAGCCGCGTTCCGCTATCCGTAGGGTATCGCGTTGCGGGCGCTATGGGCCGCCGCGCGCTGACGCTGTCACCAACGCGTAACGAGTTCGCCACATGTATTACCCAGTGTTCTTCGAGGTCCGTCTGCTCCACGGCGCTTCGGTTTGCAGATGGTCTCTCGGTGCGCATTGTCTCGGTCCCCCGGTTTCCTTTCCGTCTAGTGCTTCGACTCGCCGTTGCCCCCCGTTTCCGTCGCTGCGCCCCGGCTTGCTGTCTGCCCGGTTTCCCATAAAGCTCGGTATCCTTGATGCTCGTCTTTTAGCTTCCCGAATCATCTCCCTTGCGGCGGCCTCGGGGCACTGCCCACCTCCCTGCAACGCCCCGGGGCGTATCCATCATCAGGCGTTTTACCGGCTCGCGCTGGGTTTTGCGCTACACTATCAGTAGTGTTCCGACCGTTTGGTTCGACTGCGTTTCGCGCTTGAATCGAGTTGGCGAATCGGGCGCGACGCCTTTATAAGGGGAAGGTGATCGTATGGCAGCTCCTGCTACCGAACATGTCCGAAACATCGTGCTGGTGGGCCAAGACGGTGCCGGCAAAACCTCGCTCGCCGAGGCCATGCTGCACGTTTCAGGCCGCACGCCGCGTATGGGCACCACTCACGACGGCAAATCCTACCTTGACTACGATCAAGAGGAGATTCGCCGCAAGTTCACTCTGGGCACGTCCGTTGCGCCCATTCCGTACCATGATTACAAGATCAACTTGCTCGACACCTCGGGTCATCCCGACTTCATCGGCGACACGCTTGCCACCATGCAGGCTGCCGAAATGGCGCTATTCGTCATCGATGCCGTCGCAGGTCCCCAGGTCATGACCACGAAGCTGTGGCGCGAAGCCGAGGGCATGCGCCTGTCGCGCGCCGTGTTCATCAACCACATCGACCGCGAGCACGCAAACTTCGACACCATCATGGCGCAGCTTCATGCGCGTTTCGGAAGCCGCTTGGGGCCGGTCACCATCCCCATCGGCGTTGCCGAGGACTTCAAGGGCGTCATCGACGTGCTGCGCATGAAGGCCCGCTACTTCGACCAGGACGGCACCACCGACGACCGCATCGAGGACATCCCGGCCGAGTACGCTGAGGCGGCGCAGATTGCTCGCGACCGTCTGTGCGACTTGGTAGCCGAGGCCGACGACGACCTGATGATGAAGTACCTGGACGGTTCCGAGCAGCTGACTCAGGAAGAGCTCGAGAGTCTGCTCGATAAGGCCATCGCGCAGGAGCTGTTCATCCCCGTGTACGTGGGCTCCACCATCATCGAGCAGGGCATCCGTTGCGTGATGAAGGATATCTGCACCTACTTCCCGCATCCGCGCCACCACGGCGCCTTCCGTCTTGCAAACGGCGAGGAGACGTTCGTGGATGAGGACGGCGAGCCGGCGGCGTTCGTATTCAAGACCGTTGCCGACCCGTTCGTGGGACGTTTGAGCTACTTGAAGCTGATCAGCGGCGTGCTCACTCCCGGCATGGAGCTGACCAATGCGCGCACGGGTAAGAAAGATCGCCTGGGACACCTGTACGTGATGATGGGCAAGGAGGCCACGGATGTGAAGTCCGCGAAGGCTGGCGACATTATCGTGGTTCCCAAGCTCACCGACACGCGTGCCGGCGACACGCTCTCGCAATCGGGAACGATGTCCATCGATCCGCTGCCGCTGCCTGTGCCGCAATATCCCGTTGCCATCGAGGCGGCTAATAAGAAGGAAGAGGACAAGGTCGGCACCTTCCTTGCGCGCGCGGTCGAGAACGACCCCACGCTGCGCGTCGCCCGCAACGAGCAGACGCACCAGACTATCGTCACGGCAATGGGTGAAGCGCAGGTGGAGACGCTGCTTGCGCGCATGAAGGAGCAGGCGAAGGTGGAGGCGCGCCTGGTTCCCGTGCGCATCCCGTATCGCGAGACCATCACGAAGACGGCCGAGGCGCAAGGGCGCCACAAGAAGCAGACCGGCGGCGCGGGCCAGTTCGGCGATTGCTGGCTCCGCATCAGCCCCAACCCCGGCGAGGGCTATGAGTTCTCCGACGAGATCAAGGGCGGCGCTATCCCTGGCGGTTTGATCCCCGCTGTTGATAAGGGCGTTCAGGAGGCCATGGCAGAGGGCTTCTTGGCGGGGTATCCCATGGTTGACATCAAGTGCGCCGTGTTCGATGGCTCGTACCATTCGGTCGACTCCAACGAGATGGCGTTCAAGACCGCCGCACGCATCGGCTTCCGTGCGGCATGCGAGCAGGCCGGCGCTATTCTGCTCGAGCCAATGGCGACCATGGATATCGTGGTCACCGAGGAGTACGCCGGCACCGTTATGGGCGACATTGCTACGCGTCGCGGACGCATCGTAGGCACCGACTCCACCGACGAGGGCGAGACGGTCATCATGGTGCGCGTGCCGTACGCCGAGGTCATCGGCTATACCAAGGACCTGCGCGCCATGACGCGCGGTTCCGGCAGCTACTACATTGAGCTGGAGGGATACGATCCTGCGCCCGCCGATGTGACGAAGAAACTGGTCGAGGCTTACCAGGCATCGAAGGCATAGGCTGGTCCATAAGATGATTGCAACGAGCCGTCCTTCGGGGCGGCTCGTTGTTTGCTGCGGCGAAGCGTTTCGGTTTGATGCTCGCATTCGCGCCTCCTGGTGCGTTCTTGTCGGGACGGTTTGACGGTCGTGTGGTGCGGATCGGGATTATCGGCGTGCGTGAGGGCAGGGTTCCCGCGTTTCGTGGCGGTCTGCTTGCTTGTGGCGGGCAGGCCCTGAGTTTGCGAGGAGCCCGCCCGTTCCAAAGGGAGGAGAGGCGATGGGGAGTGAAGCAGCAGGTCAGGAGCGTCTCCCATGACACGGCCCGCTTAAATCCAGCCGCCTCATCGCCTGGTTCGAGTATGACGCCGCCATCTTGCAGAACCCTTGTGCGTTACACCGAAAACTGTCCGCTGAACCTTGCAGGTTTGGGAAGATTCCGTCTGCCAGGAAGCCGCTGGAATGACCGAGAAACCCTGCGTCGTTGGCGGGCTGCAGTCTCCTCTATCTTGCGAAGGTGGGAGTTCTCCCAGGTTATAGCGGGACTCCGTGTCGTGTGCGCTAGCGTTTCGGGCCGTCTGATGCATCTCCTTCTAGCCCCGGTAACTTTTCCTCATGTGGGCATTTTCCCTAGACGCTTTGCTGAGTTCTTGGTAGGCTCGAATCATTGATTCCGCGCCATGTCCATGCATCGGCGCAGGTAAGTAAAGGGGAATGCCATGTCTTACGTATTCACGCACGCAACGCTGCTCGACGGCACGCGCGATATGCAACCTCAGGAGAATATGACCGTTGCCGTGGACGATAACGGCCGCATCAGCGCGGTCGGTCCGGCTGCTTCCACGGTGGGTCCTGCGGGTGCGCAGGAAGTCGACTTGAAGGGCGCGTATTTGATGCCGGGCCTGGTCAACTTGCATGTGCATCTGTGCGGTAGCGGCAAGCCCACCAGCGCCGGCGCGGCGGGCGACCTTATCGAGAAGGTGGTTGCCAACCCCGTTGGGCGTTGGTATCTGCATCGCACGTTTCGCAAGCATGCTCAGCAGCAGCTTGCCAGCGGCGTCACCACGGTGCGAAGCGTGGGTGACCCGGGGTTCGCCGATGTGTGGGTACGCGATGCCATCAACGCTGGCAAGTACCAGGGTCCGCGGCTGGTCACGTCGGGCGTGGGCGTGACGGTACCGGGTGGTCACGGCGCAGGGTTGTTTGCGCACATTGCCGAAACGCCTGATCAAGCGCGTGAAATCGTGCGCGATTGCTTCGCGCATAAGTGCGACCTGGTGAAGCTTTTCATCACCGGCGGCGTGTTTGATGCTGAGAAGGAAGGCGAGCCGGGCGTGCTGCGCATGTCGCCCGAGATCGCGGCGGCAGCGGTGGACGAGGCTCACAAGCTGGGCATGCATACCGCGGCGCATATCGAGAGCACCGAGGGAGTTCGCGTGGGCCTGGAAGCGGGTGTGGACACCATCGAGCACGGCGGCGTTTTGGACGACGAGCTGCTGGCGCTGTTCCGCGAAAACGGCGTGGGCCGCAAAAGCTCGCTGACCTGCACCGTCTCCCCGGCGCTGCCGTTCATCAAGTTGCCGCCCGAGATGACCCATTCCACCGAGATCCAGGTAGTCAACGGGCGCATCGTCTTCGACGGTATCGTGTCTGCCGCAAAACAGGCCTTGGAGCAGGGGATTCCCGTTGGATTGGGTACCGATTCGGCATGCCCGTACGTTACGCAATACGATATGTGGCGCGAGCTGGTGTACTTCGAGCGCATCGTGGGCGCAAGCCGCCAACTTGCGTTGCATGCGGCAACGCTGGGCAACGCGAGCATCATCGGGCTTGGTGACGAGACGGGCTCGATCGAAGTAGGGAAATCGGCCGACATGATCGTGCTGGATACGAACCCGCTAGATGACCTGGAGGCGCTGCGAAACGTGCGGCGCGTCATGGTCCGCGGCAAGTTCGCCGATGGCCTGCAGGTGAAGCACCTTTCCGAGCTAGATCGCGAGTTGGACAAGTTCTTGCCGCGATAGCGCATCCGGATGGGGTGGTCGCGCGTCATGGCGCGAGCCTGGTCTTGGAAGACGTCTGCTGAATGCGGTGGTCGGTTTGTTCGGGATTTGCTGCTGCATATATGGCTTGTGCTTCTCAGACGGGTTGCTTGTCACCGAGGGTAGTCAACCTGTTGATAATGCGCGGATTTGACGGGGTTTTGTGGAAGAATCTGCTGTTTCCGCAGGTCAAACGGTGTGAAAACACAATAAAACAAACGTTCGATTTTTCTTGAACGCGGGGGTTTCGCATGGTACAGTAGGTGCAGCGAACCCCCTTTTCATATATTCGCAACCCACTTGTCCATATTCATGTAGGAGGCACGAGCACCCGATGATCAGACCGATTATGCGAAACCAGCTGTTCTTGGCCATGCCATCGGAGGCCGCAACCATCGAGGATGCGCCTGTCGGGCAGGACTTGCTCGATACGCTAGAAGCGCACGCTCATGAGTGCGTGGGAATGGCGGCGAACATGATCGGCGTGCGCAAGCGCATCATCGTATTCGACGACAATAGCACTGCCAAGCTCATGTTCAATCCCGAAATCGTGCATGCCTCAAGCGAGTATTCCACCGAGGAGGGGTGCCTGTCGCTTGTGGGGCAGCGGCCGTGTCGGCGGTATCGCAAGATTCGCGTGTCGTATCAGGATGAATCGTTCAAGACCTGCCAGAAAAGCTTCAGTGGCTTCACTGCGCAGATTATCCAGCACGAAATAGATCACTGCAACGGGATTATCATCTAGGCGTTTATCGAAGCGTTTTCTCACGTGAAACGCCTCCGGGATAGGCTTCGAAGTTGCTGTAAGCCGCGATTCTCCTGCAGGATTGCGGTGACGCGATCATGTAATCGCGGATTTGCGTTTTCATAGCAGCTGCATTTAGATTTGCGTTTGCGCTTCGCGCATAGTGGAACTTGTTGTGAGGGAAAGGTTTGCCGTGTCGGTACCTATAGAGCAGGCGCGCTTGGCGCTGGAAATGCATTTCGGCTACAAGGATTTCAGGCCGGGCCAGCAGGGCGTGGTGCAGGCTTTGCTTGCAGGTCGCGATGCGCTTGCGGTCATGCCTACCGGCGCCGGTAAGTCGGTATGCTATCAGATACCGGGCGTTGTCATGAGCGGCCTTGCGCTGGTTATAAGCCCGTTGGTGTCGCTGATGGGCGACCAGGTGCGCAGCTTGCAGGATGCCGGCATTCAGGCGGCGTATCTGAACTCCACGCTTACCCCGTCTCAGCAGGGTTCGATCATGGCGCGTGCTCTAGTGGGGGAGTTCGACCTGCTTTATGTTGCGCCTGAGCGCTTGGAGGACCCGCGCTTTGTGGAGTTCGCCTCGCAGGCGCCCATCCCGCTGGTCGCGGTAGACGAAGCGCATTGCGTTTCGCAATGGGGCCAGGATTTTCGCCCGTCGTATCTGCGCATCGGTATGTTCATCGAGCAGCTTCCCACGCGTCCCACTGTTGCCGCACTCACCGCAACGGCAACGGAGCGCGTTCGTGCCGACATCGTGCGCCTTTTAGGATTGCGAGATCCCTACCAAGCGGTCACCGGTTTCGACCGGCCGAACCTCCACTTTTCCGTAGAGCGCCTAGAGCCGAATAAAAAGCTGAACCGCATCACAACGTATGCGAAGGCGCATCCCGAGGACTCAGGCGTGGTGTATTGCAATACGCGCAAAAACGTCGAGAAGGTGCACGAACACTTGGTGCAGTCCGGCGTGAAGGCAACGCGCTATCACGCAGGATTGAGAAAAGAAGAGCGCAGCGCCAATCAGCAGGCATGGATCAACGACGACGCTGCGGTCATCGTGGCGACTAACGCCTTCGGCATGGGCATCGATAAATCGAACGTGCGTTACGTCGTCCACTACAACATGCCGTCAAGCATCGAGGCTTATTATCAGGAAGCGGGCCGCGCGGGACGCGACGGGCTTGCAAGTGAGTGCATGCTCTACTGGAGCGATGGTGATTTGTCCACTTGCAGGTTCTTCCTTGAACAGGATAGCGGCAACGAAAGCATGAGCCCCGAGGAAGCTGAGGTTGCCCGCGCGGCTAGGCGCCGTATGCTGGCGGCCATGGAAGGCTATTGCCTGACGTGCGAATGCCTGCGCGGCTACATGTTGCGTTACTTCGGCGATGAGTCCGCAGCGCAGCAGGACAACGGCTCGTGCAACAACTGCTCGAACTGCGAAGGTGGGTTCAGGGCAGTGGACGTCACCGCGGAAGCGCGTGCTGTCATGCGTTGCGTGCAGGAGCTGCGCGGAAGGTTCGGCAAAGGCGTGGTGGTTGATGTGCTGCGTGGCACGAACATGGAGCGCCTTGAGCAATTCGGCCTTGCGCAGGCGAAGTGCCTCAACTCCGTCAGCATGTCGCAAGTGCAGCTGAAAGAGGTCATCGAGCTGCTTGCGGCGGGCGAGTACTTGGAGATATCGGATGGCCAGTTCCCCGTAGTGGGGTTTGGGGCTCGCTTCCGTGAAGCGGCAGCGCCTGATTTTCGATTGCAGGTGAAGCAGGTGCTGCGACAACCGCAGCGTAAGCCGGGCGTTGCCGGCGGTCACTCGTTCGGTGGGTCGGGTACGGCAAGCGGTCCCTATGCAGCATACGACCAGGATTTGTTCGAAAGGCTGCGTGCGTTGCGCAAGCAGCTGGCGGTCGAAGGTGGACTGGCTCCGTACATGGTCTTCGGCGATGCCTCGTTGCGCGATATGTGCGCTCGCATGCCCGAAACCGAGGACGAGTTCATGGACGTCAGCGGCGTAGGCATGAAGAAGCTTGAGAAGTACGGCAAAGCCTTCCTCGACGAGATCGCAGCCTATCGCTCCGAAGTGCAGTAGGCGGCGGCGCGATTCGGTTGCTTGCGGGCGAAAGGTACAGGCCCGTATTGAAATTCCCTAATGCAAGGGACAAGAGCTAGATATCTTGTTGCCGTGAGAACAGCCTTGCTTTGAATTGGCTCCGCGTCGAAGCAAGGTGCATTTCGCGCATCAGCATCAGCTGAAATAAGGCCACGCATAGCTTGGCACCATATGGGAGGAGGGGCTTGCGCCCCTCTTCCCATATCTGATGAGTAATGCTTTGAAATCTCTAAACGCCTCAAAAGCGCTTGACGGGACAGACTCCTGTCATGCCGGTAGGCGACCGCGCAGCAGCGGTTGGACGACCCTGATACGTGAGCAGGGGACTGCCCCCTGCTCACGTGCGTCTCCAAACCCGTTACGCTTGGCGGTAGTGCGAGAGGAAGTCACCGAGCTGGCTCATGGCTTCGGAGAGCACCTCGATACGCGGCAGGTATACCACGCGGAAGTGGTCGGGCGAACCCCAGTTGAAGCCCTTGCCGGGAACCAGTAGGATCTTCTTCTCGTGCAGCAGGTCGAGCGCGAACTGCTCGTCGTTGGTGATGTTGAACTTCTTCACATCGATCTTCGGGAAGATGTAGAAAGCCGCACGGGGTTTGACGGCGGTGATGCCGGGGATGTCGTTGAGCGCCTTGTACACGTAATCGCGCTGCTCGCAGACGCGGCCTCCGGGCACCACGTAGTTGCGCACGCTCTGATGGCCCCACAGAGCGGTCTGGACGATGGACTGCGCCGGCACGTTGGAGCACAAGCGCATATTCGACAACATGTTCAGGCCCAAGATGAAGTCCTGCGCGCAGTATTTCTCGCCGGACAGCACCATCCAGCCGATGCGATAGCCGGCAATCATGTGCGACTTCGAAAGACCCGAGAAGGTGATGCAGAACAGGTCAGGAGCAAGGCTTGCGATGGAGACGTGCTCAAGATCGTCCATGACCAAGCGGTCGTAAATCTCATCGGACAGGATCATCAGCTGATGTTTGCGAGCCACATCGACGATCTGCTGCAGCACCTCGCGCGGATACAGCGCGCCGGTGGGGTTGTTGGGGTTGATGATGACGATGGCCTTCGTGCGCGGCGTGATCTTGCGCTCGATATCGTCGATATCGGGATACCACTCAGCCTGCTCGTCGCAGATGTAGTGAACGGGCGTGCCGCCGGCAAGGGTGGCGCAAGCCGTCCACAGCGGGTAGTCGGGGCTGGGGATAAGGATCTCGTCGCCGGTGTCGAGCAGCGCCTGCATGCACAGGTTAATGAGCTCGCTGACGCCGTTGCCGGTGTAGATGCTGTCCATATCCACATTGGGAAGGCCCTTGATCTGAGAGTATTGCATGATGGCCTTGCGCGCGCTGAACAAGCCCTTCGAATCACTGTAGCCCTCGCAATCGGGAAGCTGATGGCGCATGTCCTGAACCACCTCGTCGGGCGTGCGGAACCCGAACGGGGCAGGGTTGCCGATGTTCAATTTCAAAATGCGCATGCCTTGGGATTCCATGCGAGCAGCTTCGTCCACAACCGGACCACGAACATCGTACAGAACGTTATCAAGCTTCGAGGATTTCTTGAACTGACGCATAGGTACGCTCCCTTGATCATCAGACACAGCAGGTTCATTAGTATTGGAAGGTTCAAAATCGTTTTGAACCTCATGAACAAGTGGTTCAGGTGTAGAAGGTTCATGCTCAGGAGGAGTCATAGGTGCAGACTCTTCGCCGCCTAGCCACTCAGGAGTGACGTTCAATAGTTCAGCAAGCAGCTGCATCACATCGGGGCGGGGGATGGTCTTGCCGCTAACATACTGGCTGACCTGGCTTTTCCAGAGTTTATGACCTTCTTCTTGTGCTGCATGGATCAAATCTGCCTGCTTCATGCCGGTGGCATCCATGGCAATCTTTAGTTGTTCGGCAAACACGTTCTGATCCATGCCGGTCCTTTCGTTCAAAGTTCAAACTATAGGTTCAAAGTTCAGTTCAATATAGAATTGAACTTTAAATTGAACCAAAGTATGAACAACTCAGTCCATGAACCTTTAAACTGAACCATGAACTGAAGTTATCACTCAATTGCAGTTCAGAGTTCATAGGTTCAATTTCTTGCAGTGTAGCACGTTCGCATAGTCGTGTGTTCAATTTCATAAAGCCCCTGAAGTTCAAGAATGAACTTTCTCCGATTAGCGGTCTGTTCACTTCTTCTCCCCGATTCCTCAAAAGCATTACCCTCATCTGAAGTCGGCCTTACAGTCGCTTTACATATCGCCCCTAGACTTTCTCTCTGCATGCCGAGGGTGTGCTGCGCCCTTGAAACGTCGTAGTAAATGCGTTCGGGAGAATCAAGCTCTCATATGGGGTAGAGCTTCTCAAACGTTCGATGTTTTAACGACGCAATGAGGTTTTCGAAGGGAGAACGAAAGTAATGGATCCGGCAACGCTGGTAATCGTCGGCTTGGTGATCGTCACCGCTTTGACGTTTGACTTCACGAACGGTTTCCACGATACGGCCAATGCAATGGCCACGTCCATCGCTACGGGCGCGCTCAAGCCCAGAACCGCTGTTATCGCCGCAGGTACGCTGAACCTCGTCGGCGCGTTTCTGTCTGTGGAGGTCGCAAAGACCATCTCCGGTGGTTTGATCAACGAGCAAGTTGTCACCATCGCGCCTGAGTTCATCTTGGCGGGCTTGATCGGTGCCATCATTTGGAACCTGCTCACCTGGCTGGTAGGCCTTCCTTCCTCGAGCAGCCATGCGTTGTTCGGCGGTCTGGTCGGCGCCGTCATCATCGGCGCGGGCGTTGAGGGCGTGAACTTCACTGCCGTGATCACCAAGATCCTTGTCCCTGCTCTGGTGTCTCCCGTCGTTGCCGGTTTGGCGGCCTTCTGCGCGGTCAAGATCATCTTCGCCGTGGTTAAGCACATGAGCGAGAAACAGGTCGAGTCCGGCTTCCGTCACGGTCAGACCGTCACCGCTTGCTTGGTGGCTCTTTCGCACGGCACTAACGACGCCCAGAAAACCATGGGCATTATCACGCTGACGCTTATTGCCGTGGGCCTTCAGCCTTCCGGTTCCGGTCCTGAGCTTTGGGTCGTCGCCATTTGCGGCCTCGCCATCGCTGCCGGCACGTATATGGGTGGTTGGCGCGTCATCCGCACGCTGGGCAAGGGCTTGACCGAGATCAGCACCCCGCAGGGCTTCGCCGCCGAGGCTGCGAGCGCAACCACCATCCTGGTGTCGTCCCACCTTGGCTTCGCACTTTCCACCACGCAGGTTTGTTCCGGCTCCATCATCGGTACCGGTCTTGGCAAGAAGGGCAATCCGGTCAACTGGGGCGTTGCCGGCCGTATGGCGATCGCCTGGTTGGTTACCTTCCCCGCGGCCAGCATCGTCGGTGCTCTTGCTTGCGCTCTGGCGAAAACCGGCGTCTGGGGCACCGTTGCAACGGTTGCCATCGCCGTGTGCGTTGCGTTGATCATCTTCCGCCTTTCGAAGCGTAATCCGGTCAACAGCGGCAACGTCAACGATAGCCACGAGGTGAGCATCAACGCCGAAAAGGCTCGCACGGTTCAGCCTCAAGCTCAGGCTGCGTAAGGAAGGTAGAACATGATCACGACTGAAATCATTAGCTTCGCCACCGTTCTATTCACCGCGGTTTGCGTTGCGAGCCTTATCAGCGTCCTGTATGCATGGGGTTTGCGTATGTGGGCCGACGGCTCGGTGGACGCCCAGGGCAACGCTCATCTGCTGCATCGTGTAGTCTCCGTTATCTGCTTCACCGCCTGCGTCTCGATCGTTTTATTCGCCCTTTGGCTCATGATTCCGATGTTCCACTAATCAACGTTTGCAGTTGGGTGCTTTTGGCGGGTATTATCTTCTGACCGATATCCGAATGCGATCACTTCGTTAGGAGTTGCAATGGGAAGCATTTTGGTAGGCATTGACGGCAGCGATCGCGGGCGTCGCGCCCTTGATTGGGCGGTGCGATTCGCTCGCGTGGTCGGTTACGACGTCCACATGCTGGCGGTCATCGATGAAGCGATCGCCAACAAAGCCGGAGTAGGCGTCGAAACCATCACCGAAACCGTGACCGCCGCGCTCGAGAAGAAGCGCCAAGCAGCCTTGGAAAGCTATCCCGACATGCGCATCCAGGCAAGCGTCTCCGTCGGCGACATCGTCGGCGTGCTCGCCGATTCCGCGGCCATGCACGACCTGATCGTGTTGGGCAGCCACCACGGCCACACCATCGGCGAAACCATCGGCGGCGCGAAGGGCCTGCGCGTTTCCGTGTCCACCAGCGTCCCCACCGTCGTGGTGCCCGCGGATTGGGATGCGAAGCAGCAGGGTACCGGGGTCGTCGTGGGCGTCGGCCCCGACGAGGCGATCAGCGCCCGCGCCATCGACTTCGCCGCACGCGCGGCCGTGGCCACGCAGCAGCCGCTTGAGCTGATCAGCGCCTGGGGCGTTCCCGCATGGCTTGAGCGCACCGCGGAATCCATGGGCGGCGGCCTCGCCCCCGTCGGCGAGCAGCGTCAGATCGAGCTTGACCGCCAGCTCGGCCGACTTGCCTTCGAGTACCCGGCGCTGCAGGCCACGGGCCGCACTGTTGAGGATTCCTCGCCCTCCCGTGCCCTTATCGAAGCCGGTAAGGAAGCATCCATGCTGGTCATGGGCACCAACTCGCGCAATGCGCTGGGTCGCACGCTGTTCGGCAGCGTCACTCACAGCGTGCTTTTGAACCTGAAGGTGCCGACCATCATCGTCCCTCAGGCATAAGCGCTCCGCAACATATCCGATGTCGCATCTCCCCTTGGCGGCATCCCCCCATACGAAACCGGCGCCCTTGAGCGCCGGTTTCCGTTTCTGTTGGGGTTTACGGGCGAGCAAATCGCCCGCTGGGCGGTGGCGAGGCGGTTTTTGCGGGCGAAAGAAACGCCGCCGGGAGGATGGCCCTATGGCGGTAACTTATTCGCGAATCTCAGCCGTTGCGTCGTGCCGTCGCTTCGTCGCGCATCCTCGCGTTACGCCGTCCAATCGCGGCGGATCTTCTCCCATTTTGCGTCGCGGCCGGCTTCCACCTGGGCGATTTCGTCGTCGGTGAGCGCGCGGAATCTGCCTTGGCGTCGCAGATATGCCTCAACGCTGGCGAACTCCCGCGGGTTCCTGCTGAGCTTGAACTGCCCGCCCGGCACGCCGCTGAGCTGGGGTCCTTCGTATTCGGCCAGATACCACAGGCCGCAATCCACGATGTCGCGCGCCACGTCCACCATATCGGCCTCGGGACAGCCCCAGCCGGTCGGGCAGGGCGCGATCACGTGGATGAAGCGCGTGCCGCGGATGTCACGGGCGCGTTCCAGCTTGCGCAGGAAGTCGGGCAGATACCCCACGCTGGCGGTGGCCGCATAGGGGATGCCGTGCGCGGCCACGATCTCGAACACGTTCTTCTTCTGCGTCAGGCACCCGTGCGCGTTGCGCCCGGCCGGCGTGGTGGTGGTCTTCGCGCCGAAGGGCGTCAGCGAGCTCTTCTGGATGCCCGTGTTCATGTACGCCTCGTTGTCGTAGCAGATGTAGAGCACATCGTCGTTGCGGTCGATGGCGCCCGAAAGCGCCTGCAGGCCGATGTCGGCGGTGCCGCCATCGCCGGCGAAACCCACCACGGTGCAGTCGTCGGGCTTGATGCCCTGCGCCCGCAAACCGGCCTCGATACCGGTGAGCACGCTTGCCGTTGCCGCAAAAGGCGTGATCATCGCATTGTTGGCGAAGGAGAGCTGCGGGAAGTTGAAGCCGACGGCGCTCATGCAGCCCGCCGGCAGCGCCGCTACCGCGTTCGGGCCGAGCACCTTGAGCGCTGCGCGAACGGCAAGCGAGCCGCCACATCCGGCGCAGGCTTTGTGCCCGAAGAAGAACTCGTCATCGGGCAGGGTCTTCGCGTTCAAAGCCATGGCTATCGGCCTCCTTCCGCATCGGTTGCGCACGCACCGTCGCGCACGCCTTTAGGGTCGCCGCCGGCAATGGCAACGGCCCCGGCGTCGCCGCAACCTTCGCAGCACGGGTTGCCGAACTCGTCGGCAACGGAGTCGACGCCCAAAAAGCCCACGCGCGGGCAATCCTCGGGCGCGATGCGCCCGGCGGCGATCTGCTCCAGCACTTCGAACATGCCCCTCATCTGGGCCTGCGTGATATCGTCGCCGCCAAGGCCGCCCACGAAGTTCACCACCGGCACGGCGTTGCCCGCCTGCTGCAGTGCGGAGCACACGTTGGTCATGACCGTGCCTTCCGCGCCGAAGCTGACGTCCTTCTCCAGCACGCCGACGGCTGTCGCGTTCGCCAGCGCCTCCACGATCTGCCGCGCGGGGAACGGGCGCATGTACCGGATGCGCACCAGGCCCGCTTTCACGCCCTGCGCGCGCAGCTTCGCCACGCGCTCGCGCGCCAGGCCGGCGATGGAGCCCAGCGTGACCAGCACGATTTCGGCATTGTCGCAGTTCACGGCCTCGATCAGGCCCGGATAGCTCCTGCCGAACACCTCGGCGAAGCGCGCTTCGACGCGCTCCACGGCGTCGGCGGCGGCCAGCATACCCTCGTGAGCCGAGCGCTTGAAGTAGCGGTTGAACTCCGGGCCCGCCGAGTAGCCGATGTTGACGGGGTTTGCGAAGTCGAAGCGGTTGCCTGCGCCGTCGTAGGGCGGCAGGAACGCGTCGGCTTGCTCCTGGTCGGGAATATCCACGCTTTCGTAGGTATGCGTGAGCGCAAAACCGTCCAAGTTCACCATGAACGGCGTGCGGACCTCAGGGTCCTCGGCTACGGCATAGGCCATGAGCGCCAGGTCGAGCGCCTCCTGGTTGTCCTGCGCGTATGCCTGCACCCAGCCGTGGTCCAGAAGCGCTAGGCTGTCGCGCTGGTCGCCGTAGATATTCCACGGCAGCGCGGTCGCGCGGTTCGCGTTCATCATGACGATGGGGAAGCGGCCGCCTGCAGCATAGGTCAGGCATTCTGCCATGTACAGCAAGCCCTGGCTCGACGTCGCCGTGAACGTGCGCGCGCCCGTGGCCGACGCGCCGATGGCGCACGACAGGGCCGAATGCTCGCTTTCGACGTGCACGTACTCGGCCGCCAGCTGGCCTTCCTCGACCATTTCGGAGAGGCGTTCGACCACGACGGTCTGCGGCGTGATGGGGTAGGCCGAGATCACCTGCGGCCGCGCCAGGCGCACGCCCTCGGCGAACGCCTCGTCACCGGATAGAAAACGCTTCATGCTCATCACGCCTCCTTCGCGTTCGCTTCGGGCGCCATGGAAAGCGCGTCGAACTTGCAGGCAGCGGCGCAAACCCCGCAGCCTTTGCAGAAATCAAGGTCGATATCCACCGAAACGCCCGCCTTGTTCTGCCCGGAAACCTTGAAGATGGCGCCGTCCGGGCAGTACAGGTAGCACTGCAGACAGCCCGTGCACGCGTCCGCATTGAGGACCGGGCGCATGTTGCGCCAACCCGCGTTGACCTGCGTCAAGTAGCCCGCCGTGTAGCAGGTGGTGTCGGCGTAGGCGGAAGGTTCGGGAACGGTGGCGAACAGCTGCGGCATATGCGCTGCCGAAGAATGCGCAGACCGGTGCAAAGCGGTTACCGTCTCCGCCGCAGCACATGAATGACCTGCGGATTCGTCAACGTCAGCTTCCTCATGCCCTGCAACCTCGGCCTGCTGGACCAGCGCGATGGCGCGCTCGACCACCTTGATGTTGCCGTCGTGCAGCTTTGCGGGCATGTACTGGCGGATGGCCTCCTCCATGCTCTCGCGGTTCACGCAATCGGCAAGCTGCGCCAGCGCGCCCAGAAACACCGTGTTGGGGATGGGCCGGCCCAGAAGCTCGGTGGCCAGACCGTCCGCGTCGATGGCCAGCAAGCGCGGATCGTCCAGCGCATCAGCCGTGTTCACCAGGCAGATGCCGCCTGGCTTCAGCTCGCGCTCCCAGCCGGACGCCAGCAGCGTTCCGTCCAGGTAGATAACGAAATCCGCCTTCGAAACGGCGCTTCGGTCACCGATTTGCACCGTATCGATCTTGGTGAACGCGCGCATGGGGGCGCCGCGTCGCTCGGGGCCGAACGAGGGGAACGCCAGCGCGTGCCGCTTGCCGTCAAGCGACGCCGCCGCGCCCAGAAGCCGAGCGGCGGTGAAGGCCCCCTGCCCGCCGCGGCCATGCCAAAGCACTTCTATCATGTGATACCTTTTCCCGTCTTGGATACGCCGTTCCATCATACGCCACGGCTTTTGCCCGGCATCCGGCAGGCCCGGCGTCGGCCCGCAAAACGCCGAAAAGGGGACGAGCGCGCTCGTCCCCTCCATGGTCGCAAAAACCGCGTTTCCTAGAACTTGGCGTAACGCTCCAAGTTCTTCTCGAGCGTTGCCACGAAGCGCGCCGCGGTGCCGTCGAGCTGCGCGCCCTTCTTCTTCAGGTAGCCCAAGCGCAGCGTGACGTCCGCGTCAAGCGGAACCGTGCGCAGCTGCGCGCCATCGGAGATGCCCACCAGGATGCCGGAGGTGACCGTGTAGCCGTTGAGCGCAACGATCAGCTCGGAAAGGCTGGCGCGGTCGGTGGTGGCGATGGACTTGGCGCGCGGCTGGTCGCCCAGCGCCTCCTCGAAGAAGGCAGCCGGAACGTCGTTTCCCTGGTCAAAGTAGATGTAGGGGTAATCGGCAAGCTGCTCGAGCGTCAGGCTGGACGCGTTGACCAGCGGGTGGCTTGCCGGCAGCGCCACGCGTGGGGCCGACTCGACCAGTTGCACGAACTCGAGGCCGGCGGCGTCGAAGGCGGCGTCAAGCTCCGCGGCGGTCGCGGAGGTCTCGAACACCACGCCCAGCTCGCTTTCGCCCGATGCCACGTCATCGATGACGCCCTGCGTGGTGCGGTCGCGGAACGCGTAGTTGTAGGAGTCGCCGCCGAGCGCCAGCACCGTGTGCGCAAACGTCTGGACATTGAACAGGTAATGCTGCCCGGAAACGGAGAAATCGTATGCCATGGGAAGATCCTTTCGTTCTGTGCCGCATCCCGCAAAAGCCTGTTGCGGGATGCGGTCGATGTGAACCAGATGGTTTTGCGCCGTCGCTTACTTCGCGCTGTCGCGCTCGTCGATGAAGCGCTTCGCCTTGTGCTCGCTGGAGGTGCCCAGCTTGTCGGCGTCGAACACGATGACCTTGGCCGGACGCACGCCCGTGTGGGCCTTCAGCGCCGCCTCGACGCGCTTGGACACCTGATCGTAGGGCTCGTCGCTGCCAAGGGCGCGCTCGACGGACACCTCATAGCGGGTGGTGAAGTTCTCGTCGTACACGCGGATGGAGTACTCGCCGGTCAGGCCCGCTTCTTTGCGCACGACGTACTCGACGTCGGAGGGGAACACGTTCACGGCGCCCACGATGAACATCTCGTCCTTGCGGCCGGTCACGTGGATGCGGGCGTGGGTGCGGCCGCAGTTGCACTTCTCGGTGGAAACGTAGCCGATGTCGCCGGTGCGGAAGCGGATCATCGGGCGGGCCTTCTTCATAAGGGTGGTGTAGGTCAGCTCGCCCACGCTGCCGGGCTCGAGCACCTCGCCGGTGACCGGGTCGACGGTCTCAACGAGGATCTGGTCCTCAACGATATGCAGGCCGTCCTTCGCCTCGCACATGGCCGCGCAGGCGCCGTAGATGTCGGACAGGCCGAAGAAGTCGACCACGTTCGCGCCCCACAGCTCCTCGATGCTCTCGCGCGTTGATTCGATGGAACCGCCCGGTTCACCTGCGACGATGATGGTGCGGATGCTGAAGTCGTTGCGTGGGTCGAGGCCCTTCTCCTTGATCTTCTGGCCCAGCGTCCAGGCGTAGGAGGGGCTGGTCCAGATGATGGTGGGCTGGTACTGCTTCAGCACGAAGATCAGGCGGTCGGAGGGGATGGCGCCGGCCCAGATGGCAAGTGCGCCCAGGCGCTGCGCGCCGATGACATCGGGGCCGCCGACGTACAGGGCGAAGTTCAGGCCGTGGACGTAACGGTCGTTGGGGCGCATGCCGGCCTGCCAGAACAGACGGGCCTCGGTGTCCTGCCACAGGTCGAAGTCCTCCTGCGTGAAGGGGCTGACCGTGGGCACGCCGGTGGAGCCGGAGGAGGTGGCCATGAACACGACGTCCTCCTCGGGCACGCTGCACAGCTCGCCGAAGAAGCTGCCCACGTGCTGGGTCTCGCGCTCGGTCTGCTTGTTGATGAACGGGAACTTCGCCAGGTCGTCAAGCGTTTTGATGTCGGAGGGCTTCACGCCGGCGGCGTCGAAGCTGCGCTTGTAGTAAACGGTGTTGTCGTAGGCGTACTGCACCATGGTCTGCAGGCGCTCGAGCTGCAGCTGCTCAAGCTCGGGGCGCGGCATGCACTCGATCTCGGGATCGTAGTACTTCTGGTCGTACGGGATGTTCTTCTTTGCCATGATGCGGTGCTCCTTGGATCGCGTAGTGCCGGCGGGCGCCTTGCCTGCCGTGGTTTTGCTGTTCGTATTGAAACACCGAATTGCCCGGTATTCAACGCAGGTTACTAGGATATTTATCGATGGATTGTTATCGGGCAAATCGATAACCTAGCTGACCTGGGAATATATGGCGAAGGAAGGGGCGGGGAAGGGGAAGCTGGCGAAAAGAATCGCGATGTTTGCCGCGGGTATTTGTCGGTTTGCGTGCTCAACGGTTGTCGGGTGAGCTGCCGCATGGGAAGAGGGGGGAGTGGAGGGCGGAGAATAGGGAAGGCGAAGGCGTGTCGCCTTCCCTATTCTCCTTGCGTGCTGTCCGGGTACCAACGCGCCCTTTGCCAGCTGCCTTTTCGCTGTTTACTCCCTTTCTGCCAGCTCGCGCAGAAGCTTGATCTCGGCTGCGTAGCCGGGCAGCTCGTTGGGGGTTTCCAGGATGAAGGGCAGCTCGCGCAGCGCGGGGTGCGTGACGATGCGCTGGAATGCGTCGACGCCGATGAAGCCTTGGCCGATGCACTCGTGGCGGTCCTTGTGCGCTCCGCAGGGGTTCTTCGAGTCGTTGATATGCACGGCACGCAGGCGCTCAAGGCCGATCACGCGGTCGAACTCGTCGAGCACGCCGTCCAGGTCGTTCACGATGTCGTAGCCGCCGTCGTGGATGTGGCACGTGTCCAGGCACACGCCCATGTGATTGGAAAGCTCCACGCGGTCGATGATGGCGGCCAGCTCCTCGAACGTGCGGCCCACCTCGGTACCCTTGCCGGCCATGGCCTCCAGCAGCACCGTGGTGGTCTGTTCGGGGCGCAACACTTGGTTGAGCAGGCCCGATATCAGCTCGATGCCCGTTTCTGCGCCTTGCTTCACATGGCTTCCCGGATGGAAGTTGTAGTAATTGCCGGGCACGGATTCCATGCGTACCAGGTCGTCTGCCATGCATTCGAGCGCGAACTCGCGGGCGTGCGGCTTGTCCGAGCAGGGGTTGAGCGTGTAGGGGGCGTGCGCCACCAAGGGGCCGAAGTTGTGCTCGGCCATCAGCGCGCGCAGCGCCGCCGCGTCGGCGGGGTCGATGGCCTTCGCCTTGCCACCGCGCGGGTTTCGCGTGAAGAACGCGAACGTGTTCGCGCCGATGGAAAGCGCGGTTTCGCCCATGGCTAGAAAGCCCTTCGACGTTGACAGATGGCATCCGATGGTCAGCATATCGACCCTTTCTTCGTTTGCGAATTTGTTTGAACCGCGGAAGCGGCGGTTTTGCGGGATGGCGGCGCGGACGTCGGATTCGGATTCAACGGCTCCGGCTCCGGGCGCCTAGCGTTCGCACGCCCAGCGTTACCAGAGTCCTAGCGCGTGCTGCGCCGCCAGGCTCGTGCATGCAATGGCCACCCAGCATGCCGCGCCCAGCACGATGGGTTTTGCGCCCGACTTCACCAGGCCGACCACGTCGGTGTTCAGGCCGACGGCCGCCATGGCAACCACGATGAAGAACTTGCTGAGCGTTTTGAGCGGCGCGAAAACGGCCGGGTCGACGCCTGCGGCGCTGGCGCCCGTGGCCACCAGGGAGGCGCACACGAACAGCACGATGAACGTGGGCAGCGCACGTTTCAAGCTGAAACCGCTGGTAGATGCATCATTCGCGCCGTTTTCCGCGGCTTGCTTGCGTTCGTGCGCGGAAACCCATAGCGCCAGCGCGAACGTGATGGGGATGATGGCGAGCGTGCGCGTGAGCTTGACGATGGTGGCGTAATCGAGCGCGTTTGCGCCGGGGTGCATGCCGTCCCATACAGCTGCGGCGGCGGTCACCGACGACGTGTCGTTGACCGCGGTACCCGCGAACAGGCCGAAGCCGTTATTGCTCAAACCTATAACGTCGCCAAGCGTGGGGAAGATGAGCGCTGCCAGCACGTTGAACAGAAACACCACCGATATGGCGTGCGCCACTTCCTGATCGTCGGCTTTGATGACCGGCGCGGTGGCGGCGATGGCCGAGCCGCCGCAGATCGAGGACCCCACGCCGATGAGCGTGGCGGTGCGCCCGGGCACGTGCATCACGCGGCACAGCACGGCCGCGGTGATCAGCGACGCGGAGATGGTGGACAGGATGACGGGCAGCGACATGGCTCCCACCTGGGCCAATTGCGTCAGCGGCAATCCGAAGCCCAGCAGCACCACGGCGGTTTGCAGGATCTTCTTCGACGCGAACTTGATGCCCGGCCCCGCAGCGCCCTTCTCCTTCCAGAACGTACCGATGACCATGCCCAGCAAAATGGCGAACACGGCGCCGCCCACCAGTGGCACCGCCTGGCCGAGAAACCAGCAGACGACGGCGATAAGGGCGCTTACGGCAATGCCGGGCGCAAGGGTTTTGATGTGGGACATGAGGTGCTTTCTACGCGTAAGTTGTATGACGCGGTCAACTATAGCGCAACGTCCCGGTGGAGCTATGCGCCAGCGCGCGCATCCGCCTGAAGAACATCGATGGCGATGTCCACGGCGTCTTGGATGCAGCCGGGGCAGGAGCGGAGCGGCCCCGCGGGGTTGCCGATGCCCTTGAGCTCGGAGCAGATGGTGGTGCCGTTTTGCGCCTTGAATCGCGAGCACATCTGATCGGCCAGCTGGTACGTTTCCATCTTGCTGACGGGGTTTTCGCTACCGGCGCTTTTGGCCCATCCGGCCGCCATGACGGCGCCCGACACCGCGCCGCAGGTCTCGGTATAGCCGCCCATGCCGCCGCCAAAGCCCTCCATCAGGCGAAACGTCTGGTCGACGTCAAGCCCGATCGCCGGCGCCAGCGTGCAAGCGACCACCTGCGCGCAATTGAAGCCTTGCTCGAGATACGCCATCGCCTGCGTTTTGCACGCATCGTGGTCAAGTTCCAAAATCGCCTGTTTCGACATGGCAGTTCCTTTCCCCCTAGGTTTGCCCTATTGTAACCGCTGACATTTTGCAGCTTGCCGGCAAAAATGCGTTCAGGTTTGCGCACCGCGGTAAGCTGAGCGTGAACATAATGAAAGGGGAGCCCGCCATGAGCCACAAATTTTGCAACCTTACGGCAGATGAGGCGCTCGAGCGCCTGCGCGAGGGAAACGCTCGCTATCTGAGCGCGAGCCAAGCGCAGGGCGATGTGTCGCCGGAGTTGCGCCAGTCGACGTTTTGCGAAGGCCAGCGCCCGTACGCTATCGTGCTGGCGTGCTCGGACTCGCGCGTGATCCCCGAGGCCATCTTCTCGGCGGGCATCGGCGAGCTGTTCGTCATCCGCGTGGCCGGCAACGTGGTGGACAAGCACCAGCTCGGCAGCATCGAATACGCCGAAGACCACTTGGGCTGCAACCTGGTGGTGGTTTTGGGCCACACGGGCTGCGGCGCCGTCGACGCCGCCATGCATCACGAGCCCTACGGAACAGTGAAGTTCATCACCGACGAGATAGCAGACGCTATCGGCAACGAAACCGACGAAGCCGCCGCCTGCCTGGCGAACGTGGCGCGCAGCGTACGCCGCATCGAGGAAAGCCGCAAAGTCCGAATCGACGAGGCGGAACACGGCCTACGGGTAATAGGAGCCCTCTACCAAACCGACACCGGCGAAGTCCAGTTTTTGGAGCGATAGCCGAACGCGGATGCGCCCGCGGGATTCCGCGGGCGCATCCGCGTTTTCGTTAGGTTGTTTGCGGACCGTTGGGCCAGCGAGGTCGCCATCCCTCGCAAGCTGCCTGCATGAACACACCTCCGTCCCCTGTCCACGGGGGGTCGCCGGGGCATCGAACCCATCGCCCCCCGCAGGCGCCTTACGCGGCTTTCTCCTCTTGCTCGAGCTGGGTGCGGGCGTAGGCGATGGCGTCGTCGATGTTCGGGCGGAAGCGATCCTTGCCCACCAGGTCGACGAAACCGGCGCGGCGCATGGTCCTCATGGGCTGCTCGTTGGCGTGGCTGAAGATCAGCTGCACGCCGTTTTCCGCGCAGTACTCGTACAGGTTCTCCAGCGCGTTCATGCCCGTGGCGTCCAGCGAGGGCACGCCGCGCATGCGGATGATCAGGTACTTCGTGAAATCCTTCACCGAGATGTCGGAGATGCGGTCGGTCATGCCGAAAAACATCGGGCCGTTGATCTCGTACACGCGAACGCTCTTGGGCAGCTCGCGCAGGTGCGTAACTTCGGAGTCCTTGTCGCAGAAGTACGTCCAGCCCTTCACCTCGGTCTCCTCGGAAACCATCTTCATGAACAGCACCACCGTGATGAGCATGCCCACGGCAATGGCGGTGACTAGGTCGAACACGATGGTCAGCGTGAACGTCAGCAGCAACGTGGCCACAGCACCGCGCGAGGCCGTGACGCAAAGGTGGGCGAAGTTGCGCCAACCCGACATGTTGTAGGCAACTTGCAGCAAAATTGCCGCAATGGTGGGCATGGGGATGAGCGCGGCATAGGGCATCAGGAATACCAGCACCAACAGCAGCACCGCGGCGTGCACCATGCCGGCGATGGGCGTGCGGCCGCCGCTTTTCACGTTGGCGGCGGTACGCGCGATGGCGCCCGTTGCGGGAATGCCGCCGAAGAGCACCGAGCCCATGTTGCCGACGCCCTGCGCCACCAGCTCCATGTTGCAGCGGTGATGGCCGGAAATCATGGAGTCGGCGACCACGCACGACAGCAGCGACTCGATGGCCGCAAGGATGGCGATGGTGATGCCGTTGGCAAGCTCGTCGCGGAACAGGTCCAGGCTGAGCTGGGGGAATTGCAGCGTGGGCAGGCCCGCCTCGATGGTGTACAGGTCGCCGATGGTGTTGACTTGCAGGCCGAATGCGGGCACCATGGCGGCGCCCACGATAACAGCCACCAGCGAACAGGGGATGCGCTTGGACACCTTCGGCCACAGCATCAGGATGACAAGGCACACCACGCCCACCAGCACCGCCTGCCAGTTCACCGTGGAGATGTTGGCCGCCAGGGCGCCCAGCTTGTCAGTGGTGTCGACGGTAGTGGTGCCGGCGGGGTACGTCAGCCCCAGCAGGTCCTTGATCTGCCCGATCACGATGGTCACCGCGATACCGGCAGTGAAGCCGGTGGTGATGGTGTAGGGAACGAAGCGAATGAGCGTGCCGAGCTTCAGCAGGCCCATGAGCACGAGTATCACGCCGGCGATGATGGTGGCCGCCACCAGGCCCTCCATGCCGTCGGTGGCCACGATGCCCGCGACGATGGTGGCGAAGGCGGCGGTGGGACCGGAGATCTGCACGCGGCTGCCGCCCAAGAACGCAATCAGGAAGCCTGCGATGATGGCGGTGTAAAGGCCCTGCTCAGGTCCGACGCCTGATGCGATGGCCAGCGCGATGGAAAGCGGCAGCGCCACCACGGCAACCACCACGCCCGAGACGATGTCCTTCGGGATCTGGCGGCGCAGCTCCTCTTTGCTGGAGTGCTTGATGATGCTGAATAATATGGGCTTGATCTTGTCTCGCTGCATGGCCTTCGTTTCGCGTCGGAATGGTCGGTTTCAAAGCTCCTGCAACGCAGCCCGCCGGGCGATGGAGACGACAACGCCCCAACCGGGCCTTTTCCCCGGATGGAGCGTGATGTGTCTTCAGATTGTACGGCATGCCTAGCCGCAAGAGGGTGTTTATGGTAACGCGGCAAAGCCGCCCGCCGCCCGACCACACAAAATCGCCAGTAAGAAGGGATATCGGCGCTGACGCGACGGCCGGGGGCGATTCGAGACAAGTCGGCAAGATGACGCCAGATGTCGCAAATGTAGGGAAATAACCTACATTTGCGACAATTCAAGCGAGGCAGATGGCCTTGAAGTCCTTCCATCAAGTTTTGCACCTCGCCCCATGCGCTCACAGGCGCAGGGCTGCTTTTCGTCATCCAACTGACGAGGCAAAGGCCTGCAGATACGCTTACGGCATCATCAAAGACCATCCATTCGCCGATGGTAACAAACGAACCGCCACCGCCTTCATGGGTACATACCTCAGGCTATCCGGGTTCGAATTCAAGCCATCCCATGCCGACCTTCTTGAAGCCATGCTCGGTACTGCCGATGGTACATGGGACTTCGAACCGCTTGTGGAGTGGGTGCAAACCGCTGAGGGATAACCGCGCCAAACGAACGGGGGACGGAGGTGTGTTCGCGCGGAAACGCGTTCACGCATGCAAGCACGTCGCTCGCTCCCCGCGGCGCGCCTGATGCCTGGTCCGTCCCCGCTCCGTCTCCCCGCTACCCCTTGCACGCGTCGCGCCATTCGGTGGGGGAGATGCCGGTTGCTTGCTTGAACGCCTGCGAGAACGCCGAGGGTCGTGGCCAACCCAGGCGCTCGGCCACGTACGCGACCGAATCGCCGCTTGCAAGCAGGACCTTTGCGCGTTCGATCCGGCGCGCTTTGGCGTATCGCCCGATGCTTTGCCCCGTCTCGCGCGAGAACGCCGAGCACAGGTGCGAGCGACTCACGAACAGCATGCTCGCAAGCTCGTCGAGGCCGGGTGCGCGCCCCTCGTCGAGCATGCGCTCGATGGCAGCCTGCGCCTCAAGAGCAAGTTCGCCGCGCTCGCGCGCCGAAGCGCCGCACCGCGCGTCCTCGTCACCGGCGCATGACGCGGCAAGCTCGGCCACCATCTGCTCGACGCGCGCCTGGATAAGCAGCGCCGAACCCGGCCGGTATTGCGGCCCGGTTCCTAGCAGCGCCGACATGATAATCCGCGATTGCGCCTCATCCCACGCGCGTCCGAACCGCTCGAACATGCCCGAGAACGCGCCTGGCCAGCGCAAATCGAGTTTCTCGAAATACTGCGGCAGAAAGCAGATGCAGCGCGACGAATACAGGCCTCCCCGGCGCAGCGTGCCGGAAGACGAACCCGCTGGCTGCACGAACGAGTACAGCGATCCGTCGAGCAGCGCCCGCGGCCGGTCGATCATCCGCGGCATGGTGGCCTTGGAATCCTCCGACACCATGCACACGCACGCATATGCGCTCTCGGGCGACTCGACCAGCGCCATATCTCGCTCCATATACACCTCGTGGCTGAACGCGATGCAGAAATCCCCAACGGGCATGCCCCACGCCGACCCGCAGCCCCAGGTGTTCCGACCCGTGCCCGACCAGCCTTCGCCGTTGCGGCGGATGACGATCCCGAACTGCTCGAGCTGCGGCTCGTAAAGCGAGCGAACCGCGCGTGGGATGGCGTTGTAGGCGGAAGCATCGGTCATTCGGATTCGTCTCTCATTGTTTCGGTTTCGTGCACGCGCTCAGCAGGAATGTTTGCCAAGGCTTCCTTGCATGATAAGTTACGCCAAGGTAACTAGCAAGAGGCATTCCGCGCCGGCAAAACGCCCAAAAACGCGCCGCGCAAAAGCCCCAAATAGGGAAGGAATAACTATGGCCGAAGAGGAACCACGCCCAACACCTCGCCAAAACGCCGACGAAGCCGCCGACCCGCCCACCGCCGAAGCACCTTGCTTGGCAGCAGGCGACGTCGGCGGCGGCGAAGCCGTAGGAAAATCGTTTGCGGCAAACGCCGAAAACAACCAAACCGGTGTCAATGTTGCTGGCGAAGCCGTTGACCCGTCGGCAACCCCCACTCCCAGCCCCAAACGCAACGACATCTCCCAGCTCCTCGACTTCGCAGGCAGCAGAAAGCCGCTCACGTACCTCGGCTTGGCGCTCAGCGCCGTATCGCAGCTGCTCGGCTTCGTGCCCTACGTGTGCATCTGGCTTGTCGCGCGCGACCTTATCGAAGTCGCGCCGAATTGGCAGGCCGCGCAAGGCATCGCCGCGTACGGCTGGTGGGCCATCGGCGGCGCGGTCGCCTCGATCGCGGCCTATTTCCTCGCGCTCATGTGCACGCACCTGGCCGCGTTCCGCACGGCGTCGAACATGCGCAAGCAAACCACCGAGCACCTCATGCGCCTGCCGCTCGGTTACTTCGACACGCACGCAACCGGCGAGCTGCGCCGCGTGATCGACGGCTGCGCTGCCAGCACCGAATCGCTGCTCGCGCACGTGTTGCCCGATGCGGCGGGTTCGATCGCCATGGTGGTCGGTATGCTCGCGCTGCTGTTCGCCTTCGATTGGCGCCTTGGCCTTGCGTGTCTGGTCCCGATCGTGATCTCGGTCTGCTGTCTCATGACCATGATGTCCGGCAAGGGCATGGAGTTCATGAAAGCTTATATGGGCGCGCTTGTGCGCATGAACGAAACCGGCACCGAATACGTGCGCGGCATCCCCGTGGTGAAGGTGTTTCAACAGACGGTGCACTCCTTCAAGGCGTTCCACGATGCCATCGCCGACTACGCGCGCATGGCGCAGGACTACGCGGGCACGTTCTGTCGAAAACCGCAGGTCCTTCAGCTGTCGGTGCTCAACGGCTTGGTGGTGTTCCTGCTTCCCGTGGCGCTCATCCTGGCGCCGGGCGAAGCGGATCTCCCCAGCTTCGTGGTCGATTTCGCCTTCTACGCCATCTTCTCGGCGGTCATTCCCACAGCTATGGCGAAGCTCATGTTCATGAGCGAGGCGTCGCAGATGGCGGGCGATTCCCTCGGCCGCGTGCGTGCGATCTTGGAGGCGAAGCCGCTCGAGGCCCTCGCGAACCCGCGCCACATCGAGGGCGGTGACGTGCGCTTCGAGCACGTGTCGTTTGCCTATGAAGGCGCCGCAGCCAACGCGCTCGACGACGTGAGCTTCGAAGTCCCCGCCGGCACGACCCTCGCGCTCGTGGGTCCGTCGGGCGGCGGCAAGTCGACGTGCGCAAGCCTGATACCGCGCTTTTGGGACGCAACCGCCGGGCGCGTGCTCGTCGGCGGCGTGGACGTGCGCGACGCCGCCCCGCACGAGCTCATGGACAAGATCGCGTTCGTCTTCCAAACCAACCAGCTGTTCAGCCGAACGCTCGAGGAAAACGTGCGCGCAGCCAGGCCCGATGCCACGCGTGAGCAGGTGCTGGCAGCGCTGCACGCCGCGCAATGCGACGACATCGTGGCGAAGCTGCCGCAGGGCGTCGACACGCACCTCGGCGCCGGCGGGGCGTATTTGTCGGGCGGCGAAGTGCAACGCGTAGCCCTTGCCCGCGCGATCCTCAAGGACGCGCCCATCGTGGTGCTCGACGAGGCCACGGCGTTCGCTGACCCCGAGAACGAGGCCCTCATCCAGCGCGCCTTCGCGAAGCTGGCCGAGAACCGCACGGTGATCATGATCGCCCACCGGCTCTCGACGGTGGTGGGCGCCGACCAGATCGTGGTGCTCGACCAGGGTCGCGTGGCCGAGCGCGGCACGCATGCCGAGCTGGTCGAAGCTGGCGGGCTGTACGCATCCATGTGGGCCGACTACGAGCAGGCCGCAAGCTGGAAGATCGCGGGCGCGCAGACGGAAGCGGCCGCCATGAAGGGAGGTGAGGCATGATGTTCGCCTCGTTTAAGAAGAAGTACTTCCTTTCCGACAAGGGCATGTCCGGCGTGAAGCGCGGCGTGTTCTGGACCTGCGTCACGAACCTGGTCACCATGGCCGGCATGGCGTTTCTGTTCCTGGTGATGGACGGGTTCGTGAAACACCTGACCGAAGGCGCCGACCTGCCGGGCGCGGCGCTGTTTGCCATAGGCCTTGCGGTGTTCTTCGCGGCGCTGTTGCTGTCCAACTGGCAGCAGTATTACTACTCCTACTGCATTTACTACGAGGAATGCGGCAACCAGCGCATGGAGATTGCCGAGCGTCTGCGCAAACTGCCGCTTTCGTTCTTCGGGCGGCGCGACCTGGCAGATTTGACCGAAACCATCATGGGCGACGTGCAGGTCATGGAACACGCCTACAGCCATGCGCTCGGCGAGCTGTGGGGCGCCGTGATCTCGACGTCCATTGTGTTCGTGTGCTCGCTGTTCTTCTGCTGGCAGCTTTCGATCGCGGCGTTTTGGAGCGTTCCGGTGGCTTTTGCCCTGTTGTTCGCCACGCGCAAGCCGATGAAGCCGGTGTTCGAGCGCAATAGGATGGCGAAGCTGAAGGTGACGCAAGGCATCCAGGAGACGCTCGACTGCGTGCGCGAGATCCGCGCCACCAACCAGGAGCGGCACTACCTGGCGGGCCTGAACGCCACGATCGACGCCACCGAGCGCGAATGCGCGAAGGGCGAGCTGACCAACGGCCTGCTGGTGAACACGGCGTACGCGATCTTGCGCCTGGGCATCGCCACCACGCTTATTGCGGGCGCGGCCCTTATCGCCGCAGGTCAGATCGACTTCATGGTCATGTTCGCGTATCTGCTGGTGATCTCGCGCATCTACGCCCCGTTCGATCAGGCGTTCGCGCTGGTCAGCGAGTTGTTCGCCTCCGAGACGTCGGCGGCGCGCATGCGCTCGATCATGGAGGAGCCCATGGCCTCGGGCACGGCCGAGTTCGCGCCGGCGGGCCACGATATCGAGTTCGACCACGTAGCGTTCTCCTACGGCGCCGGCGACGACGGGCGAGCGGGGGAGCGCGTGCTGGCCGACGTGAGCTTCACCGCGCGGGAAGGCCAGGTGACGGCGCTGGTGGGGCCGTCCGGCTCGGGCAAGTCCACCTGCGCGCGCCTAGCTGCGCGGTTCTGGGACGCCACGGGCGGCGCGGTGCGCGTGGGCGGCGTCGACGTGTCCACGGTTGACCCCGAAACGCTGCTGCGCGATTACGCCATCGTGTTCCAGGACGTGCTGCTGTTCGACGACACGGTGATGGGCAACATCCGTCTTGGCCGCCGCGACGCCACCGACGCCGAGGTTCTGGCCGCCGCGCGCGCAGCGAACTGCGACGAGTTCGTCAGCCGCATGCCGCAGGGGTACGACACGAAGATCGGCGAGAACGGCTCCAAACTCTCCGGTGGCGAGCGTCAGCGTATCTCGATTGCCCGCGCACTGTTGAAGAACGCGCCCATCGTGCTGCTCGACGAGGCGACGGCATCGCTCGACGTAGAGAACGAAACCAAGGTGCAATCGGCCCTTTCAAGGCTACTAGCAGGCAAAACGGTCATCGTGATCGCGCACCGCATGCGCACAGTCGAAGCCGCCGACAAGGTGGTCGTCCTCAAAGACGGCCAAGTAGCCGAGCAAGGATCGCCCGAGCAACTGAAAGCCGCCGGCGGCCAATTCGCCCGGATGGTGGCTCTGCAAAGGGAAACCGAAACCTGGCAACTGTAATCCGAGAAGCGGCGGGGCAAGCCCTTGCCGCTGCCGCTTCTCGCTTGCTCCGTGTTGTGAACGGGGGACGGAGGCGCGCTCGCGCTGACCGCTCGTGAGGGGCGATGTGTCTGCTGGGACGCAAGCAGCCTAATGCAATGGCAGCTGCGCCTGTGCGATTTCGCGATCGCATCTGCGTTCCGGTAGGGTTGCCCCGTTTGCTGCCAAAAAACGTGCGAGTGCGTGTTCTTAGACCTGGCTGAGCGTTTGATTTATTTCCTATTGCGAAAGTGTCCTGATAACAAGGGATTTAACCATGCATTTTAGTGCGCTAGGAGTGCTTTTTGCCCAGGTTGACCAGCAGCGCGCTCTCATTTACACTCACTCGCGCAATTTTTGGCAGCGACTCTCCGAGACCCCTCCTAATCTTCAATCCGCATAGCTAATCTTCAAAAGAAATTGAACATTACACCGATACACTGAAGATTAGCGCCGATCGAAATCGATGGCGAAGCAGCGTTCCCGCTACCTCCGCATCTCGTTCCCGCTACCTCCGCATCTCGTTCCCGCCGCCCCGGCATCCCGCGCTCGCCACACTCGGCCCCGCGCCCCGCGCCCCGCTTGCGCGCTCATACGCTATCATCAGCAGCGTCGTACACCTCGCGATGCCCAGGGCCTTGCTTGGGCGGTAAGGGATATCGGTGAGCTTGCTATCCGTGTTCATCCAGGGACTGACGCTGGGCCTGGCGTATCTGGCGCCCATCGGGATGCAGAACCTGTTCGTCATCAACAGCGCCCTGAGCCACAGGCTGGGCCGTGTCATGGCCACCGCGCTCGTGGTGGTGTTCTGGGACGTCTCGATGGCCCTGGGTGCTTCTTCGGCGCCGGCGCGCTGATGGACGCCCTCCCGTGGCTCAGGAGCATCGTGCTGGGCCTTGGCGGCCTGCTGGTCGTATGCATAGGCGTGGGGCTCATCAGGTCGGAAGCGGACCTATCCTGCGATAAGGAAATGAACCAGCCCTTCGCGAAGATCATCCTCGCAGCCTTCGTGGTGACGTGGCTGAACCCGCAGGCAATCGTCGACGGGACCATCATGCTAGGCGCGTTCAGGGCCACGCTTCCCCCAGGTGGCGACCCCTGCTTCATCGCGGGCTTTGCAACCGCCAGCTTCGTCTGGTTCAACGCCCTGGCCCTCGTGTTCAACCGGCTGGGCAGCAAGATCAACGTGCGCGCTCTCACGTGGGTTAATCGCGTCTGCGGCGTTGTAATCGCTCTCTACGGTCTCAAATTGCTCAGCACCCTTGTGTTGTTGTAGGCGAAAGAGCTGGTGAGGTGCATCTGGCGTTTGGGCGGCTCGCCCGACCTTCCTGGCCGGACTCTGGCGCTTGAAAGGGCCTTGTCTGATGAGGCGATTCCCCCGGGTGCATTGAATGATTGCGGCATTTAGCGTTTGATACAGGTTTGACCTGCGGTTTTGGTATGTGTCGTTATTCGCTGAGCCTTCAATCCACAGCTCTGGCCGCGATGTTCGCCCGTTCACGTGCTCGTATCATGGCGTTTGGCGAGGGTTCGGCCTAGCTGATGTCAAAAGCTCAAACGAATCCACTCCGTGTAAGAGTCGTAAGGGCAGGCAAGCAAGCGATCCTTAGCGGCAACGTCATAAAACCCTGCTTAACCAGCATCCCGTCGAGGCGGGGAGCGCCAGTGTCTATCTCCCATATCCCTGAAATCCTTCGAAATCACGCTGCGTACAGTCGGGGGCTGCAAACCACGCGACAGTTCTTTGAAGCTTCATTCCATCCAAGCCATGCAGGCTGGGAAAATGCCAGCATTCCGGTAGCTATGCGGTTTACTCTCTAGAAAAGTTGCGCTTATGACGCAACCTACAAATAGTACGCAACCATGCGGTTGCATAATATGCTTCAGCTTGCTATGATTCTCATCAACAACTGCTCGTTTGAGCATCGATCACTTGCAAGGAGGAACTATGATCGCACTAAACGCTATTGAGCAGAAAACCTATCAAGACCTGCTGTCAGCTATCGCTAAACGGCCGCAAGGCAGCAAGGTCCAAGTTTGCGACCTGTTCGGCATCGACCTTAGCCAACCCACTAACCCTCGCATCGCCCGCAGGCTGTATGAAGAGGTTGCCGCTGGCATGGTCCGGCTTCAGCCGCTGGGGCAACGAAGCGGCGAAGGATACCTTATCCTATAGCCGTATTTCGCAAGGCTCCGCATTCCAGCGGTGCGGCGCGAGATGCCGTGAGCGCCGCATGCCCTGAGCCTCGCCGCTTCTCTGCTGCGAGCATCGATCTGGCACCTTCGGTGACCACTGCGTCTTTGTCGCAAGCATCGATTCGCCCCCGCGAGCCACTGCGCTTCGGCCGCAATCGTCGATTCCGCATTGGCAGACAGACGTCGCCCATGGGGTCAAAAACGCCATCCGTAAAACAACCCACCATCCCAGCGGCACCGGCCACTGCAAGCACACTCAACCCATCAACCGCCAACGCATAAAAGGACCATCATGCAAATCAACATCGCGTTAACTGACAACAACTCCGAACAGGCGGAAACCCTCAGAAGCCAGTGGTATCCCTCCGCTAGCTCCCAGCAAATCCGGGACTCCTTTATCTTCAACGAAGTGATTGATCGCTTCCAAGGAGACCCGGTCGAAGTCCTGGCAGATTACTTCCGAAGCGACGACGACTCCCGCACGGCCCAGCGACGTATCACACTAAGGCAGGACACGAACGAACGCTTGAGGACGATCGCTTCAGTGGCGAACAAGCCCATAGCTGCCACGTTGCGGGCCCTCATTGCGCACGCAGTCGATAACCTTGCCGTAAGCGACGCAAAGGAGCAGGTCGAAGCGCAGGCGGACGCCACGCAGCTCCAGCTGCTCAACGAGAAGATCGCCCAGCTGGAAAGGCAGATTAAGGCCTGCACGAAAACCCTAGAAGACATCAAGCGGCTCGCAAAGTAAACGGCGAACGCCGCAGCGGTGATGCGCTCGCGTGCCGCCAACGTGCCGAACTCGAATCCCGCATCAAGCGCATGATCTGCGTGCGCCCGCCAATAACGCACGTCAGCGCTCTTACAAACCAAAACCGTAAACCCAGGAGTCCTATGATCTACGCCATGAGTGATACACACGGTTGCCTGGCGCCCTTGAACGCGGCGCTTGAAACGGTGGACCTGCGCGACGGCTGCTCCAGGCTCATCCTGCTCGGCGACTATTGCGACCGCGGTCCCGACAGCCTGCAGGTCTACGAAAGAATCATGCGCCTGCAGGACGAATATCCGGGGCAGGTGGTGGCGCTGCGCGGAAACCACGAGGAGATGCTCCTCGAATACTGCGACATGGTCGCGGACCCCGATTACGCCCGCGCGTGGATGCTGGCCGACTCCGGGCTCGCAACAACCAAAAGCTTCCTCGGCGCCAAAGCGTTTCAGCAGGTCGTTCATATGCTGAAGCTCAGGCGCTTCGAGGACGCGTATCGGTTCTCCGTCGAGCGGATGAAGGCCGACCACGCGGACGTCCTATCGTGGATTCGCGGCCTCCCGTACTATTACGAAACGCCCACCCAGGTGTTCGTGCACGCAGGGATCGACGAAGACGCCGGCGACCTCTGGAGGATAGGAACCCCGCCAGAATACTTCACCGCGATGATGCCCGATTACGTGGGCCGACATTTCGACCTGGACGTCATTGCCGGGCACATCACCACAGAAACCATCTCGGGAACACCCGGCTATCACGGAATCTGGCACGACGGTGCCTCCCACTACTATATCGACGGCAATGCCGTGGAAAACGGCCGCATCCTCGTGTTGCGATACGACGAGGCGACCGGCAAATACAGCGGCGAAGGGCTGGAGTAAGGCCGTTTGCGGCTGCGGCCGACCACCTTCCTGGTTTGCTGTCATTCGCAAGCAGGATGCGCCGGCGGCGTGGCACGTATAATCTGCCCGAGAAAGCAAGCAGGCCGGAAGATCAGCTCTTCCGGCCTGCTTTTGTTTTGCGAAGCGGTGTTTGACTTGCTCCGTCTCGCTTTGCCTTGCGGCGGTGCGTTTCCTCGCGTTTTTGACTCGCTTCGCTGCGTTTCGCAGCGTCGCAGGGTCGTTCCCGACCTTCGCCACGCCGCGTCACGCTAGCGAGACCTCCTTCGCGTTCCCTATGCAGCCACGTCCTCGCGGCGAGCCATTGCCTTCTCGTAGTCCTTCGTGCCTACGAATACCTCGTGCTTGTAGGGGTTGACGCCCAGCTTCTTGGCGCGGTAGGCCACGTAGCCCACGGCGGCGACGTTCGCGGCCAGCGCCAGCACGCTGACGACCAGGTTCACGTCGGGGTTGTTCACCGACTGTACGGCGAAGATGGAGTCGTTGGCGAACATGGGCACCACCTGGCAGAACATGCACCACAGGCTCAGCGTGTAGGCACGGTTCTGGATCCAGCCGCCCTTGTTCCACAGCATGCCGGCCACGGTGGGGGCCAGGAGCAGCGCCAGGCCGCAGTACCAGGAGTGCGTGGGCAGGCAGTTGTAGGTGTAGCAGAAGTTCCAGATGTCATAGGAGATGATGAACACCCACGTCATGTCAGGCCACAGCATGTCCTGCTTCTTCTTGGACGTGTAGATGCCCCACCAGCCGGTCATGACGAAGATATTCAGGAGGCCGGCGATGCCGTTGAACACGTTGTGCCAGCCACCGTACAGGGTGACGCCTTCCGAGGACACCCAGGTGGTGCCGAACGCGCGCACGGCGCTTTCGAAGTCGCTGACCACGGCGATCAGGATGTTGATGGCCACGATCACGAACGGGAAGCACTTGAACCAGTCGGCGTTGCCCAGCTTGCCCCAGTGGTACTTCAAGATCATGAAGCCGATGCACCCGGCGGTTGCCGCGTAGAGCTTCGCGTAGTGGAACCAGCTGTTCATGTACAGGTACGTCGGGTTGTTCAGCGCCCAGTCGGCACCGGCGGCCGCGCCGGCGTAGATGGCGATGAAGTAGCCGGTCAGGATGGCGGGAATCACCAGAAAGCAGGTGATGCCGCCGGCCTTCGTACGGCGTGCGACCTCGTTGAACCCGATGAGGGCCAGAAAAACCACCACCCATCCGATCCACTGGTAGACGGCGGTATCGCCGTAGACTTGGAACAACATGATGACCTCCCTTGAGTCGATACGCTCTCGCATCCGGCATTTCAGGCGCACAATGCCCGGGGCCGCTTGCGATGCCCTTTTCACCAGGCGTTTTGCCTGGTTGTTCCCTGTGTTAGTCGGTGACCGTTAACCGGCTTGCACCGGTTTGCGCATGGTTTCGCGCTCCATGTGCAGCGTTTGCGCGATGATGTCGCGCAGCACCTCGTCGGGCGCGTCGCGGTGCGTTCGCACGTAGCCGCAGATGCCCATGATCAGTATGTAGAACGTCTCGTAGACGTGGTCGATGTCGATGGGGTGGTTCTGCGCGTAGTCCTGCACGGTGGTCTCGATGAAGTAGCTGGCCATGCGGTCGGCTACGCGGTTGATGAACTCCAGGTAGAGCGACGCGTTCTCGTGCGTGTCGAGCGCGCGGCGGAAGCTGGAGTGCTCGAAGACGCCCACGCGCATGACGGTGACAACTCCCGCCAGGCTGCCTTCGATATCGCCGGGGGTGCGGTGCTGGTTCCAGAACTGCAGCGACTCGATGTAGTCGTTCACGAAGTCATCGATGACTGCGGAGGTGACCTCCTGCTTGTTGCGGAAGTAGTGGTAGAACAGCGACCGCGCCACGCCGCAGCGCTCGCTGATGTCCTTCACCGTCGTGGCGGACAGGCCCTGCTCCTCGTAGAGCTGCCGCGCCGCATCGACGATCTGCTGCCGCCTTTCGTCGCTCATCCGTGCCACCTCCCCTTGGTGCGCGTTTGTTGCGCCGTTGCGCGCCGTGCGCTGCGTTCCCGGGTGCGCGTCCGCGACGTGCGGGCGTTTCCCCAGTTGTGCACTTTGTTTTCCCCTTGGCGCGCATCGCGTTTCCCATTCCCCTCGGGCACTTGCGATGGCCATAGCATACGGGGTGCGTTGACGCAGCGTCAATGAACACATTTGCAGAAACGTCAAACATTTGATGGAGAAATCTTGCTATTATGCGGCCATCACGTTCACGGGTGCAACGAAAAGCATGCAAGTGTGAAAGGAGGGCGTGATGGAGACGAACGAACAGGCGAAGGCGAAGGGTGGCAAGCGCCGCCGGGTCCCCATCGTGTGCGCGGTGGTGGCCGTGGTACTCGTGTGCGCAGGCGGCGGGTTCTATGTATGGCATAACCAGCCGAGTTTCTGCAACGCGATCTGCCACGAGCCCATGGACTACTACGTGGACGGCTACTACGGCGAGGGCGATGCGGCCCATGCGCAGCTGGCCGTGGCGCACCAGCAGGAGGGGGTCACATGCCTGCAGTGCCACGAGGCGACGCTTGAAGCCCAGGTCAACGAGGGTACGGCGTGGGTTTCCGGGTCGTTTGAGACGAACGCCGACGGCAGCTTGGCGCCGCAGCTGATCACCGCGGACAAGCAGCAGTGCGCAACCGCCGGCTGCCACGACTGGAGCGACGTGGTCGTCGCCACGGAGAACTGGGGCGGTCAGGCGGGCGTGAACCCGCACCGGTCGCACCAGGGCGAGGCCATCGATTGCAGCAACTGCCACAGCGTGCACGGCCAGTCGATCATGTACTGCAACACGTGCCATAGCTGGGAGGTGCCGGAGGGCTGGAGCAGCCCGGCCAAGTAGCGCAGTTCTGCTTGCCGCGTTTCGGCAAGCCGGTTTTCGAAAGGAAGGACCGACATGAGGAAGACGACAGCAGCGGCCTGCGGCGCAACGGCGCTTGTACTGGGGCTTTCGGGTTGCGGCGCATCGTTCGAGGGTTCGGGGTCCAAAGACGCCGCAAGCGCCGAGCAGCTGGCCATGCACGCCGACGATCCATGGGATGCGGTGGTGCAGATCGACCCCGTCAAGAAGTGCGACACGCCGTTGCGCGACGGGGTGTACACGGGCACGGGCAAGGCAATGGCTGGCAACGTGACCGTCACGCTCCTGGTCGACGACAACCGTATCACGTGCCTGGAAACCGCCCAGGACGGCGAGACGCAAAGCGTCGGCGGGTTCGAGGCGGTGCGCGACGGCACCTTCGCCAAGATGATCGAGGCCGCGCAGGGCTCGGATATCGACACCGTCAGCGGGGCCACCATCACCACCGCGGGCGTGAAGCAGGCGGTCGACGACGCCCTGGCCCAGGCGACGGATACGTCCGCCGACCAGGCGAAATCGGGCAACTAGCGAAAGGGGAGGACATGAGCAAGCATGATAGCGAAGCGCGCGGCATCACGCGACGCGGCTTTCTCAGCGCCGCTTGCGCCGTAGTGGGCGGCACGGCGGCGACGGCGGCCATGCCCGCGGCGGCGCTGGCTGTGGAGCAGGGCGTCATCGGCGATTGGGCGGCCGACGGCTCGAAAAACGTCGCCGTGCCCGACAGCGCCGCCACCAACGGCAGCGGCGCGGACGGCACGTATCGTGAGCACAACGCCGCAGCGTTCCCGGCAAACGACGCCACGCCCATCGCCCCGCGCGCGGTCCCCGAGACGTGGGACTACGAGTGCGATGTGTGCGTGGTGGGCGCGGGCGGCGGCGGGCTGAACGCGGCCGCACGTGCGGCCGAGCTGGGTGCCGACGTCATCTGCGTGGAGGCGCTGGGTTTGCACGGCGGCAACGCGCAGTCCGCGGGCATGTGCGGCATCCTGGGCGGGTATTCCGGCCAGAACAAGAAGCACTTCGCCTTCCCCAGCTACCCCTTCGACGCGCAGGCGCTGACCGATTGGGCCATGGACGAGTACCATTACGCGGCCGACCCGAAGCTTATCTACAAGATCGCAAGCGAAGGCGGCAAAAGCCTGGACTGGATGGCGAATTGCGGTGTGCGCTGGCGTTTGGGCGAGGTGCCGGTGTACGTGGCGCCGAAGAACGCCACGCTCGACCACCACGTGCTGAAGATGAAGGACGCTACCGACGCCATGTTCGCCTTCGGTCAGAGAAACGGCGTGCGCTACAAGTTCCAGTGCCCGGCAACGGCGCTGGTGCGCGACGATTCGGGGCGCATCGTGGGCCTGGTGGCGCGCGAGGATTTCGACCATGAGGTGTACATCCACGCCAAGGGCGCCGTCATCCTGACGGCCGGCGGCTTCTGCAACAACAAGGCGCTGCTGGAGAAGTACATCCCCACGGCGGCTATGGGCTGCGCGTCAAGCTACCTGGTGGGCGGCGAAACGGGCGAGTGCTTCCGCATGGGCCTGGGCGCGGGCGCCGATGTGTCGGGCTTCAACAGCTCGGCCAGCTTCGACGGCGGCGTCGATTGGCAGGCCGAAGGCGGCCAGTGGGCGCGCTTCCTGTATGACGGCATGACGCAGCTCTCGCGCCAGCCGTGGCTGACCATCGACCGTTGCGGCAACCGCCTTCGCTATATGGACAGCCGCGTGGCCGAGGACGGGGCGAACGCCATCTACGCCCTGGGCGACCTGGCAACCATCCAGATGACGCCTCCGGGGCATCGCAGCTACATCATCTTCGACGCCGATTACGAGGATCATCTGGCGGGGTTCGCGCAGGAGCATTGCCGCAAGCTCATCACGCCCGACCTGGAGCAGATCGACAAGGTGCCCGAGCATTACCGCGACTGGCACCACGGCGTGCAGGACGCCATCGACGCTGACGTGCTCAAGCGTCGCGACACGCTTGAGGAGCTGGAGGCCGACCTGGGCTTCGCGCCCGGCGTGCTCACCGAGGCGGTGGCGAAGTGGAACGAGTGCTGCGAGCGCGGCGAGGACGACTTCATGTACCCCATGCCGCCCGAGTGGCTGCACGCCATCGTGAAGCCGCCGTTCTACGGCTGCCGCATCGGCGGCAACCTGTACGGCACGAAGGCCGGTCTGCTGATCAACGACCAGATGCAGGTTGTGGGGACGAACGGCCTGGTCATCCCCGGTTTGTACGCCGGCTGGCACACCGCCGGCGGCGCGTGCGGCGAGAACAGCTACATCGGCGACCCGATCTTAGGTTCGCTCATGGGCGACGTGGGGCTGGCGTTTTGCGGCGGATACCTGTGCGGCACCTCGGCCGTGGAGCACGAATTGCAAGGCGCGAAGTAGGGAAGGGGCGTGACGGAAATGAAGGATTCCATGCGCACGATGGCGCGATCGTACGCCATCTTGTTCGCCATCGCGCTGGTGGTGGCGCTGCTTGCCCGCATCGGACTGGCGGTGATGGACGCGGCCGGGTGGCTGGCGTACGACTACATCTCGGCGTCGGGCGTGCCCATGCTCGACGTGATCTGCTCGATTTTGACCGGCTCGGCGTTCGTGGCGTTTCTGTTCGCGGCGGCGCTCACGCTGATGGTGTCGGCGGCCGGCGCGGTGCTGCAGGCGGCGCTGTTCGCGAAGGGCGTCGAGGGCGCCGGCAAGCCGGCGGCGGCGTTTCTGTGGGGTTGGGCCGCGGCGGCGGTGTCGCTGGTGTGCCTGCTGGTGGTCGCCAGCGGCATTTTGAGCGGCGTGCAGGTGGGTTCCATGAGCAGCAAGCTGCCGGGCGCTGGTGCGCTCGTGCTGGCGGCCGTGTGCTTCACGGCGTTTTTGGGCACGCTTCTGGGTGCGTCGTCGCAGGTCATGTGCGCGTGCATCTCGTGTGCCGGCGGGCGTGCGAGCTGGAACCTGGTGGGCGCGGCGGCCGTGTGCGGCGCCGTGGTCATGGTGCTGACGGTGCTCACGTTCGCGGCTATTAACACGGCCAGCCCGAACATGGCGGCCGTGGGCGGCCTACTGGCGGTCGACTGCGTGGTGAACGTAGCGCTGTTGCTGGCGGCGAGCAAGTTCACGAAGTAGGGAAGTGCGGGGGCTTTTGCGGAAGCGCAAAAGCCCCTTTTCGGCGTTGCGAGGGTTTGGGAGGAGGAGTGTTGTGCGCGAGCTTTGTTCCGTGACGTTTCGGGCGTTCGATACCGTGTGCGCCGTGTCGGCCGATGTCGATGCGGCAGCGTTGCGCGAGGTCGAGGCGCTTTGCGCGCGATACGAGCTGCTGCTGAGCCGCTTCAACCCGGAAAGCCGCCTGTTCGCGCTCAACGCCGCTGCGGGTGAGTGGGTCGACGTGGGCGACGAGCTTGCTAGTGTTTTGCGTGCTGCGCTGGGATATTGCGAGCGCACGGACGGGCTGTTCGACATCACTATGGGAAGCGTGTGCCGCCTATGGGATTTCAAGCGCGGGGTCGTGCCGGACGATGCCGCCATCGCCGAGGCGCTTGCACATGTTGACTGGCGCAGCGTGCAGGTCGAAGGAACGCAGGCGCGCATCACCGACCCGCGGGCAATGGTCGATTTGGGCGGCATGGCGAAGGGATATATCGCAGATAGGGTGATTGACCTGCTGAAATGCCACGGCGCAACCAGCGGCGTGATCAACCTGGGCGGCAACGTGGCCTGCTTGGGCAGCAAGCCCGACGGCAGCGCATGGAACGTAGGCCTGCGCGCGCCCGTCCCCTCGGGCGGCAGCTTGCAGGCCGCATCGTTCACCAGAGTTTCCATACGTGGGGAGTCGGTAGTGACCAGTGGCGTCTACGAGCGCGCCTTCATACGCAACGGCCGCGTACTCCACCACATTCTGGACCCCCGAACAGGCAAACCGGCGGAAACGGATGTGCTGTCCGCAACCGTCATAGCCGACAAGTCGCTCGACGCCGACGGCTACACCACCGCGCTCATCATCATGGGCGCCGAGCAAGCTCTAACCTTCGCCGAGCAAACCCCCGGCATAGAGGCCATCCTCCTAACCACCAACGCCCACCTGCTAAAAACCACCGGCTTGCAAGGTGAGGACGTGGACATGGTAGCAAGGTTGTAACCGATGCAGCTGGTTTCTATAATGGATATACATAGATATCCATTCTTGGGAGGTAGCCCTATGGACGCAGTGCTCGGCAAATGGGGGAACAGCAAGGCCTTGCGGGTTCCAAGCGAACTGTGCAATCAGCTTGGAATCGACGTCGGCAGCGTTGCGAAGGTAACCGTCAACGAATCTTCTCGATCTCTCACATTTTCGTTTGAAGCACCGCAACAAGCTTACTCGCGGAGCAAACGAATGACTATGAAAGACTTTGCCGCAGGCTGGGAAGGCCCTAAAGTCGGTAAAGAATGGGGCGGCGGCGATGTCGGAGCCGAGGTGACCGAATGACCTTATACGAACAAGGCGACATCATCGAAGTTGATTTCGACCCCACCCTTGGACACGAGCCGAAGAAAATGCGATCCGCTTTAGTGGTATCTGTTGGGTATTTCAATAATGTCCTCTCGAGCCTTACCGTAGTGTGCCCCATTACATCAACGGTTAACGGGCATCCCCTACATGTGGAGATAGCAAGCGATAATGCCGTACATGGATGCGTATGCTTGGAGCAAATACGCGCTATCGACTTGAGCAGCCCCAAACGCCGCGTCAAGAAAACAGGGCTATCAATGGACACGGAAACCATGACGCGGGTGCTCGACGGCATCGGCGCAATGTTCGGCATCTAATTGCGTAAGGGCCCGGTTCGAATGCTCGAACAACGCCCGCCTGCTACAAACCACCGGCATAACCACCAAAGGCGCAAGGCTGCGAGTTGAGTAGGTGATGATTTTCTATGCTATAATATTAATTAGTTTGTAGCATAGAAAATCAAGGAGGGGACTACGGACGCGTTTGCTGAGATAGCGGCGGCGAATGGAGGATACGTGACCGCTTCGGAAGTCGAAGCGAGGGGTATCCAGAATCGCGAACTCGCCAATGCAGTAAACCGCGGCGAGCTTGTCAAGACGGCGCGCGGCCTCTATTGCACGCCCGAAACCTGGGAAGACGAGTACGTGAGAGCCCAGCATCGCTTCGCCCGTGGCATCTTCTCTCACGACACGGCGCTTTACTTGCTCGGCTTGTCCGATTCCGCCCCCGAATCGCTCGCAATGACTTTCCCTAGGGGCTATAACCCGTCTTCTGCGAAGAAGTCAGGTATCATCACGAAGTCATCGCCCGCCGAGCTACACGAACTCGGTTGCATTGAGCTAGGCACGCCGTATGGCAACATCGTGCGTGCCTATAACGCCGAACGTACCTTATGCGATATGCTGCGCGGCACGTCGTCGCCCGACCTCCAACTGCTTTCGCCGGCATTTCGCTCGTATTTGTCATCGCGAGAAAAGAACCTGCCAAAACTGCAATCGTACGCCAAAGCGCTTGGAGTCTCCCCCAAAGTAAGGAAGTACACGGAGGTGCTGCTATGAATACGAGAAACGCGATGCAACTCAAAGCGCTTATCAATAACAAGGCGAAGGCAGCACACGTGTCACCTCAATTGATGCTGCAGAATTATATGCTTGAGCGATTGATTGACCGGATTTCAAGATCTTCTTGGAGAGATTGCGTCATCGTGAAAGGCGGCATGCTTATTGGGTCGCTCATCGGCGTTGATCGACGCACTACGAAAGATTTAGACACGACAGTGCGAGGTTTTACCCTAACTCATGAGAAGGCCGCTGAAGTCTTCGGCGATATTTGCGATATTGATGTCGATGACGATATATCCTTTGAGATGATTCGCACGGAAGATATTCGAGAGGCAGACGAATACCCAGGTATTCGAGTGTTTTTGCGTGCTTGCTATAAGCCGCTCGCAGTCCCGCTGTCTATCGATGTGACAACAGGCGACAAGATAACCCCTGATGCCATAGTTTATGAGTACCCATTCGTGTTCGATGAAGGCTCAGCAAGGATTATGGCTTATCCACTAGAGACCGTATTGGCTGAGAAAGTCGAGACCGTGCTTTCTAGAAATGTTGCCACTACGCGCATTCGCGACTTTTACGATGTTTACGAACTTTGGCGCATCAAGGGCAACGTTGTCGATCGCTGCGTTCTTCGAGAAGCACTCTCCGCTACATGCGAAAAGCGAAATAGCTGGGGAGCCATCAAGCATCGCGAAGAACTGATTAACTCGATGTACGGCGATGATGGCCTCGAGCGTCAATGGCAAACATACGTGTCTAAACATTCATATGCGGCCGATATCACGTTTCAGGAAACGCTTGATGCCGTTCGCGACCTTACATCAGTTGTCTTTACGTAATGGCAGCTGCATTCGCTGAATCTTGTAGGTACACACGTAAGGAGGGTGCTTGTGTCGATTTGCGCTTCCGTTGAGGAGATGACGAATGCAGCTGCATTCGTCGAAACGGTTCTGGCTGCTCAGGAGCCTGTTTTCGTTATGAAAGACGGGCGAGAGGCGATTGTATCCATGTCTCCGGAAGCATACGAGAGCTTGCTTCGAAAAGCGACCCGCGCCCGCCTATATGATGTCGTCGATTGCGGATTGAACGACGTGCAAACCGGTCGAACGGCAGACGCGAAGAGCGTCACCGCAAACCTACGAGCGGCATACCTCGATCAGCTCTTGCCAACGCCCACCTACTTAAAAACCACCGGCATAACCACTGGCATAACCACTAAAGGCGCAGAGCATTAGCTAAGCCGTTTACGTTTGATCGCTTTCATGTAGTTGTTCTTAAACGCATGGGCGTTGCCGAACATTTTTATATCGGTGCGCGTCGCTTCCTTGTTGCGGTATTTTTCCGCCGTTAGCTCAAGTGTGCACAGCATGTCAGCGGCTTGCGCGAGCATGAAATCAGCAGCATTGGTTTTACGAAACAAGACGCTTTCCTTCGAGAGTGCGTATTCGACGGCACCGCGCAGCGCGTGCGCGACGATTTCCTGCCCGTTGTCGTAGTAGATTTTCACCTTGTCGTACGACTGGAAAAACTCTAGGTTGTCGAAGAGCAGGGTAATGATGTCGCGCTTCATTTTTGTGGCAAGCTGGGTGCTGCCTCCAACTTCTTTACGCTTATACAAGAACGTCTGATATGTGATGGGGAGTTTCTGGACGCTGATGAAGAACAAGGTAAGGTGCGACTTCCTCGTTTCGAAATCCATGTACTCGAAATCGTCGTGCCCAGTCATAATAGGGCCAGCGTGAAAAGGCACTTCGTCAAGGTTGCGATCAGCAAGGCCTTTACGATGTCTGATCAAATGCTCTTCTAGGCTAAATGACTGGTCATGAAAGACAAGCGTGAGTACGTAGTATTTCGAATGGCCGTCCTGCCCGCCAGATTCATCGACAAAGATACTGATTTCGCGCAATGCCCCTCCTAAATATAAAAAAATGCGGGAGGACACCCCCCCGCTACTTGGAGGAAACATCAAGCGATGTCTCCAATATCTTTTTACCACGCCAGCCGCGCTCTTGTCTAGGCTGTTTCGAAGATTCATGTGCGCTGCATTCAATCATGGAGAGCAACGTAGCTTGTAAGCCCTAGGCGTTTCGTTCGTGTCGTAGCCCTTCTCTGATTGATTCGAACACTTCATCGTGTTGGTATCTCAGGGATGCTTCCTCGGCTTGCGCGTCGGCGGCATCAAGTGCTTCCTCGATGCTGCCGTTCTCGACTTCGGCGATTACCTCTTCGTAGCCTTTTAGCGCTGCGAAGGGCATGAACTGGCTGCCACGGTCGGGCGAGGGGACCGACACGCGCACGCCGTCGGCCGCTACGCGTTGCGCTATACGGTCGAGCATCTGCGCGCGGTATTCGCGCTCGTCGGCCGACAGGCCCGGCCACACGTCTGGCGTGGGCAGGCCGGCGGCCACGCGCGCCTGATCAGGGCTAAGCACGATGCCCGCCTACCTGGTTGTTGCGCTCCATGGCGTTCGCCTCCTCCTTCAAGCTTGTGGCTTTCAGCAGCGCGTTCGCGCCGAAGCGCTTGCGCACGTCCACCATGGCCCGCGACAAGGCGGCCTGCTTGCGCTCGTTCGCGGCGTCGTCGAACAGCGTGGGCTGCACCTTCTCGGCGGGCATCAGGTCCGCCAGCGCTATGTTCACGCGACGGATGGCAAGCCCCGGCGTTACGCGCGCGCGGTAGATCTCCAGCACAGCGTCGGTCAGCGCGTCGACGGCGTTGGTGGGCTTGGGCAGCTTCGCCGACCCGCCCGCACCGGCGGCCGCGGCGCCGAACGGCCCGCATCCCTCCCACGATTGGTGGGGGAAATTGCTGGCCGAGTATCCCACGTATACGCTTGCCACCTGGGCGCATAAGCCTTTCTCCACCAGCTCGAGCGCGCTGCCCAGCACCATCTCGCGCAGCAGCGTTTCCACCTCGCGGCAGCTGTAGTCGCGCATGAGCACCTGCCCGTTGGTCAGCGAATGGCCGCGCGGGCGGTAACTGCGCGCTTGCTCGACGGTGCACGCCTCAAGGCCCCACGCGTGGTCGATAAGGTATTCGGCGTTTTTGCCGAACTCGCAGCGCAGCACTTTGGGGTTGACGGCGCAAACCCCCGCAAGGTCGTGCGCGCCGTGCTTGGCCAGGCGGCGGGCGATGCCCGGCCCAATGCCCCAGATGTCGGTGATCGGGCGGTGGAACCAGATCTCGCGCTTGAACGATTCGTCGTCAAGCTGCCCGATGCCGTCGCTGGCGTGCTTCGCGCAAATGTCGAGCGCCACCTTCGCTTGGAACATGTTCGGCCCGATACCGGCCGTGGCGGTGACGCTGGAAACCTCGAAGGCGCGCCGCATTAGGCGTTTTGCGAACGTGCGCGCGTCGGTGCGGTAGAGGCGCAGGTAGGGCGCGGCGTCGATGAAGCACTCGTCGATGGAGTACACCTGCAGGTCCTGCGGGCTGACAAGCTCAAGATAGCTGCCCACGATCTCGCCGCTGACCTGCATGTATCGTTTCATGCGGGGGACGGCGGTCAGGTACTCGATGCCCGGCGGGATGTCGCGTACGCGGCAGCGGTTGCGCACGCCGGCGGCCTTCATGGCCGGCGTGATGGCAAGGCAGATGGTGTTCGCGGAACGGTCGGGGTCGGCCACCACCAGGTTGGTGGTGAACGGGTCAAGGCCGCGATCGGCGCATTCCACGCTGGCGTAGAACGACTTCAAGTCGATGCATATAACGCAACCCGAGGTTTTGCGCAAATCCGTCACCCGCCAATCCTTTCCGTTTCTCCATCGTTTGTTCGCTAGCAATTTTCGAACGCGCGTTCGAAAATACCATAGCGATGGATTTTATGACGAAAGACGGCGAAAGGCGAGGCGTGCACAAAATGTACGTCAACGTCGTGCTGCACGTGAACGATGAGGGGCGTATCGACCCGCTGGCGGTCATATGGCCTGATGGGCGCACGTTTCGCATCGACGAGGTGCTCTACCGCGGGGAGCCGGGGCAAATGCAGAAGGGGGCGAAAACGTCGCGCTTCCGCATCCGTTTCGGGCGGAAGGAAACCAATCTGTACCTGGAGCGCCGCCAAGGTTCGCCAGCGCTCGGTACCCCCGACGTCGACCGCTGGTGGGTCAACGCCATCGACAACACCCCGACTAAGCCTAGCTGCTAGGGGAGCGGGGTGTTGTTCAGTGGCAGATAGCCGGCAGTCCGCGGCGGGCGATCGCAATATGGATTAGATTCCGCAAAATACGACATTTCCCATGAAAATGGATTTCAATCCATTTTCAGCGGCGATTTCAGCATTTTGCGGAATGGATTCCATTTTTATAGCTTCACTACGGCGTTACAAGCGCCGTGATAGGGGGCGGAGCGCGAAAACGAAAGCGGGCTGAAGGGAGAGCGCCCTTCGGCCCGCGAGCATTTAGACGAGCTTGTAACTATGCGCGTTCGTCCTTGGTTTCCGCGTGGGCGGTGGCGAAAGCGGCTGCTCCGACTGCTGCTGCGGCGGCAACGGCTGCGGAGGCTGCCTTCAGGGCGCCGTCATCGCCGGTCGGGGCAAGGGGCTTGGGGTCGCTCGCGTCGTTCGCTGGTGGCTGCGTTTCGGGCTGTTCGGGTTCGGGCTTCGGCGTGGGATCGGGATCAGGTACGGGATCGGGTCCCACCTGCGTCGCGATACGCCCCTGACCTGCGGCGCCTGCATATTGCTGTCCGATAACGCCCTGCAGGTTCAGCTGCACGTATTCCATAAGGGCATCGTTGTCCAAACCCAGCAGCGTGACCGGGTTCTTGCACAGCATGCTGTACGAACCGCCGCCTTCCACCAGGTAGTACGAGTGGCATACCAGCGTATACGCCGCTTGCGGGTCGATAACCTTGCCGTGCAGCTTCGCTCTGCGCACGCGGCGCTCCTTCGCGTCGTCTATGCCGACGAACGTGCTGCCCGAGCGCAAAACGGGCGAGTCGATGTCGGTGCGGATGACGAACTCCAGCCCCTCGGAAACCTGGAGGAAGTCACCGTTGGACTCGGGCAGGCTGCTGGCCGAGAGCTCAAGCGCATCAAGCAGGTCCTGACCCGAAACGCTGGTGTAGCAAAGCTGGTTGTTGAAGGGGTTCACGTTGATGAGGTCGCCCTTCGTCACGTTGCCGCGGTTCAGGTTCGCGCGAACGCCGCCGCCGTTGACGAACGCGATGTCGGCCATAACGCCCGCGTTCGTCGCATAATAAAGGTATGCATCGCACACGAAGTCGCCGAGGTTCGTTTCATGCGCTCGCACGGCCCAGGTGTAGTCGTCGTCCTCGAATGCGTACAGGTCCACTTCGGATGCGCCGATCACGGTTCCCGTTTGGGCTTCGACATCCGCCACCTTCTCGTTGATGGCCGCCTGTACGTTGTCATCGCGCCCGAACGTCGCCTCCTGCACGTATGCGGGATCGCCGCTTTTGCGGGCCTCGCGCAGAAGCGTCGCTTCGAAGGCGGGCGTGCTGGCGGAGATGGTGCCGCTGTCCGGGTTGATAACGACCTGGCCCACGCTGGAGAACTGCGTGCCCGTTTGCGTGATGATGACGTTTTTACCCTCGGCATCTTGCATGACCTGCACATATTCCTGATGCGAATGGCCATCGATGATCACGTCGATACCGCGGCAGCGCTTCACCAACGCATCGGAGCGCCAGATGTCGGGAGACCCGTCCTGGCCAAGATGAGCCAGCAGCACAACGTAATCGGCGCCCGCCGTGCGTGCTTGATCCACGGCGTTTTGCACTGCCGCGACCAGCGCCGCACCGGTATCGTCCTCGCAAAAGCCGTATACGCACGTATGGTCGTCGTCGCTTCGCCAGAACGATTTCGGCGATGACGCCGTCAGCGTCGCCGGCGTGGTAACCCCCACGAACGCCACGCGCGCAGCGCCGCCGCCCGCAAGCGGATAGGCCTGAACGGCGTACGGAGCGAACATAAGCGTGGGCACCTCGGGGCGCTTGTCGGTGAAATTGCAGCTCAGGTACGTGGTGTTTGCGCTACCAACCAGGTGGTTGAACTGCGGCATCCCGTAGTCGAACTCATGGTTCCCGGGAATCACGTAGTCATATCCCGTGGCGTTCATGATGTCGACGAGCGCCTGACCTTGCGTCAGCGTGCCCATGACGTTGCCCTGCACGGCGTCGCCGGCATCCACGAGCGTGACGTTCCCATTGCCGAAAACGCCTTTGCGGTCGGCAACGTAGCTTGCCAGCGCCGAATACCCCAGCGGTGTCGCTCCCTTTTCATCGGCTTCGCCAACGGCGCAGTGGACGTCGTTGGTGTGCAGGATGACGATAGCGCTGCCCGCTTGCGCATCATCGGCGAACGCGCGGCGCGGCAATCCGAACACAGCGCTGCCTAAAGCGAAGGCGGTCGCGCCCGCAAGGAACTGACGACGGGAAAGCTCGTTGCTCATAAGGATGCTCCAATCTGCGAAGAGGCCGAAGCGGGTGGACGCAAGAAGTAAACCAAGTGACTCGTAACGCACGACCATAATACGCGCGCACGATTCCGGAAAACGCGCTGCTTTTTGCGAAAATGGATTCGAACTCATTTCCAACGGCTAGTCGGGCACATTGCGGAATTGATTCCATTTTCGCAGCCTGAAGCAGCGAAATCGAGAGCGGGGCAATAGGGAATGCAGCGCAAAACCACGCAATAGAAAACGAGCCGAAGGGGAGTGCCCTTCGGCTCGTAAGCGCTTAGATGAACTTGCCCTTGCCGTGATCGGCCATGTGCTGGATCAGCTGCGCGACCCAGCCGCGGAAGTCGCCCTTGCGGGGGGCCAGCTTGCCGTCCACCAGCTCCTCGTAGGAGACCTTGATGCGGTCGTAGCGGGTGACCGTGACGGGCTCTTCGTGGGTGAAGCAGCCTTCGACCTGCTTACTTGCAGCCAGGCCCAGCTTGATGACGGGATTGAACATGACGTGCTGCTTGTCCTTCTCGTCAACATAGGCGAACAGGTTGTGCGTCACGCCGATCTGGTTGGCGTGCAGGCAGGCCGCCTCGTCGAGCGACGCCATGGTGTCCAGCAGATCCTGCGCCACCTGGGCATCCTCAGCCGTTGCCTTCTCGCAGGGAGTGGACAGCACCGCTTCATCGTGGACCAGTTCCTTGATAGCCATAAGACTTCCTTCGCTTCGACGCCGGCGCAAAACGCGTGCGCATGCATGCGCATCTGCGGATACGCACGCATGCATTTCCGCATGCACGCTCGCATGCACTTGCCGACGTATTGCTCTACAATCGCTTTCGATATTCTATCGTATACGCCGCCACACATCGGGGAAGGTTTAATTTACATGGCGAAAACGAAAGCGAAGCAGCCCAACAAGCAAGCAGCAGATGCCAGCCAGCCAACGAGTAGGCAGCCGCTTGCCGAGCAGCCAGTAGGCGAACGGCGCCGCATTTTCTGGGTCGGCATTGCCTGCGCGCTTGCGGGCGCCGGGCTGTGGGGCGTGTCGGGCGCGTGCGCGCAGCACTTGTTCTCGCATTACGGCATCACGCCCATGTTCGCCACGGCCGTGCGCTCGCTGGTGGCCACGCTGTTCTTCTTTGGCGTGCTGGTGCTGCGGCGCCGCTATATGCTCGAGCTGATTTGGAAGAGCGAGCCGCGCGTGAAGCTGTTCTTCCTGGTGTTCGGCGCCGCGCTGTTCGTCGACCAGTTCGCATACGCTATGACCATCGCGTTCACCAACGCCGGTACCGCCACCGTGCTGCAGATGCTCAGCACCGTGTTCGTCATGCTGTTCACGTGCGTGATGGGGCGACATTTGCCGAAGGGAAACGAGTTTGTGGGCCTGATTTGCGCTTTCGCGGCCACGGTGCTTATCGCCACGCAGGGCGACCTGGGCACGCTGATGTTGCCGGCAGCCGGCCTGTTCTGGGGTCTTTTGAACGCCGTATGCGTTGCAATCTACGTGCTGACCCCGCGCGCTGCGGGCCTGTTCGACCGTTTCGGCAGTTTTGCGGCCACGAGCGTCGGCATGCTGGTGACGTGCGTCTGCTCGGGCATCGCGTACGCCATGCAGCTCGCCATGGGCGCGGGCGCTCCCGAGGCGGTTGCGAGCATGGACGCATTCGGCTGGCTGGTGCTTATCGGAGGCCTGGCATTTCTGGGCACGTTCGTGTCGTTCGCGCTGTATCTGCGCGGCGTGGCGTTCGTGGGCTCGGTCACCGGCAGCTTGTTGGGCGCCGTCGAGCCGATCAACGCCAGCGTGTGCGCCTGCGTGTTCCTGGGCACGGCATTCTCCGGCTTCGATTTGGCAGGATTGGTGCTCATGCTGGTCATGCTGGCGCTCGTCACGTTGGGCGGGAAGCCAAGATAACATAAGATATATTATCGATATTATTGAACATACATTTAGATGTCAATCTAAGTTGCTGCGCCAGTCGGCGCAATTGTCGTCCTGCATGCCGACGCTATTCGCTGCGTCGGAAAGTTCTTTGCCAGCTTCGAAGGATTTTCTCGCATGACCCCGCGTGAAAACTCTGAGTCTCCCTGATTTGCTCGCTACGCCAGTTAGCGCGACTCCCGATTTGCTTCGAAGCCACGCTGCAGCAACAACCTAAAAACCTTACGCCATAAAACGTGCAGGCTCGGTTCCTTCGTCGCTAGTTTCCCTCGGCGACCGAAAACGATGGCTGTTTTGGGATGTTTTCGTAGAGTTTCGGGTACAATGCGCGTTTGTGCCTTATGGCGCTTCAATTGCAGCAGCGCGCGCAAGCGGCGGCTGCATAGGAAGGGTTTTTGAGTTAGAGAGGGATCACATGTCCAAGATCAACGACCTTGAGCAAGAGGTCAAAGCAGACGTTAAGGAGGCTACGGAAGCGGTTTCCGCGGGAAACGCCGACAAGCCTTGGTTCAAGCGTCTTTCCCTTACCACGTGGATTTTCATTGCGTTGGCCTTGGGCGTTGTGGCCGGCCTTGCCCTGCAGGGCGCCCCTGATATCGCCACCACCTACATCAAGCCCCTGGGCACTATCTTCCTGAACCTCATCAAGATGATCGTGGTGCCGCTGGTCATCTTCTCGATGATCGCCGGCGTCATCAGCCTGTCCGACATCAAGAAGGTCGGCGCCATCGGTGGCAAGACCATCGCGTACTACCTGTGCACCACCGCATGCGCCATCGTCATCGGCCTGATCATCGCGAATGTGTTCAACGTTGGCGGCGGCTATACCCTTACCGCCGACGAGCTTTCGTATGAGGCCAAGGCCGCGCCTTCCTTCATCGAGACCATCGTCAACATCTTCCCCAGCAACTTCGTGCAGCCCATGTCCGACGCCAGCATGTTGCAGATCATCGTGATCGCGCTGTTCTTCGGCTTCGGTATCCTGGCCGCCGGCAAGAAGGCGCAGCCCGTCGCCGACTTCGTCAACGGCATGTCCGAGGTTTGCATCAAGATCATGCACATGATCATCTCCATCGCGCCGTTTGGCGTGTTCGGCCTAATCACCCCCGTGGTTGCCACCAACGGTCCCGACATCCTGCTGCCGCTGCTTAAGCTCATCCTGGTGGCCTACCTGGCCATGATCCTGCACATGGTGGTGGTCTACTCCGGCATGGTGAAGGCCATCGCGAAGATGGGCCCGCTGACGTTCTTCAAGGGCCAGGTCCGCGCCATGACGTTCGCCTTCGCATCCGCATCCTCCGTGGGCACGCTGCCCATCAACATGGAGTGCTCCGAGAAGCTGGGCGTGCGCCGTGAGGTCTCCAGCTTCGTGCTGCCGCTGGGCGCCACCATCAACATGGATGGCACCGCAATTTACCAGGGCGTTTGCGCCATCTTCATCGCCCAGGTGTTCGGTATCGACCTGACCCTCGGCCAGCAGTGCGTCATCGTCATGACCGCCGTGCTGTCCTCCATCGGCACCGCCGGCGTGCCCGGCTCCGGCATGATCATGCTGGCCATGGTGCTGCAGTCCGTCGGCCTGCCCGTCGAGGGTATCGCGCTGGTCGCGGGCGTCGACCGCGTGCTGGACATGATGCGCACCGTCGTCAACATCACCGGCGACCAGTCCGCCGCCGTGTGCGTGGACTCCCTGGAGAAGCGCAAGGAGGCGCGCCAGGCCGCCAAGGCTGCATAAAGCGCACTGCGTCAAACGCTCGAGCCTTTCGGGATGGTTGCAGGAAATCTCTGCTGCCATCCCTTTTCTATTATGGTAACATCGAACACGCGTTCGTTCCAAGACTAATTTGAGCATGCCCTATCAGGTGAGTTCGTTTCGATCGAGAAGGAGGCAAGCAGGTCGCATGGCTACCAAGGTCGCACGCTCGTCGCAACACGGCGATCGGGTTTCAAACTATTTGGCGATGCTCGGACATGCATGTTCGGACATCAACCAAGGTGCGCTATCGGCAGTGCTGCCCTTTCTGGTGGTGGACGGCTATTCGTACACGCAGGCCGTTATGCTGGTGTTCGCTGCCAATATCGTGTCGGCTGTGGTGCAGCCGCTGTTCGGCTGGATAAGCGACCGTCGCGCATGCCCGTGGTTCATGGGACTCGGCGTGTTGCTTGCCGGCGCAGGTATGGCGGGTATCGGCTGGGCCGGCTCCTATCCTCTTATCGTTATAAGCGCCCTGGTATGCGGGTTTGGCGTGGCCATGTTCCATGCGGAAGGCGGTCGCATCTCCAACTTGGCGGCCGGTGCGCGCAAGGGAAACGGCATGAGCATCTTCGCCGTCGGTGGCAACGTGGGATTCTTCATCGGCCCGATCATGGCCGCTGTTTCGCTTTCGGTATTCGGCATGCACGGGCTTGCCGTGTTCCTTGCGCCCACGGCGTTGTGTGCAGCGGCGCTCTTCTTGCATAACAGCCGCTTCAAGGCGCTGAACGCCGTTGCTGCGTCCAATGCGGCGGTCATCGAGCGTCCCGAACGTTGGGGCTTGTTCGGGCTGATCATGGTCACGTTGTCGCTTCGGTCCGTCCTCAGCTACGGCTTCATGGCCTTCATCCCGCTGTTCCTTATGAACGTGCTCGGGCAAACCGAGGCGGCAAGTTCACTAGCTATCTCGCTGTTCTCCGTCGCCGGCATGGTGGGTACTGCGCTTTCTGGCCGCACCTCCGAAGCGGTGGGCGCGCATAGGCTAACCATCGCCTGTCTGGCCATCACCGCTCTTGCCGGTGCTGCGTTCGCGCTGAACGGCTCTTCGGTTGGGCTGGCTTTGGCGTTGACTGCGGTGTTGGCCATCGGGATCGACCTGTTCTATCCCTCGGCGGTTGCGGTGGGAATGGGCTACGTGCCGCAGCATCTAGGCATGGCATCGGGTTTGACGTACGGCGTTGCCATCTGCCTTGGAGGTGTGGCGGAACCGTTCCTGGGTATGGCCGGCGACGCTTTCGGGCTCACTCCCGTCATGCTCACGCTTGCCATCATCGCCCTTGCGGCCGCGCTGCTGTCCATCGTCATCAAGAAGCTCGACGGCACCCAAGCCTGATCGGGCCATCGCCACGTTCTCGGACCGGCTGTCGGCAGTCCGATCCGGCTGGACCGCAATGCGATTCCTTGCGGGATGCCGTAAGGGCTAACTCGTTATCAAACGCTTCTAACGGGTCTCGCTCAGCGCGTCGAGCAATTCCTGCTTGGAGTGGATGCAAAGCTTTGAGTACACATTGCGCGTATAGCTTTTCACGGTGTTTTCCGATAGGTGAAGTTCTTGGCTGATGAACGCCTTGCTACGCCCTTGCGCCAAATACCAGACCATGTCGGTTTCCCGATCGGTTAAATCGAAACGTGCCTGCAGCGCCGAGCAGCGAGCCCGTAAGCCATCTTCGAACGTTGCGCCCTCTACATCGCGGGCATCTTGCTCATTCGGAATTTCCTCGAACGCAGCAGCAACCGACGTCACCTGCGTTTCCCCGGCATCGCATTGCGCGGGCGCAGCTTCCGCCACCACGGTGCGCTCCAAAGCGCCCTTGCGCGCATCGGGCGTGCCGAAGGTGGCGAAGAATCGCCGTGCTTTCGGCTGGCTGCCTCGCAACATCACAGCCATGCTCAGCGCAAGCAGGCATACCAATGCGGCAATGACGAGCATTGATTGCCCAAGCTGGGGTCCAAACAGGAAAACCAGGTAGCGGCCAGCTTCGCGCGGAAGCAAATGGGCCGCCCAAACGGCGGCGAGCACCAGATACGACGGAATGGAGCTATGGCGGCAATAATCATACACGCCATACCACAACAGCCCGATCATGAACGTGTTCGATACGGTGATGAGCATCGCCCCGAATTGCGCCTGGTCAAGGGATACGATAAGCAGCACGCCGATGACCATGAGGGCAACCTCGAGCCACCACATCGCCCCGAAGCTCAAACCACGGCCGCGCACGAGCACCCACCAGATGATGCCAGCGCACAGCGCTGCCACGGCGATCTGGTGAGCAAGCTGGAACGAAGGCGCCAAAACGATGGAAGTGCCCTCCGGGAACCCGCGTGCCACGCCAAGCGCGAAATCAAGCAGCGCAACGGCGACAAGGATGCGCAGAGGAAGCGTTTTACTCTCGTGGTCGTAGACGCGGTCGCGTTTCGGTTCGGGAATGACGTCTTGCCGCGCATCGAGCGTGTCCATGGCCTGCTTGAACAACACGAACGATAGCGTCGGCATGAACAAACCGATGGCGAACACGGCAGGCAACGGCAAGAATCCTAGAACGAAGCCCAAAATCGCGCTGATTCCCAGACATGCGAACGAGTATATAAGCGCCTCGCCCTCGTCTAAGCGGTCGAAGAACGTGATCCACATGCCGCCGCCCCACACGATGCCCAATCCCGCAAACATGGATGCGGGAATGCCGAGCGGCAACGTCGGATATTCTATTTGCACTAGCAAAAGTGCAGGCGCCAACGTCATTGCCGTCATCGATAGCACGTCAAGAGCCTGTCGGGCGCGCCCGCTCAGCGGGATACGCGAGAACACGAGCATGAGAATGAAGATGAGGGCGACGCGCGTCATGTTTCCGATAATGGTGACGGCGCCCGAATCGGTTGCCGTATACCGATCGTACAGACAGCATTGCGTCCATACGCGAATAGCGATCAAGCCCATGAAGCAGGCGGCGAACCTTGGCCCATACGTGGACCGGAACTCCTGCCAGCTTGCCGTATGCACGCGCCGTGCGGCCATGGAAATCTCGTCGTTCATGCGCCCCTCCCTCTTTCAAGCGCATAATTATAGCAAGCGTACTTGCCGAATCGGCATAAGCACGTTGTCGTATCAGCGATGCAGGCGGTTCTCAACGTTTCCCATCGCCGAAGCAAAGCCTCGCGCAAACCCTGCATCGTCTACTACCCGATTGCGCGCAAAAGCCGGGAGCGTGATCGCGCTCCCGGCTTTTGCATACACGCTCAACGTCTTCTATTATGCGAAAACGTATGCGCACGCGGTTTCCTGCGCCTGACGGCCGTTGACGTTGATGTCACACACGGCGTTGCCGCCCAAACGGTTGCCGCCGTGGATGCCGCCGGTAACCTCGCCAGCGGCGAATAGGCCCGGGATCGCGTTGCCGTCGGCGTCGAGCACCTCGGCCGCGGCGTTCACGCGCAGGCCGCCCATGCAATGGTGCACGCCCGGCGCGACGGGAAGCGCGTAGTACGGCGCCTTCTCCAGGGGGTTCAGGCTCTTCGTGCGCCCCATGGGGTCGTCCACGCCGTTGGCGATGTTGTCGTTGTACGACGTCACCGTGTTCACGAACGCATCGACCGGCACGCCCATCTTCTGCGCTAGCTCTTCGAAAGTGTTGGCCACGTGGATGAGCCCGCGCGAGACGAACTTCTCCTCAACCGACAGGTTGTTGTCGTGCACCGACTGGTCGAACACGGCGAACGCTCCGCGCCCGGGCTGCGCCCATTCCGCTTCCGACACGCGGTCGCGCGTGAGCAGCTCGTTGGTGAAGCGCACGCCGTCGGTGTTCACCAAAATGGCGCCGTCGCCGCGGATGTTCTCGGACAGCAGCGTCGCGGTGGTCTGCTCGACGGTGGGGTGCACCTGGATCTGGTCGATATCCACGGTATCGGCGCCCACGGCCTGGGAGAACAGGATGCCGTCGCCCTGCGTACCCGGCTGGTTGGTGGTCACAGCTTCGCGAAGCTCGGGGCGGTACTGCGCCAGCATCTCGCTGTTGGCTCCGAAGCCGCCCGTTGCCACGATGAGCGCGCGGCAGCGATACTCGATGGGCAGGCCGTTGGGGTCGGTGGCACGGACTCCCGCCACCTTGCCGTCGTCCATGACGATCTCCTCGACCTTCGTGTTGCACACGGCGGACACGCCGCGCTGGCGACATTGCTCGGTCATGCCCTTCACGATGTACTTGCCAACGGCTTCGCCTGACTCGGGGCGATGGATGCGCTTGACCGAAGCACCGCCAGACGTGCCCAGCTTCGACAGCGTGATCCCCATGGAATCAAGCCAGTCGATAGCATCGCTCGAGCCGGCGCACATGTGGCGGATGAGCTCCATGTTGCCCTTCTCGTGACCGCCCGCGTAGGTGTCGGAGGACATGAGATCTACGCTGTCCTCGATGCCGGCTGCCTTCTGGAACTTCGTGCAGCATGCGTTCATGCCGCCCTCGGCGAAGCAGGTGTTGCCGCCCGCTACCGGCATCTTCTCCAAAAGCAGCACTTTTGCGCCCTGGTCGCACGCGCCCACGGCCGCAGCCATGCCCGCGCCGCCCGCGCCCACCACGACGATGTCGTACTCGCCGCCGTCGATGGTGTTCTGCGCGGCCTCCGCCTCAAGTGTTCGCGGGGTGCCGCAACCCGTCAGGCCCATCGCCATCGCGCCCATGCCGAAGGTCAGCGCGCCCGTGAGGAAACCACGACGGGAAACATCGTTGCCCTTGACGTCCATAATCGTTCCCCTTCCCTATTTCTTCTCACGATACGGGATGCTGTCCCAACCCTCGGGCACATCCTCGGCAGCCTGATAATGGCACTCCGAGCAGGTGATGACGGACTGGCTGTGCATCTTGTGGCAGTCGCCGCAGTCGGTGACGCCGTGCTCGCTGAAGTCATGCGGATTCCAGGCCATCCACTCGGTCTTCTTCTCAAGCTTGTCAAGGTCCATGTTGTGGCACGATTCGTTAAGGCAGAACTCCTGAGTGGCGAACTCGCCGCTGCGGCTCACCAGATGCTGCGTGTCCTCGTCGAACGTGTAGTCGCCGGTCACCCAGTGCATACCCTCGACCACCTGCTCCTCGATCTTGGGCTCGTGACACGTCAGGCAGTCCTTGCCCGCCTTCATGTGCGCGTTGGCAAGCATAGTGCCATCGGTGTTGTAATAGCTTTCCACATATGCGTTCATGGGCGTGTGGCAGATGCTGTTGCAGAAGCTGGGCTGGTTATGCCAAACCGCGAACCCCCCTACCGCCGCAACCGCCACGGCTGCGACCACGCACACCGTGGCAATGGTGCGATTGCGCTTGTTCTGCGACAACTTGCCCGTGTGCTCGCTTTCGCTCATAACGTCCTCCTGTTCCTTCTTGGCTTCCCATTCGCCGCCGAGGAGCGGCTTTCGACAAGCAAGATAGTAGGAGGAAACCCTTTGATGCTGCACATCCGAAAAGGGTGGTTTAAGCCTGTGACCAGGGTGGTTTTCGAAGGGTGTGCGAAGTGCCGCTACTTCCCCATCATGCTGAGCAACGCTTCCAGCTCACGCTGCACGGCGTGCTCGGTGTTGGGGCCGATTACCTTGGTGGAGATCTCCTTGATGGCGGAGCGGCCGTTGCCCATCGCGATGCTCGTGCCCACCATTCGCATGATCTCGTAATCGTTCATGGAGTCGCCGAACGCCACCACTTCCTCGGCGCGGGCATGGCGTGCTTCCATCACCTGCTTGATGCCCGTGGCTTTGCTCACGCCGCGCTGCATGACGTCGATCCATTTGCGGCCGGACGGTGCGAACACGAAGTCCTCGCCCATCTCGCGCTCCAGGATGTAGGCCATATCCATGACGGCGTCGTCCACGTAGATCGAGGCCTTGATGATGCTGGTATCGGGGCGCGGCAGGTCGCGCACGCGCAGCGGGTTCGGAAGGTTCTTGTCCAGCTCGCGCTCGAAGCGCTCCTCGTCGTCGAGCAGATAGGAGATCTTGCGGTCGAACACCACCAGATGCAGTCCGTCGAACAGGTCGACCACGTCCTTGAGCCTGCGTAGCGCGGCGTGGCTGTACACCTCGCGGTCCACAAGCTGGCCGCCGATCACCACTTGCGCGCCGTTGGAGGCGACGAAATCCATCTGGTTGCTCACGGGGGCGAACAGCTCCTGCAGCGTGTCGAAACGCCTGCCCGAAGATGCCACGAACCCGATGCCTGCGGTTTTCAACCTTTTGATCAGGTCGAACGTCTCCTGCGGCACATTTCCTTCGCCGTCCAGGAGCGTGCCGTCCATATCCGATGCGATGAGCTTGATCATGCCTGCCTCCTTTGCCGCCGCGCCCCATGCGCCGCGCGTTTGTTTCGTATCCCTCGCTTCGCCGCCATTGTACGGCGCGTTTCGCAAGCGAAAATACCGGCCACGAAACCTGCGCAGGATGCTTACCGGCCGTTGACGGAACGTTGAAGGCTTGTTGATGGAGGTGCTACTCACACTCTGGGAAGACGCATGCGAGGCGGCGCACGGTTTCCGGCAGGCGCTCCGGTTCGATACCGGCGTAGTTCAGCACCAGCGCGGTTTCGCCGTTCGAATACTGCTCAAAACGCTTTGTAGTGCGCTCGCTCAACCCGTCGCCGTCGCGCAGCAGGTAATCGTTGAACAGCGAGATGTTGAGCCCCTGCTCCGCGCCGCGCTGTCTGACTTGGTCGTGCGTAAGGCTCGTGCGCACATACAGCAAGAAGTGCGTGCCCGCGTTTCGCTCCTCGACGTGCGAGATTTCCGCCAGCGGCGATTGTGCGATCTCCCGCAAAACCGCCTCGCGCTGGCGACGATAGAAGTTGCGCGTGCGATTGATGTGCCGCTCAAGGTGACCCTCGTCGATGAAGCGCGCCAGCGCGTACTGCTCGAAGCTGGAAACCGTGCACGAGTAGAAGCTCATGGTGTCTACGTAGCGCGCTAGCAGCTTCGGCGGCAGCACCATGTAGCTGATACGCAGGCTGGGCACCATGGTTTTCGAGAAAGCGTTCAGGTAAATCACCTTGTCGGATGCGTCGTCGGCGAACAGCGGCATGATCAGACGGCCGCTGTAGCGGAATTCGCTGTCGTAATCGTCCTCGATGATGTAGCGTTTGCGCGCACGGTTCGCCCACTCGAACAGCTCCAGGCGCCGCTTGATGGGCATGACGATGCCCGTGGGGAAATGATTGGCCGGCGAAACGTGCACCACATCGGCGCCCGATTCCTCAAGTTCGTCCACCAGAAGGCCCGATTCATCGATGGGGACCGGCCGCCAGGGGTTACCGAACGCCTTGGAGATGGCGGCGAACTTGCGATAGCCAGGGTTTTCCATGGCGAACGTGGTGGTGGGCCCGAGCATTTGCAGCAGGCGGCCGTACAGATACTCGCTGCCCGCACCGATGATGATGCAGTCGGGCGAAACGTCCATGCCGCGCGTGCGCCGCAGATACGACGCGATGGCGCGGCGCAGCTCGGGCAGGCCGTTGAACGGAATCGATCGCAACAGGTTGTCGCTGGGAAGCGAAAGCGCCTCGCGCATGTAACGCCCCCACACCGTAGCCGGGAATAACGATACGCTGGTACGGTTAGCTTTCAGGTCGACGAAGTACTCCGGGTCGCGGGCTCGTTCAATCGCTTGCGGGGTTTCGGCGGCGAGGGTGTCACTAGCGGTGTCGGCGGAGCTCCTGGCGGTTCCGCGATGTCTGCTGTTGCGTCCTGCCGAAGCATCATCGAATCTCGCATCCTGGGCGCTGTGCGCAGCAAAAACGCCTCTTGCTGCCGCATCCTGCGCACCGCATTCGGCGCCGACGCTCGTTCCATCTTCGCTACTCGAATCTTTGACCTGGGGTGTAACCGGTTTACACCGGAACTCTGAGACGTCCTCCACGAAATAGCCGCGGCGTTGTTCGGTGCGCACGAACCCTTCCGTGATCAGCTGGTCGTATGCCGCTGTGACCGTTGCAACGCCGATATCGAGATGCTGGGCAAGGTTGCGTTTGGACGGCAGCTTCGTCCCGCAGGGGATTCGGCCGCGCGCGATGTCCTCGCGAATGGACTGGTATAGGAATTCGTAAAGCGAACTGGTGCCGCGCGAGCGCAAATCGTACGTAAGCATACCTGCCTGCTGAGATGCTGACATGGGCTGATCCTTTCGCGTACGGCCGCAAAAGCGCGTTTTTCGGTGCGTTTGCAGCGGGAACGGCCGGTTTGAGCGTTTGAACGAACTGGTGCAACTGGTCTATCTGGTATGTAAAACTATCACTGTTTTGGTTCTTTTGACCAAACCAAATACCGATTACACTTTTGTTGCTCATTGAATCCGGCCGCAACGATTCCTTGGCTGTTGCGGCCATTTGCATGCATGCCAAGGGCACACGAAGACGGGAGACGAACATGGGTTACTTCACCGGCAAAACCATCATCATCACCGGCGCGGGCTTTGCAGCGCTGAAGGACGGTTCCGCGGGCTCCATCGGGTTCGGCATCGCCACCGCCTTCGCCAAAGAGGGCGCAAACCTTGCCATCACCGGCCGTAACGTGAAGAAGCTCGAAGCCGCCAAGGAGCGTCTTGAGAGCGAGTTCGGCATCCGCGTGCTGCCCATCCAGGCCGACGTTAACGCCCAGGCTGATAACCAGGCCGTTGTGCAAGCCGCCGTCGACCAGGTTATGGCCGAGTTCGGGCGCATCGACGCGCTGGTGAACAACGCCCAGGCCTCCGCTTCCGGCGTCACCATCGCCGACCACACCACCGCCCAGTTCGATCTGGCGCTGTATTCCGGCCTGTACGCTGCCTTCTATTACATGCAGGCATGCTACCCGCACCTGAAGGAGACGAAGGGCTCCGTGGTGAACTTCGCCAGCGGCGCCGGTCTGTTCGGCAACTACGGCCAGTGCGCTTACGCCGCAGCCAAGGAAGGCATCCGCGGCCTGACGCGCGTCGCCGCCACCGAGTGGGGTCCCGACGGCATCAACGCCAACGTGGTTTGCCCGCTCGCCTGGACCGCTGCGCTCGAGAACTTCAAGGAACAGTACCCCGAGGCCTACGAGGCCAACGTGCACATGCCTCCGATGGGCCACTACGGCAACGTCGAGACCGAGATCGGTCGCGCCGTCGTGCAGCTGTGCGGTCCCGACTTCAAGTTCATGAGCGGCGAGACCATCACGCTCGAAGGCGGCATGGGCTTGCGCCCGTAACCCTGAACAGGGGACGGAGGTGCGTTCATCGCGCCTCTCCTCTAGCCCCATCTGCCTTCTGAACTGGAACAGAAAGGGCGTTCGTGTGGCTGTACCGGCCAACTACTTCTCTACGATTCTATCCGGACCCCTCCGGTGGAATAAACGAAAGCGCCTCGGGCATCTGCGGTCCGAGGCGCTTTTGCGTGCTCTGCTACTTGAACAGGGGACGGAGGTGTGTTCAAACTTGTCAGAAAGCTGGCGTCTGCCCCCCCCCTTTTTTTTTGGCACTTCGGCGATTTCTGTCGAGCGAACAGGGGAAGATAGCGTTCGCCCAGCTCGACCACCTGAACAGGGGACGGAGGTGTGTTCACACCTGAACACACCTCCGTCCCCTGTTCAGGTTGCCCCTACTACTCCCCTAGCGCCTCCGCGGCTTCGAGCCATTGCTTGTCGAGCTCGTCGATTTGGGCTTGGAAGTCGTCGATCTGCTGCTGGAACTTGCCGAGCGCCTCGAAATCCGATGGGTCGGCGGCGGCCATGTCGGCTTGGGCCTGCTCGATCTTGCCGCGCAGCGTGTTCGTCTTGTTCTCGCAGCTGCGCATACGCTTCTTCAGCTCGCGAATCTCGCCGCCGGACAGCTGCGGGCTATCGCCGCCAGCAGCGGTGGCTTTCGCGTCCTCATTCGCCCCCGAGCCCTGCGGCGCCTTGGCGTGCGCAATCGGCTTCGGTGCACGCGCTGACATCTCCAGGTACTCCTCAACGCCGCGCGGCAAGTGGCGGATATGGCCATCTACCAGGGCGAACTGGTGATCGGTGACGCGCTCCATCAGGAAACGGTCGTGCGTGACCAAAAGCAGCGTGCCCGGCCATGCGTCCAACAGCTCCTCGATGGCGGCCAGCATGTCAGTGTCCATGTCGTTGCCCGGTTCGTCCAGGATGAGCACGTTGGGCTCGTCGAGCAAGATAAGCATAAGGGCCAGGCGGCGCTTTTGACCGCCGGACAGGTCGCACACCGGCTCGTTGAGGTCGGCGCGCGAGAAGCCCAGCTTCTCCAGCAGCTGCGCGGGCGTCATTTCCTTGCCGTCGAGCATCATGCGGCGCGTGTAGTTGCTGATCACCTGGCGAACGCGGTCGTCGCCGAAGCGGGTGAGGTTGTCCAGGTGCTGCGACAGCACCGCGAACTTCACCGTTTTGCCGATCTTCACGAAGCCCGACGTGGGCGCCTGCACGCCCTGAATCACCTTCAAAAGCGTGGTTTTGCCCACGCCATTGGCGCCGACGATGCCGTAGCGGTCGCCAGGACCGATGATCCAGTCGACGCCGTCGAGCACGGGCGCGGGCTTGCCGTCGAAGCGCACCGTGACGTTCTTCAGCTCCACCACTTGCTTGCCCAGGCGTGCCATGGCCATGCGCTTGAGCTCCAGCTCGTTGCGCAGCGGAGGCACGTCGGCGATCAGCTCGTGCGCGGCGTCCACGCGGAACTTCGGCTTCGTACCGCGAGCCTTCGGGCCGCGCGCCAACCAGGCAAGCTCGCGGCGAAGGGCGTTCTGCCGCTTCTCCTCTGCCAGAGCAGCCAAACGGTCGCGCTCGACGCGCTGCAGGATGTACGCGGAAAAGCCGCCCTCGAACGGCTCGACCACGCGGTCGTGCACTTCCCACATGCGCGTGCACACCTCGTCCAAGAACCAGCGGTCGTGCGTGACCACCAGCAATGCGCCCTGACCGGCGCGCCAGCGGTTCTTCAGATGATTCGCCAGCCAGGTGATGGCGCGAACGTCCAGGTGGTTGGTGGGCTCGTCAAGCGCCAGGATGTCCCAGTCGCCGATAAGCAGGCGCACCAGGTCGACGCGGCGGCGTTGGCCGCCGGAAAGCGTGTCCACCTTCGCGTCCCAAGGGATGTCGCTGGCAAGGCCCGCGATGATGTCGCGAATGCGCGCGTCACCGGCCCATTCGTACTCAGGGATGTCGCCTACCACGGCGCGCTCGACGGTGTCGTCGTCGTTCAGCTTGTCGAACTGCCCCAGCACGCCCACGCGCACGGCGCCGTTGCGCAGCACGCGGCCCTCGTCAGGCTCGAGCATGCCCGCCATCACCGACAGCAGCGTGGACTTGCCGTCGCCGTTGCGGCCCACGATGCCGATGCGATCGCCTTCGTCAACGCCCAACGACACGCTTTCAAACACCGTTTTCGTGGGAAAATCCACGCGCACTTTCTCGCAACCCAGCATAAACGCCATAGGTACCAACTTCCTTGCATATATCAGCACCTTGGCCGCAACCGCGCCGAAAGCGCAAACGCGACCAAGGACCTGCATCGATTCCAACGCACCATGATAGCAAATGGCCAGCCAACCATCGCCCAAGCCCCAAAGCGCCCCAACTTCGCCACACCCTCCCGAACACGAAAGCACTCGCTCGCACAACCTTTGACGACGATCGATATGCTTCCCCCGATCTTCAAGCCAACGATTGCGACGACCTCGTGCCCAGCCCCGTTATATAACCCGATTCCCGCCCATATCCAGAACCATCAACCTAAATTACGATGTTATGTCCTGAGTTTCGCCAGTTTTGGTTATATTAAGGCCTTATTTTCGCCATTCTGTGCGAAAATAAGGCCTTAATGTTATAGGGAGGTAGCATGGACAGGACCTTAATGGCCAAGCTTATCGCCTGGAAGGATAAGCCACGCCGAAAACCGTTCATCCTCAATGGCGCACGCCAGGTCGGCAAGACGTGGTTATTGAAAGAGTTCGGCAGAACCCGATTCTCAAATGTCGCCTATATCAACCTCGACCACAACGCAGTCATGCAAGAACAGTTTGAACTCGGCTATGACATCCCCCGGCTCATCTCGGCATTCCAATTCGAAACGGGCGAGCACATAGCGGAAGGCGAAACGCTCATTATCCTCGATGAAATCCAAGAGTGCCCGCGAGCGCTCACCTCGCTCAAATACTTTTACGAAGAAGCTCCAGGTTACGCCATCGCGGCAGCCGGCTCGCTGCTGGGAATCACCATTCACGACGGCACCGGCTACCCCGTTGGCAAAGTGGAGACGCTTGACCTGTTTCCCATGGGATTCACCGAATTCCTGCTTGCAACTGGAAACGGCAATCTGGCAAAGCTTATCGCAATCGACGATCCGGTCATGATCGATTCGTTCTCCAGCAAGCTGATCCCGTTGCTTCGCCAGTATTATTATGTGGGCGGGATGCCCGAAGCGGTGGCGGCGTTTCTCGAACGCGGAATGCTAGAAGACGCTCGCGAGGTACAGAACGACATCCTGCGCGGCTACGAACGCGACATCTCCAAGCATCTTTCCCGAACGGAAGCCGAGCACGCTATCGCGGCCTGGGAATCCATACCCCAGCACCTAGGTCAGGAGAACAAAAAATTCGTTTTTGGGCATATCGCCAAGGGTGCCAGGGCGCGTAACTACCAATCGGGGATTACCTGGCTGGAGCAAGCGGGGCTTGTAACGCGCGTGCGAAGAGTGACGAAGCCTGGGCTACCGCTGCGTTCTTACGCTGATGACAGCGCATTCAAACTCTTCTTGCTTGACGTCGGTCTACTTGCCGCCATGGCTGGTCTGGACAAACGGACCGTCATCGGAGGCAGTTCAATCTTCGAAGAGTTCAAAGGGGCGCTCACCGAGCAATATGTCTGCCAGCAACTCATTTCCGAACGGGGTCTCGCACCTTATTACTGGTCCGCCGAGAATTCGACGGGTGAACTCGATTTTCTAGTGCAAGACGGAAGTCGAGTTGCAGCCATCGAAGTGAAAGCTGAGGAAAATCTTCGCGCAAGAAGCCTTCGAGCCTTTAAGGACAAGCATCCCGATATCACTGCGCTTCGCTTCAGCATGTCAGGATTTCGTGAGCAAGACTGGATGCGAAACATTCCGCTCTATGCAGCATGCAATGCTGAGCTATGGGGCGAACGCTCGTAGACCTCGCGCTAAACCATCAGCCTAAATATCGATGTTATGTCCTGATTTTCGCCAAGTTTGGTCATTTTAAGGCCTTATTTTCGCCAAAAATGGCGAAAATAAGGCCGTTTTGGTAGGTACCGTCAATAGTTTTGCGCAAATTCAGCAAGCCGCCGGTACGGCTACTCCTTGAGCAGAGACGCGTCCAAGTAGCGGCGGGAGCCCCATTCGCTGTCTGCGACGTACTTCAGGCGGGCGGCCACCAGCATCAGCGCGGATTTCCCGTCAGGGAACGTGCCGACGACGCGGGTATGCCGCCTAATCTCCCTGTTCAGGCGCTCGATGGCGTTGTTCGTGCGGATGCGCCGCCAATGCTCGCGGGGCATCTCGCATCACGTCAGCGTCTCGGCGAAGCCTTCGCGCACGACCTTGGCTGCCTCCTTGAGCTTCATCGACTCGAGCTCGGCGGCCACCGACTCGGCCTTGGCCGCCGAGGCCTCGCGCGACTCCATCGCGTGGATGGCCTTGAGCATCGCCGCGACCTGGGGGCGCTTGGATTTGGGGGCCTTGGCCAGCGCGTTGCGGTAGAAGTGCACCGTGCAGCGCTGGTATTTGGCCCCGGGGAACACCTCGGCGATCGAGCCGACCATGCCGGCGGCCTTGTCGCCGGTGAACATGCGAACGCCGCGCAGCCCCCGCGACTTCAGCCACGATAAAAAGTCCTGCCAGCACTCCTTGGACTCCGTGAAGCCCTCGGCGCAGCCGACGACCTCGCGGTACCCGTCCCCGTTCACGCCGATGGCCACCATCACAGCCACGTTCTCGTAGGAGCCTCCCCAGCTGCGCTTGAGGTAGATGCCGTCGATGTAGACATACGGGTATTCGCAGGTCAGAGGCCGGCACCTCCATTCGTCCACGGCCTTGAACGCCTTGTCGTTAAGATTGGAGACCGTGCCGGCGGAGACGCCGGCGCCCCACAGGATCTCGCTGACGTCCTCGATGCGCCGCGTCGACACGCCGGCCAGGTACATCTCGATGATGGCCTCCTCGACC
>ERZ1034969.27-NODE-27-length-103158-cov-22.472857_pt1 | contig 103158 bp, 99 predicted proteins | sample MGYA00520624_ERZ1034969 | MGnify/ENA primary metagenome ERZ1034969 (study PRJEB33766, sample SAMN09781776) | gut metagenome | biome: gut microbiome | host: Homo sapiens | place: Madagascar | study: EMG produced TPA metagenomics assembly of the PRJNA485056 data...
TAAGGTAATTAATCAATAATCACTAATCATTAATCACTAGAAAAGATGAAGAATCCTAGAAGAATTGACTTGATTGTGATACACTGCAGTGCCACTCGAGTCAACAAGAATTTCACAGTAGAGCAGTTGGAAGCCTGTCACAAGGCAAGAGGCTTCAAGGGCATCGGCTACCACTTCTACATCACAAAGGATGGCGTGGTCTATCCCTGCCGTCCAGAAACCGAGGTGGGGGCTCACGCCCGCCGCTACAACGCCCACAGCATCGGAATCTGCTACGAGGGTGGTCTCGACGAGAAAGGCAAGCCTGCCGACACTCGCACTCCAGCCCAGAAGGATTCTCTGGAAGACCTCCTCTACAGTCTCGCCCTCGACTATCCCGGTGCCGAGATTCTAGGCCATCGCGACCTCCCCTGGGTTCGCAAGAGCTGTCCTTGCTTCGATGTCAAGGAATGGCTGAAGGAAATCGACTTCCATCTCTAGAAAGCCAGGACAGTTCCCAGAAGTTCGTACTATTCGAGTTATTCGTGTTCAAAATCATCCCAGCTTGTAGCAATACAGGTTGGGATTTTTATTATCCGTGAGATTCGTGTTCACCATCATCCTATTCCATCCTTTTAATCACCTTGCATGGATTTCCTGCGGCAATACAATTTGCAGGAATATCCTTTACAACAACAGAACCAGCACCTATCACAGAGCCTTCACCAATAGTAACTCCTTTAAGGATAATGCTCTTAGCTCCGATTAACACGTGGTCTTTGATAACGATTGGTGCACACTTTGCTGTATGATTATCCAAACTCTCGGTAGGTGAAAACATTTCACCAGAATCACGTATACGCCAATCGAGATTATGCGCATCAGAATCCATGATAATGCAATCACCACCAATATTCACATAGTTACCGATGGTAATTCGCTCTTTTGCCCAAAGGCAAGGTGAAGACATACCTACATGATGGCCAATCTCTATGATTGAGTTGGGACGTTCTGTTATTATGCATCCCCTTTGATTGCGACACAGAGGATTTATACATTCACCTGAAGTAAATGTGAAATCATCTCCAATCTTGACTTTCGAATCCGGATGAATATCAAGATAGATGTGATTAAATACCATTGCCCTCTTGCCTAAATGATTCCATCCGATGCAACCTCTCAAACACAAGCGGTTATACCTTAGATAGAACAGCTTGCGGAGGAAGCGAGGGAAATGAAGGAACTTGCGGGTATATAAGCTAAGTAATCTACTCATTAATATTTGTTTTATTTAAATCTATCTATTTTCTGTTTTACGAGTTGAGCGATGATTCTATAACCTTCTTTCTTAAAGTGACATCCATCTACCATCAGCTGAGGTGGCACCATACCATGCCTGATACTATCCTTATCCTCTTGAGTAGGAAGGAAACCTGCCTCCTGCAAACCTTTATTTACCATGTGACGACGCAGATTGATATAGCTATGGCCAAAAGCAAGTTGCAAAGAGTCTTCCATTTCGCCCATACGTTTAGGAGTCGGCATCACGTCATTTGGCTTATGAAAAGAAACAACAACATAATGTTTGCAACGGCTATATTTTATCATAGCCTTCACTTGCCGTATAAGATCAGCTGCATTCTTGAATCCACCATTCTGCCCAATAAAGAACACATTGCACCAGGCTCCTCTCAGTTGTCTCATCGCCTGCGTCTTTATTATACTACCCTTGCGGAGCGTATCAGTCTTCTCAATCTTCTGCTTGGGTGTCAAGAGATAATTAAACTCAAATTCAAATTTCTTGTTTGGATTCTGCCAAAACTTGGTCTGAGATTCAAGCATGATAGTTTTTCCATCAATAAGAACTGGGTTAACCCTAGCACATGCATCCTCTTTAAATCCACCTTGCAGGAGTGGAAAGACCTCGCTCTTGTAATCATAGGAGGAAATAAAAGTCGGGATATCGTTATTACCGATAAAGGTATCAAACTTTCGTTCACCATCATTGAAGAGCACTACATCATGTGCCAACAACATTTGATCTTTGAAATAATTGAATTATAGTCTTTTATGCAGTATTTGGCAATGAAACGGACTTGATTTTTAACTTTGTAGCCAAAAAGAATTGCCTACAAAGTTTCAAGACAAATACGTTTTCGCTCAACTTACTGCATTTCTGGATATAACTCAGTTCAACAACTACGTGCGCAAGTATGATGACAACCGCTATGTGAAGCACTTCACTTGCAGGAACCAGCTTCTTGCAATGATGTTCGGTCAACTGAGCAATCGTGAGAGTTTACGTGACTTGATAGTTGCATTGGAAACTCATCGAACTAAGCAATATCACCTCTATAAGAGACTATTTGATTAATTAACGTGTCCAATTTTTATTGGACACTAATGATAATTTATATTTAACTAAATGATATACCATCATTTTTGAACCCAACCATAATAGCATTATCCTCAGAAGCTAATCCAACAACATCATGCAAACATTTAAATAGTAATGTAGAATATAAATCTTTCATTTTAGAACTGTATCCATATGGCTTTTCTCCAATCATTGGAGTAATCTTATTCGTTATTATCTTTTTATTATAATAATGACACCACATTGGCAACATCATTTCTGCCATATATCCATATACTCTTCTCATTCGAGTATACCCAGACAAACGAACATATTTTTCCATTTCTTCTAAAACCGCAAATTGCCAAGATGCAAATTTATCAAACTCACATTTTTTCATGACAAACATATTATATGGATAACACACATTACTATTCAAAAAATCCAAACAACTATTCCACATGTTAGGAGAAACAGTTTTTAAGCATCTCATAAAGATTTCAAAATCTTCCAAACAACTTGCAAGACACAATCTTTTACCCATACATTGTCTTTCTACCAAAGGCTTAGATAGAATAACATCCGCTTGGTTACCCAAAACAACATCAATATTTTCTGATGTAAACTCTGTTTCAAAATATCTTCTATAATGACATAATCCTACATATTCACAATCCAAATTCTTCCATGCCCAGTATTGAGCAGTTAGTTCGCAATAATATGGATTTTTATGACTTATATTATCTCCAGTATCATCACCTATCATGTCTGCCATTTCACTTTTCCATTTTGAAATAGCTCGACCAACATGAATAGGTGTGTATATATCATTTCTATATACAGTATCTGGTTTATGACAAGCCACCAATATTGTTACTTTCTTATTCATAATATTTTATAATATATTATATTTATTTTTCAATTCACTAAACCCATCACCTTCTCAATAATAGGAGCCATGTCGTAATACTTATATTCCGCTAAGCGACCACCGAAGATGACATTCTCTTCCTTGTCTGCCAGTCCTTTATACTTGGCATAGAGCTCAGAGTTCTGCTTGTCATTCACAGGATAGTATGGCTCCATGCCATCCTTCCACTCAGTGCTATACTCCTTCGAGATAACGGTCTTTGGGTTAGCATATACATCGGCTCCAAACATCTCGAAATGCTTGTGCTCTATCACTCTGGTGTATGGCACCTCATGTTCGGTATAGTTCACCACCGCATTGCCCTGATAGTTTGACTTGTCGATGATTTCCTGCTCAAAGCGGACGGTGCGGTAATTGAGCTTGCCAAACTGATAGCCGTAGAACTCATCTATCTTACCTGTGAAAACAATCTTATCAGCAATGCTTTCCCAATATTCACGGTTTTCAAAGAAATCAATATTCGTCTTTGTCTCTACTCCTTCAAGCAAGCCACCAATCAACTTGTTGTATCCACCAACAGGGATTCCTTGATACTTATCATTGAAGTAGTTATTATCGAAGATGAGACGAACTGGTAGACGTTTGATAATGAAAGCAGGAAGTTCTGTACATTTTCTTCCCCACTGCTTCTCTGTATAACCCTTGATAAGTTTTTCGTAAATGTCTTTTCCTATCAAAACCTGAGCCTGCTCCTCCAAATTGCGTGGTTCTGTTACGCCATCAGCTTTCATACGAGCAACAGCTTCCGCCTTCTGCTCATCAATCTTAGCCTGAGCTTCTTCAGGAGTGGTAACACCCCACATCTGGTAGAAGGTATTCATATTGAAAGGCAGATTATAGAGCTTGCCCTGATAGTTTGCCACAGGCGAGTTGGTATAGCAGTTGAACTCCACGATAGAGTTTACAAAGTCCCACACCTTCTTATTAGAGGTATGGAAAATATGAGCACCATACTTATGAACGTTGATACCTTCGATGTTCTCACAATAGATATTTCCACCTAAATGAGATCGCTTATCTATCACCAAGCTCTTCTTGCCTTTCTTGTGAGCAAGATGGGCAAAAGTGGATCCGAAAAGCCCAGAACCAACAATTAAATAATCATATTTCATATTTTTTGTTTTATTTTCTGTAATAACAATAAAGATTTCTCTATTACTTTCACATACCACTTATTCTGTCTGTATCTGAAAAAGTTATATAAAAAAGAACCTAAATAATACAAATCATCACCACAAATAAGTAGACTGACTTGAGTAAGACCTATAAAAGGATCATCAAAACATTGTGTTATGATAGGATTTATCTCTCCATTTTTGACCTTTACCAGTTCTGATTTATTATTCATTATAAATAACGGATTAGAGCCAGTATTTGTACACAAATAATGGACTATCTTAGCATCCTTTAAAAATTTTATGCCATGCTTCAACTCACAATTCCAAACACCTTCTAAAATTTGAACTTGATGCCCCAATAGATAGTTAGTTTTTGCAAAAGAAGGCTGATCCATATAAACTCCCTTATGCGAACCATCCAGCCAAATTTCATTCCATTTATGATAAAAAGCTCTAGTATTCTGATTATCTTTGACATATATAACCCCAGAATTAAAGTAGACCAATTCATCTTCAATTGGCCAATCTAAAATTTTACCATGACGTAAACATAAATCCCGATATGGATTCTTTTCAAAAGAAGAATGTGTATCTTCACAAGCCGCTATATCATATTTGCAAGAATCGATTTCTGCCAAAGATTTTGTTATAATGGTATCACAATCTACAAAAAGAAAATCACCATCTACTAAATTTCTCGTAGATGTTTTCAATAATCTTGAACGTTGCTGTGCCGTAAACTTATTAGACAAATCAACCACAACCAATTCATCAACCAAATGGATTTTTTCTTTTCGCTTTCCAATGAAACTATCTGCTGTTATTTTATCTGTTAAAAGAACTATATGAGCATCAGTATTATGATGCCGTAAAGATAGCATTGAAATATAAGCTTGCTCTAAATAAATATCCTGTTCAGAGCTAACTAAAACATATACTATTTTTGTTTTCATAAAATAATGTTTTCTTGAATTTTATTAATCGAATACTCTGATATTTTACAATAAATTGGTGCTAGAATTTTATCTATGTTCACACAAAGCAACATTATGCAAATTGTCAAGACTACATTTCTCAAGATAAGATTATCTGTATTGAAACTTTCTTGTATAAAAAAAGGCCATAATAGTTTCTGAACATTTAAATTTGAATGAATCAGATATATAGGGAATACTGATTTTGCAACAACAGAAATGAGTTTTGCTTTTATAGTCAATTTTGTAAATATCGTAAGCAACTCAAACGAAGCATTTCTTGTCTTGTTCATTGACATAATCCTTTTTTGCATATTTTATTTTTCACCAAACCTATTACCATTTTTCTTTCATTAGATGCCAAGCCCAAATAGAACACTGTAGCAACAGTAGAAATACTACTAACAAGCCCAACCTCAACAAATCTAATGACAGAATCTTGTTGAACAAGACAAATTAATGAGGGAGCTATAAGTGCTACCAGTGTAACAAAAGCTACCTTACAATAAACCTCCTTAATATAAACAATTGCTTTCATCCATATCAAATTCTTAATAAGATACAAGCGTAAAAACATCAATATTAGATATATTGTAAAATAAACATAATATGCTGCCAAGGGATTAAATCCCATCTTGAACAGCAAATATGTTAATGGAAAATTTGACATTTCCACTAAGCCAACAACAATCATATATTTTTTGATTTTACCTGTAGCATGCAAAGCTGTAATTAACGTGTTTGACAACATTCCCATTGTTGTAATCACCAATGTCCATCGCACAAATGCCACAGAATAATCAGGAACAACGTTCAGCCATAAATGCAAAATCATTTCTGTTTCCAAACAAATAGGAATCAAGAAAAAAAGCATCAAGAAATAAGAAAACTTAGAACCACGATACACCAGTTTATGCATTTCCTCAATCTCTCCTGCTGCATAACTTTTCGTAATTTGGGGATTCAATGCCATCATAAAATTAGTGACAAATTGATTTACTGCATTATTCACTTGCATTGCGATACCACGTGCAGCATTCACCGTAACACCAAAGAAAAGATTAATAACAATATTAACACCTTCATTGTTCATCATATAAGCTCCCTGACCAAAGAAATTCCACCCAGCGAAACTAGTCATATTCTTTAATAGTGCTTTATCATATACAAAATGATAAGTTGCTTCTTTGAAATGTCTCTTACAATAGAACCCATAAATGAATCTAATAACGAAAGCCAAAATCAATAAAAGAACTACATAAGACTTCAACTTATCAAATGGTGATATGTATAAGGAATATACTATCAGCAATTTCATAATAACCTCGAAGATACTAATATAGGCAAAAGCTGACATTTTCTCATGAGCAACAATTGTTGAATTATATGGTATACTTATCAAGTTCATCACAAAAGTCATCAAAGAACATTGGAAAGCCCAATTTGCTGCATCCATTCGACCTTCAGGTATGTTCATTTTGTAATTCAAGAACCATATACCCACAATTTCTCCAATTATAACAATCGCTAAAGACAAAACCATCATCACATTAAGTGAAGTTGAAAATACCTTTTGCAACTGCAAATAATCTTTTTTCCCTAATTCAAAAGTCAAGAAACGTGTAATGGAATTAGTTATTGAGCCTGACAATAAGCCAAACATAGCAACAACTCCTCCCACTACATTATATATACCATAATCCGAAACGCCTAATGTGGACAAAATTATTCTACTTGTAAACAAGCTTATTGCCATCATTAAGAACATTCTTAGATACAAAAAGAGTGTATTCTTTGCTAATCGTTTATTGTTTTCTGATGTTTGATTTGACATAACACATTATTTAAAATCCATACCATATATGCTTACGCAAAGATTCAAGTCCATTGATCCCAAGAAACTCAGAATCCCTTGCGTTCTTTAGACAATCATAAGAGTTTGTCCTTTGTGTTCCCCGAACCAAATAGCAAGCTTTCCTTGCTCTTGTAATTCCCACATAATGAAGATTAAGATCTTGCTCCCAATTAGGATATAAAGGATTATAGAAATCGTTATTCTCTATGCGTTTAGATGGCAATTCCCAATCACTCATGTTCAAATGAAAGACAACATCAAATTCCAAGCCTTTTGACTTGTGAAGAGTCATTACTTGAATCTCGTTACTTGACATTGGCTTATATGACTCTAAATCTTTCTCAGAAGCCAAAGTCTTATTTAGTTTCTGAAGTGACGCTCCATCTTGAATCCTTGGTAATAATATATCTGCTATTGCCTTGAAATGAGTTGAAAGTTGATCTATATCTGTCTCTTCTATAGATTTGATGACAAGGCTTTCTTCATGCAATCTGTTTCTTTCATACAAGGTTAGGGCTTCATACTCTACATATTCATCCAATACACTCATAAATGACACTGAATCGTCAAAGTAATAACAAAGTAACAAAGTGTACAGACGAGACTTGGGATTCAAATCCATATCCAGAGAGGTAGTCTTAACTAATCTATGAGGATTTTCAAGGCTTTCATCAATGATTTTTTGCGTCCGCTCATTCTTTACCAATATAGCAATTTCGTTATTATCTGTTACATTCCACTTTGACTTGATGCTTTCGATTTCATTGTCTATATACTCAGCTATACTATACTCTGAGCCTTTGACACGAACTAAGTACATACCCTCTTTATCTGTATCAAGAATATTACTGTTCTCATCTAACAGCCTATTAGAATAATTAATGATTGGTATAGAACATCTGAAATTATCACCCAAATTAAAGGAAGTAAAATTAGGGTTCTTCACTAAAGACTTTAAATATATGCTGTCTTTATGGGCAAAACCAAATATTGATTGATTTACATCTCCTACGGCAATTCCTGTTAATCCTAAATCAAGCAATAATAGAAATAGTTCATTGGTATACGTGTCTGCATCTTGGAACTCGTCAATGAACACATATTTATATCGTGCTTGAAGATATTTCTGGCATGCTGAACTTTTCTTTATGATATGAAGTGCTAGCAATTCCAAGCTTTCCACCAAAACATATCCTTTTCTGTACAAATCTTCCAAATCTGCAAATTGCGATTCTTCTATATCTGTATATTTAGGATGTATATTGTTTATCCACTCAAACCGACTTTTTTCTTCTTTCCCCAGCTCATTGATGCCTTTCACCTCAACTTCTTTCGAAGGATGCCCACACATATAACACCCAAAAGTCTCCACAATCTGAGTCAGACAGAAATTGTCTATAGTACCAAAGAATGAATTCTTGTTTTGAATACCATCACCCAAAGTTCGCTTTTTCAAGTTAGCGGATGCTTTTCGGGTATAAGATATTGCTATGACTCCTTGATAATCTAAAGAGATGTTTTCTTTCAATACTCGACGTATTTTCTCTGAAAGGACAAACGTCTTGCCACTACCAGGAGAAGCAAGAACCACAACATTGCCTTCACATCGGATTATATCTTTTTGAATCTCAGTAGGAACCATAATTGTCTTCTATATATTTTTTTGCTCGAACGAGCGGCAAAGCCAATGCATCATCTTTCAATTTTAACAAGCAAGCCTTGTGCTTTTTCAAGAACTCATACATATTGATGGCTTTGTGTTCCTTCATCTTATTTATAACTTCTTCATAAGTTAAATCTTTACCATAAAATTCTTTTAGCTCTTCTTGAACCGGACTATTGTAGAGATCTTCTTCAAGTCCTTGCTTTGCTAATAGCACATCTCGCTCTAACAATAATTCTACAATTTTCGTTGCTGCATTCTTTGACTCTTTTGGTATATTGTTCTTATCTGCGAAGCGTAAATTACCCCTTTCTGAATCAATTACCTTAACATCAGCATCTTCATGCTGGCAAAATAAAAAATAGAAAGATATACTCCGTTCTATTCCTGCATATCGGTATTCATCTTTTTGTGGAACTTTCATGATATCATTGTCTGTACGAGAAATCCAATAGATATGCATTGCATTGAGAATCTTCATATAAGTAGGGAAGCTAACCCCGTCAACACTAAGTACAGAAATATTAAGACGATCTAACTCTATTCCGATTTGCTTTGCAAGTGTCTTATAGAAAACCATCTCTGAAGGTCCTTCTACCAAAATTACACAATCCGAAAAGAAAGCCTCGGCAGGTATTACACTCATTCTATACCCAAAGTCTTCTATACCTTCTCCTATAACCTTAGAACATCCATCAGAAGCGACAGACGTATCATGTGTATTTTGCTTATACAATCTGATAATAGAATTGGGGCTAAACTCACTCACAATATATGGAGAATGACTGGACAAAATAACTTGTCCTTGTAAAGTTCTCCCCAAATATGTAGCAACCTCCCTCTGTTGATGTGGATGCAAATACGCCTCAGGTTCTTCTATACAGATAATGGAAACCTCATTTGAAATTTCAGTAAGCTGGTTTTGAGAGGCCCACAGTGACAGATATATCTGATTGATACGGCCTTCACCGCCAATATTCAGTTTCTTGTCACCATATTTAGAAGTCACAGACACGTTTTGAATAACTCGATCTACGTCAGTAGAAGCTGTATCAAAAACAATTTGTTGTTCTCTATTATGAATTGACAACTTATCCAGTTCATTATTCAACTGTTCTGTCGCATTCTTGACGTATGAAAGTTGGGGTATCTTAGAATCTACCTCTTGAAGTTTTTGCTCAATCTCACTATACAAAGTATCATCTGCCTCAATTATATCTGTACTTCTATTACCCTTGGCTTGCAGCAGAAGTTCCTTCTTAGTTTTATTGATATAGCTCCAAAACTCTCTACGGCTGCTTATATATTTCAAGTTTAAATATTTCCGATAGAATGGACTATCAATATCTTTCAAATCATCTTCGGAATCACTTTTTCCACAATAAAACTGATATTCAACTTTACCATTATCAATAGAAGCCGTATATTGAAGAACCATTTTTCCTTCATCACTTATTTTTCCAGGAAGTCGAGCCAATATGCAATCTTCCGTAATGTTTTCAAAATATGCACGAATTACAATCTCACGAGTTTCCTCATAAGCGAAGAAGTCTGATTCTGTCAACTCATAGTCATAATCAGAGAAACTTCTGTCAAGGAGTAGCCGTAATGCATATATCAAATTGGTTTTACCAACATCGTTGGCTCCAATCATCAAACTATGCTCGTTAAAGTTTACAGTAACTTCCTTGAAATTTCTGAAGCCTTTTATATACAATGTCTTTAATTGCATAATTATCAAGGATTAATTTACACCATTTTTTCTTTTGTACTAATCTCTGCGGAAGATATCTCGTGTGTAGACCTTATCCTTTACATCATCCAGACAAGCATCGTAGCGGTTGGCAATGATGGCATGGCTCTGCTTCTTGAAGGCTTCGAGGTTGTTCTCTACTCTACTGCCGAAGAAGGTGCTGCCTTCTTCCAGGGTTGGCTCATAGATGACTACCTCAGCACCCTTTGCCTTGATACGCTTCATGATGCCCTGGATGGCTGACTGGCGGAAGTTATCGCTGTTTGACTTCATGGTCAAGCGATAGACACCAATCACGCAGTTGTGCTCCTTGCTGGCATCATAGCTATTGGCATCGGCATAGCTGTAATAGCCTGCCTTCTGGAGTACGGCATCAGCAATATAGTCCTTACGGGTACGGTTGCTCTCTACGATTGCCTCAATCAGGTTCTCTGGAACATCGGCATAGTTTGCCAGGAGCTGCTTGGTATCCTTTGGCAGGCAATAGCCACCATAGCCAAAGCTTGGGTTATTGTAATGGGTGCCGATTCGTGGGTCAAGACCTACGCCATCGATGATAGCCTTGGTATCGAGTCCCTTTACCTCTGCGTATGTATCCAACTCATTGAAGTAGCTTACTCGGAGTGCCAGATAGGTATTGGCGAAGAGCTTAACTGCCTCGGCTTCCTTCATACCCATAAACAGGGTATCGATGTTCTCCTTGATGGCACCTTCCTGAAGCAAAGCGGCGAAGGTCTTGGCTGCTTCCTTCAACATCTCGACATTGGTTACAGTCTTGATTGCCTCGTTCTCCTCTTCGAACTCTGGGCGCTCAATAATCTTTGGATAGCCTACGATGATGCGGCTTGGGTAAAGGTTATCATAGAGTGCCTTGCTCTCACGAAGGAACTCTGGAGAGAAGAGAAGGTTGAACTTCTTCACGCCCTTCTTGGCATACTTCAAGTAGAGGCTGCGAGTGTAACCTACTGGGATGGTGCTCTTGATGACCATCACTGCATCTGGGTTTACCTCCAGAACCAGGTCGATGACTTCTTCTACATGGGTTGTATCGAAGTAGTTCTTTACTGGGTCGTAATTGGTTGGTGCTGCAATCACAACGAAGTCTGCATCCTTATAGGCTGACTTGCCATCAAGGGTTGCCACGAGGTTCAATGGCTTTTCAGCCAAATACTTTTCGATGTAATCGTCCTGGATTGGAGAAATCTTATTGTTGAGTTTCTCCACCTTCTCTGGGATTACATCTACTGCTGTTACATGATGGTGCTGAGATAACAGGGTTGCTATACTCAGACCGACATAGCCGGTACCGGCTACTGCTACTTTTATATCTTTGAAATCTTTCATGCCGTAAAGTATGTTAATTTTCTTTTTTTATTTGTATAAATCAACATTGATGTCGAATGGTGAATCAAAATCTTTCAACATTGCATGCTTCGTATCCTTCTCTGAAAGATTAGCATGTTCGGTTGGTATCTTCCAATCAATACCAAGGCTATCATCAAGGATAGAGATACCTCCATCAGCCTCTGGATGATAGAAGTTATCACACTTGTATTGGAAGACGGCAGTTTCTGAAAGGACAGCGAAACCATGAGCAAAGCCCTTTGGAATGAAGAACTGGCGATGATTATCTTCTGTAAGTTCTACAGCCACATGCTTGCCATAAGTAGGGGAGCCTTTACGAATATCCACTGCTACATCGAGCACTCTACCTTTTACGCAACGTACTAACTTACTCTGAGTATAAGGTGGGCGTTGGAAGTGCAGGCCTCGCATCACGCCATAGCTACTCATAGACTCGTTGTCTTGGCAGAAGTGAACACTGTGTCCCAGGATAGGAGAGACCTTCTCTTCAAACTCTCGCTCGCTGAAACTCTCGAAGAAGTAGCCACGAGCATCACGGAAGAGGCGTGGCTCTATAATGAGAACGCCTTCAATATCTGTTTTGATTATTTTCATTTTGTTTCTATTAATCTTCCTGATAGTATCATCCCTTTCTTAAATATCTTGGCAATTTCATGTACAGCTTTATCTACACTCTCTTTTGCCACATGTTTCTCTCGTTCTGTAAGAGATGAAGCCTCTATATTTTGCTTAGCACATTCCAAAGCAGAGTCTCTGGTTTCATCAAAGGTACATTCCTTTATATGACCAGAGCCTAATATCTCTTCTATGAATTTTGCTATGGCTAAATCAGCACGTTGCTTCGCTAAAAATTGTTCTTTTGCCATCTTGCTATTTTTTTACACAAAACAAAATATGATTCATTTCCTTAGCAAAGCCTTATTAATCACATAGAACAAATCCGGTTCGTCACTATAAACAGAACTAATCTCCATAGTTGATTTATTGACACTTATTTGAGTATTAACAATCCCCTTCATGTTTAGTTCGACTTCATCAACAAAATTTTCTTTGTTGGCATCTTCAAAAGAGAATTGTACATTTCCATTAATTGTTACTAATGAATTTATGTCAAATACGATGATGACATCATTATTGTTAGAAACCAAAGAATGCTCTTTCTGCAGTTCAGATTTACACTCTTTCAATTCTACATCAACAACGTCTATTTTCCCTAAAGCCCTGTAATAAAGTCCACCACTCTTTAAAGATTCACGAACTTGCATTTCCGCTTTTTCGTTTATCTCCTTAATATGGCCAAAAATCACTCCTTGATAAATATTTATATTTTGACCATCTGTAAAAATGGTATTCAGATATTCATTATAATCAGGAATATAAAGTCTTTCAGATTTATAGTTCTTGATATCACTATCCTGCGATAGTACAACATATCTGTAATCATCCTTATCTTCACAATCATCATTATCTCTAGAGAATTTTTCTAAAGCACTAAGAACAAAAGCATCTGGGAACTCGTTTTTTTTCTTATTCTTCCCAAAAGGCAATTGATGATTGAAATACTGAGAAAAGACAGACGCAACATCATCACAGTAGTCATAGCCCAAGATATAAATATTTTCTCCTTCAAAGAATTCATCTACAATATTATCAACCCTTGTCCTCACATCTGAAATCTTAGGCAATCGAAACTCTGTTAAATGTCCTAGCAAAGCTTCCTTTTTAGAAATACATTCAAGTTCAAAAGTAAGGTCAGCATATAGATTAGCCTTTATTTCGTTGATTGTTATTTCTGTAGTAACTAATCCTATCATATTTTTCAAGGCAAGACTCTTCAAAGTTTGAATTTTATTGCCAGGCTTGAAATACTGTTCCTTCTTTATAATATTTGTATCAATAAAAACATAATCCATAACAACTATCCGATGTCTTATTAAATGTTCTGAAATAATTTATACTCAAATACTTATCTTAATCGTTAATATGCAGTCTAGGAAAAACGTATGGTCTTGTTCTTTAATATTAGTACCAACGTTTCAATACTTGCATAATAGAATATTTCATATTATAAATCGTATTTTTGTCTATATAGCCCCCTTAGATATTCCATTGATGATAAAGCGAATTTGTTGTCAGGCTCCAGCATCAACAAAAATTCAGTTTTGCCTATAATTGACTCCAAATAATGAGGATTTTTTATCTTTTTTCGCCGCATATGTTCACTCATCCCGTATTGCTGGATGAAATACAATTCTTGTTTCAGATTGCGACGATAATCTCTTGGTACTCTGATTTTTCCATTAGCCAAGCTAACACCTGTTAATATCTTTGCACCATTGCCTTTATAAAGCTTAATTTTCGCTACATTGATATCAAATCCACACTCTATAATGATTTTTGCTACATATTTAGTAAAATCTGGCTTTATTGATTCACCAGAAAAAGCAAGATCATCAGCATATCGTGTATATCGATACCCCATTTTCTTTGCTAGTCCTAACAGACGATTGTCTAAATGGCGAGCAATAATATTGCTTAATGCTGGACTGGTAGGAGCACCTTGTGGTAAGTGTTCTTCTACACAACATATTGCACTCAAAAAGAATGAAACATGATTGCTATATCCTAAATCCTTAAATACATTAATTACCTGATTGATGCTTATTGAAGGAAAGAAATCCTTTAAGTCAAGCTTCAGTAGAAACTTGTTTTCTACATGAATTTTTGCGTTGGTAACAATTGACTTTTTAGGTCTGAAACCATGGGCGCAATAGTTAACTTTGACTTTCGATAATATGTTATCGTAAATCCACCTTTGTACATATTTTAAGGTGTAGTGTGGGGCTGAAATAATGCGAACTCCACCGCTTCTTTTCCTTATAGCAAACTCTCGGTAGTGACTTTTTGAACCATAAATAATACTTTGTAAATATTCCCCATCTAGTCCTAACAACAAGCATAGATGCTGAAAGTCAAAAATCACCGGCATATCCTGCTTGAATAAAGGCTTTGCATAATTCAAGCATTTTTTTACGTACTCTGGTGATACACTTCGAGACTGATAATATGCAGTCCAAAGTTTCAACATCTCTTCAACTTGTCTGTCGGTCATGTTCTTAAATGTATGAAAAGGGGAGAGAATATTATTGTGGAACTACTTTCCTGACAACGCCTTGCAAAAGATTCGTTACAAAATGCGCAGCATTTTTAATGAATCTTTTGCTTGTCAAAGTCGTTAGACTTTGACCGCGGACACCATGCAATGGTGTTCGCAGGGCAAAGCAAAGCCTTACTCTGCCGGAGCGACTACACTCCTATTTCCTAGTTTCCCTCATTCTCTCCACCTTTATTCTTTTTTGATTTCCCATGATTTAAAAAATCCATCTTGGGAAGATATGGTTCATTAATTGCTATACTGTTTTTTGAAGAAACCTCATCAAAATAATCAGAACCTTTATAATATTCTGACGTTATTCCTCGCTCATGTAGTGTAGCTATAGCTGCTATGCCATCTGCTGTTATTCTTATTCTGTACTCGTTGTCACATGTTATATATCCCTTTTTCTGATATTCTATCATGAAAGAAATAACATCTGTGGTACTAAGATTATACCGATTAGATAGTGTGAAGCCTAAAAGTCCTTTCTCGCTTTTATTTAAGTCAAGAAACAACTGTATGTATTTGCGTTTTATATCCATAGCTAATACCCTTCCTGTAATCTTACAAATAATGTATTTCGATGAGTATGATCTGCATATTGTTTCCACCACATTAATGGAAATACATTATTTGGTACATTCTTGTTTTTTCTACAGAATAGGGATTCTGCTTGACCATAACCTAAATGATGTTCAGACAATTGGGTCTCATTGATGGTTGGCGCCAATTTCGACTCTAAATCCGACATGACTTGAAGTTTGTGTTGAATCAAGTCTGCATCATATTTTTCAGAAATACCCTTTTTCATTGTGTAGGAACAATGAATGTCAATGCCTTGATTTCTTAAATTTTCAATGGCATACTCCATACCTGCGGCTACAACAAAATGCAAGGTGTATTCCTTATCCTTCATTAGCTTTTCAAACTCATTCTTCCGATTCAATACAGTTGAGCCGCTACCTACAAAATCATCTATTATAAAGTAGTGATGGTACTTGTCTTTGAACCTTTTGCCCCAACAGTGGTCAAATCTGTTGCAAAAATTCCCGATGGGAAAGCCGCTCATTCCCAAAGGCATCTCTATGCTATGCAGTACATCTTGTGAACTGTCAGCCAAATGATCATGCGCCATTGCTACAACAAGGCATTCGTCAAAAGGAAAGCCTTTGCTTATAATGGTATCTCTCATGTCCAATAGGCATAAGTTGAAAACCTCGTCATTCATTTCTGAAAAATCAATGAGTAAGTTTTTCACAAGACTACGTTGCTCTTCATTATTGCATAAATCATACAGCTCCTTTAAATGTTCTGTCTTATCTTTCAGCATGTCATATTGTCTTGTTAATAGGTCAAAGACAAACTTTTTTTTAGAATTGCATAATGAAGGCATTGTTGTATATGGATGAATAATACTATATTTTATAAATTTGCTATCAACTGTTTAAGAGACGTTATTTCTTGCGATTTTTACATCTCATTTTGTTGAATGGTAGCTTATTTTTTATTTTCAGAAGGTGGTGGAGGTGGTGTTGTGTATTTGTAATCAGGAATACTACTACCGTTCCTCAACGTAGTACCAATTCTACTTGGCCTTTCTGTATTTGTAATTTTACTCATAATCTTTTCTATTTTGTGTTATACATTATAGTTACTTTTAAGATATGCTGCAGTTTCTTGGTTGGCATATTCTATATCGCTTTTCTTTGGTGCTATATTCATGTCATCACTAAAGAAACAAACTTTTTCTGCTTCTGCCTTCAAATTGAAGTATTGATCGGCAATTTCATCTGTAGTGAGTGCCTTATAGTCAATATTGAAGAACAAACGCTCAAAACGTCTATTGGTGTCATGGAGAAGTTTACTCTTCTCATTCAATGTCCTTATATATTTTGAATATGGAAAGTAGGGCTTGACCGCTTGTATTACTTGGGTCACGGCAATAATACCTGCCCACAACTGTGGAACAATATGCCAAACCGTCCATGCAGCAATACTGCTTGATGATACGATTGCAAGCCAAATATTTATACGCTTATCATATTTCTGATACCGCATTATCATTGCGTCCATCACGTATGCCTTAAACACGAAATTACTTAAACTTCCCCAAACTCGATTTCTCATCTTATGTATCAAAAAGCTAGTGTATCTGTTGGAAAAGCCCCTTTGAAATCATCCTTCATATAAGGATTGTCATGAGAGAAAGTTCGAGTAGGCATGTTTGTATAAAGAAGTGCATCTCCAGTATAACCTAATCGATTCTTGGCTACAATAATCAATGCGACATTATGCATGTCATTACCTTTATCATCTTGGTAGATATGATAATATTCTGGTCTATGCACAAAGCAAACCACATCACTATCATCGCAAATAGTCCCGCTATCTCTAAGGTCTGTCAAGACTGGTCGATGCTCAAAACGCTTTTCGTCCTCAGCATTTCTATTCAGTTGAGAAAGCAATACGATTGTAATGTTGAACTCTTTTGCCAAGGCTTTTAATCTCCTCGTTATATAGTTCAACTCCAAGTATCTGTTTTCTGTGAAACCAGTCTTTGCAAAAATCAATTGTAGATAGTCGATGAAAACGATCTTTATTTGATGTTCTTGTACCGATTCTTCGACAGTTTTACAAATGTCATCTATAGTGTAAGTCGATTTTGTATCCAGATATACTGGTGCGTTTACTATTCTAGATAATCCCTTGTCCAATTTTTCCCATTCCTCTGCAATTAGTTGACCACTAAGCAATGTTCTATACTTTATGTTAAGCGTACATGCAATAAGCGTATTAGTACACAACTGCTCTGTGCTCTCTAATGAAATATACAGAGAAGGTATATTCTTTTCAATTGAGAGATTCCTCAACAAGTTGAAGGCAAAAGCTGTTTTGCCCATACCTGTTCGCCCTCCTATAGTGACAAGAGTACCTTCAACAAGTCCACCAAGAACTTCATCAAGTCTTTCAAAACCTGTTGACAATCCAATCAGATGGTCTTGGGGTGCTTCCTGCATTCTTTTTACTGAATTATATATAGTTTCTTTTATTTCTTTCATACTATGTCTTAATTTATATTACCTCACTTACGCTCACCTCATCCATAATCTTGCGCCACAAATCCTTGGTCATAGCGATGGTGGGGGAGACGCTGAATTTATATTGCTTGCCAATAGAACGCAAGTTGTATACCACATTATGGCGACTTCGTTTTATTTGTTCTGTTTCATCGGCATTCCCTTCCTTGGTGATGATTGGGAACATATACTCTGTGTCAGAGGTATATTTGTCTGCTATCTGCTGCATTGCCTTGTCCCATTTGATCGTGACAGCAGGATTGTTGTCTGATGTATGGGAAATGTAAGTGAGCATTCCGTCTTTAACGTTGGATTTCTTTAGATATGCCATGTCCACATAGTTCATACCTCTTGCATAAAGTGAGAACAGGAACATGTCTCGTAGTCCAGAACAAACAAATCGTCCCATTTGTCCATAGGTGTGGGATTGTCGCCCATAAACATCAATAGGCGATTGGCTGAATACTTGCGTGTTTCTGCGGTATGTTTTCTACCTTCTTTCGTAAGCTCGTCGATGATAATGTTTACAAAAGTTGCGAAATCGGTCATGGTATGATGTATGAATCTTTAGAACAGATAATCATATTGCGAAAAGATTCTTTGATAATCATTCTCATATCTGGTCTTGTCGTTAGGACTGATATGAGGACTTTTGATAATCTGTTCCATTTCTTGGAGTACCTTGCCTCCTTCGCGCATGATGGGGTCGAGGTGTTCCTTGAACTGTTCTATGAATGGTGAATAATAGTAGCCAATCTCCTCAATGATGAAGGAATAGATGTTCCATGTGTCATTGAAGTTAATGCGATTGTGTGCCACTTCATCCAAGGCATATTTTCTCAAATAGTCGATGTTTTCTGCCTGCAACGCCACTTCCTTGTCAACTTTCACAGGATGGAAATAGCGGTCTATCAGTACTTGCCGCTCTTGCAGGTTGCGCTGGTAGAAGATTTCCTCGTTGGCAAGACGGGACTTGTCTTGCTCCACTTCCTCAAAATGCTCGGCATGAACACCACTGATGGCTACGCTCAGTCCACCGATACTCATCACCAAGCGGCGGTCTCGGTCAATGCGGATGATGTAACCTTCCAGTCCTGCCATCTCACCAGTGGTGATACGGAGGAGGATGCGGTTGCGAGCATAATAATGGTAAGGGTGGAGAAGAAAACGGATGCGTTCAGGTGAAGTCTCTACGATACGCATGAATGGTCGCATCAGTGAATCTTTGATTTCTGCCACTCTGCCTGTGCTGCAGTTCTTGCACAAATAAGTACGGGGGAAATTCTTGTCAAGATAGGTTTGTATTTCTTCTGGAAAACCTTGGAAGAAGACCAGGCCGCTGACGGTCGGCACTTCCTGATGCTGTACCCTATGTTTGCCCTGTTTCTTGAAATACCGTATGGTTTTATGCACAAAATAGGTTTTGCCGTCTTTAATCAGCTGTGCCTCCATGCCCTTCACTTTGCTATGATGCATAAAGAGATACGACCATGTGGTTCCGTCCGATTGACGACACTTCTTTACCTCTGAACCAGTCTTTGCGTCTGGCTCAGTAACGTGGTTGCCCTTTGGAGAAACAAGTTTCTCGTCGGCTGTAGAAAAAGAACTCGTACCATCCGGTTTCATAAATCCTGCTCTACTTTATGTCCTCAGCTGCAACCATACATGATGGTTGTGGAAGCCTAGTCCATTTGTTAATGTTGTGCATAATCTTAATCGTAATATGAGTGCTTGGCATGCAGCCTCTGCACATGTATCTTTATCTTACATTTGTTGCACACTCTTATGGTAAGAGAGTGAAAACGGTCGAATTGAACGCAAATCTGCCATTTAGAGAGTTCTCTCGAGGCAGATTTGCTAAACATTTGTGTTAAATTTGGGGAGTGTCATATAGAAAATGATAAAATCTGACATGTAATCCAACTATTTTTCGTACTTTTGCATTAAGTTGTATCTCTTACCATAAGAAAGGGCGAAGTTTGCTAAACATTTTACCCTATCATTTCTGGGGGGGGTAAATATAACTATTTATTTACAACTCTTTCAAAATCTTTCGTATAATCCGCTTGTTGGCTTCGTTGATGGTTGCTACGTCTATTGACTGCAAGTAAATCTGAGTGGTTTTGTAGGAGTTGTGTCCCATACCCTCACTGATGGTGGCTATCGGAATGTTCATGTGCAAGGCTACGCTTGCCCATGTGTGGCGTGCCACGTAGGTGGTCAGTGGTATCTTCAAGCCTATCATCTTTCCGATATTCTTCAGATTGTAGTTCGTGTTGTGCTCCACCTTGCGGTATGCGGTGTATGGAGAGGATTCCTTGCCTGTCAGGATTGGCAGCAGATAAGGAGAGTCCTTGGTTTGCTCGGCGTACTTGTCAATGATGGCTTGCATCGGTTTCATCCATTCTATGTTGAGGTTTTGGTGAGTCTTGCGACGGTTATAGCTCACCAAGCCACACTTCAAGTCGGTCTTCTTCAGAAACGCCATATCCACGAAAGCCATGCCTCGGAGATAGAAGCTGAGAAGGAACAGGTCTCGTGCCTTGTCAAGGGAGGAACCTCTTGGCAAGTCCAATTTTTCTATTTTACGAATATCCTTTACAGTAATGGCACGTTTGGCGGTTCGCACGTTACTTGTTTGAACATGGGAAAAAATGTTCTTGGCTGGCGCATGGCCTACTTCCACTGCTTTATTGTAAATGGTGCGGAGGGTTCGCAGATAGAACGCAACGGTGTTTTGTCTGATACCTCTGTTCCAAAGCCATGCCTGATACATTTCCATCATCTCGCTTGTCATTTGTGGGAAGGTAAGGTCTTCATTGTCACGAAACTCCATGAAGCGGTTGGTAGCATTCGCATAGTTGTTCTTGGTACCGATGCACTGCATCTGCTCTTTCTTGGCTATCTGTTGGCGGAAGAAAGCAAAAACGCTCTGGCTCGGTGGCAGCTGCTGTATCTCCTTGGCAATGTCGTCAATGGTATAAGGGATGCCCTCTGCATCCTTATCACGAATGATACGCTGCATCTGCTTCATCTCCCAATCTATTTGCGACTGGATGAGCTGCAGATGTGCCTGTCTGCTGTTGCGGTTAGAAACAATGATAGCCGACTTCTTGTCGTTCCACTCTTCTGGAAAGACATGATAGTCGGTACTAATCCAGCGCAGACTGCGCTGGTGGATGAGGTGATAATACAATGTGCCTTCCTTTCCTGGCACCGAGGATGCTCTGAATTTTACTTTTACTGTTGCCATAATACTAACTTTTTTATTTGTGAATAATGTTGCTTTTGGGGTTGTTACACCTTATTATATATGTAAGCAACGGTATGGCAAGAATGTAGTTGTATATCAATAGCTATTTGGGAATACTTCTTCGATGTTGCTTCTATGGCTTGTATAGCAATAGCAGCTCTGTCTGTCTCCTCCTGTGGATAGAGGCTATCTTGCGTCTTTGATATCTGCAGAAGTCAAGATACTCCCTACGTATGTTTCTTTCGCCTTGCTCTATTTTCTGCAAGAGTCGGCTCTTGGGGTACTTTCCATTCCCTAATATCTTGTAGGGTCCGACATTATAGGCAAGTACGGCAAGGAGCAAGGTGTCTCTTCCGTACTTTCTGAATAGGGTGCAGAGTTTTCTTAGGTCAGAACGCAATAGCGAGTCTGCCTGTTGAAAGGTGAGGTTCTTCCTATACTTCTCATGAGGCAATATCCGGTGTCCCCACCCGATATAGGGGTAGTTACGTTTGATGTCGTGCCACCCCTCATAATACTTGATGCATCGCACGGCTCGTTCAAAGGGTGGTAATGCAAAGATGCCCAAGTCGCTTTGGCTTGGGCTATCTGTTGTGGGTGTCTTATTCTGTGCCATGATATTCTGGCACAGTATCAAGAGTGCTAGAATGATGTATGTCCGTATCTTTCCTGTCATGAATCTCGTTTTGTTTTACTTTGATGTATTGTCACTTGGCATTCTTCTTATTGAATATCTCTGCTATCATGGCTTTCACGTCCTCACCAACTTGTACGAAGTTCTTATAGAGGATGCGCTCACGCTCGTCACGGCTCTTGAAGGTGTAGAACTTGGGCAGTGGCATGTATTCGCTTTCCTCTTTCTTGATGTCCGCCATGTTGAAGTCGGTCTTGCAATAGAACTTACTGGTCTTGAACTCGTCGCTCTCCTGTATGTTCATACTGCCATTCATGCCGGTCTTGGTTGCCACAAAGTCTCTTGCTGTCTGTCCGCAGATCCATCCTGTCGGCATATCCGAAATTTTGGAGGCAGGAACAAGACTGTCCATGTTCTCATTCAGATTGATGCTCGTCTTGTCTCTGTCGATGGTCACGCCTTTCTTCAGTTGCACCACCTTACCAAAGATGTCGGAGGAAAGCCATTCCAGTGTTTCCTTGCTTCGTGCCGAACCGCTTACCACATTGCCTACGGTGGTGATAATCTTCTGCATGCCCACCTTACCATAGTCGGCTTCCAACTGAGGCAGCTCCTGGAATCCCAAGGCTACGCTCACCTTGTTGCTTCGGGCTGTACCTATCAGTCGGTCTATCTTATGGAAGTAAAGTGTAGGCAACTCGTCCACAATGATGCTCACTGGAATGTTCTTGCCTTGTCCTGTGTTCACTCGTGTCACCAGTCGGTTGAGGATTAGGGCATTCAAAGCTCCGATGATGCTCTCCATCTCTGGGTCGTTGGCTATCAGCAGATAGCTCGGGTTCTTAGGGTCACTGACCTTCAGGTCGAAGTCATCACCGTCCTTGTGGAATATCCAATAGCTTTCCTTGGTGGCAAGGCGTGAGGTATAGACACGCAATGTACCAATCATACCCTCCAATTGCTCCATCGCCTTATTCTTCAAGGCGGTCTGGAACGGTCCCAACAATGGTGCTACCTCATTGTCGGTCTCCAGTATATTAAAGATGGTCTGGTAACTCTCATTCAGGAAACTCAGAATATGGGGCATATCGCTATACTTGCCTAACCAATAGGCTGGTTCCACTTCTTCTCCTGCATGGTTAAATACCTTACCGGTCGGTTTCATCTGCATGGTCTTCGGGTCAAGTACTTTCTCTGCTATCAGCATCTTGCCGTCCTTGTCGTATGGCTCCTTACCATAGTTGATGAAGAAGTAGATACAGGCGGCGAGGAAGTTGACGGCTGAGGTTTGGAAGAACTGGTCGCTGCCGCCACCGCCTTCCTTCTTGCCTTTTTGCAGGGATTCAAGCAGTGTCTCTGCGGTCTCACTCGCTGCCGCCAAGTTGTTGATATACTTCTGCTGTATTGGGTTCACTCGCTTGGAGTATTCAACATCCACAAAGTTGATGATGTTGAACTTGCAGCCCTTTGGCAGTTTACCGAGCTGTTGGTTCTTCTTGTAATGGTAGTATAGTTTTGTTGCCAAGGTCGGGAACTTGTAATCGTAAACGACCATGGCAAAGCCTTTTGCACTGTGCTGACGGATGAATGGCTCGATGATGGAAAATGTCTTACCGCTACCCGGTGTACCCACTACCCAAGTGCCACGGAATGGGTTTACGATATTCACCCATCCCTTGCGGAACTTACCCTTATAGTAGTAGCGCATGGGGATATTCACGCTGTATTTGTTGTATTCCTCCTTCTGGCACTGTTCAAAACTCTCGTTCTCAAAATTGAAACGGTCTTTCATCAGTCCTTCCTTCAGAAACTTCGATATATTATCCAAGGCTACATGCACCAGTACTGTTCCGATGATGGTTGCCACCATATAAAGAATGGTGTTCAATCTTAGGGTATAGAGACGAGTGTCCATCATATAGCCAAAGAGCCACACGGACAATACCAACAGCAGCACGCCACTCACAAAGGGGTACAGCACCTGCTTTCTGGCATCGAACTCCAGATGTTTTTTGTTCCTCGTGCCTACACAGGTGATGCACACCAACAAGAACGTCACCACCTTGCTATACACCAGGTTCCCGTCATGGTAGATGAACCACTGCTTGATACGGTCGTGCAGGTCGCACACCACACCACCAAAGCCGTCTATCCCCCTTGGGTCTATGGCGTACATGAAGAACTCCATCAACACGGATATGTAGATGACCGCCCTGAATATCTTGTAAAATCCTTGTAACTCCTTGCTTTCTTCCATGTTATTTCAGAAAAATCGGATTGAATGAGTCTGCCGACAACACATCGCTATAGTTTATCTTCAGTGATATGGTACGACCGCTGATTTGATTCTCCGTCATCTCTATTGTCAACTTCTTGTCATTCGGGAATGTCATTTTCCGAATGACTATCACGTTGCGGTAGCCATAGCGGAATCGCTTGGTCTGCTCCAACGTGAACACAGGATGCAACTCGATCATCTGCGAGTTGGTTGCCTTGGCGGTCTTCTTATCCGTCAGCTTCAATCGTATTTGGTCTATATCAAACGGTATGTGCGTCTTGTTCTCTACCGAGAAGTCCAGGAAGAAATAGTCACCCAACGAATAGATATTATTCAGTCGCATCACCATTTTATGAGCTTTGGTCTTCACATTGTTCACATGGGCTTCCGAACTCCATATCTGCCGAGCATAACGAGCCATGTCCGTAGAGGACAATGTGACCGCAGGATTGTTATAGGCAGTCTTCTCTATCTGTTGTATCTCCTTATCCGTCACTGCCTCTTGCAGTCTCGTGGTATAGAGTAGCGCATATTGTGTGCGGTATCGTTCCGTCACAATGGTCACGATGGCAAGCACCTCACCATCTTCATGCATTCCTTCCTTAGGTTTCAGACGCACGGTATTATTGATGGGTTGGTCTCCTGCTATCTTATCGGTGGATATATCCACAAAGCGAATGGGTTCACTTGCCGTAATGACCGTAGTCACTTGCTCATTCACAGTCAGCTGCTCCATCTCCTGGTAGGTGCAGGGCTGATAGCTTTCCGCACAGGTCTGTTGTGCCATCATCGGAGTGGCACTTATTGCACACATCATCAGTGCGCCAATGGTCTTCTTGATATTCATATTCGTATTCTTTGGATGTTGATGTTTACTTACTCTTGGTATCTTTCGAATTTATCAGATACACAAAGGTGCCATATTTCAGTTTCACCTTGTTCTTCTTGATAGCCTTGCCGATGGCATTGCTTGTTTTCTGATAGGCATTCTGCATGGTCTGCATGCCCCATTGCGAAAAGCTGCTACCTGTATTGGTGGTGTTCATATCCACATTCCCGGTCACGGCTCCGCTTGCCACATCCTTGGTGGTTTCACGGAACTGGCTGCTTGGCACATACAAGCCTTCCATGCCGTCTGTGTCATAGAGTGACAGGTTGGTTTTCACTATCTCATCGTCCACCAGGACGCTCTTCACCGTTCCTTTCACTCGTTGCGAACTGAAACCGCTCATGGTGGCATACAGGTATGCACCTTTCTTCACCACCATTTCACCGATTTCTACATCATCAAGCAAGCGCAAGCGCACACGGCTTCCATCCACGGCTTTCACATTCTCGTCAATGATAGCCTTTATCAGTGTAGGCTCTTTCTCGTTTACTGCCAAGGTGTTGAAATAGTCTGATGATGTCTTCACCTTTTTCACCACCTCACTTGGCTTGTCATTCTCGTCTGCTTCCTTTCGGGCATTCTCATTCACCTTGATTTTGCCTTCAATGTTGATACCGCCCTTGGCTGAGTCTTGCGAGTCGGTAGGAGAGGCTGCAGAAGTCGAGCTGTTCGATTGGGTAGCTTGCTGTCCTTTCAGTCTTGCTTCGGCAAGTGCCTTGTTCAGCTCCGCCAACGCCTCATTCTCTCTTTGTCGCTCATGGGCTTCTTGTGCTTTTCTCTGTTTTTCCATTTCAGCCTGCCTCTTGGCTTCGGCATCCAACTGTTGCAGTTCGGCATCCGAATACTTGCTTTGGTATTCCTCTTTTTCTTGCTCATTGTCTCGATCTATATTCTCCACGGCACTATGGTCTTCAATCTTGCCGTAGGCGTTCAACATGTTCTCATACTTGCCTCCAATACCATCACCTCCCTTGATGTGGGCTTGTGGCAGGTTCGGATTCAGATATTCCGTAGTCTGCATATTGGCATCCTGCTTCTCCGCCACTTTGGTATCAAAGAGGTCGAAGATAAAGTAGGATGCTCCGAGCAGTGGAAGATAGACAATCGCAGGTAACATGTACTTGGGTTGTCTGAAATTGATTCTTTCTGTTAGCTTCATCGTTATTTGTCTTTATGAGGATGGCGTGCATTCTCATTGGTTCTTACTATGTTCTTTGCATTCCCCATATTCTGATGGCGAGCCTTTAGCAGCGAGTCCTGTCTCTCCGTGGCGGTGCGTCGCTCTCCCTGGTAGTGATAAGCTCTTGCCATGCGATAGATGTTGAAACTGAAACTCACACCTACAAAACCGAACACGATGACCAAGAACAGTGTCTTGTGCAAGTCGGCAAACCTCTGCACCTTGGCTGCCGCCTTGTCTATCCTGCACATCTTGGCAAACTTCCTTCCAGCTCTCACGTCTCGCTCATAGCGTTCCTTGTATTTGGGATCGTCCTTGTCGGGCATCTTCTCCCCAATGAGCATCTGCTTAAATCCTTTTGTGTTCATCTAATTCAATGTTAAATGTTTAATGTTAAGTGTTGAATTAGGCTTGCGCCATAAAGGTATTGAATTGGCTTTCCCTTCGGTCGCCGAACTCTGTTTCTTCACTCTTCACTTAATCAATAGTTGCTCTTCGTCTTCTGGTCAATATCCTTATTGAGCAAGGTTCTCCAGTTCACTATCAGCAATCCATGTGGGTTGTTGTCTGTCCTCGGAACTCGTTTCAGTTGTCCTGCCGTCACCAGTTCACGTGTCAGCACATTGGTTCTGCGTTCGATGCGCTGTCTGCCGTAATAGGTAAACTCCATCTTCTCCTTGTCAAACTTGATGCTGTCACAGAAGATGCTGAACACGGCACTCGTTCCCATGATGTTGGAGTAGAAGCCCTTCTCCTTTAGCGTATTGTACTGTGCCAATCCTGTCTCATCCACCAGGTACATGGCTTTCTCCATGGTATATTTGATGTACTTGTCATCGGGTGCCAACGTAAAGAAGTAGTGATGGAACATCTCGATATGGCTCTTTGCTTCCACATCCAGTGTCTCATCCATCGTCGTGCGCTGCACCAGGATAGGTACGTTGCCATCCAATACATAGATTTTGTTCTGTGCATCCACCACCATGTTCTTCGCCGTCCAGATGCTGCTGATACTTATCAACACGCACCCAACCAGAAACAGGCTACAGATGATAGTCACCAACTTCACCTTATTCTCTAAATTCTTGATTACCATTGCTATTTCGTTATTGTTTTACCTTTTTACTCTTTTACCTTTATCAATGCATGACATGCGCCAATGTTCCCTGTGCCGACATTTTGGCTTGCTGTGCCACTCCCTCACCGAAGTTTCTGGTAGAGAATGCGGTATCGCCCTCTGGTATCATCCATGCCGCAAGATCTGGAACCAAGTTCAGGCACTTTAATGCCACGATACTTGCTGCCATCAGATACCCTGCTGAGAAGAACGAGTTCTGCAGATATGCTGCCATCGTCTGCTCACTGGCGGTGATAGCCGTCAGGTTCTCCACCTGTATGCAGAGCACAATGTCGAAAAGCAACAGTACGTAGAAGCCTACGAAGTACAGCATCGCTCCATAGAAATGCACCGTCAGATACCTTGTCAGCCACTTCGCCCAACTGCTTTCCCATTTCGGCAATAGCGAAAACGCCCATTGTATCGGTCCGAATATCGTTAGCATTCCCAACAGTATCTGCTGGCAATAGATGGTGCTCCACCAACCGATGCGGAAGACGATCAATGCTATCAGCATCACGATCTTGTCGATGTTCACTACGGCTCCTGCCGTCAGCGATGTGAACCACAGCTTGGCTGCCTCCTTCTCCATATTGGTCACTTCATCCACACCAGTCTGCTCCATGGTCGATTCCACCAGATTCGGGTCTGTCGTTCCCTTATGGGCAATGTCTGCTTGGGCTTGTACATTGGTGTACATCGTGTCTCTAGTGTAGATAAGCTGTTGCACCTCCGTAAACTTATCTTCTATCTGTGTGGCTTCTGCCTCATATAGGTCATGGGTATAACTACCGATGGAGTTTGGTATGTAATTCAAAAAGTCCAGTACGCACCAATTGCTGCCACTGTTCGTCATGCCGGTATCGGCAGGTGGGTACCACCAACATAGGATGATACTTATCACCAGTGGCTTGAATAGTTTCATCACATCCAGTGGCTCATGCTTCACCATCATCTTGTAGGCCATGTTCGCTGCCACGACGATGGAAAAGAGGGCGGCTAATGCCATACACATCTGTACAACCCACCAAAAAGGTCCGTTTGAGCCTGTAAAAGTAGCATCACACAGAAACTCGTTGGTCTGGAATATCACGTCATCAATCTCTTCTTCCAGGATATTGATGCCGAAGTCGGATAATATGCTGCTGTTGTCTGCCATATCTTTTTATCTGTTTACTGTCAATTCATTGTCATCATCATCTGAACCATTATGGTCTCCATCTGATGATGTGTCGTTTCTCACTGTCATTCCAGCCTCTCTCCATTTGCTGGATGCACTGCTGATGATGCTTCGTTTGTTGGCGGTCTGGTAGTTGCCGTTTGCTGTCAGCAGTTCCTTGGTCTTGCTGACATTCGACATCTGCACCAGTTGCTTTACAAGCGTTTCGTTCTGCTTTGCCACATCTGCGTAGATCTGCAGATACATCTTCTTGCGCTTGGCATTGGGCATATAGGCATCCTTGGTGGCTTTGATGGCTGTCTCATAGACATGATAGTATTCCGTCCATCGCTGTTTGTCACCGATGGATCCGCCTACAGGCAGGATGCGGTCGATGTTCTTCTTGAAGGCATCCATCTTGCTGTTTATCTTGCTTCCTTCCACCTTCCATGCCAGATCTACCTGTCGGTCTGCCATGTTCAGCGCTTCTATCTCTGCTCTCTTGGTCAGGGCAGAGTCGATGGCTTCAGCATATTCCACCTGATTATAGGCTCCTATACCTGCCGTGGTACGATAACCGAGTTTGTTCTTGCTTGCAGCCGATTTCTTGTAACTGCTGTGCAGTAACTGATAGTACAATTCTGGTGACAGACTACCGCTACCGGTTTCCATTACCGTTATCTGGTTCTTCTTTGAACTGTCATGGTTGTATGTCACACCATTTTGGGCTTTGCCTGTCATGGCTATGCCCAACATCATCATGACGGCTACTGCCTTTATCTTCTTTCTGTCCATATCTACACCTTATTATATATAGGAATTATTTCTCAAGTTTTCCTGCCACTCGCCACCGCCCGAAGGCATCCTCCAGTATTTGCTGCTTGCTCTTGGTCCGATACACTTTTTCTTTCCAATAGCCGATGCGCACTTGGATATACCGCCACGACTCAAAGTAGCTTTTGTTCAGATGCTTCTCTATGTTGTCGAGCGAGGTATTGATGCTTTCCAACACTACAAGCAGGTCTGCCGTGGAACACGCTGCCGCTCCTGTGGCATACAGCACCAGGTCGCTCACGCTCTTATACAGGTATTCTCCTTCCTTGGCGATGTTCTCTATGGCTCGCTTGTTGATACCTATCAGTATTGTATCAGCAACTGAAATGCGCTTTCGTTTGATGACTTTTTTGTTGTAGTCATCCAACAGCTTCTTGTAGTCCGAAATTCTGTCGCTCACACCCTCGTAGGTGGAATATACATTCAGACTGGTTCTCAGACTCTGATACAGCACGTCTATCACATCGAATGCTCTGGTGTACTTATCCAGGTCCACGTTCAGTTCCTTATAGGCCTTGGTCGCATCATTGCTGTAGCTGTGCAATAACTTGTTACTGTACTCCAAGGTGCTTCTTGCAAGCAGCAGACTTCGCTGTTTCTTGTGGTCATTTATGTATGCTTCTACACTGCTTACATCAAATCCCCATTGAGCGAATGTTTTAGAGGGGAGGGCGAGGAACATGATTGCTATCAGCAGTCTCCTCACAATGCTCAATCTTTGCTTCTTGCTCATCAACCCTGCAACCCTCTCCGCTGCATCAGCCTTGTATTCTTTTCTATTTCTCATTTTCATTGTCTTCATCATTGAATTTTCCGTGATATTCATCCGAATGCTTGGTGTTCGCTGCTTTCCTTAACCAGCGTTTCTTGCATTTCTCCACCAGTGTCAACCGTCTTCCTTCATCGGTATTGATATGGGGAGCAATGTCCATCAGCACATCGATGATGTTGCGCTTGTAGTGCATCATCTTCTCCAGCGACACCAGGTCGGCATATATCTTCGTGATTCTGCTGTCTACCTCTCTGGCTATTTCTAGTCTGTCGCTCGACCATAGCAGGTGTTGGGTGTCATCGGTGGTATTGTCTTCCACGGGTGCGCTCTTGGCATATTCGGTGGTTATCTTGCACGACGGATATTCCTGTGCTATTTCCGATATGCGCTTGTTCACCTCGTTGGTCTTTTCCTGTTCCGTCTTACTGACATCGAGCGTTATCACATCCACCACCGAGGTGTTGGTATATTCTGATGTCAGCTCCCAACTGATTTGCATGATGGCTCTGTGTATCTTGATGCCCAAGAAGTATTTTGGCTTTCTGGCTATAGTCAGAGTCGCCTTGAAGGTGATGATGCCGTTGATGTTGGGCATGGTGGCTTTTCGTATATATGTATAGCCACTCCATGTTCCTTCTTCCTGCCAACTTAGGTTATAGGCACTTCTGCAGTCGTTCATGATGGCTGGTATGCGATAGTAGTCATCGGTGGCCACCTCATTGTCCTTTCCTGCCTCTGCCTTGGCTTCATCTATATCCCTTTGCTTCTGTTGCCATGCTGCCAGCTCTTTGTTCAACTGCTCAATGGTGGTCTTGTTCTTGTTGTATTGCTCCCGATATTTGGCTGCATCGTCTACACTCGCATTGGCAATCTGCTTGACAAGTGACTTGTTCTCGGCTTCCAACTGGCTGATTTGTGATTGCAGGGTGGCTACCTTGGCATTGGCTTCCTGCTCTTGCTTATACAGGTCTGATAAGTCGAGGTCGTTCTCTGTCACCGATGTTGTCATGGCGCAGTTCTTGCTGTGGTCATTCAGCGAACCGCCACATTTTTTGCACTTGTATTGCGTGGTTCCTTGCCCCAACTGCACACCGTCACTGCAGGTCACGCTGATGGTCACGCTCTCGTATCCCTTCAGCTTGGCGGCATCGGTGGCCTGATAGTAGTTGCGTGCATCACTGCCTATATAATAGGTATAGCCTTCTTCGTTGTCGTTCCATTCACTCAACCGGGCTTGCATTTGTGTCTTGAAGGTGTTTAAGTCCATCGAATAGGAGTCGAAGACGGCCTCATACACTTCTTCTGTTTTGTTCCAGCTCTTATACACCTGTATCTCATAGGCGTATGCCTTCTGTTTCTGTCCTTTCTTCTTGCTGCTGATGATATAACTGTCCATCCAGTAGTTGATGCTGTAGCTAAAACCGTCTTTCTGGTTGTTCTTCTGCTGCACCTTTGCTCTCGACCATCCTGCATGGTTCTCCGAGTTTTGCAGGATGGCTTCTCTCTGGTTGCTGTTCGGATAGAAGTTGGCATCCTTGGTGTTGATTCTGTACCAGTGGTCGCCTTTCAAGATGCTGTTGTCATCGGTTGATGGCTTGTAGTCACATAGCTTTTCCCTTCCTTGGTCTCTTCGGGCAATATACCATCTCTGGATGTAGTAGTTTCCTGCTGTCTCATCCAAATAGTCGGTCATCCACGATGTCAGGTTATAGTTGGCTAGGGAAAAGAGTCCTGCCACATTATCCTTGCCTCCAATCATTCCCAACAGGGTATTGCCGATGCTCTTATCCATAGTTTTCCACAATTCACTGTAGTTATCCACAATATCGATGGCTGCACCGAGCTTGCCTTGGAAGAGTTCGTTGAACTGGCTGCTTTGCAACAGGACATTGCTTACATTGCTCATTCCTGCTCCGGCAAGGTTGGCTCCTGCCTTATACAGGTTGTCGATGTCGCCTTTCAAATTGTCCACCGTGAAGTTGCCTGGCACCTTCGACAGGTCATCCAGCATCTTCTTCCAGTCCACGTTGCCAATCTCTGAAAGTTTCAGGATGGCGGCTATCTCCTGGTTGATTTGTAGAAAGGCGATGTTCGAGAAGGTGAGGGTGCTATTTGTCACCACGCTCTCAAACTGCATGCACAGGTTCTTTGTGTCGTCGCATATCTTCATCAGATAGGTTCCCCAATACAGGGCGGTCTGCGGACTTTTCAGCATCATGCCTGCCACTGTCCATATCTTCGGCATTATTTTGTTACTCACCATGTTGTAGATACGGCGATAATAGTAGTTCTCTGTGCTGCTGTTCCAGATGCCCAACTCTGTCATTGCCTTGCGCTCCAAGAACTTGGAGGCATAGATACCGGCACTCGCCACTTCCGCAGCATTATAGTGCTTCAAGATGTTCTGCACCTGCTCGTTGTAATATGCTTCTGCCACGGCTTCTGTTCCGTAGGCAGCAGCCATAGCAGCTACCGTCTGCTTGTCATAGTTTACGCTGTAGTACTGTGCGTCAGCCTTTACCAACACACAGACTATCAGCATTATGATGGATAGAAGTCGTTTCATTTCCCTTACCTGTCTTTCTTTTGTTATTACCAAATCCTTACACTAACATGTTAGTGTTTTTTGCTCCAATCTTGTGGATTATACTTCAAGTTCTTTAATTTTTCCATCATACTCCAGATGCTGATAGACAGTGGAACGTAGTCCCATGTCGTGTCTGTACTCTTGCATGATATAGTTAGCTTTCTGCATAGCCACTTTCACACGATAGTTGAAGGAACAGAATGTTTTCATTAGCCAACTCTGCTGCTCCAATACCGACATCACCAACTGGTGTCGCATAAACTCCAAGTCGTCGCCTCTCAGCATTTGGCATGGATCACACAGTATTCTTGCCATTGCATGGTTATAAGCTTTTCGTGCATCAAATTCCTCCTTATGCTTTGCCTCCGTTTCTTGCAGCGGTTCGGTATCTTGCAACTGCTCTGTTTCTTTTTTCTGCGTACCATCCGTATCGGCAAAAGATGTAGCTTCTTTAGCTTCATTTTCCGCTATATCTTCCTCGGATATTCTTTTGGATTCTACACTTTGATGTCTTGCATCATATTCTGCATCATGATAGGCATCCAACTCTTTTTCTGTCATGCCAAGATGTAGTCCTACGTCTTCTAGAGTTTCTTTGACATGCTCCACCAACTCTGGTGTTACATGTCGTATTTTCAACAGTTGTTTCTCTGTATAAGCACACAGGTCTTTATATGTCCATAATTCTGAATCATGGAAAGCCTGACGTGTTTTCTCCACCATGCTCGGACGTATATCCCATTCTTCACGATGGAAATCTATAAACCCAACAATATTAATTCTTTTCATCTTCTTCTATCTTTCAATGTTTATTTGTTTGTGTTACTTAACCTCAACACTCTTCCTGCCTGATTTACTTTTTGTGCAAAGGCGAGGCTCTTGCTGATACCACTTGCATCCCAATCTCTACAATAGGCTTCGATGGCTTGCTGATGATTGCATTTCAACTCTCGCTTGTATAGCTTCAATGCTTCCTTCTCCGCTCGTTCCGTGGTGTAGGTCATATAGCACTCATGCGGCTCTTCCACACCATACACATTGCTGGTCTGTCCTCGTCTGATAAAGACTTCACGGAAGAAACTGCGTCCTTCCTTGTTCTCCAGGCGGTTGATGGTGAATATTTTCTTGCAGTCCACATCGGTCAAACCGAGTATTGCCTTGATGGTATCAAAGCGTTCCTTGAACTTGCTCTGGTCGAGCAGCATCACCACATCCGAATTGTTGATGATGGCTTCCTTCACTATCTCACTGTCGATGATGTCCTGTATCTCCTGCGTCACCACACCCACGCTAGCCCAGAATTTTCTGGCGGTCTTATACAGATATTTTATGTATTCCGCCATCATGGGTGAGGCGATGGCCTTCCATGCCTCCTCGATGATGAGCATCTTTCTGTTCTTCTTGATGCGCATCTTCTGCAGGAACACGTCCATGATGATGAGTGTCACCAGTGGAAAGAGCAGTGGATCATCTTTGATACTGTCGATTTCGAAGACGATGAAGGTCTCGTCAAACAGACTGCTGTCCATGTTCTCATTCAGCGTCACTTCGTGGCTGCCTCCTTTATAGAAATCTTTCAACAGATAGTTGTAGGATGACAGGTCTATGCCATGCAGACCGTTCTCCTCGCATATCTTCGGCAGTCGCTCCGTACTGAACTCATAGAAGCTGTTGAAGCAGAGGTTGCTCACTCGCTTGGTGGTAAAGTAGGCATCGTAATACTCGTTGATGACTTGCTCTATCAGCCTGTCCTCGGTCTTGCTCACCGTACCTTGACTTCCTTTCCATATCAGCATCACCAGGTTCTTCAGGAATCCCAACTTCTCGATGTTCCATTCCTCTCGTCTGATTTTGAAAGGGTTCATCGTGATAGGGTGTTCCTCGGTATAGGAAATGTATTTGCCCCCAAAGTATTCACACAGTCCCTCATACGAGTTTCCTGTATCTACCAACACGATGTCGGTGTCCTGCTCATGGGCTTGACGTACCATGGAGTTAACATAAAAACTCTTGCCGCTTCCCGAAGGACCGAGGACAAAGAAGTTGCTGTTGTCTGTCAGCTTGTTTCGTCCTTCTTTTCCTGATATGTCGATGGCTACTGGCACTCCTTGGCGGTCGGTATAATAGACCTTGAATGGTGTGTCCTCGCTATGCACTATCTTCTCTTTGTACATCAGGCAGGTAGCGGCATCTCCCAACGTCATAAATCTGTCGTAGTCGTCATTCATACCATAGCAGTTGCCTGGGAATGAGTTGACAAACAGCTCCAACTGGTTATAGGCTCGTTTCGAGATATGGATGCCCATCCTGCCAAAGGCATTCTCCAGATGATTGGTACACTTTTGAATGTCCGTGTCTAAACTCACCGTCACTATCAGATTATAGTGGGTATATACCAGCTGCTTGTTTTCCCTCGCTATCACCTCCTGCACTCGCTTGATGTCCTCTACGGCAATCAGATTGCTTGGGTTCGGCATACTGGCATGGCGGTTCTTCTTTTTGTCTAGCAGAGCGAGTTCACGTTTCTGGTTCGGCACGAAGATGATTTGGTTATACACCACACTCTCCACTCCAGGTATGCTGTCCACCAATGCTACCAGATCCACTGGCATGCTGGTGTTGTTCACCTCGATATTGGTGAATGGACGTATCAGGGTCGGCAGATTAGCGCAATCCACATCCACAAGACTATACACCTTGCAGCGTCTGTCACCCATACCTATTGCCTCGTCATCCACCTTGAATCCTGTCATGCTCACCATCTTGTCACGGAAGTTCATGGCAAAGAAACGGTCAACATACAGACTTGCCTCTTGCTTGTTCAAAAACTCCGACTTGATGCCGGCATCCTTCAGCTGGTCTTGCACCTTTCTTATTTTCACCAGAAAATCTCGCCACTTCTTGTTGTCGAAAGACATCAGGCGGCTCTTCTTGTTCTCCTGCGTAATGGTCAGATAGGTCATGCTGTCTGTATATTCTCTTCCGTTGAAATAGCGGAAGTAGGATTCTGATAGGAACTCATGGCCATTGCCACTCTCATCCTTGAACTGCTTTCTGGTAAAGATGTCCTGCTTGTGCAGGGCATAACCTTCACCCAGTGTCTGTGTAATGGCTGCAAACAGGTTGGTGAACTCATAATAGCTGTCTATATTGGCAGAATACTTCTGCACTGGATTCTCCATTCTCAGGATAGCAGAATATTCTCCAGTCTTGGTATAGAGCACACCGATACCGTCCGTGTCTTCCACGGAGAAGTAGATGTCTTCAAAGATTTTCTTCCGTTTGCCACCAGTGCCAAAGGCATAGACCGATATGGCCATGCCAATGCAGGTTGCCACGAAAAATAAGATTACATATAGTACCATATTCGTTTATTCTTCAGTTTCTTCAAAGGATGATTGATGATTTTCTCTCATACTGGATGATTTGTTGTCATTCTCTTTATATGAGGTATTGGATCTTTCTTCACTATAAAGGGCTGATACACTATCTTTTGAAGTGGAATCCATCCTGCTTATTTGTATTTCCACGGTAGCAGGACGTTCTTCGGTTTCTCTCGCCCAAATAGCCCTTGCTTTGTCGGCACTCCTTATGGCATCCAATGTGGGTGGCTTGTAGGTCTTGTCCTTACAGGCGGTCAGCAATGTCACTGCCAATGCCGTTATTATAATATTCTTTCCTTTCATACTCGTAACTGTACTTTAGTAGCGAAGATGCAATGTTTTCTGTTGAAACAAATAATGGTAGACCCACACCCTTGGGAGAGAATGAGCCTACCAGTCGTTCACTTTCTACTTGTCATCCACATCTTGGTCATGTCGATACTTTTTTGTTTCACATTTTTATATGCGCTTGCTGTAGGCATAGATAAACACTCCTTGGTCGTTCTTCTTGGTATGTAGTCCCTTCCGTTGCTTGAACATGATGAGACCTGTACCTGTAGTGATTGCCACGACCAACACTATCAGTCCTGTAATGATACCTATCAGACAGTAGGCGGCAATGAAGCCAATGATGGCTCCTCCAGCCGTGGCTGCTGCCCAATAGATGTACCGCCCTTGTATTCCCATGAATTCAAGGGGCTTCTGGAGTCCCTTGAACAGTGGGTAGTCGGGGTAACGGATTTCCTGCTCTTCTCTTGCCATTCTTCACGTCGTTTCTCAATTACTGAATATGCACTGAATAACTCTCACTCGTTAGTTAGTCACACCGAAGAACAGAGGCAATGCCTGTGCTGCTGCCACGAGGAAGATACACGCTCCTACAATCATCATGATCTTCTTCTTGACGTCCTGCTCCTCGTTGTTCATAGCGATATAAACGCTGATGGCGCCCACTACGGCTACAACACCTGCAATGGCATAACAGAGCTTGACCACAATAGGCACGTATTTGGCTATTTCCTCCGTCACTTTCGTCAGGGCTGTGGTTCCTGCAGTGTAGTCACCTGCCGAGTTTTGCGCCATGGCAATGCCACCACCCACAAGGAGCATCAATGCCAATGTCTTCAAGCGTCCTGAAGAGAGAACGCTCTTGGCGGTCTTCTTCAAATAGTTGGTCGTTTTCTTAAACATTCTTTCTTGTTTTACTTGTTAATGATTTCGTTTCACAGTTCATTCTCACCTTTATCCCCAGTATTTTTCTACGCTTTTGGCGTCTTTCCATTCTGGCATACGGCTCGATGGTACTGCTTTCTCTTTGCTATATACTCTTCTGCAGTTGAGTCTTAAATCTGGTAGCCAAAGAATGCAGGGAACAGGATTGATGCTCCAATCATAAACAGACAGGCACCTATCAGAGTCACTATCGATTTGGTCACACCTTCTTCTCCTGTATTCATCTTGATGTATATCTGCAATGCCGATATTACCACCATCACAGCAGCGATGGCGTATGTCAGATACAGCACATACAGCATCATCGTCACCACATAGTCATGCATTCCTGCTAGTGCGTCTGCTCCCCAGCTATAGTCCACATTGCCACATTTGGCTGATGCAGACAGGGGGAGCATCGCAAAGACAATGATTGCAACTACATTCTTTATGATATGGCTAAATTTCATCCTTGATTGGTATTGTTTTGATGTTTGGTTGTCCTGGCTTTGTCTCACCTTGTCGCAGTAGACTCTCCGTGAACTCGTCTTGCCAGAGTCCGTTTATCCAAATAGGAGAGGTGCTTTCCATCTGATCATTTACTCGCTCCTGCAACGACTCGGCAGCTGTCTTCTTCTGTTGGTTGATATCGTCATTATCGGAAGACGTACCTCCAGTTTCTATGCAAGAATCATTGCTCCCTGCATGACTGGAACCATCAGCTTCATTTCCTTCTGAACCATAACCGCTTCCTGTAATTCCGTTTTCATAACCATCTTCACCTGACTGTTCATTCTGATACCTGGTATCATACAGTTTGTTGGCAATGCTGAAACCGCCATCGCTTTCGTTGACTGCTACAGCAGCATCCTCTTCCGTTATGCTGCTCACATCAAACACTTCCTCGTTGCTCTTGTTTTCTTCCTTCTTGCCATACAGGTCTCTCGTTATCATCACCGCATAGTAGATAACGTATGCAATGGTAAGGCTGATGGCGAATATCACAAATGGACTCATATTATACTTTGTTTTATAATTGATTTATACTCTGTATCGTGGCAATCGTGCCAGTTGCGAGTGCAAAGTAAAGCCTAAAATCCGATATAAAAGAATTTTTCAAAGTATGACCATCTAAGTTTAAGATATATTCAAAATATTAATATATATCATACTCTCAATCATACTTTAAACAGCTTTTTCTTTTAGTTTTCGCATATTTCTTCCTTATACTTAGACGGATGTTTTTAAGTATAGAATACCTTATCTATTTAAATCTTGTAATATGTTCTTATTTTATACGAAATATAACATAAAACAGAGATATACGTACGCATATTTTGATTTTATGTACGTTTTGTGTTAAAAATGAGTTAATGTTTTAATATATTTGCTGCATTGGATTTTATTTTATTACTTTTGTATTCAAAAAATAATATAACATGTATAACAAGCCATATGTCATCAGATATATTAAGAATTATAGAAGGAGGATTGAATAACGATAGGAGAAAAATCATAAGTTACTCCAATCGTTTAGCTACTCGTCTTGAAGCCGAGGGCAACATTCAATTGGCTCGTTGCATCAAAGAGCAAATCCAAAACTCTAACATAAGAAGTTCTGCAACTGCTGATGCCATGCGTATGTTGCCTTTGGATTCGGACAGCAAATTGCAAATAGTAGAAGTAATTCCCGAAGACTCAACACGTACCAATATTGTCCTTTCTGATAATGTCGGAAGGCAAGTTGGTGAATTCATTGAATTGGTGAGGCACAGTGACGAACTGGAACAGGCAGGGGTTAATATGCCTAAGTCTTTGCTTCTTTACGGAGCACCTGGTTGTGGCAAGACCTCTATAGCTCACTATGTCAGTGAAAATACCAATTTACCATTGGTGGTAGCAAGATTGGATGGAATTGTTTCATCACTTCTTGGTAGTACAGCAAAGAACTTAAGAAAAATATTCAGCTATGCTAGTAGTATGCCATGCATCTTGTTTCTTGACGAATTTGATGCAATAGCCAAGGCACGTGACGACAATCACGAGCTGGGAGAACTGAAGCGTGTTATCAATAGCTTGCTTCAAAACATTGACTCCATGCCATCTTCTTGCGTTCTGATTGCAGCAACAAACCATCCCGAATTGTTAGACAAGGCCGTTTGGAGACGCTTCACAACAAAAATTGAAGTCGGAATGCCTGATGACGAAGCAAGAAAAAAAATAATTATGGACTTAACATCTGGATTCAATTGTCCTTTTGTAGAGGATGGACAAAAGATGAAAGCGGTTTGCAATTTGACAAAAAAAATGTCCCCATCTGACATCTCTACGATATTTAACAAACTAAAGGTGAAGGGCATTATCAATGGGAGCAAAACTATCGAGTATGAGGACATACTGTTAGCTATCTTTGAGTACGAAGGAAAAGATGAAGCACAAGACAAACTCATCTTTTTCCTTAACACAAACGGAGTTAGTCAAGCCAAGATTGTACAAAAACTAAATGTTAGTGCAAGATTGGTCAGAAATGTATTATCTAAAAAATAGTGAATTATGGCAAAAGAATATCCTATACAAAATGTATCTTTTAGGGGCGAAACAGACAATTTCTTAACGGAAGCTGGTGGTGATAGCAGAGTGCCTAAGTGGGTTAACGATGCTACCATTTCTGCTAATGGGGAAAGAGTCTATGGTCAATTGGAGTTGTTCTCAGAATTATTCTCTGATGCAAATAGAACGATGCCTGTGCTTACAGAGATTACACTGAATAAAAAAGCAACAGCTAAATCTCATCGCCCAGCAGTGCGAAAAATGATGGATGTGAATCATAAACGAAATGTCCTTGGAGTCACATCTGTTGGTAAAATTTTGGTAAAGATTGATACCGCTAATGATTTGAAGAAAATGGAGCGAGGGTTTAAGGTGGTAAATACAGACAATCTGCCGAAAGACAAAAAGATAGGTTTGTCTGCAATAGAAAACATTTCTCGATACAAGGCTGTTGTTGATGATAGCATTCAAGAAGATGACCGTCTCAAACTGCAGTTGGTTGATTATCTGAATAGTGAGTACAATCATCGTTCTCGTATTGCTTTGGGTATAAAATGCAAGGAATTTGGAGTCAAATTAGAAGAGCTGAATTATGCTAGTAGCTTACGCTTGTTTTCTTTGGAGCATGTGTCAGAGGAAGCACTTCAGGCTATTGCATCCATGGATTGTGTCTTGGCGGTTCGAAAAATGCCTACAATAGAATTTGAAGCTGCCCCAGACGAAGACAACTCCAGCATCGAAGTGATGACACCATTGGAAGGCGCAACATATCCTGTGGTAGGCTTGTTGGATTCTGGTGTTGGCGATAATGATTACCTGCGTCCTTGGATGATTGAGGATGAAGATAATATCGCTGATTTGGAAGATGAAGAAATAAACAGAAGTCATGGAACAGCTGTTGCAAGTGTCATCAACTATGGTGATTTTCTTGAAAATAAAGATTTGACGAAATGTGGACCTTGTAAAATAAAGAGTTGTATTGTCAATACAGACAGAACCCAAATATACGAAAACGAGTTGGTGGCCAATATTCAAAATGCTATCGCTAAACATCCTGATATAAAAATCTGGAATCTCTCGCAAGGTACAACAAAAACGATAGATAATGACAGGTATTCCGACTTGGGTATCGCATTGGACAGCTTGCAGAAAGACAACAGAATCTTGATTTGCAAATCTGCAGGTAATGTTGATCCTAGAGCAGAAAATCAAAGAATAACTGATGGCGCCGATTCTTTGCTTAGTCTCGTTGTAGGGTCTATAGCTCATAAGAAAACTACCAATAATGATGCTGATGAAAATGACAGAAGTCCTTTTTCTCGTATTGGTCCTGGTGTTGAAAATGCAGTAAAGCCAGATTTGGTGCACTATGGCGGCAATATGGATACACATCTGTCTCTGTTTTCTGAATGGGGAAGACAGTTTTGCCTTTGGAGTGGAACTAGTTTTTCTACTCCACGAATTACTGCTTTGGCTGCTAATCTTAATCAGATGATTGGAGGTGAATGCAATCCCTTGCTTTTGAAAGCATTGCTTGTTCACAACTCTGATTACCCTGTAGGTTTATCGAAAACGCCAGAAGAACTTCGCAGGGAAATGGGGTTCGGTTTGCCATCTGTTATTACAGATATGCTTAACAACGATGCTGATGAGTGCACTATGGTTTTTCATCAGACTTTACAGAAAGGAACAAATATTGTTTCTTTGGATTTTCCATACCCACCAAGTTTGGTTGAAAACGGTTATTTTATCGGTGAAATTACATTGTCGATGGCTGTGAATCCTGTAATTAATGCGGGGCAGGGTTGTGAGTATTGCCAAAGTCAAGTGGATGTTTTTCTGGAAACTTATGACCATGTTGAACATGTTCAGTTGGGCGAAGGTATGATGCGCAATGAGTCAAGAACATCCAAAGATGCCGTTAATGTACTCAAAGCATCGATTTATAGCTCAAAAGCTTTCAAAAAGGAGTTCGCTGAAGAACGTATGCTGATTGAACAGGGAGATAAATATCAACCTATCAAGAAGTATTATGTTGATCTTTCCAAGATGACTGACACTAACAGGAAAAAGGCATTGGGAGGAAACAGAAAATGGGCTTTGAAACTCAATGGACTCTACCGTGATGCAGCTGAACAAGCTTTGGAGAGAGACGGAGAAGTTCTTTCGCAAGACGTTGTTGTCGTAGTGACAATCAAAGACCCTAGACATCGTGGCACGATATATACCGAATGTCTCGATTTACTAGAACAAAGAGGTTATGTACACAACGATATCAATATTCATAATGATATTCGAGTTGATAATTAATGATTGTACTTTATTATGGCTACATATGATTTTTCAAACGCCATTCCCTATGCGCCCACTCATGTTGGAGAACTGATAAACGACGAGCTTGTTGCATCGGGACTGTCTGGAGAGCAATTGTCAGAAAAAGCTAATATCGAATTGATGGCTTTAAATGAAATAATTTCTGGGGAAAGACAACTATCCACAGAAATGGCTTTACAGATAGAATCAGTTATGGGGATTCCTGCTTCATTACTTCTGAACATCCAAATTCAATACAATAGTTTCCTACGGAGAAAATGAATATTCTCCGTAGAAAACTATCGTTTTCCCAACTTTCCCATATCACTTACCAAAGCAGATATGCTATATAATACACCAGCAGCATCCCAAGCAGGAATACTGCCACACTACATCCTATTTTTAATCGTTCCAATATCTCGTCTTGCCCCAGTCCCTTGCTATGTTTGATGATGACAACGATTGATACTATATCTATCAACAATACAGCATATATCATGGCTGGCAGATAGTGAATATGATCCACCATCCACCAGTGCATATCCGCTATATCGTCATATTCCACTTTTGCTTCCCTCATGCTTTCTTTCTCCCAATTAAACAGTCGTTTACATCCTTATATTCTTTGTAGCGAAAGCTCATGTCTATCGCCTTGGTGGGATAAGCATTCCTGACAATTCCATAGCCATCCATTCCTGCCTTGTCATTGTCCAAAAAGCAATATATATGCTCGTACACTCCCAGTCTTTGCAGACAACGTTGCATGTTTGCTACAGAATTCAAGACAATATAATCACATGGCTCATCCACAACAGCTCTTCCGTCTCCTTGCTTTTCCAAGGTTTTGAAGGAGAGAAAATCCATAAATCCCTCAAATATGCATACTGCTTCCTGCACTCCAATGGCTTCTGCATGCACTATGGATATGTCCTTGTGTCCCATACATCCTTTGTAGTATGGATTTCGGATTTCCATACCTTTCTGTATGTTCTCAAAGGCTATGCCGAAATAACGTTTCTTGCCGTGAGTGTACCATACTTCTTTGCAATATTTCATGCCCACCTCTGCGTCGATATGGCGTGAACGCAAATACGACATCAGGGGATTGTATTGCAGGGGTTGTAGATGCACTTTCTCCATCTTCACTGCCGTCTGTACCGCAGCCGCCTTTATTGTTTTGCACGAGTGTTCCACATGACTTATGTTCAATTTGTCCAACCGGCTCAACACCTCACTCACATCATTGGTCTCAAACAGCCGCTTGCTCAGGTTGATGATGTCACCGCCTTGCCCCAATCCAAAGTCATACCACTCATTTCTTTTCTTGCTTACGCAGAATGAGGGTTCTTTCTCGGTTCTGATAGGAGAGAGATAATTGTATCGGTCTCCTCTTATGCTCACCGGAGCAAGGTCCAATGTTCTCAGCAGGTCAATGATGCTGATAGTCTTTGCTGTATCTATGTTCATGTTTTTTCTGTTTACTCTATCCTCATTCCGTCATCTGTTCATCTGTCCACACCATATATAGATGTGGAGTGAATGGATTGATGATTGTTGAATCATGTATCTCCATCTATCAGTGGCAGACTGGGATAATTCTTGGGCAGACAGTATTCATTGCTTGCCGATTTCACTACTTTCTTGTTTGTCAACAGATAGGTCAACAGCTTGGATAGTGTGGTTCGGCCTCTTGCAAACCCTATCTCACCATATCCCTTGCTCAATGCCGTCAGCACATGTTCATATCCCGAAACCACCTTGTCATGGAAAGCTATAGCCAAAGCTTTTTCGTGTTGCTCTTCCGTGATGTCCCCGATGGTCATCTTGGCTGCCTTTCCGTCTTTTTTTCCAAACTCGTAGTCGTAGATGTCAACAGGCATCCCTTCTTCGTCTATCTTGAAGGCGAATGGCTCAAACTCCCGGTCTCGCAGACTCAATGGTTTCACTTCGCTTGCATTGGCTAGGGTCTGACTCTTGGCGATAACCAACACCGTTTCTGCCTTGTTGTTCAACTCGGTTCCGATGTGTCCTCTCACATTGTCATCGCTTTTGTTTAGATGAAGCACACAATGTATGTGCAGATTGTAGATGCTCGACCATTGCATCAACTTGTTGATGATGCTTACCGATTCCGACGGATCATTGATGTCCAGCATCAAGTCTCTGATGCCATCGATGACAACCAGACCGCACCCTGTTTCTTTTTGCAAGGCGTGTTCTATCAGCTGCAGTCGCATGGTGGGATGATACTCTCTCAGACCATAGAATACCAGGTTGGCAGCATTCACATCTTGTTGCATCCCTGCCAAACGTAATATGCGTTGCATCACCACATGGCAGTGGTATCTGCTCTGCTCGGTGTCTATATACAGTATCTTACGCTTTCCTTCTGGCAGACAGGCTCTGTACTTCAGTACCTGCTTGTTTCCCAACGAGGCAGCAACGATAGCCGACACATTAAAGGTCTTCCTGCTCTTTGCCTTTCCGGTCGATGCACTGAAGTTGCCAAGTGTGGCAATGGTCGAATTGTCCACCCACATAATCTGTGGCGGCACCTGATAGGTGTCGTCTGCCAGTATTCGTGAGGCTTTCAGCAACTCGTCCAGCACATTTCCGTTGTCTGTCTGACAATTGCTTTGTTCCATGGGTGTCATGGCATATCACTGTTTATGTTCATACCACCCACATTCATCGCTTCCATGTCATTGCAATGTGACTCGTCTGAAACATTTGCGTTCATGTTCTCTTGCTGTATTCCTCTTCTTCGGGCTGGACGGCTATTCACCCAATCAATAATTTCTTGTCTATTGAAGAAGATGGTTTTCCCACTTGGCTTGTAGTGGGGGATAGATAGTGTTCTGGTCAACTTGTACAACTGACTTTCTGATATACCAAGAAACTCCTTGGCTTCTTTCACGGTCAGAATCTCCTTGGCAGCAAACAGATGTTCTTCCACTTGTGTCAAGCGTTCATGTAACTCTTTGATGTCTCCCAATGCTCTGAGGACATCTTCTATTTGTCCTACTCGCTCTGTCAACCGTATTACGACTGGTACCAGGTTGGCTTCCGTCAGCTCTTCCTGACGAATACCTTCTGCTTGTGTTTGTATTCCCATAATTGAATCCATACTCAAATATTTTTTTGTTTGATAGTTATACTACTTTATCTGTTCAGTACACATTCCGTGCTATTTGATCAGTTTTGAAGTTTTTTCCTATACAAATCCTGTGATATGGCTTCCTGCTACAAAACTGGGTGCAAATATACTTTTTCTAATACGAAAAAAGATCAATAGGGGGTTGACAGTTCAGCAGTATCAATCCTCCTATCAATCTTTCTTGTTGTCATATTCTGTCTTTTCCGGCAGATTTTGCCCATTCCGCTATTTCTTTCACCTTGCTCTTGATGTTGGCGAAGATGCTTCTGTCCGACAATCTTGCCTTGCATGCAGCTGAAGACAAGTCCGAGGCTTTCATGTTCTTCCCTGTGGATGACAGCAACAGTCTGTGGGTACTCACCACATCCTGCCATTGCTTGCTGATGAGTCCGTTCTCACATAGCTTGTCGAAGAAGAATGCCAGTTCTCTGTTGTTCCTTGCTACCAAAGGACTTTTCAGACTGCAGCAGAAGAAACCTTTGATCTCTGCCTCTGTCACTTTTTTCTTGAACAGTCTGAATTGGTTCATCGCTTCCACGATTATTCCCAACAGTCCTTCTCTTCGTAACAACTGCAGCGAAGACGTTCCTGCGCCTTTTCCAGTGTCAGAACCGTATATGCTTTTCATTAGTTGTTTTTTCTTACAAACGCCATATTCTTTCTGATTCACTATAAAGGCAGACACCCATCTCGTCGTTTTGTAAGGATCTGCCGACGATGTGTCAGGAGCCGACGTAGTGTTCAGCTCTCTTATGAGTGCTTCCACATCTTCTTCGTCCATACTTTCCTGGCAGAAATACTTCTGCACCAAGTCGGGTCTTGTCTCCAACAGGTCTTCGATCATTCCCATGTCCTTACGGTACTGGTTCATCACTCTTACATCCCAACTGCCGCAATAGCGATGCCCATTCAGAAAGTCTTTCACATAGCGTGAATACACTTTCTTTCCTTCTGCAACCTCCTTGATATAAGTAGATTGCGCTCCTTTCATCAATGCCACAATGCTCTCAGTTTTTCCATTTCCCATATACTTCTTCAGTGGACAGTATTTACAGGAAGACAAAAAAAGAGAACGAGCTTTCTTTCATTCTCATTGTTCCTCTTACTTTTTATAATATATACTATGTCACTTTTTTACTATTATACTCTTCTACTAAGTTACTATATTCCTATGTATGCAAAGTGGATGCCATGCAATGTCAAGCACGACAGTAACCTTGTGGTCAAACTGATTGCGACCTCGATGCTTCCTGCAACAACTGCAAGCTGCACCGCCATATACCTTATTGCAGTTTCTCATATTCGCCTCGTTTTATCTTTCTTATTACCTTCATTGTCTGCAGGTCTGTCAGCGTGTACATCACTGACCGCTCCGACAGTCCCATCTCTTCACCTATCTTTAATGCATCTGCTGTAGTGAACTCATGCTCCAGTCCGTCCAGCAATATCTTCTTTTGCGGTTGAATGCTGTCTATGGTCATGTATTTCTGCAGCCTTGCATAGCATTCCTCGAAATACTCACTCAGCTCTATAGCTGCCTTGACAGAATCAATATCCACGTTGTCATTGTCTGCTTCTCCACAAGCCCAACGCATCATCTGTATCACAAGTGCCAACCTTGCTGTATTCAGATGGGTCTTCATGATTCTGCCGTCTATCAGTGCATCATCCTTGATGCTGTTGATATAGTCAACTGTCCGATTTCTCCAGTCAAAGAAGTGTTGCTGCGCTTCCGCCGTGAAATTGATGATGGAGGGTATCACCATTCCGGTCTCGTCGTCATATTTGCAGGGCAATGCCAGTATCTTCTCCACCACATCTGCCCACTGGTCAAAGCATTCACGACCATCGTAATTGCTTTCTGTTCCATGCAGCTGCCAGGGACTGATGGTATGCCTCTTGGGATAGGCAAACAGAATGCGGTCTATCAGACCATTGTCGCCATATCCCTTGTCCACCAACTCATGCACTCGCTTGGTCTGGGTGGTTCCAATGATATTGATGCAGGGCTGCTCTATATGGATGGGAATGTCCAGACTGCATCGGGTGATGTCCAACGGTTTTCCGCTATGTGCCGTCAGCAGCTGCTCTATCAGCTGCCCTTTGCTGTATTGATTCACGGTGTTGAACATACCCATGATCTCATCCACAAATGCCACAATGCCCCTTTGGTTCACATTGTGCGCTTGCATCAATGCCTCTGGGGTGAAGTCCGAAATCACAGTTCTTTGCAATATCGGTATCTCCGGAATCTCCGATTGCGAATAGGTGAACTTTCTGCTCTTTCTCTTTTCCATAAACAAGGAATAGGCTTCATCGTCTTCCTTGTATTTTTTCAACAGCTTATAGTCATGCGCTCTTATGGGCTTGAAGGCAAAGTCCAGTGGTGGTGTCTTGCCTACGCCTGGTCGTCCCACAAGGATGACGTACAGGATGGGACTGCTCGTCCAGCATCCCTTGATCCTTATCTGACAGGTGTTCCCAATGGCGGTAGCCACAGCCGACAGCATCGATACCAACAGGTAATCCTGGTTGTAGTTCTCGTATTCTACCAGCACCTTCGCCATCTCTTGTATCTTCTTAGGGAATGCCCCCAATGGAATGGTAGTTCCAGAATTATCATCACCTATAGTCCTGTCTTTGTCTTCCTTCCCCATATCGGTATCTACATTCCATGTCCCTATGGCTGCATCCCTTCCCATAACTTCATCCTTTCCTATGTCAGCATCCGGTCTCTTTGACGTTTGGATGCCATAGTTGTTTATTTTCCTTTTATTCATTTACTGCAAATGTTAGAACAATGGTTTACGCTTCTTCTCAATGAAAGCCTGGGCTTCATCTTCTAGTTCCTTGATGTATGGATTATATCCCTCATGCAACCATTTGTCCACTTCCGATTTTTTAAATCGTAGTGATTTTCCCTTCTTATGAAAAGGGATGATGGCATTACTGGTCCATCCATACACGGTCTGACGGGCAGGATGCTCCGGCAGATACTCTCTCAATTCATCCACCGTGAACCATCGGTCAATCGGTTCCTCTACGGTCGGAATGATTTTGTCCATCTTAGCACACAACTCTTCCAATTTAGTCATCATCATTTTGGTGACTTTTGGCAGGTCTTCAAATCTGATTTCTTCTGTCATCTTATCACATTTTTATGGTTATTACTATATTCTTTGTCACACGACTTTCTGGGTGCAAAATAACCATAAAAATCAATACTGATTGGCTTATGATTCCAATCAGTATCAGTTCCCATAATCGAAACATAATCCCATAACATCCCTATCCCTCTTTTTACCGATACTTCTTCATATCCCCCAAAACAAAAGTTTTTATCGCTCTCTCCACATGATGGCTATCATCATAAGCCTCCCATAAGGCAATCATAATAAACGTACAGCCGTCAACCTCTTAGACTTTCTTATCCGATTCATCGTTGCTTGTCAAAACTTTGTTTTTCCGCTTTAGTCGGTTCAAGCACTCCTTCACGATGGAAACAATCTCTTCCATATATCTATACGAAACGAGCCACTTATGATATTCACAAGTGGCTCGCAGGATAGTATGTGGCTGTCTCGAAATTTATCTTCTCGTTACTTCCGGAGAAAGTATCAATCAAACTACTCAAAGTCCTTTTCGTCCAGATCTATCTGGATAGCATTTGCAGCCTTTTCCTTTTTCTCGTCAATCACTTTCGCATATATTTGTGTCGTCTTCACGTTGGTATGTCCCAACATCTTGCTTACGGTATAGATGTCTGTACCATGTGCCAACTGGAGCGTAGCGTAGGTATGCCTGAAACAATGGAAAGTTATTTTGCGTGTGATGCCTGCAGCCTCAATCCATCGTTTCAATGGCTTCGATATCCAGGAAGGGGCTGGCAACCCTGCAAACACCAACAGGTTTGGGTCTTTACGCTCACCACACAATTTGTATGCCTGTTCCGACATCGGCATGTATTCTACACCCTTCGTCTTCTTTTGGGTGAAGTTCAGTCTGTATGTGTCGTTTATCTTCTGCACTTCCGACCATTTTAGTTTTTGGATGTCGCAATGTCGCAATCCTGTCAATGCCGAGAACAATGCAGCTCTCTTGATAATAGGATTGTCACATGGTGTTGCGGCCAGTACGTTCAGTTCTTCCGTCGTCAGAAACTCTCGTCTGCTTTCCAACTCTTGTATGTTCTTGCTCTTGGCGGCCATATCGATGGTCAGGTAGCCATCGATGAAAGCCTGATGCAGCGCAGCCTTAAAGATGGAGAAATAGGTGGCTGCAGTATTCTGTGATATGGTTCCGCTCTTGCTACCACCTTGTGGAGCAGTCATTACCCATTCCTTGAAGTCCTCTATCAATTTCAAATCTATTTCCGAGAATAGGATAGAGTCACCCTTTGCAAACAGTTTCAACAACTCATATAAGCGATTCCAGTTGACGATGATGGATTTCGAACTATTGCCATGTCTTTTCTCTTTAACATACTTCACATATTCGATAAAGTTGCATTTCGAACGTTCGTTCTGTTCTGCTTGGGCTGCTTCCGTTTCCGTATATAGGGCAGCGTTGTCATATTCACGCTGTCTCGCCTCACGTATCTTGTCTGCATAAAGACAGGCACGTTGATCTACAGCTGCCTTACATTGAATCACACCGTTCACGTCACGCTTCGGCATATAAGCCTCCTTGCCTTTGGCACCTCCTCGTGTTGTTTTACTTTTGTCCCATAGAGGAGTAGTAATCACACGGTTGATGTTCTCACGAATACGTTTAGGCTTGTCGCTAAACTTTTCATAGACGGGATATGACTCCACGACGAGATACCATTCGCCTGCACGGTTTGATTTTCTCAGTTTCACCGAGACCTTTGTATTATGGAATGTTCTTTTCATACTCGTTCATTTATAGTAATTGATGATTTCATTATTCAGTAAACATTAATCAGAACTTCTATATGTTCTCAAAAACGATGATCTGCCACATATATCTATTTGTACAGATTGTCTATTTCATACTTTGGAACATACACATAGTTTCCAATCTGTCGGGTTGGAATACCATATTTTCTGATATGCAGATATACCGTACTTTCATCCATATTGTATTTCTTACTTATCTCACCAATGGTGTAGCAGTTCTCTGGTTCCAGGTTGTAGAGCTTTGGCAAAACCCTGGCTGGCTTCTTGTCAAAGTTCCTTTTGGGGAAATATTTCTCCAGTTCTTTTCTGCTCACTCTAATGAGTCGCACACCCAAATTAATAGACGGTATTCTTCCGTCATGGATATATTGGTAGAGCGAAGTCCTGCTCACCGAGTACATCGCCACAGCCTCAGGAACCGTAATATAGTCCCTGTCATCATCAATCTGTTCAGTCAACTCCTGAAGCTTTTTCAGCTTCTTCGCTTCACGTTTGCGTCGTGTGTAAGCCACCTGTCCGCACTTCTCCGAGCAGTATCGTGACTCCAGAGTTTTGGCGAAAAATGGATTTCCGCACACCTCGCATCTGCGTTCTATTTGAAATTTTGCCTTACCCATATTTTGCTTGTTTTTTACCCATTTACTTACAGTTTTTAATCGCATAGACGCTTAAGTATCAATAAGTCCAACCTTATAGACGTTTAAGTTCTGTGCCAAATATGTGGCAAAAATACGGCATTTTTCTGAGATAACCAAATAAGTTTAGAATTGTTAAGAAATAGAAAAAGCCGTGCAACTCATTGAGTTACACGGCTTTCCTGATAATATTTAATTTATACTTGTGTCATTTTTATTGACTTTACTTAACTTCCTCAAAGTCAGCGTCTTGTACATCTTGAGCGCCATCGTTGCCGCCTTGTGCCTGCTGACCACCCTGTGCACCCTGAGGACCTGCCTGCTGACCGCCCTGGTACATCTGCTGAGAAGCAGCCTGCATGACGGTGTTCAAGTTGTTGATAGCTGAATCGATGGCTGCAACATCACCTGCCTTGTGAGCATCCTTCAACTGCTGCAATGCCTGCTCAATGCCTGGCTTCTTGTCTGCAGGAATCTTATCACCGTTATCCTTCAGGAAGTTCTCGGTGGTGAAGATCATGCTGTCTGCCTGGTTCATCTTGTCAATCTTCTCGCGCTCAGCCTTATCAGCAGCAGCGTTCTGCTCTGCCTCAGCCTTCATGCGGTTGATCTCGTCCTCGCTCAAGCCAGATGAAGCCTCGATGCGGATGCTCTGCTCCTTACCGGTAGCCTTATCCTTAGCTGATACGTTCAAGATACCGTTGGCATCGATATCGAAGGTAACCTCAATCTGAGGAACACCACGGCGAGCTGGAGCGATACCTGTAAGGTTGAACTGACCGATGCTCTTGTTCTGAGCTGCCATTGGACGCTCACCCTGCAATACGTGGATGGTAACCTCTGTCTGGTTATCAGCTGCTGTAGAGAATACCTCGCTCTTCTTGCAAGGGATGGTAGAGTTAGCATCGATGAGCTTAGTCATTACACCACCCATAGTCTCGATACCGAGAGTCAATGGAGTAACGTCGAGCAATACGATGTCACCAACACCCTCTTCCTTGTTCAGGATGGCACCCTGGATAGCTGCACCTACTGCAACAACCTCATCTGGGTTAACACCCTTAGAAGGCTCCTTGCCGAAGTAGTTCTTAACGAGTGTCTGAACGGCTGGGATACGGCTTGAACCACCAACCAGGATAACCTCGTCGATATCTGATGTAGAGAGCTTAGCGTCACGAACGGCATTCTGGCAAGGTACAAGACAAGCCTGAATCAGGTTGTGAGCCAACTGCTCGAACTGTGCACGGGTCAAAGTCTTAACCAAGTGCTTTGGCATACCGTCAACGGCTGTGATGTAAGGCAAGTTGATTTCTGTAGATGTAGAGCTAGACAACTCAATCTTAGCCTTCTCAGCTGCTTCCTTCAAACGCTGCATAGCCATAGGGTCCTTGCGGAGATCTACGCCTTCCTCAGCCTTGAAGCCATCAGCCAACCAGTTGATGATTACCTGGTCGAAGTCATCACCACCCAGGTGAGTATCACCATTGGTAGAAAGTACCTCGAATACGCCGCCACCGAACTCCAGGATAGAGATATCGAATGTACCACCACCCAAGTCGAATACGGCAATCTTCATATCCTTGTTAGCCTTGTCAACACCGTAAGCCAAAGCTGCAGCTGTAGGCTCATTTACGATACGCTGAACGTTCAAACCTGCAATCTGACCAGCCTCCTTAGTTGCCTGACGCTGAGAGTCAGAGAAGTAAGCAGGAACTGTGATTACTGCATCTGTAACCTCCTGTCCGAGATAATCCTCTGCAGTCTTCTTCATCTTCTGGAGAACCATTGCAGAAATCTCCTGTGGAGTATATTTGCGACCCTCGATTTCAACACGTGGATAACCACCCTCGTTTACTACTGTATAAGGCATTGCCTCAGCTTCCTTCTGGCTCTGAGCGTATGTCTCACCCATGAAACGCTTGATAGAATATACTGTGTTCTTAGGGTTTGTGATGGCCTGACGCTTAGCAGGATCACCTACCTTGCGGTCACCATCCTTAACGAAACCTACTACTGATGGAGTAGTACGCTTACCTTCACTGTTAGCGATTACAACTGGTTCGCTACCTTCGAAAACGGCAACACAACTGTTTGTGGTACCCAAGTCAATTCCAATTACTTTTCCCATGATTATATCTTTTTTTTATTTTTTCGTTATTAATATGTTATTTATCTCATGAATCGCTGCCTTCGGGGAAGTCTGCCGAAGATATGCATCTGTCGGGAACCTCCTGAACTCAGCGTTCACGCTTTCCTTAATAACAAAGCATGTGCCAAGGGAATTTTAGTTCAAGGTGGCTGACAAGGTGTCAGATGATGCTGACAAAATAAAAGGAATCAAGATCTAGGAGGCGATAAAATGTCGCATTCCCAATCTTGATTCCTCTATATATAATAAGGTGTAAAACCTTATCTTACTTTATTTCTGCTCCTTGGCAGCAAGTGCTTCGCGAACCTTAGCCTCCAGTTCGTCGAGAAGTTCAGGGTTATCCTTGAGCAATGCCTTGCAGGCATCGGCACCCTGTCCGAGTTTAGAACCGCCATAGCTATACCAGCTGCCGCTCTTTTCGATGATGTCGTTGGCTACTGCCAGACCGAATACCTCACCGGCACGGCTGATGCCTTCGCCAAACATGATGTCGAACTCAGCCTTGCGGAAAGGAGGAGCCACCTTGTTCTTCACAACCTTTACGCGAACCAGATTACCTACTACCTCATCGCCATCCTTGATGGCTGTTGCCTTGCGGATATCCAAACGCACTGATGCATAGAACTTCAATGCATTACCACCTGTAGTTGTCTCTGGGTTGCCGAACATAACACCAATCTTCTCGCGCAACTGGTTGATGAAGATGCAGGTAGTGTTGGTCTTGCTGATGGTAGAAGTGAGCTTGCGGAGAGCCTGACTCATCAATCGGGCCTGAAGACCAACCACATTGTCGCCCATATCGCCTTCGATTTCCTTCTTAGGAGTCAAGGCGGCTACAGAGTCAACAACTACGATGTCTACAGCTGCAGAACTGATCAGCTGGTCTGCAATCTGCAACGCCTGCTCACCGTTATCCGGTTGTGAAATCCACAAGTTATCAACATCAACGCCCAGCTTGGCTGCATAGAAGCGGTCGAAAGCGTGCTCAGCATCAATGAAAGCAGCGATACCGCCAGCCTTCTGAGCCTCTGCGATGGCATGGATAGCCAATGTTGTTTTACCGGAAGATTCCGGACCATAAATTTCGATGATACGTCCCTTAGGATAACCGCCTACGCCCAGCGCATTGTCGAGAGCGATACTACCTGTAGGGATAACTTCGATATTCTCAACGTGCTCATCGCCGAGTTTCATGATAGAGCCCTTACCGAAGTCTTTTTCTATCTTAGCCATGGCTGCCTGAAGGGCTTTCAGTTTGCCTTCATTGGGATTCAATTTTCCCTCTTGCATTTCTTTTGCCATATTCTTATTTTATTTAAAGTTTAGTCGATTTCCAAATCGCCATCAAACACCTCGTGCCATGGCAATCCCTGCTTGTTCAACTGTTCCATGAATGGATCTGGGTCAAACTCCTCTACGTTCCATACGCCTGGCTTCTTCCAGATGCCCTTGAGGAACATCATCGCACCAATCATGGCTGGCACACCGGTGGTGTAGCTAACGCCCTGCATACCGGTTTCGTTGTAAGCCTCCTGGTGCTTGCAGTTGTTATAAACGTAGTAGGTGCGCTCCTTGCCATCCTTCTTACCACGGATGCGGCAACCGATAGATGTTTCGCCATCATAGTTCTCGCCGAGATCCTGTGGGTTAGGCAATACGGCCTTGAGGAACTGCAATGGAACAATCTTCACCTTGGCTGTCTTGCCGGAACCGTCTGCCAATGGAGCCTCGTACTCGATTTCGTCGATACGGCTCATGCCGAGGTTCTGAATGCAGTCGAGGTAGGTGAGATACTGCTGACCGAAGGTCATCCAGAAGCGTGCCTCCTTGATGGTAGGGTAGTTCTTTACCAGGCTCTCCAACTCTTCGTGGTGCATCAGATAGCTCTCGCGAGGGCCGATGTTAGGGTAGGTGAGAGGCTTGTGGATAGACAATGGGTCGGTTTCGATCCATTCGCCATCCTTATACCAGAGTCCCTTCTGGGTAATCTCGCGGATATTGATTTCAGGGTTGAAGTTGGTTGCGAAAGCCTTGTGATGGTTACCGGCGTTGCAATCCACGATGTCGAGCACCTCAATCTCATCGAAGTGATGCTTGGCAGCGTATGCGGTGAAGATGCCGGATACACCTGGGTCGAAGCCGCAACCGAGGATAGCGCAGAGACCTGCCTGCTCGAACTTATCCTTGTAAGCCCACTGCCATGAGTACTCGAAGTGAGCCTCGTCCTTTGGCTCATAGTTAGCGGTATCCATATAGTTGCAACCGCAAGCCAGACAAGCATCCATGATGGTGAGATCCTGGTAAGGCAAAGCGAGGTTGATGACAAGCTCAGGCTTATAGCTATTGAAGAGAGCCTTCAACTGCTCAACGTCGTCGGCATCCACCTCAGCTGTCTGAATATCCATCTTGTAGCCCTTGGCATGGATATCCTTAACCAGCTTATCGCATTTTTCCTTGCGACGGCTAGCAATCATAAACTCGGTGAAAACGTCCTGGTTCTGGACGATCTTGAAGGCAGCCACGGTAGCCACGCCACCTGCGCCAATCATAAGTACTCTACTCATTTTTTATCTTTAATGTTAAGTGTTTAATGTTTACTTTATCTCGTTTGCCGAAATCCCCAGGGCATTCATGAGCGAATAGCCGAGAATCTCCTGTCTGAAGTTGCCGCCTGGCATGGGCTGCATGGCAAAGAGGGTGATGCGCTTATCGTCATCTTCCACCTTTCTCAGCATATCACGGAGTCGGTCGTAGGCATCTCCATTCTCAGAATTTGGGATTACCATCACTCGCTTCACTTCCTTGGCGTTGCATACGGTGCGTGCCACATCTACGAGGAAGTCATCCTTGCCTACCATCTTCTCCTCTGTAGGATAAGAAGAGATGATGAATTCTCCGAGCTTATCATCCTTGAAAGCCTGAGCGTTCAGATCCTTCTCATAGTTGGCAGGGCGGAAGTTCTTCATCGCCATCGACTGTTTGTCGTGGATAAGCACAACCTGTGTCTCGTGCTCGCCCTCTCTCAGACCTCCGTCAAGGGCAATGCAGACTGCCCATTGTGCCATGTCTGCTGGCTGGATGCGACGGTTAATCATTCGTTCGAAGTTGACTATCAGGTCGAAAGCCACTCGGTCGATATAGTCGGCGTCAGCGATGATTACATTCTCGCTCCATTTTATATTGTTTGTATCTAATGTATTCATTGGTGCAAAAATTAAGCAAACGAGAACAATGAAAGCTTGCTTTCAAATTGTCGAGTGCAGATTATTTCTGCAAATTTACGAATAAATTTCGTAATTAAGGCATTTTGAAAATATAAAATAATAAAAAAGATAGTATTTTCATCATTTCTTCATTTGATGGAATACTATCTTCAGTATATTCTTCGGCAATCTGAGCCTTTTTTCTTCTATTCTCCGGTCTTCTTTCTCGGCAATCCGGGCTCTTCTTCTTTCTGTTCTCCGAAGTCTTTTATGCGATAATCTTCGCCAGATAGTGTCCGGCGAGAACGGCGATAAGTCCCAGCGCCAGACTTCCGAAGAGATAGAGCATCATATAGAGGTAATTCTCTTCTTTCATCAGTCCTGCTCCCTCGTTCATAAAGGTAGAGAAGGTAGTGAATCCTCCGCAGAATCCCGTGGTGAGCAGCAGTTTGGCAGATGGCGACATCCATCCCCCTTCCCGCCAGTTCAATCCCGAGAGGAACCCGATGATGAGGCATCCCGCCACATTCACCGTCATCGTGCCGAATGGAAAGGCAATCACCGTGCAGGATTGCACCATCTTTGAAATCCAATATCTCATGCCGCCCCCGAAGAAGCTGCCGATGCTTACTATCAATACTTCTTTCATCTTCTTATCTCCTTATCTATAATGTATAATATATAATAACTTGTATGATATTTCCTTGTATATACTATCAGCCTTGCCGCTATTCTCTTTGAGTATGTTCTGCAATTCTTTCGAACGGCTTTTCAGTCCGTGCTAACTGATAGAACAATCTTAAGTTTGTTCCTCTCGGACAGAAAAGCCGCATAATCCTTTACATATCATTTCTCAAAATATGTGCCAATGGCTATGATAGGGATGTTTTCCATCCATTCTTGGTCTACATATCCTTTCATGGAGATACGTAACCCTTTTAACCCTGGGTTGTCTTTGATGAATTGTGCCAGGGAACGCGCACGTACGTTTTCCTCTGCCTTCACTTCTACTGGTATAACCCTTTGGCTATCTTGAATGATGAAATCAATCTCCGAAGGAGTCTTGGTATTGCTCCAGTAATAGGGCTTTAATCCCAAGGCCAACAGTTGCTGTAGCACATACTGTTCTGTAAATGCACCTTTGAACTCAGTGAATGCATTGTCGCCTATCAGCATCTGGTCTGCTGAGGCATCTGTCATGCATGCCAGGAGACCACAATCTAATAAGAACAGTTTAAAGGCATCCCTATCTTCATAAAATTTAAGCGGCATTTTAGGTTCCTTGATGCGGCTCACCTTATATACAATGCCGGCATCTACCAACCATTGTATAGCCAGTTCAAAATCCTTGGCTCTGCTACCTTTGCGCACAGCTCCATAGATGAACTTCTTGTTTTCACGTGCCAGTTGAGAAGGGAGAGAATCCAGCACCTCCCGGATTCTTGTAGATTCCGCAGCTGAAGTATGTTTGGAAATATCCCTGCGATAGGCTTCCAGAATATCACGCTGCAGGGTGCGAACCTGCTGCAAGTCTGTATTTTCGATGAATTTGCTTACCACTCCTGGCATGCCGCCCACAAAGTAATATTGCCGGAGCAGTTCCGTCATCTTGGGTTTCATGATGTCGATAAGTCCCCAGTCTTTTGAATGGAGTAATTCTATCCAATTTTCATTGCCGGTTGCATCAAGATATTCCTCGTAATCCATGGGGTACATGGTAAGCATATCTACTTTCCCTACAGGAAACGACTCTCCTTTACCCAGGGTAACCCCAAGGAGGGAACCTGCTACCATAATATGGTATTCGGGAGCTTTTTCGCAAAAGTACTTCAAACAATGGAGTCCTCTCGGAACCTCCTGTATTTCATCCATGATGATGAGAGTAGCAGCAGGTGTAATCCTTACGCCAGTAATGGCTTGGATGGTTATGAGGATTCTGTCTATGTTGTAATCAAGCTCAAAGAGCTGTTTCATTCTTGGTTCATCGTCACAGTTGATATATGCTACGTTTTTGTATTCCTTTTTTCCAAAGTGCTGCATGATCCAAGTCTTACCCACTTGTCTGGCACCTAGTAACATCAAGGGCTTTCTGTCCTTGTTTTCTTTCCATTTCAGGAGTTGTTTGTATATCTTTCTTTTCATAACTGACTGGAATTTAAATATTTCTGTTGCAAAGATACACTTTTTCGATGATAAAAACAAGAAAATTACACACTTTTTCGATGATAACGAATGTTAAATCATACATTTTTTCGAGGATAAGAGAGTAAAAACCAGATTTATACTAGATTTTTTTGAAAAAAGATAATCCTCAGCTTAATTTTCCCCTCTATTCTTTCTTTTAAGAGATAAAGAAGCAACCAAGAAGCAGGGAAGAAGTAATAATGAAGAAGCGTGAAAGAAGCTGGAAAGTTCCCTCTTTTTGATGAAAACAGAATATGTTGAACAATTAAAATTAATAGGAGAAACAAGTTATGAAACGAGTATTCAATCTTTTGGTAGTGGATGAGAGTGGCAGCATGAGTATTATCGAGCGCCAGGCACTGGTGGGCATCAACGAGACCTTGACCACGATTCAGAAAATGCAGAAGACGCATAAGGATATGGAGCAGCGGGTTACGCTCATCACCTTCGACAGCACCCACAAGAAGCTGTTTTATGATAATGTGTCTGCCCGCCATGCCAACCCTTTGAAATCCAGGGATTACAACCCATGTGGCGGCACCCCTCTTTATGATACCATCGGTATGGGCATCGCCAAGATCAACGCCCTGACCACCGAGGATGACAGCGTGTTGGTTACCATCATTACGGATGGTGAGGAGAACTGCAGCGAGGAGTATGATTTGAAGATGATCAAGAACCTCATTGAGAAGTTGAAGAAGCAGAACTGGACCTTTACCTTCATCGGCACCGATGATCTTGATGTGGAGAACATTGCTCATGGTATGGGCATCGACAACCACCTTCAGTTTTCGGAAGATGAGGCTGGTACCAAGGCGATGTTTGCCAGAGAAAACAGAGCCAGAGAGCGCTACAACAAGTGCCGTGCGATGGATTGCAAGATGGAAGCGGGCAGTTACTTTGAGGAGAAGTAATGAATGATGACAGATTAAGACAATTACATATATTATTTATAACATTAGAGCTGAGCTATCGGCTTACGGGCAAGTTTTATGAAAAAGTTATATTTTGCATTTACGGCGATTCTTTTCGCCTTGTTCTCAATGGTGTCTTTCACCGCTTGTTCATCTGATGATGATGACACTCCATCTACAGAAGAGATTAAAAGTAATATTGTGGGTATGTGGCAAACGACTCATATTACAGGTTGGGGATATGATGATACGGAGGATGAAAATCTTATCAAAGTGGATCAGGATGTTCCCGAGGAGAAAAGTGAGCGCATTCTTTTTAAAGGTGATGGTACCTATAAATGGTATTGGTATTTGGGACGTTACGGATGGCAATCTTCAAATTACATCCATAAGTATGAGGTTTCTGGTAACAAGATAATCCTTTATGCCTCTAATGGAGATATTGGTGATACTTATCGTGTTGTATCGATTAAAGGCGATGTTGTAGTCTTGGAGGTTACTTTGGATGAAGGACCACAATATAAACAGCAAATTACCTGCAAGCGAGTAAACTAAATAAGATGAGAATAGTAAAAGCAGTATGGAAAATCGTGCTGCTTTTGCTACTGCGTTAAATTAGTGCAAAAATACTTCTGTTAGAATAGGTTCCTGATATTTTTTTGTACTTTTGTGCCGATTAAAATTTTAAATAGTCAAAAACTATAAAGCATATGAAGGATAGAAGACAACTATACAATGATTTTCTTAAGGCTTTTCCTGTAGAAAGTCTTAAGAATATGACTTTGGAACAATATACTGATTTGAAGAAAGACAATTCTTTCTGTTATTGGATAGAGGCTAAGACTTCTGAACTTGGTTCTATTTGGGGAGGTTGTTCTTATAAATTTGGTGTTTATGAATATCAAAAGCGTCCTAAAGTTAACGACTCTCGCGTTATAAGTGATGAGAAGTACGCTTGGTATTCAAAATATCATAAAGTTACGGTTCAAGAAGCTTATGATGTTGTTCGAGAAGCAATCATAAAAATTGCTCTTTATGCCCAACAGGGAAAATGGAACGAGATAGAGGAAATTTCAGAATTGGGGCATTCTTATAAATGGAAAATAGCTTTTATGTATTCCTCCGAGCAGTTAGTACCAATTTATAGAAAAGAAATGTTGGAACAGCTGGCTTTGCATTTTGGTATGGATAATCCGGCGGCAAAAACTTATGTAGAACTCCAGATGTTCTTGATGGAAAAGAAGGAAAATAAGGAATTGTTCGATTATTATGATGAACTGTTGGAGATTTTAAATCAGCATAAGCCTCATGTATGGATGTATGCACCAGGTCGTAATGCTTCAAAATGGGACACTTGTCTTAAAAATGAAGTGATGAGTATTGGTTGGGAAGAATTGAACGATTTATCTCTATTCACCACTCGTGAAGATATCAGAAAGGCATTGCAAGATGCTTACGGTAAGCCTGATGCATCATTCATGAATGACAGTTTGGCTTTGTGGGATTTCGTACACACCATACAGGTTGGAGATATTATATATGCAAAAAAAGGTACAGGTACAATCATAGGTCGTGGAATTGTAGAAGGGGACTATTCGTATGATGACAGTTTGGAAGAGCACAACAATGTTCGTAAGGTAAAATGGACTCATGTTGGTGAATGGACAGTTCCTCAGAAAAATATTGTTCAGAAGACTTTAACGGATATAACCCAATATCCGAGTTACGTGAAAGAACTGGCAGATATGATGGATGGAGAACTTGCTACAGTCAACAAGGATAGACGATATTGGTGGCTTGTGTCAAGTCCTAAGATTTGGAGTTTCTCAAAGATGAAAATAGGGGAAGAACAGGATTATTCTCTTTATAATGAAAATGGAAATCCTCGCAAGATTCTTCAAAACTTCAAGGATGCTAAGGTTGGTGATCTTATTTTGGGATATGAAGCCACACCGGTTAAGCAAATTGTGGGAATAGCAGAAGTATCTAAGGCGGCAGATGATGGCAAGCATATATATTTCAAAAAGCTTGAATCCTTTGCTTCGCCAATTGATTTTGCAACAGTAAAAGATATGCCGGGACTTACCGAAATGGAGTTCTTGAAAAATATGAATGGTTCTTTATTCAAGATTACCAAGGAGGAAAGCGAATTGCTTATGGATATTATTCGAACAGAGAATCCTTGCCAGAAATCGAAGGAATTGACTCCTTATTCTAAAAATGATTTCCTTTCAGAGGTATTTATGGATGAAGAAACTTATGATAGAATGAGAGCCTTGCTTGAGGATAAAAAGAATATCATCTTGCAAGGTGCTCCTGGTGTGGGTAAGACTTATACGGCAAAACGCCTGGCATATTCAATCTTAGGTAATAAGGATGAGGATAAAATGGAAATGGTTCAATTCCATCAGAGTTATAGTTACGAAGATTTTGTGATGGGATATAAGCCTAATGAAAATGGAGGTTTTGACCTGCAAAGAGGAATTTTTTATAAGTTCTGTGCAAAGGCGAAAAGTGATCCTGACCACAAGTATTTCTTCATTATTGATGAAATAAATAGAGGTAATCTGAGTAAGATATTTGGTGAGTTGCTTATGCTGATAGAGAATGGTTATCGTGGTGAGGAGATTACGTTAGCGTATAATCAGGAATTATTCTCTGTGCCTAAAAACCTATATATAATAGGTATGATGAATACTGCTGACAGAAGTTTGGCTATGATAGATTATGCTCTTCGCAGACGCTTTAGCTTTGTTGAGATGAAGCCAGGATTTGCTACTGATGGATTCCGAAACTATCAGGAAAGGCTTTCGAGTGACATCTTTGATCAGGTGATTGCTGGAATAGTACAGCTGAACCAGGTAATTGCCAGTGATGATTCATTAGGCGATGGCTTCTGCATAGGACATAGTTATTTCTGTAATCAAAAAGAATTCAGTAAAAAATGGTTGAAAAATGTGATAGAGTTTGATATTATTCCTATGTTGCATGAATATTGGTTCGATGATAAGAATAAGTGTCAGCAGGAAATTGAAAATATAAAAAGTTGTTTATAATGACAATAGATAAAGGTATACCTATAAAGAATATTTTCTACATGTTGACCTATGCTTTCAAGGAATTGAACTGCGAGTATTATAAACGTGTAGAGACAGAGGATTTTGGCAACATACATGATATGTTTGCCGAGATTCTTTACTTGGGTATTTCGTATTTGTTGAAGCAGGGGTTGCATCGTGAGTATGTTGATTGCGAAGATACTCTTTCTACATTGCGAGGAAAGCTTGATGTTCGGGCAACGATAAAAGAGAAAATGAGGCAAACGGCAAAGCTTGCTTGTGCCTTCGATGAGTTCTCTTCAAACAATATCTTTAATCAGGTGCTAAAAGCTACAGTTGTATTATTGCTAGGTTGTGGTGATGTGAAGTCCGCAAGAAAGGGGAAAATAAGAAAGTTAATGCTATTCTTTGAAAATGTAGAGAATATTGAATTGAAATCTGTAAGGTGGAGCAGCCTCAGATATGATAGAAATACTCAAACTTACCAAATGCTGCATAGTATTTGCTACTTTGTAGTTTTTGATTTACTTCTGACAACAGAAAATGGTAATCAGCAAGTTCCGATGTTTTCAGATGAGAATATGGCTCTGTTGTTTCAGCGTTTTATATTGGAGTATTATCGTAAAGAGCATTCTGATTATGGTGCTAAAGGCAGTCGGGTAAAATGGAATTTAGATGAGGATGAGGTTCCGTCAAACTTGTTGCCAACAATGAATACCGATGTAACCTTGCGATTGGGTGACCGAACGCTAATTATCGATGCAAAGTACTATAGTCATACTTTGCAGGAAAACTTCGGAAAGCAAACGATACATTCCGCCAATTTATATCAGATTTATGCTTATGTTACTAATGAAGATATAGACAAGAATGGTTATCAGAAAGGTAATGTAGATGGTATGCTACTCTATGCTATGACCGAAAAATATGGGAAAAAGTCTGAACGTATAAAGCTTAAGGCTGGTAATGTGATTTATGTTAAAACGTTGGATTTAAGCCAGGATTTTGAGAAGATTAAAAAACAATTGGATGAGTTTGCTCTGAGTGAATAAATTCTAGAAGGTAATTATATAAAGACTCCAACTTATTAGGGTAACTAATGAGTTGGAGTCTTATATTTCCATTTAGTTACATTAAAATGTCATTTAATTTTGTTAAGGATAAATGGTCTTCTATTTGAGTCCATTTTTCATATTCCTCATCCTCAATTTTAACCATAAGGTTGTGTACGTTTCGTAAGCGTTTATTGTCGATTTTGCGCATAGAGAGTAAACGTTTTTTCAGTTCGGGGCACATAAAGGTAAGTATGTCAGCTAATACATATTTTTTCTGATTGTACGAATCAAAATAAATATTTTCACTAGAGTCAACATTCTTGAGCTCATCTACAAGAAGCAAACCTAGTTTTTCTGCACACTCAACTGATAGTATTTCTCCAGAATGTCCATGAAGCCAATCTACTTCAGGAATAGCTTTGGTCAGCTTTTCTGCAGATAAGATGTTTGTGTTGTCAATACGATGCATATACATAACATCTGTCTTAAAGAAAACACTTTTCAAAGGATTACCATTCTCGTCTTCATATTGATAAGGATACCCATCGAAAAAACCGCCCCAAACAATACCATTGTGTTTTTGCCCAACCATCATCATAATGAATAAATCCCTGTGCATAACCTCTTTCCAATCCCAAACATTCCAATCTAGAGGATGCTCGTTATCAAATGGCTTAGTACCTTGAAGTTGTGCAAATTCATCTTCGAAATCGTCTAAGGAAAAACTTGAGATAGAAGGATTCCATCTCAAAATAAATACTCTTCGTTGACGTGGAGAGATTCCTTTATTATAAAAAGGTCCTCGATCCAAATTCATATAGCCTTCCATATTTTTATTTAATTTCTACTTCGTTGGTTAAAATACGAGTTCCTCCTGTTCTAAGTTCTGGAATATTGATACGTATATCGCAATCTATTACGCAAACATGTCCGTTTGGAGTACGAAGAACATTCTCATCATGCATATCGCTAAGATAAATATCCTTGTTTGCAAAGGTCCAATTTCTAGGATTGATGGATTTTAAGCCCATTTGTTCCACGAAAGTTGCAATCTCTGTGTCGGCCATCATCTTGCCGTGAACAAAAGGTTGCTCTGTTATTACCACAAAATCTTTATTGGTATTTCTGCCAAATCCCAATACATTCATTTCCGTTTCTTCAAAATAAGCATTGTGCAAAGAGATTCTATCTAAGGCAAAAATAGGCAGAATGAAATAATCTAATCCAATGGTTTTTAGAACTTTATTACCATTGTCAAACACAATGGCTTCTCCCCCTTGAGCAATTCTCTCGCCCAAAGTTTGTTTATAAGTTTCATCTGTGTTGCTTATCCAAAATCCAGCAGCTTTCGCCCAATCTTCTATTCTCTTCTCTTGGATCTTTCCGAGTTGCTGCTCTCTTTTGAAACTGCCTTCTGGCGCAGAGAGTTGATCTGTGCCAACTTCTGCTCCCGCGAGTAAGGATGCAATAACATGGATTCTACCTCCTTCACAGCACCCATACTGTTCTGACGGTGAAAATCGTTTATATAAGATCTTTCCAGTACTGAATTGTTCTGCATAATCATCTAATTTTGCTAGACCTTCAGATGTAAATCCTTCATTGATTATGTCACTGATGGACATCCAAAAATCATGGTTTGTCATAAATTATATTGTTTGATAAATTCTATTGGTGGCAAAGTTATAGTTTTTCTTCGATAACACCAAATTATTTGGGCTTTATTTCGCATTTACCAGCAAATTGTTTCAATACATCTTTCATTTCCCGTTGTCCTTGAAATTACATGGCGATGTAGGAATCTCTGCGTCGGGACGTAGGAAAGATTACGTCGCCATGTAGTAAAGTCTACATCGGGACGTAATTTTTGGGGTATCTATAAGGTATTGTATCAGATTCTTTTTAGATTTAGCGTCGAGTTTATACGCACACGAGAAAAGTTTTTTTTATGAAAAAAGTCTCAAAGTATCATCTTTTGGGTTAAGTAATGGTATAAATAACTGATATATAATAATATACAAGAATGATACTATTCGGATTACTTTACAAAAAGTATCATCGAAGTATCATGAATGTGATAGAAGTATCATGAAATTGCCATAGAAGTATCACCAAATCATCATAAAACCATCACAAAATCGTCATAAAGCATCATGCATAATATCGAAGCCGCCAACTTGCGAGAAGTGCCCAAAATTGTTCGATACTTTGGGCACTCGATGCCAACTATATGGGCAATGAGTGCCCGTTACTTGTTCTCTCAATGCCCGACACTTGGTCCCTGAGTGCCCACTTGATGGTCTCTTACAGACCGCTTAATGGTCTCTTACAGACCACTTTATGTGCTTTTATTCCTAATTCTGGTTGTCAATCTTTTCTCTTATTCCTAGTTTGTATTGACATTCTTTACATTCTGAAAAAGTAGACGCTATTAATTTTATAAAACTGGAATAGTAGATATTTCTTTTTAGCCTTTTAATTTACCTCAAAGCCGAAATTTATGATACTTCTTGCAATTTTATGATACTTCGATGATACTTTTCTGTAAAATATTCCGAAAGTCTAATTTTTTGTATGTCGCAATGTATCAGATGTTTAGAATGTTATTTTCTCTAAATAATGATACTTTGATACTTTTCTCACAAAAATACTTTTATGTGCAGGAAATAAATGTGGAGAAAATGCAGAAGCTGAGTGATATTGTGACCACGATTTCTGATAAGCAGTATCAAAGCGATTAACTGTCTGGAGAAGCTTGTAGATAGGGTTGATTTAGTAGAATGAGTTGGTACTACTGGATGACGGAGTCGGCTCGATGGGATAAAGGAGTCAACTCTATAGGTTGATGCAAGCGTCTTCGTGAGTTGAAAGACATTACTTCTCGGATTCCAGGAGATACCTTCTCAGCAGTTGCCACTAGGCTCAGTAGGTCTGCCGAGCCTAGTCGGCAGGTCTGCTGACTGCAGCCAGCAGCTTTGCTGAGCCTAGTTGCAACACTTAATTCTTACCGATATTTCTCTCATGTCATCCGGAAGAAAAGAGATTGCCTTCTCTTTCATATCTTGCGGAATACCGAAGCGGGCTTCGGCGATGGAGCCGACGATGGCTCCGATGGTATCGCTATCGCCGCCATGAGATATGGCGAGGCGGATGGCATCTTCGAAGGATGAGGCTTGCGAGAGGAGATAGAAAGATAATGGCACAGCATCCATGCAGGTTTCGTCGAACTTGCCTTTCGGATAATCTCGCGTATCGAAATCCTCGTAATAGCTGCGGGCGATATCCTTGAAGGCTTTCATTGCCTTATCATCAGATTCTTTAGAATTCTTATCTTTACACTCCTTAGATTCTTCTGAGAATCTGCTCTTGCGGAAATGCCAGATGGCATGAGCCACGGCTTTGGCTCCCTTGATTCCTTCGGGATGGTTATGGGTAGGAAGAGCCGATTTCTCTGCTTCTTCCCAAACCTGCGACAGGTCATCGAATAGCCAAGCCACCGGCGATACTCGCATCGCCGAACCATTGCCAAAGCTATTGTATGGCTGCGGATCAAGAGAACGAATCCACCTCGCGAATCTTCCGCCATACGCTCCCTTTGGGGAAGGATAGCGGCGGCACCAATCCAACAGGCTTTCCTGATAGCTTCGCCCGTTCTGAATCGCATCGGCTATCGCCACCGTACAGATGGTATCATCGGTGAAGTCGCATCCCTCACCGAACATCTCGAAATCATAATCAAACGTATTGTTGAACTCATATTTTGAGCCAGCAATATCTCCTAAAATTGCTCCTAACATAAGCTGATATTTTTCCAATTCTTTACTCTATCACCTCCCAGAAACTCTCCGGCAAGCTGATGTTCTTCATCTTCTTTGCGCTCTTGAACAATGGGGCGATGTCTTCGGCTTCGAAACCGGCGATGCCGCAACCTATTGGGGTTACCAGAAAATGAAGATCGGGATGCTGATGGGCAAAGATAATGAATTCCTCCACGTATGGACGGATGGTTTCCACGCCGCCCTGCATTGTAGGGATGGCGTAACTCTGGCCTTGCAAGCCTACACCCTTGCCCATGACGGCACCGAAATGCAGGCGGGCTATACGGGCTGCTCCACCACCATGCATGCCAGCCAGATTGCTGCCAAACACAAAAATCTCGTTCTCTTTTAATGAATCAATCCAGCGAGGAGTGATTCTTCCCTTCTTCATTTCTTCCATATTATTCTTATTATTAAATATGTTATTGCCTTTATCTGCCGATTCCTCGCAGCATTTGCATTCGGACATCATTCTCGGCATCTTCGGAGCACTTGAAACTGATGTATCTTCTTCGCTGAACGACAGGTAGCTTCCGTATTCCGATGCATCGAAGTATCTCTTGAAATAAGGAATCACCACATCATGCATCATCTTCTGGCATCGCTGGGTGACGGCGGAGGCGGTCATGCCCAACTGCATGGCTACGTCCTTGCCCCTGAATCCCTCTATATAGAGCATCTTCAGGATGATGCTGTTCTTGCTGTCTCTGCCATAATAGAAATTGCCGATATCTTCTATCGTCTGGTAAAGATCGTGCTCAAACTGATTGTCGGTCACGTCAAACTGCATCTTGCGGCTTTCCTGCCGTGCTTCGAAACTCTCGAAGCGATGCTCCTTCACCACCTCCTTCAGTTTATCCAGCAGCAGGAAGCGGAAGCCATTCACCATCCATGTTTTGAGCGACATGCTTGGCTTTCTATCTTCCAAAGGCTTGAAGTCGTGTTCGCAGAGATAGAGATAGTATTCGTGAGCCAGCGAGAAGAAATCCATGCCTGGCTTGTGCTGCAGGTCATATCGCTTGTCGTAGATGCAATAAGCCACCCGGCAGTATCCGTAGTAATACTCCCTTACTATTCTGGCATTGGCATCCTTGAAGCCCTGCAGAATCTCATCATCCGATAAGCTTTCCAATGTCTTCTTCTGAAAATCAGTTTCTGAAAAATTCTTTTCTTTCTTCATATCGATATATCTTTTTGATATCCGCAATCCGTTTGCAAATATATACTTTTTCTTTGAGAAAGCGGAGAAATAGCTCCTTTTTTTCTCTTCTCTATGATATTAAAAGAGAAAAGAGGAATAAAAATTAAGCAGCTATCGAAAAAAAATGCATCCCGCTTTTTACTTTTCCCTTTTCTGGAGGTCATATAATCGTAACGTTCATGAAAATAAACGAATATGAGTATTAATGACAAAGGCATAGTGGATACGCTGAAGGAATGCCCGGAGAACGGATTCGGAATGCTAATGATGAAGTATCAGGAACCGGTTTACTGGCACATACGCCGATTGGTGGTTTCGCATGATGATGCACAGGATGCTTCGCAGGAAACTTTTGTGAGAATCTATCGCTCGTTCAATCAATATCGGGGCGACTGCTCACTGAGAAGTTGGATTTACCGCATCGCTACCAACGAGGCTTTGCGGTTCATCAGCAAACGGAAACAGAAAGAAGTTTCTCTGGAATCAGATTCAACGGGCGTCAGTCTCATCCCAGCCGATAATTATATCGACTTCGATGATAAGGTGGCAGTAAAACTGCAGAAAGCGATTCTCTCGCTTCCGCCTAAGCAGCAGCTGGCATTCAATATGAGATATTACGATGAACTCGGGTTCGACGAAATAGCGAAGGTTGCGGATTCCACGCCAACCAGTATCAAGGCAAGCTATCATGTTGCCAAGGAGAAAATTATCAAGTACATGAATTCGAACGATTAAGTGAGAGTTCTGTGAGTTTTTTAATGGTTATTCAAAATGGAAAAGAATATGGATACAAATTTTGATTTTAACAAAACCGGGAAGTTTGACTTCGACCAGGCGGGTAAGCGGATGCCTTATTCTACGCCAGAAGGATTCTTCAAGGAGATGGAAGCCAATATCCTGGAGCAGGTGAAGAATGACAAACCGGCACCTGTCAGGATACAGCCGAAGAAACGATCTCTGAGGAAGGTGATTTGGACGGCTGCAATAGCTGTGGCTGCATCGGTGGCAGTACTTCTGGTACTCAACATCGATTTCGCTGCGCCTCATTCTTCTCTGCCATCTCAGGCTGATAATGAGATGCAAGCGGTTGATCAGGCTTTCGCTCAGTTATCTTCTGCTGATCAGGCTTATTTGCTCAATGTTTATCAGGAGGATGTCTTTCTTGATGAATAAACGGACTCAGTAATATATAATAAATAGATTCTATAATATATAAAAAGGTGAATTATGAAAAAGATTTTAGGTATTTTGATGATGGTCATCGCTATGATGACTGTTACAACAAATGTATGTGCACAGGCGCCTAATCAGAAGCAGCGCCTATCTCGTGAACAGCTGGCTGAAAAGCAGGCACAATATATTGCTCACGATCTGGGGCTTGATGAGAAGACCAGCTCTAAGTTTATTGACACCTATGCCGAGTGTCAGAAAGAAGTTTGGGCTTTAGGACCTCGCCTTCATCATAAGAAAGGCGAAGTAAAGACTGATGCTCAGACAGAACAGGAGATTAAACAGCGCTTCGAGATGAGCGAGAAGATTCTCAACATCCGTCAGAAATACTACAAGAAGTATTCTCAGTTCCTGACCCAGCAGCAGATTCAGCGGGTTTATGAGATAGAACGACAGATGATGAAACGCTTTGCTCAGAAAGGTCTGCGCAAAGGAATGGGAAAGGACGGCAAGCCAAGACCTAGAAGAAATTTTTAAAAGAAATTACTTTCTATTCAGGTATATGCGAATGGCGGTTGGTGCAGGAATATGCATCAACCGTCTTTTTTCTATTTTTTATCTTGTTGATAATTCAGAATTGCTTTCTTTTCTTCCCAGGCAAGAATCAATCCGATGACACCCGAATAGCTCTTTCTACCTTCCGCCACATGATTGCCCTTGAGGTAGAGGTCGAAGATGAAATCCTGAGCGGAATCCAACGCCTTGCATCGCTTGCTGATCCAATAGCAGCGGTCGTTTTTTGCCAGCTGGATAATCTCTGGGCGAATGTATTTCAAGAATTTCTCGCCCTCTTTCTCACCAAGAATATCGAATACATTATTTAATACATGGAAGAAAATGTGGTAGTATCCGCTGAATCTCACCGCTTTATCTTCTGATGCGGTGCATACGATATAACTGTAGAAATTCGCCTCTCCTTCGTTTGCCACTCCCAGGAAATGGGCAAATTCGTGAGCGTATGTGGCTGGATAGTCATGAGAGCGAATATCTCCGTTCAGCGTAAATTCGCAGAAGAAAGGACCCATGCTTCCGGTGACGCCTGCCATCGAACTGAGAGGTGTGAATACCATAGTTTTCACATGAGGATTTTGATTAAATGGCGGGTTGATACCTTCCTGATATCCTATTTTATTATATTCTGTCAGTATCGCATCTTTCACCCGATTCTTCAAATCATCATCCACAATACTATTGATTTTTTCACTCTTCACTCTTCGTTCTTCACTTAACCGGTTGAGCGTATCAGCATATTGGTAGGCAAATGCCTTGAATTTGGCTTCGCTTACTTCTACGGGCTTCATACCTATTCTATTATAGATGTTCGGCTGAGAATAGTTCAATCCCCAAGCCATGTAAAACCATACGTATACCCAAAGCAGATACTCTATCACTCTTCCGAAAACACCCTTTTTCTTTCTCCATCCTATCTCGTATATCGGATAGAGAATAACCCATGCGATACTGAGAGCGATGAAAATATCGCCTACAGCAAAAGGAATGATTCCGGAAACGGGAGAGAGCAGCTTTCCGATAACCGGATAGATGCGAGTGGTATAGAGGAATCCCCAAAGAGGAATCATCTTGGTAAGGATGACGAGGAGGAACAATGCTAAAAGTAACCAATGTCGCCATTTGATTTTATGAATCCGTAAGACATGCAATATCTTCATGACGCTTCTTTTTAAAGATGTAAAATATGGTATGATGGAGCGAGAGTTTTGTACTTTTTGCTCCCACTGTGCAAAATTACAAAAGTTTTCTAAAATATTGACATGACCTATTTGTTTTTTTACTATTTTTGCCAATGAAAACTATAATGAGTTTATAAATAAGAAGATAGGAGGTACTATTATGAAACAAACACGTGAAGCCTTTGAGGCAAAAAACCTTGAGTACGAAAACCTCTATAATGAGGAAGATGAACGTAGAGATTATAATTCAATTTGGTATAACTAAATAATTCTCTATATTAGGTTAGAAAAGATTGAATTGTATTTCATTATAAAAATAAAAAAGATAATGAAGGATAATTAAAGGCTATGCTCAAAATTGCTATGGGGATGCAACGTGAGTATAGCCTTTTTTATGTCTTCTTTATGTTTTCTATCCAAATCTTATCGGGGATTCTTATTTCTCAAAGTGCTGGTAATCCTTGCTGTGTTTCCAGTCGCCTCCCCATCTAAATCCTTTCGCCTTGAAGAGGCGGTAGCAGAGGTCGCCCTTCTTAATCATATAAACATGATGCTTGCTGCGGTCGAGGTAGGGGCGGCCAGTGGTTGGCTCCACCACATCCTTGCCGTTTTTCAGTCGTTTGTGGTAAGGGTTATAGAGAGTGTTGATGTCGATGGCAAGTCCTTTGCCATGCTTCGATACGGTATGGGTATGCGAGATGAAACGGAAGTTGAAACTGGAGGAGTTGTTGGCTCTCATCGCTCTTTCGTCGTCTGCATCCCAATAGTCGATGAGTCTCATCCGCTCTATCGGATATTGAGCCTCGTAGAGTCTTTTGAGAATAGCGAGCACATCTGTCGCAATCGTCTTGTTCACCACCATTTCGCCCACTATCTTCCTGCCGTCCTTATCCACGTGGAGGCATCGCAGGTATCTCAGTTCACTTCTTGCTATGGTACAGTTCTTCTTGTATGTCTTCCCCTGCATTAGGCGGAAAATATCCTCAGGGATGGGGGAGATGGAGAAGAAATGCTTCTCTCCAAGTTTTCTGATGGTTTGCTCGCTGACGATATCTCCCGGCTTCTGTGCCTTGGATGGAAGGCAGAAAAGCATGGAAATAAACAGGCATATTATTAAAATCCTTTTTGCTGTCATAACGTTTCTCCTTATTTAGCTACGGGAATATAATGTGAATCCTTGATTTCGCCAATCACGATGATGCTGTGAAGGCTTCCGATGCAGTCGATGTTTCCCAGGGTGTTGAGCATGAAGTCCTGATAGGCTTTCATATCCCGTGCATACACCTTGATCTGGAAATCGTAATCACCGGTAGTGTTGTAGCATTCCGTAATCTGGTCGATGGTTTGCACGGTATCCATGAATTGCTGAATCAAATCGTGGGTGTGTTGTTTCAATCGGATATTGCAGAGCACAATCACGTTGTGCCCCATCTTGTGATGATCTACTATCGCTCCATATCGCTGGATGTATCCCTCACGCTCCAATCGCTTCTGCCTCTCGAAGGTAGGAGAAGGGGAGAGGTGTACTCTTGCGGCAAGTTCCTTGACGGTGAGTCGGGAGTTCTGCTGCAATAACTTCAGTATTTTAATGTCGATTTCGTCGAGATTTTCTTCTGTAGCCATTGATTCTTTATTACTGATTTTATTCATTTTTGCAGAATAATATTCTGCTGATTTGCTTAATTCGCTGCAAAGATAGTATATTTTTCTGAATTATGGAGAATATTTGGCAAATAAAATTCTTCTTCTTACCTTTGCACTCGCAATTCCGGAAGCAAAGAGCCGTTCATCATCAGATGATGGCAAATTAAGAGTCATTCATCATTTAAAAATATAGGAGATAAAATAATGAGCAACGTAAGAAATATACATTTTGAGGCAGTGGGCAGCTATTTGCGCCCTGTAGAGTTGAAGGAAGCAAGAGCAAAATTTGCTGATGGCAAGATTTCTGCCACCGACCTTCGCAGCATCGAAGACCGTCTGATTACAGAGGTCGTCAAGCAGCAGAAGGCGCATCACCTGCCTTATATCACCGATGGCGAGTTCCGCCGCAGCTATTGGCATCTCGACTTTATGTGGGGATTCAATGGCGTGGAGCATATCGAACTGGAGCATGGCTACCAATTTCATGGCGAGGAGACAACCAAGGGGTCTATCCAGTTGACCGGCAAGATTACCGGAGAGAATCATCCTTTTATCAAGGATTTCCTGTTTGTGAAGCAGTTTGAGGAGTTGGATGACAAGGGCGAGTATATCTTCGAGGCAAAGCAGACGGTTCCGGCTCCTGCACAGTTTCTTGCCGAACTGTTTCGTGGCAAGAATGCCGAGAATACCCGCAAGTTCTATCCTAACACCACCCAGCTGATAGAGGATATTGCCCAGGCTTATCGCACCTTCTTCCAGGAGATTTATGCAGCCGGTTGCCGCACCATCCAGCTGGATGATTGCACCTGGGGAATGATTGTGGATAGCGATTACTGGAAGGCCAAGGTGGGCAACAGCTTCACCCTTGAACAGGAAGCCCTGCAATATCTGAAGGTGAACAACCTTGCCATCGAGGGCAAACCGGAGGGATTGACTATCAACACCCACGTATGCCGAGGCAATTACCATTCCTGCTATGCCACCAAAGGTGCCTACGATGCTGTAGCTCCTTATCTTTTCGCTCATGAAGATGTAGATACCTTCTATCTGGAGTATGACGATGAGCGTTCGGGCGGTTTCGAACCTTTGAAGTATGTGGCAGATGGCAAGAAGGTGGTTCTGGGATTGGTAACCTCTAAATCTCCTGTGTTGGAGGATAAGGCTACGGTTATCGCCAGAATCCACGAAGCTGCCAAGTATATTCCTATCAATCGCTTAAGCCTCAGCCCTCAATGCGGTTTTGCCTCTTGCGAGATTGGCAATAAACTTACCGATGCTGAGCAATGGGCAAAGATAGATTTGGTTAGAGAGATTTCCGAGGAAGTTTGGGGCTCTTCTTCTTTCTTCGATGCAGAATGATATAGCCGGAAAGCAAAACCAGCGTAATCAGCAAGCCGGAGATGAATACGAAGAGGTCGGATAGAGGACCTAAGAATGGAGAATAGCATCTACCTACGTGAAGCTCTAAAGCCACATTCCAAAGTGACATTGGGGTGGCTGAAAGTAACTCGGGGGTAGATGCTGTTTCACCTAAGCTCGCCCCTTTGCTATAATCGAAAATCACTTCTTTTCCTCCAAAGAAGTCCTTGGAATAACCGCTGACCAAAGAACTGGAAATCGGAATCATCGATTTTCCTTGGTTGGCTTTCCCTGTGAAATAATCCACAATCAGATTCTTTTCCGGATTCCAACGGAACATGCCGCTGAATGATCCTATCAGCCAACCACCCTTGCCATCACTCTCGAAAACATTCACTCCCATCGGACTTATTTTTGGCGATTGCTTCTTATCCAATAAAACCGGTTTTTGGCAGAAATGCTCATCAACTCTCAGAAATCCTTCTGAGGTAGAAACAAGCCAGTTGCCTTCTGCTGCATCCCATCGGATGGCGCGAAGTTTATCGTGCCAGACATTTCCATCCTTCACTTTTTCCGTGGTTTTGTTCATTGCCAGCGGTATCATCAGTGGTGGTCGGAGACACATACCTGTTATCGATAGCCAAAGGGTTAGGATAATTGTGGTATATCCTAATTTATTATGCCATTTCGCATTGAACACCATCTGTTTTCCAAGCTTCACCATTCTGTCTCTTGCCTGCAGTTGCTTCTGTCGGCGGATACGGTAAGGAAGAATGAATAGGATGATGCCCGTAATCGATAGAATGATGAGCACGATGGCGATGGCATCCACCACCAATCTTCCAGCTAATCCGAAGAAAGCACCGCTATGCAGGTTCCAAACGGTCTTGAAAAGGGTAACTTCCGGAACAAAACCTTCTGGTTGACCGATGATTTTGCGGGTAACATCCGTCTTTTCGTTGATAGCATCCCTCTTTTCGTTGATAGCATCCCTCTTTTCGTTGGCAGTATCCGTCTTCTTACCGGATATTTCATAAACGGCAGAGCGGGTCATGGCGATGATGCTTGTGCTGTCTTTGGTCAATGTAATGTCAGCGATTCGCTCTTCATTATCTGCGATCGGAAACATCTTCCATTCTTTTCCATCAAAGCGATATACATCCATCATGGCTGCACACCAGATTTCTCCGTTTTTCGTCTGTACCATGTTGCGGATATTCCTGCCATCCACGTTCTTGGGTAATCCCTTATTAAAGTCTTTCCAGGTTTTCATCTCTGCATCGGTAAGCCATACGCCACCATAACCATACGCCAGAATGGAATCACTTGGAGTTTTGCTGATGCGGTGATTGATCTTGATAGAACCTTTGATGATGCCGTTGTTGAAATTCTTGATATGATAAGCCGATGGCATCAGACTTCTGCTTACTTCACAACCGGCGAATAGCTGGCGATGATTCAGAATAATGCCTGATACGCAGAATACCAACATGAATACTGACAGTACAAGTCCGAACCAACGATGGTATTTCTTCCATGTAAAACGTTTCTTCTTTTTTTCTCTCATTTTTGTAATTCTATAATTGGAGTGCAAAGGTAAGAAGATTTATGGAATTCTGCAATACCCAAAAATAATGATTTAGGATGCTTCTGTTTTTTCTAATCTTTAGTTTCTTCACTTTTTCACTAAAAAAGTTTGGTGATTTCGTGATTTACTAGTAACTTTGCACCCCGAAATTAAAAATCATCATCATCAAGAACAAAAAGAAACTAGAAAACAAGGAAAAATGGAATATATGTCTCAAGAAGGCTACGATGAGCTCGTGGCCGAACTTCAACACATGGTTAACGTAGAGTTGCCAGCCGTTCGCGATGCGATTGCTGAGGCTCGCGACAAGGGTGACCTCAGTGAAAACTTCGAGTATCATGCTGCCAAGCGTGAGCAGGGCAAACTGTTGAGCCGCATCAGCTTCAAACAGAAGGTCTTGGAGAATGCCCGTGTCATCGACAAGTCTCGATTGAAGAGCGATACCGTTGGCTTGCTGAGCAAGATTAAGATTACCAATCTCGCCAACAAGTGCAGCATGAGTTATGTTATCGTAAATCCTCACGAGGCTGATTTGCATAGTGGAAAAATCTCTATCAAGTCGCCTATCGCCAAGGCCCTTTTGGGTAAGAAGGCTGGTGATGAGGTAATGGTTAAGGTACCAGCCGGCTTGCTCAAATTCCGCCTGGATAGCGTGGAGTTATAACTGGATAGTGTTGAGCTATCATGTATTATTTAAAAGGAAAGAGGGTGTGTCATAAAGCCTGCCCTCTGCTGTTTTTAGGCACGGATTACACGGATTTTTTCATGAGACTATAATCGTATTATTTACATTAGCGGCATAAATCCGTGTAATCCGTGCCTTATCTATACCCTAGGCAAGATACTTGTGACACACCCTCTTCTCTTTTTATTCTAATATTTCTCCAAAATCTTATTCAGCAAGAAGGTGGCATTCTGGTTTCTTGCCACACCCTTCTGTATCTTATAAGTATAGGTAACATCTGTGCCCAAATCTATCTCGAAACAATAGTTGTGGAATTTTCCTGATGCATCATTCTCCATCTTGGAGAGTTCCAAATCGTGGGTAGCAATGATGCCGCTCACTGGCTGCTTGGCGATGGCTTCGAGGAACTTTCTCGAACCATTCAGCTTATCCAATGAATTCGTTCCCTTCAGAATCTCATCCAGGATAATCAGCGTTCGGAGTGGCTCCTTATTGCCCTCTGCACTTTCCCTGCAGAACTTCAGCAGCTCCTCCAGTCTTATCAGCTCAGCATTAAAGTAAGAGATGCCGTGCGTCAAATCATCGGTGGTTCTCATGCTCGAGAACAATCTGAAACGGGAAATCTTCAGTTGATCTGCAAACACCGGCATACCCGCCATCGCCAGGATATAGTTCACGCCCAGCGAACGCAGGAAGGTACTCTTTCCCGCCATGTTGGCTCCGGTGATGATATAATAGTTGTCGTCCTTGATGGTGAAATCGTTCTTCACCGCCTTGGCACCTAGGAAAGGATGATAGAGATTCTTTCCCTCGAACACGATTTCCGGGCTTCCGATTCCTGCATTTTCAGAAGCATTGCTTTCAGAAACATCGCTTTCTGTATCTGCTTCCGGACTTCCCGAAACAAATTCCGCTTCTTCCGCCTCCGGATGATTATATCTGAAATCCGCCATCGAAACCATCGCATCCATCTCGCTGATGATATGCATCCATTCCTCCATTTTCATCATATAGGTATTCTTCCATTTCAGAAAACTGCGAACCAGGAAGAAATCGCTCAGCATGAAGGCATCGGTGAAGAAAAGACCCAGGAAGTTGCCTCTTCTGTCATACCCCTTCAATATCTTTTCCAGTTGGGCAAAGGAAGGCAGGGCATCTGCCAGAGAATCCTGCATCTCCTTGCCTAATTCGCTATGGAAATTGCGCCTGTTGATAAGCTGGAGTATCTGGGCATAGGCGATGAGCTGATGTCGAAGCTTGCCGCCATTGCTGTCTATCTTGTCAAGTGTCTGCTTGCAGACAAAGAATACCACCATGTATTGAACCAACACCCACCACAGGGCGAAATCCACCGAAACCATATCGCATATCGATAAAATCACGGAACCGATGACTCCGATAATCAGCAGCCATCCGATAACGAGAGAAACCGGAGATCCAAACCATGCCGGCGCCTCCATCTTCGAAACCTTCTGCATCGCATCCACCACCGCAGCAGAATCAATCTTCTTCATCTTGCCATTCACCATTTTGCCATCAGCAGTTTGGCTTCTGTTCTTTTCGCCAAGTGCCAGGAATTCCATTCGCCAGTTTTCGCCTTCTCCCGCCAATTCCTTCTGCAAATCTCTTCTTCTTTTGATATCCTCCATGGTTAGAGGCGTTTCCCGGGTAAGATTCCTGGCGAGCGCCTCCGAACCGCCCGATGTGATGGTTCGGCAGATGCGGTTGAACAGCGAACTCTTGCCGAAGACATCGAGGTCGAAGGAATAAGGATGCTGCGGATTCTGATAGGAATCGCCCGTTTCGAAAGGCGAGAAATCGCCCTCCCAAGCCTTGATTTCGTCCTGATAAACCTTGAGCAAAGCCGAAAGATGCTCTATCTTCTCCTTATTTTTGTCGTCAAGTCGTCTGATTCCCAGATAGGCAATCAGGCACAACGCCGCCCCCAACAGATAGTTCTGCGTATCCCCATCCAATGCGAAATAGCAGATCAGGAAGGCGAGGATGCCGCCGAAAGCCAACAACTCGCCCGTTATAAATCCCGTATTCTTACGCTTCAGGGCAGCCACCTCAGAAGCGTATCGGCTTACATATTGTTGATAATTCTCCTTGATGTTCATACTTTTTCTTTATTATGAATTTTTCTCCATCCATTTATTATAGGAAATATTCTCCTCTTTCCACTTATCCTTTGCTTCCGCCAGATTCTTCGGATATCCGATGATGAGGGTGTTGAGCGGAATCATCGTCTTGGGCAGATGCAGCAGTTGCTGCATTCCCTCGTATCGTTCTTTCAGGGGATAGAGGGCTGTCCATACTCCGCCAAGTCCCAAGCCGTGAGCCATCAGCAGGATGTTCTCCGTGGCTGCCGAACAGTCTTGAATCCAGAACTCCTGCTCGATGCCTTCCAGCGTCTTGTCAAGGCATCCGCAAACCACGATGGCGAGCGGTGCCTGCTTCACCATGCCGGCATAAGGGCTGAACTGTGGTATCTGGTCGAGAATCTCCCGGTCGTTGATAACCACAAAATGCCAAGGCTGCTTGTTGCATGCCGATGGAGCCGCCATGCCGGCACGCAGCATCATTTCCACCTTCTCCTGTTCTACAGGCTTTTCTGTATAACTTCTCACCGATGTACGGCTCATAATATTTTCAAAAATCTGATTCTTTTCCATCATTGCTTTTCTATGTGAGTCTTATTTTTTAGGCGAATTATTGCATTCTTTTAGGCGAATCATAGCATTCCATAAGCCAGTCGAGCACATATTCTTGCTTGATTCCATCATGAAACTGGATGGGGTCGTTGTCCAGGGTGAGCAGATATTTTGGAAAATTGTCGGAGATGGACTTCAGGGGGGCCAATTCTCTCTGCATCGTGGTCTCATCCCTTACGCTGAGCGATACCTGATAGTATGCCTTGTGTTCACCAATGATTACCACGAAGTCTATTTCTGCATCACCGGCTTTGCCTACATAGATTTCTCCGCCTCGTCGTGCTAGTTCCAGATACACGATGTTCTCCAGTACGTGCCCCAAGTCGCCACCTTTGGTGCCATTGATGACTTGGCGTAGCCCTACGTCGGCAAGATAAAGTTTCTGTCCAGTCTTCAATAGCTGCTTACCCTTGGCATCATATCTCTGCACAGGGTAGAAGATATAGCTGTCGGTGAGGGCAGAGACGTAGTTTTCTATCGTATGAGATGTCGTCTTTCTGCCCAGCGAGGTCATGGTGTCGCTGATGCGCTTGATTACGGATATGTTGCCTATATTGTCAGTAAGGAATCTTACCACACTTTGCAACATCATCACATCGGTTATCTTCTTGCGGCTCACCACGTCTTTCAGTACGATGGTGTTGTAGAGACCTGACAGGTATTCACGCACCATCTCTCGGTCTTGGCAGATTTGGGGAATGTATGGGAAGGAACCCAGTTCGATGTATTGGCGATAGGCGAGCTCTCGGGAAGTATGGGCAGGCTGCGTCTGCATGAATTCTCGGAAGGAGAAAGGGAAGAGTTTGATTTCGATGTATCTTCCGGTGAGCAGGGTGGCTATTTCGCCAGAGAGCAGGTAGGCATTGCTGCCAGTAACGTAAATGTCTACGTTGTCTAGCAGGAACAGGCTGTCTATCACTTTTTGGAAATTTTCTACCATCTGTATCTCGTCAAAGAAGAGATAGTTCATCTTGTCTGGGCACAGGTTCTGCTTTACGTGCGCGTACAAAATTTTATAGTCGAGGAACGGTTCGTTGTCGAGATCCTCGAAGTTGAGGTCCTGTACTTGTTCTTCGGATACTCCGTCCGAGAGAAGTTTCTCCCTAAACATCCTCAGCAGCGATGACTTGCCACAGCGTCGTATGCCTGTTACTACCTTGATGGCCTTCTTGTCTCTCCATTTCTCCAGGAGATTCATGTATTCTTTGCGCTCTATCATATTCTCTTTATGTTCTATTTATTCACTTTGCTATTCATTTTGCATTCTATCTTGATTGTTAAAAATGAAATGCGCTGCAAATATACGAAACTTTTTCGAGAAATTTGCAGTGTATTGCAAATTTCTTTCTGTAGAACTGATAACACTTTCTGTAGAACTGATAACACTTTCTGTAAAACTGATAACTTTTCTGTAATCTGTATATCCGAGAATTTGTATTTATTTAGTTTTATTGCCCGATACATCCTATAGTTTTTATCGCCCGATACATCATGTAGTAAGCGTATATATAAGCCGATGTCGTTGTTATCATACTGATGATGTTCACGCTGATGAAGGCTGTCTGCCGGGTGTTGCCTGCCAGATAAAACACTGCCACAGGGAGGAGATTCGAGCATAGCAGCCATGCGATGAAAACCAGGACAAGGGCTATGCCCAGTTTGCGCATGTTGCCCCTGTGCTTGCTGCACAGATGACAGCCGGCTACCAGGGAGGCGATGACGGAAATCAGGCCCATCGTGCTTTCTGTCCAGGTGAGTATGGAAGCCATTAGGTTAATCTGTCCGTTCTGCATCATCGTTACGAGATGAAGATTGAAGCATTGGCCCAGGATGAATGAGAGCACATAGTAAAGTACCATCAACTCGCTGCAGCGTCGTAGCAATTTTACGCCTGCCGGTAGCGTGTAGCGGAATATTCCCCATAAAGCTATAGGGGCGAGCTGCAAGACTAGTTGCTTGATGGTAACCAGAATGGGACTTATTGGAATCAGGATGGGACTTGTTCTGAAGGATAAGCCCGCTTGTCTGCAAACAGAAAATGCCAGCGAAAACAATGCGAAAATGCAATATGCATACATGGCATATTGTGCAATGCGATTTATATCTATAGAATAACTTTTTCTTTCCATAATTCTACGTTTGATGATTTTATAAACAGCTTATCTTGCATAAAGCCATTGCAAAGATACGAAGTTTTTGGGAAATTCTAGCAAAATAGGTGGAAAATGTTTGGCTATGATATATACTTGTTAAAAGAATGGCAGAGAGACCGATAAAAACTCTTAAAAAGCATAACGTATCTTCTTGGATATCAATATTTGTTGCTATCTTTGCACGGTATATACTTAACGCTACATTGGTAAATACTAATTATCAATATAAGTTTAATCATACAATGAATAATATGAAGAAGATATTTTTAGGATTGGCTGCTGCACTGATGTTGACTGCCTGCAATGAGAATAGACAGCCGGAAGCAATGACCAGCGTTGACTCTGCAAGTGTGGTAACCGATTTGATGATGAGTCGCAGAAGCATCCGTGCTTACAAGGATTCCGTCATCAGCCGCGATACCCTGAACGAGATTCTGAAATGCGGCATCCATGCGCCAAACGGTCAGAACCTGCAGTCGTACGAAATCAGAGTGATAGATTCTCCTGCACTCATCGATTCGATAACCCAGGCCGTGGTAAAGGATAATCCTAAGATAGCCGAGCGCAAGGGCTTCAAGAACATCTTCGTGAATGCTCCATGCGTGGTTTGCATCGCCTACGATACGACTTATGATATGGCGCAGATTGATTGCGGTTTGCTTGGCGAGAACATCATTCTTGCAGCATGGGCAAAGGGCATCGGCTCCTGCTGCCTGGGCAGTTCAGCCCGTTGGATATTGGATTCGCCGTCAGCCAAGCCTTATCTCGACCGCATGGCATTCTCTAAGAATTATAAGCTGCTCTACTGCATCGCCCTGGGTTATCCTGACGAATCGCCGGAGGCAAAGCCAAGACGCCAGGACATGATTAAGTTCATGGATTAAGATAAATGAAGTTTGATGTCCTGTTTCAGGACATCAAACTTTGAAGATAGATATGCATCTTTTTGAAACATGTAGGCAAAATATGAAATATCTTCTTCAAGTTCTTTTTTATACAACTTTAAGTTAAAAAAAATGCTTGTTTGAGAAACTTTGGCAATTTCTTTCGATTTCTGGTCGATAACCACACCCTTAATCTGTTGCGCCCACGTTGGTATGCTTACCGCCGAGAGCAATCCTAATACAATAATTCCCCTTTTAGCATTCATAACCTATATCGTTTGATTACGGTTGCAAAGGTACGATGGTACTGGCATTAATATGTTGATTTTGCGTGAAATGTATCTTTTTGCTATGCAAAATGGTAATTATTGTGATTTTTGTTTGGTTGTTAGCGGATTTTATATTACCTTTGCATCTGAATACATATTTTATATAAAACTTGTAATGGATAACGTAGCAATATATAAAATAGGTGTATTCAAGATAAAGAGAGGAAAAGAGACGAGTATTATAAGAGATAATAATTATAAGAAGAGAAGATATATGAAAATGAAGGTTTTATTTGCTTCCCTGTTGCTGGCAGCTTCGGGGCAAGTGCTGGCACAGTCTTCCGGACAGGTCGGGGGACAGGTCTTCGATGAAAATGGAGAACCTGTAGTGGGTGCACAGATCATGGTGAAAGGTTCTAAAACCGGAACCGTGACCGACATTGATGGTAAGTTCAGCTTGCCGAGTGCCAAACAAGGAGAAACAATTGTAGTCTCTTATCTTGGTATGGATTCACAGACCGTGAAGGCGGCTTCGGGAATGAAGGTCAACATGCATTCGCAGGACCGTCAGCTCGATGAGGTCATCGTGGTGGCATACGGCGAGCAGAAGAAATCATCCTTCACGGGTTCTGCAGGAGTAGTGGATGCAGATAAAATTGCCGTGCGCCAGGTAACCAATGTGGTAGATGCCCTCAATGGTCAGGTAGCTGGTGTGCAGATGATAAATACATCTGGCGATCCGTCTTCTACCCCTACCATCCGTGTGCGCGGTATCAGCTCTATCAATGCAGGTCAGGATCCATTGATAGTAGTAGATGGTGCACCTTATTATGGTTCCTGGAGTGACATCAACCCAGCGGATGTGGCTTCTGTTACCGTATTGAAAGATGCGGCAAGTAATGCACTCTACGGAGCCCGTGGTGCCAATGGTGTCATTATGATTACCACCAAGAATCCGCAGGTGGGCAAGACCGTCATCACTGTTGATGCCAAATGGGGCAGCAATAGCCGTGGCTCTCAGACTTATGATATGATATCCGATCCCGGTCAATATTATGAGACACACTATAAGTCATTGTATAATTACTATACCAATGGCAAGGGTATGTCAGCTTATGCGGCTCATGTGGCTGCCAATAACGCAATTGGTGGTTCTTCAGAAAAGGGCGGATTGGGTTATATCTGCTACAATGTGCCTGAGGGACAGTATCTCATTGGCGATAATGGAAAGCTGAATCCTAATGCCACATTGGGAAATAAAATCTCTTATAACGGAAAGGACTATACGATTAGTCCGGACGACTGGCTCAAGGCGGCTTACCGAAACACCCTCCGACAGGAGTATAATATGAATGTGAATGGTGGAAACGACAATTCCCAGTTCTATGCTTCATTGGGCTATCTGGATAACCCAGGTATCGCATACGGCTCTCAGTTTAAGCGATATACTGCACGCCTGAAGGCTACCTATAAGGCAAATGAATGGCTGAAGGTGGGTGGTAACGTAAACTATGCCCATACCGTTACAGACTATGCCACAGAGGTAGATTCTTATGGAAACAACAGTTCTACCAATACCTTCTATATGGTCAATACCATCGCTCCTATCTATCCGCTGTATCTCAGAGATGGCAATGGCAATATCATGACCGATGATAATGGTAAGATATATGATTATGGTAACGGAATGAATGCAGGCTTGAATCGACCTGTACTCTCTCAGCTCAACAAGTTGAAGGATGACCAGCTTCAGGCATCCCATTCTGTAGGAAATACTTTCGGTATCAATGGCTTTGCTGAGATTACCCCAACATTTGTCAAGGGACTGAAGATTACCTTGAACGGTACGGTGGATGACTATGAATATCGCTATCAGAGTACCCAGCAGCCTTATTATGGATTTGGTGCAACGACTTATCCTAATGGTGAGGTAACCGTAGGACATTATCGTTATTATACAGTCAACTTCCAGCAGTTGGTAAACTATGCCCGTTCTTTTGGTCTGCACAACATGACATTGTTGTTGGGTCATGAGAACTATAAGCAGACTTATGAATACGTATATGGCGGCCGTTCCAACATGTTCTCTTTCAAGGGAAACCATGAGTTGGCAGGTGCTATCACCAATGAGCCGACATATTCTAATCAGACCAATTACAACACCGAAGGTTTCTTCTTCCGTGGCATGTATGATTATGATGGCAAGTATTTCGGTCAGGTATCTTATCGCCGTGACGGTTCATCCCGTTTCTCTCCAGCCCATCGCTGGGGCGATTTCTATTCTTTCGGTGGTGCCTGGATACTGACCAAGGAAGATTGGATGGCAGGCACCAAGTCTTGGCTCAACATGCTGAAGGTGAAATTCTCTTTCGGTCAGCAGGGTAACGATGCCATCGGTAACAACCGTTATCTGGATACTTACGGCATCGGTAGCATGAATGGCGACATGGCGCTGACCTTTGCTTCAAAGGGTAATGATAAGATTACCTGGGAGACCAATACCAATATCAACGCAGGTCTTGAATTCGAACTCTTCAAGGGTCGTCTGACCGGTGATGTGGAGTATTTCTACCGCAAGACCACTGACATGCTCTGTTTCATCAGCGTGCCTATGTCAATGGGTTATGCAGGCTATTACTCTAATGTGGGTAACATGGTGAACCGTGGTGTAGAACTGAATCTTGCAGGAGATGTAATCCGCACCAAGGATTTTGCGTGGAACATCAATCTCAATGCCACCCACTATACCAATGAGATAACGAAGCTTTTTGATGAGAACAAGAACGAGATGCTGAGCGGATATGCCGGTTATCATAACGGTTCTTATTATTATGGTGAAGGATTGCCTATCTACACCTGGAGATTGAAGAAATATGCGGGCGTAAATGAGAAAGGAGAATCCACATGGTATGTTGAGAACGAAGATGGTTCGCTGGGCAAGTCTGCAAAATGGTCGGAAGGCTCTTACTTTGCCTGTGGCGACCCGACTCCGGATCTTTATGGTGGCTTTGGCACATCGTTGTCGTTTAAAGGTATTGATGTCGGTGTGAACTTCACTTATTCCATCGGCGGCAAGTCTTACGATTCAGGTTATCAGAGTCTGATGAGTGTTCCTTATGATAGCTGGACAGGTTTTAATTTCCATAAGGATATGCTGGATGCCTGGTCTCCAAGTAACAGAGGATCCAACATCCCTCGCCTCCAGTATAATGATACGGATGCAAGCTCATCTTCTGATCGCTTCTTGATTAATGGAAGTTATCTCAACCTGCAGAGCATCAATATCGGTTATACCTTGCCAAAGAGCCTGACACGTCGTTTGGGCTTGACTAAGGTTCGTGTCTATGGTTCGGCAGACAATGTCTATTTGTGGAGCAAGCGAAAGGGATTCGACCCTCGTACAAGTTTCACCGGCTCACCTAGCAACGAGCAGTATGCGTTTGTTCGTACCATCTCTGGTGGTATTACACTTCAATTTTAAACTGTTAGATAACGAGATTTTTATATAGATAAGGAGAATTTTATATGATGAACAATATATTTCGCAAGGTTTCTCTGTTCACAGTAGTGCTCTCTTCATGCTTGATGATGCAGAGCTGTCTGGAGGAGGAACTGCCAAAGGATTATGCAACAGGCAGTCAGGTGCAGGGGTCTGAGACGGCTCAGCAGGGCTTGCTGACCGGCTTGAGTGCCTATATGGTAAAGAGTGGTGTGTATGGCGACGGTTCGGCTTACGACAACGGTTATCCCAGCCAGATGATTATCCGTGATGTGATGACAGGGGATTTTCCGGTTTACAATGCAGATTACGACTATTTCTCGTCTATAGAGAATGGTAAGGGACTCCGTAGCCCATTCAATTACACCTATTTCTACTATTATGGTTTAGTGAACAATGCCAACAGTATCATCTCGTCGCTCGATGTGGAAGGAGCATCTGAATCAGCAAAGGCGTCTGCCGGTGTAGCTTATGCTTACCGTGCTTTGGCATACCTGGATATGGCAAGAATGTTTGAATTCAAGAAAACCGGATTCTCTGACTTTGATGCCAAAGCAGCCAAGATAATGGGACTTACCGTGCCTATCGTGACCGAGAAGACTACAGGCGAGGAGGGTAAGAACAATCCTCGTGTACCTTATTATACCATGTATCGCTTTATCCTGCACGACCTGAATAAGGCTGAGGCATACTTGAAGGGCTATAAGCGTACGGGCAAGGAGCAGCCGGATGAGAGCGTGGTAGATGGTTTGAAGGCACGCTTCTGGTTGGAACTGGGTTCTCGTTTTTATGATTCGGCAGATGATCTGACAGCCCAGTTGGCTCATGAGAATGATGCTGACGGCTATGATGCCTTGGGCATTACGGCGGTTAATGACTGTTTTGCCAAGGCTGCCTCATACGCACAGGCTGCCATCGACAATTCCGGTTGCCAGCCAATGTCTCAGAGCGAATGGTATAATAAGAAGACAGGTTTCAATACTGCTAATTCTTCCTGGATATGGAAGGCTTCGCTGGGAACAAAGGAGCAATTGGGCAGCTGGTTCTATTCCTGGATGGGTACGGTATCTTCTGAATCTACTGCATTCTCCATGGGTGGTTATGGCAAGGCTTACCGTATGATAGGTGCTTCGCTCTATAATCAGATACCTGATGCCGACTGGCGAAAGAAGACTTGGGTTGCCCCTGAGGATGCTGGCAAGGCTGAGGTTCCGGCAGGCTATTCTACCTTGCTGGATGGAGCAGGATGGGCTAAACTGCCTGCTTACACCAACCTGAAATATCATCCGGGTTCAGGTAACTTGTCTGACCTCTATGTGGGCTGTTTGTGTGATATTCCATTGATGCGTGTAGAAGAGATGTATCTCATCTATATTGAGGCCATTGCCCATACAGAAGGGGTGGATGCTGCCAAGACCGTCTTGAATGATTTCATGAATGCTTATCGCTATACAGATGGCTCTTATGAATGTCAGGCTACAGACATCGAATCACTTGAAGATGCCGTGCTGCTTCAGAAACGTATCGAACTCTGGGGAGAGGGACTGCTGTATTTTGATTATAAGCGTCTTAAGATAGCTGTTGTCCGCACCTATACGGGTACCAACTTCCTGGAGAGTCACCGCTTGAATTCCAAATATGGTTTCGTGGCTCCATGGATGGATTGTTATATCCCTGAATATGAGAAGAGTTCTAATCCGGCTGTGGTACTGAATCCTGACCCTACAAGTGTGGTAGAGGCAAAGAGTGAGTAAATGAGGAGATTTTTAAATCTTTAAAATGGAATTGACAATGAAGAATATAAAGTTTTTTAGATATTTGGGGCTTGCCATCTCGGCTGGTCTCCTGTTGGGGTTCTCTTCCTGCAGCGATGACGATGATTATGCGCCAGGCAATCCTGCCCCAGACAATTGCATGGGAGTGTATTTTGATGCCGGCAATGCGGCAGAGTTTATTCTTACTCCAGACCAGGAAACCGTTGATGTGAAGGTTTGCCGTAAGGTAGCCGCTGAGGCTGCGAGTGTTCCTGTCAAGGTAGAATATACTGATACAGCTGCCATTCAGGTGCCTGCTACGGTGGAGTTTGCCCAGGGCGAGAAGGAGGCTACGCTGACCATTTCTGTAAAGGGCTTGACACCTAAAAAGAAATTTGGTTTCAAGATAGATGTCGATGAAGCCTATGCCGATCCTTATACCAAGCAGGATGGCAGTACGGTGCTGCAGTCGTCGGTGCTGGTTTCTCAGTGGACGAAAGTACTGGAGAATGTGCAGTTCTATTACGCAGGTTTTACAGATTTGCCTGTTACCTATTCTGATATCTACCAGCTGGAAGGTGTCAATCAGTTTTATATCACCAATATGTTGGGGTCGGGTGCTGATCTTTATTTCAAGATTGATGGCACTTTCAATGCCGATGATCTGGCTGATTGCTCCGGTGAACTGGTTCCTGAGGAAGGAAAGGGTGCTGCCATATATGATTATCAGACTTATAAGCAAAACTATATCGTAGCAGGTGTTGATTCTTCTACAGGTGACTATTTGTGGAACTGGACGGTAGGAGATGTAAATATCAACTCTTTCATGTGGTATGGTGGATATGGCTATAGTACCTATTCTTATATAGACTTCACACAGAAATACATCTATCTGAATGGATATATAGATTCCAGTGTTGAGCAGCAGTCTGTAAATGTGTATGGCGTTTGGTAGAAATATCGAATGATTTCCTAAAGATTTTGGACTTATGAAGAAGATTTTTATATTTTCTCTGATGTTGGCTTCTTTCCTTTGCTCTGAGGCAAAGGAAAGGAGCCTTCAGCAGAAATTGGAGATAGCCAGTGAGGTGCTGGGGGAGCGTTTGCCTTCTGGTGGAGGGAATACTTCTCGTGGAGGAGCAGGTGAGAGCCTTCGGGTTATGCGCCAGACGGATGCTTATACGGTTGTAGGACGCAACCGGAACGGATTTGTAGTTCTCGCCAATGATGATGCGTTCAAGGCTGTGATAGGTTATTCTGGCGAGGGTACTTTTGGTGATAATCCTGCCTTGGGCTGGTTCTTGGATAGAATTAATGACGCTTCACTTCGTGCTGCTTTTACGGGTTATCAGGTTATCCCTGCAGGTTGCAAGTCGAGTGTTGAGCATCTGGTTACTACAAAATGGGGCCAGGATGCTCCTTTCAATAGCCAGTGCCCACAAGTGAATGGTAAAAACTGCTGGGTGGGTTGCGTGGCTACGGCTATGGCACAGATTATGTCTGTATATCAGTATCCATCCCGTGGCAAGGGTGTCGCTTCTTATAACGTCGGCGATGAGAAACGTACTGCTATGCTGAGTATGGGTGAGTATAAGTGGACGGAGATGTTGCCTGCTTATTCGGGTGATAACTACAGTTCGGAACAGGCTGCCGCAGTAGCCAAGTTGATGTTTCATTGCGGTTGTGTGGCTGGTATGAATTATTCTCTTGATGGCAGTGGCGCATCTTTGCCAGATGCGGCGGCTGGTATGAAGAAGCATTTCGGCTATCTTACCCAGTATTATGGCTATAAGGATTATCCCCAGACCAATAACTATGATGATGCAGCCTGGAGAAAGGTCATTTACCGGGAATTGAGCGCCGGGCATCCTATTCTGTATGCCGGTACATCCAATAAGCAGGGAAACGACAAGACATCTTCACATGCTTTTGTGCTGGATGGTTATGATGCTGATGGAAACGTAGGAGTGAATTGGGGGTATGGTGGTTTAGGTGATGGTTATTTCGACTTGAGTCTCCTTCCTCTGGAATATACGGATAATGGTGTCTCCGTTGATGAGGAGTATCAGTGGTATCAGGAAATGGTGGTTATTCATTGCCCTGATGATGGTGAAATAGATTATGATTTGACTTCGGGATTAACTCCTGTTGTCGGTGTTACTAAGCCTTGCAGTTCCGATGTTTATGATATCAATGGCCGAAAGGTATCGCTCCCGGTGAAACATGGTGGTATCTATATCCGGGGTGGCAAGAAATATACTGTAAAGTAGGATTCTCATCAATTGCAGATAATAAACAAATCCCGATAGGCATGTTGTTGCCTATCGGGATAATTGTTTTTGTATATAACGAATGAAACAATAGTGATGTAATGGGATAAAAAAGTTTAAATAAATGCAAAAAGTCAAGTTTTTGACGTAAAAAACAAGACTTTTTGTTATCTTTGCAATCGAAAAAAGAAACGTAATATGGTTATAACAAGACAGATAAAAGAAAAATTGTCATCAACTCCTGCTGGAGTTGTACTGACAACACGAGACTTTGGTGTGGAGATGCGGTATCAGCCTGCACTCGCCAAGGCCCTCAGCCGTCTTGTGCTCCAAGGCGAATTGCAGAAGATAGCTAAGGGGAAATACTATATCCCTAAGAAAACAATATTTGGAACGCTGAAACCTTCCGACTCAGAACTCGTAAAAGACTTTCTGGAGCAAGATGGAAAAATAGTTGTTTACATAACAGGAACAGCTGCATTTGCATCTATGGGACTTACCACTCAGATAAGTTCATCTATATTAATAGGTACCAACAAATATCGTCGCCCTACCATCCGAAATGGTGTGAAGGTTTCTTTCCTCTTGCAGGAAAATATTATCACTTCAAGCAATATCCCATTGCTTAGGATACTGGATGCGTTGCGCTTGATAAAGGAAATTCCAGCAACATCACCCGATGAATGTGTAACGAACATCTGCAAGGCAATAGAAGTACTTTCGCAGGAAGAAAAGCAAGAACTTGCAGAATTGTCCTTGGCATACACCCCTTATGTAAGGGCATTGCTTGGAGCTATATATGAAAATATGGAGCTTGATACACAGGTTATCAGTAGTACACTGAATGGAGTAACGAGCTATAAACTCCCTATCTCTGATAAAGTATTGTCAAACAAAAGAAACTGGAATATCATATGAGATTACATGAAAACCGGGAACTGTTCTCTGCTGCATTGCAGGCTGCATCCCAACCGCTAGAAGAAGGCGGGCTTGGCATCAAGAGTATTATGCTGCTATATTTAAATCATGATTCTGTACATATAAGCATAAAATAATTTCTAATAAAATTTTAAAGTAAAGAATATGAGGAGATTTATATTTTTTCTGATTGTCTGCGAGTTCTTTTCTTTGGCATGTATTGCTGCAAATAAGACAATAAAAGGACATATTGTAGATGAATTTGGTAAGAACGTTGAATTCGCTAGCGTATATGTAGATAGTATTTATGCGGTATCTGACAAGGAAGGAAATTTCTCTCTGGTGGTGCCCGATGGTATGAAACAGGAACTTGTGATTAGTCATATCAGTTATCAGACCAGTAAAATTCCTTATGATGTATATAGCAAAAAGACTTCGCTGCAACTTATGTTGAAAGAAAAGACTTGTGATTTGTCAGATATAACAGTCGTTTCCGGTAAAAAGCAGGAAAGTATTCTTGGAAAGGGAGTTCGGGCACCAGGTGATGTCGCATTTCATAACGTTAGAAACACGAAATATGAAACGGGACCCTTATTTGTTGTAAATAAAGACTATTATGTGAAAACAGCTAAGTTGCGAGTACAAAAATGTACTTTTGCTTCATGCACAATTCGTTTAATCATTTATGAAGTAAAGGGAGCAAATTTTGTGCCTGTACAGCATCGACCTTTGTACGTCCGATTATCTGAAATTTCAGATAAGAAGGATTTATCTGTTTGGATAGAAGAGCCGTTGAAGCTGGTGCGCAATCATAAATATTATATAGGTGTAGCTGTTATGGCAAGTAGTGGTAATGGCGAAATTCATTTTCCTGCTTATTTCAAGAAGGGCTGCGTAAGAAATCTGTGTACAGATAGGAAAAAGAATTTGCCAGTAACCTTGGGCGTTTCTCTTTATGGTATATCTGCAAAGCATCTTCAGTAACATTTTTTATTGCAATAACTAAAGATATTTAAATATTTAACCCTATATTTGGCGATAAATAAAGAAATAACTATATTTGCAGCATGATTACGGAATATGGTATAGAGGCAAAGTCTAATTCTGAGATTATATCTGAATTAGGAGGACGATTCAAGCAATATCGTCTGTTCAGCAATCTCACTCAGAAAGAGGTGGCTGTAAAGGCTGGTGTGAGCATTTTCACCATTAGCCAGTTTGAAAAAGGCGAAGCTAAGAACATAGGCTTTGGCACTATTCTTTCTCTGTTGAGGAGCATTGGATTCCTGCAGGAAGCAGAAAAACTCTTGCCGCCACTGCCAATGCTGCCTAGCCAAGTGAAGAATATGAATGAAAAGAAGGAAAGGGTAAGACATGAAAGATAATGTTGTGCAGGTGAATTTGTGGGATAAGAATGTGGGCTTGTTGTCTTGGGATGACAAGCGGGGCTGCTCTGTCTTTCAATTCGACCAGGATTTTATGCAGTATGGATGGAATATTGCACCATTGGTTGCGCCGTTGGATTCTGTTTATGTACAAAGAACTTTCCCTATGTCAGGAAACAGAGAAAAACTATATGCCGGTTTGCCTGAGTTCATAGCAGATTCTCTGCCTGACCATTGGGGAAATGTGGTCTTCCAGAAATGGATGGAAGCCAATCATCTGCAATCCAAAATGGTAAATGCTGTGGATAGACTGTCTTTTATCGGTAAGAGAGCAATGGGTGCCTTGGAATTTCAACCTGCTCATATCCAGGAGGATGCATCTGTAAATATCGAGTTGGCTTCACTTTATGAACTTGCCAATAAATTATTCCTGGACAGGCAGGATGTGAACATTGATATGAGCAACAGTCTTATTCTTGAAGATCTGTACAAGGTGGGAACTTCCGCTGGCGGTCAGCGTCCTAAGGCTATTATCGGTATGGATGAGGCTACAGGTATTATTCGTTCTGGCCAAGCCGACTTGCCAGCCAACTTTAAGCACTATATATTGAAGTTTGATACAGGCAGGAAAAATGAACTTCCTTTTACTAGGGTAGAGATGGCTTATTATCTGATGGCAAAGGATGCCGGTATCAACATGATGCCTTCTCGTTTGGTAGAGATTGAAGGAACCCAGAATTTTCTGACCCAACGCTTTGATAGGGTGGAGGGTAGAAAAATATATACTCAGACTTTGGCTGCCATGAGTTCCTTGGCTGATACTTACGAAGATTTGTTTGTTGTGGGCAGAAAACTGAATTTGTCGGCAGAAGAGCAGAGTCAGCAATATAGGAGAATGGTGTTTAATGTACTTGCAGAAAATGTAGATGACCATACCAAGAACTTCTCATTTGTGATGTATCCCAACGGAGAATGGCATATATCGCCAGCTTACGACATCGTGTTTTCCGCCGATCCTGATTCGCATTTCTATCGTAACCATGAACTTACGATTCTTGGTAAGCGAAAGAATATAACGAAGCAGGATTTGATGCTTTTTGCACAAAGACAGGATATCAGAAATGCTTCTAGTATCATAGAAGAAGTGGAAGACGTGGTGATGAACTTCAAGTCTTATGCCGAAAAAGTGGAAATCGATGAGCACTGGATACGCAAAATAGAACGGGTTTTGGAAGAAATCCGTAAGTAGGCGATTTCATCAGGCAATATTTTTAGCCCCCTTACTCCTTTATTTCTTTCATGTTTGCAGGATTATAGGGAGTCAACTGCTGCATCTCCTGCTCTGTTGCTTCAGGCAAGGAAGGTATCTTGTTTCTGGTGCAGAAATCGGTAATGGCGGCAGCTGATTCTTTGGGAGTAGAAGAATCCTGTTTGATGGATTGCTTCTTTTCTACATACTCCTTTTCCGTGATGTATAGCTCAGTAATCACACGGATGAGTTGCTGTTGCTTGTCTTTCTTATGAGAGAAGAGATAGCTGTTGTCTGATTTCTGGAAGAGCAGATCCTTGAAGGAATAGTAATCTTCTGGACTTATCTGATAGGCTTCCACCACATGGTCGTAGATATCTGTCTGGGTATATCCGAAAAGCTGGTGCGTCAGATTCTTGTAGGTAGGAAGCTGATTGATTTCTATCTGACAGATATTCCGGGTGCTGTCCGTTTGAATACTGCCTATTGTCTGCTGATTAAGCTGAATGAGTTGAGTACCCAGAGAATCTTTCAGCTGATATTTCTTTCGATATTGCTCAATAAGTGTCTTCTCTTCCGGCCAAGGTCGGAAGGTTCCTTTGTCGCTGACCATGAATGCTCGCTTTTTGTCTTCGGAAACGAGTCGGCTGTTGTGAAGATTTCTTTTGGAATAGGCATTGAGATCCGTCTTTCCATTCTTCAGGTTGATGTAATACTCCACGATGCCGTCGTTGAAGTATTTCATTACAGAGTCGTTGGTCTGGTAACTGCGATAATATCCCTTAAGTCTGATGAAGTGAGGACGATTCCCTGTTACGTTCACATCCTCCAGTTTCTGTATTTTTGTGATATGTCCAGGCATCTTCTCTTTCTTGTTCTGTGCCATGAGACTGGTAGGAAGGAAGAGGAGAAGTACAAACAGATATTTCATATAATGATGATGTTTCATATTGATGATGCTTTAAAAAACTACTTAATGATGTGCAAAAGTAAGAATAATCAGTTAGATGCGCAAAGAAAATCTGTTATTATTAGGTTAAAACTGTAAGTAAGTAAACGATTTCATACAATTATAATAAGGAATCGTGTGGTTATTGCTTTTCTTTTTGTATCTTTGCAGCCGTTTGGCAATTGTGGGTACCAAATCATACATAAAGGAAAAAAGAATATCTAATAATAAATAGAAAGAATATCTAATAATAAATAAAAAGTAATGACTACACTTACAATTTCTATTATTGTCGTTTTCGTGCTCGGCTATGCACTCATAGCTACCGAAAGCTTGACTAAGGTAAACAAGGCTGCGATAGCCCTGTTGATGTTGGTAGGTTGTTGGACCCTCTACATGATGGATCCAATGCAGTATCTCCAGTTGATGCACCCTGATTATACAGGCGGTGCAGCTGGAATGGTGGAGAAGGTGACCGGAATCATCCAGGAACATCTGGGCGATACTGCCACAACACTCTTCTTCCTGATGGGTGCGATGACCATCGTGGAAATTGTTGACCAGAACGGCGGATTCAACTGGGTTCGCAAGGTGATGAAGACCAAGTCGAAGCGTGCGCTCCTCTGGCGTATCGCTATCCTTACCTTCTTCCTCTCTGCAATCCTCGACAATCTGACCACCAGTATCGTGATGATCATGATTCTCCGAAAGCTCGTTACCGACCACAAGGACCGCATGGTTTATGCATCCCTCGTCATCATCGCTGCCAATTCGGGTGGTGCCTTCTCGCCAATCGGCGACGTTACCACCATCATGCTCTGGAACAAGGGATTGATTACTGCAGCCGGCGTTATCGCCGAAATCTTCATCCCGTCTGTGGTTTCCATGGTGATTCCAGCCCTCATCCTTCAGACCATGTTGAAGGGCGAACTCGTGATGCCTGAGGTTTCTGCCCAGCAGAATGCAGCGGTCAGCGATTTCACCGAAGGTCAGCGCAAGGCAGTGTTCTGGTTGGGAGTAGGCGGTTTGATTTTCGTTCCTATCTTCAAGAGTATCACCCACTTGCCTCCATTCGTAGGAATCCTCCTGGTATTGGGCGTTCTCTGGACTGCTACCGAAGTTTTCTATCGCGGTTTGCATCGTGGAGCTGATGCCGAGGGCACTCAGAAGCGAGTAACCAAGTTGCTTTCTCGTGTTGATATGAGTACCATCCTCTTCTTCCTCGGTATCCTGATGGCAGTATCCTGCCTGGCTGAGATTGGTGTGTTGACAGCTTTGGGTCAGGGCTTGAACGTCGTATTCGATGGCAACCACTACCTCGTAACTGGTATCATCGGTGTGCTTTCAAGTATTGTTGATAATGTGCCTCTGGTAGCCGGATGTATGGGAATGTATCCTGTGGCAGCCGCTGGCGATATGGCTGTGGATGGTGTCTTCTGGCAGTTGCTGGCCTACTGTGCCGGTGTAGGAGGTTCAATGCTGATTATCGGTAGTGCCGCTGGTGTGGTAGTAATGGGCTTGGAGAAGATTACCTTCGGCTGGTATATGAAGCACATCTCCTGGATTGCTTTCGTAGGTTACCTGGCAGGTATCGTTTGCTACTGGTTCATCCGCACCTTCCTTTATGCTGTCTAAAGGATAAGCATTTTCAGATGTAAACCCCATACGCCCTGAAAGCTCCACACGCCCTGAAAGGGCAGAAGCTCTTAGCCCAGGGCAACACCCTGGGTATTTATAAACGCAAGCCTGTCGCCCTGAAAGGGCAAAAGCTTTCTCTTACGTGAAAAAGTTTTTTTTGAGAAAAAGTCTCAAAGTCTCATTTTCTATTGAAAATATTGACTTAAAGACTTGATAGATAATAAGATAAAGAGAATGAGACTTCTCGGTTTTGGTGCCGAGAAGTCTCATTAAAGTCTCATAGAAGTATCATTATTTCACTTTTTCTTTACAAGATACTTCATTCCATCTGCAAATCTCTTATGTTTTAACTCACTCATGTTCGCCAGTTTTCTGCCGAATCCCATCAAACTGTTCACCTTGAGCGATGAACCAATCTGCTTTTTCAGATAGTCGAAAATCTCGGCGGCAGTCAGATATTCACCCTCTTTCTCATCCTCAACCAACTCGAAATAGAGCAGGAAATACTGGTCTATCGGCTCAACCACCTCAAACTGGTAGTTGTTCTTCATGATCAACTTCACCTGTTCCGCATCAAAATAACTTTTCTCACCATTGTGCAAGGCGGTCAGCGCCTGGGCGAAAAGCTGCTGATAGTTCGGACGCACGCTCACGTCGATCGGCCCCGTCAGTTCCACACCGATGAATCTTCGGTTGCCGGATGGATCGGTGAGAATATCCTTCATGTTGCTCGTGGCGATGAACGAGGCGAGACGAGGAAATTCCATGACATGACTGCTATACGGAGGCTTGTATTTCAGCGTAGGCAACTGGATGAGATTCTTCAGAAATCCCTGCTGCACCTGTGGAGAAATCTGGTTGAATTCATCAAGATTGATGACCATAAACTGCGCCATCGTCTGATAAACCTGACGTTTTTCTGACAGAATCAGATTATCGCTATATCCCCATTGCAGCTCCGGTGGTAACAGCCGGCGACAGAAAGTACTCTTGTTGTAACCCTGCTTGGAAATCAGAAGCGGAGCCACCGAGTTGCCATACTGGCGATGGGTAAAGCCGCGCCACTGGTCAACCATGCCCAGAAACCAGGTGTAGAACCAGTCTGCCCAGTAAGGATTGTTGGTAGGAACCGTACGAGCCAAGGCGCGGATATGGTCCTTCCCGTCCCATTTGTCGTAGCATTGGAAGAGATATTCATCTATCGGATTATAATTCTTGATATAATCAGACTCCAGAAAATTCCTGACATCCTTGATGCTCACCCGGATGTCAGCGAGCTGCACCTCCAGCGTCATGCGCTTCTGCACTCTCGAATCCACAGGCTGGAAACCATACCACCCCTTCTCCTTCGGCATGTATTCCACGAATTTCATCACCGTGTTGTATCTGAAGTTATATTTACTTTTCAGCAGTTGCATCATGTTCACGATATTCTCGCGAACGCTGTTCTTGTCAACTTTCTTTTCCTCTTCCGGAGCCCCGAAATCAGGAATCGACTGCTGAACATTATCCATATTTGGAGCTGGGCTTTGAGAACGTGCATTACTGTCAATCTTCATCGCCATCGCCTTATTGTTGAAATAAGGTTTCGCATCGAGCGTCATCATAAAACTGTTGTGCATCGAAGGCTCAAAAGAAAGGTTGGAGCCTGCTTCAATAGAAGGCTTCGGACCGTCTGTGAGCACCGAAGCCTTGGCAATCGCCTGATATACAGGCAGAATCTGCTGGTAGGCGATGCGGTAAAGACGTTCGGCATCCGCTTCGTCGGTAGGCAGCGAATTCGCTTCGTTGCTGTACTTTACCAATACGATAACCGACTTTCCGTCAGCACCTTCCAGCGCAGCAAAGGTAGAAGGCAGCATGGCAACCGAGCGTTTCACGCCCTTCATGCCGTCCACATCCGTAATGTTTCCGAATTTCAGCAGCAGGATACCGTTGCAAGCCTTCATCTTCAGGTTGTTGTTTTCGTCTTTGGCGAATTCTGCAGCTGGATAGATGTGCATCCATGTTGGCATATCCTTGTAATATTCGTAGCCGCTTTCCATATAGGTCACGTATTCGCGGAAATGGGTAACAGTATTCTTGCTGTCATCCTTGGCGATGCGCTCCAGCAATTTCTCCATCGTCTTGTTGCTGACGAGGAGCTGCTTCTTATTGTTTGTATGAACAATAGTTATCTTCATTGAATATATTTATTAAGATGGTTAATTGTCAATCTATTAGCTATTAACTATAAACTGTTAACTATAAACTCTTTCTTTCGTTGCCCAAAGTTTGGTTCGTAAATCGGGCACTTGTTGCCCGCTGTGCGGGCAATGACTGCCCGTCGCTTGTTCTCCTACTGCCCAGCACGTGTTCTCCGGTAGCCCGTCACGTGTTCACCATGGGACCGCTTAAATGGCATGGCTGGAACATCTGGAGGGCAGAGAAAAAGATTAGCTTTTAGTGAAATCAATCTCTTCTGAGAAATGGTCGAATTCAACATCTTTATATCCGTATCTGGCGAAGAGCTGTTTGATATATGCCTGTTGTTCCGGCAGGAGTTTCAGTTGTCCCAGTTTGTAACGGTAGTATTGTCCTTTGCTACCGAGGTAGTCTCTCATTTCGGCGCGCAGTGCAGGGGCGTCTTTCACTTTCATTTCGGTAAAGAGATGGTCGAATCCCCATGCCATTTTCACGACACGCAGCGGTGCGAAGTACTTGCATTCTCCGTTTTTCAGGGCATTTGGGAAAATGGCATCCCCTCTATCAGTCTTCTCGTTTTTGTAGAGTGCAGATAGATAGTGGATACATTTGTTTTTCATCGGACATGGTTCGGTGAAACAGTAGGTGATGTTGCTAGGTACGTTTCCGTACTCAAAAGCCTTTTTCAATAATTCCTTTTCATCCATGTTTCTTAAGTATTTAAGAATAAAACATTCTGTTTTACTAAACGCAAAAACATCCTGTTTATTGCCTTAAAAATGCTATTATTATCACTTCATAAAGCATTTTTTTTCGATGCAAGCAAGAAATCATGATACTTCTCGCTAATTTATGATACTTCGATGATACTTCTCCCTTCATTTTCAGAGAAGTCTCATTTTGTTAATCCGCTGTATATTAGTGATATAACCATGAATTATCGTGGTAGAATGATACTTTGATACTTTTTTCGAGGAAAAACTTTTTTTGCGTGAGCGTATCAATCTTTCTTTTGTTTTACAATTTTCTGCTGAAAGAGTAGTTACCATAATAGCTTTCTATATTAAATAAGGTAAAAAAATAAGCGATGATTTGGTTGTATCGTAAGTCTTTTGTATCTTTGAGGGCAAAACAATTAACAGGAAAAGTCCATGCAATATCCTTTGATATCAGAATATGTGAGAGCCATACAAGATGCTAGCAATAATCTTGATAAGCTGGCTCATTTGGTACCAGTGCTAGATGATCATGGTGAACCATATCGTAGCAGTGGTGCCTTTGCCGTCGTGTTCAAAATGAAAGATGAACAGACTGGGAAATGCTATGCCTTAAAGTGCTTTACTGAAGAACAAGAAGGTAGAGCTGAGGCTTATCTCCAGATTGCAGATGAGTTGGAGTTCGTAGATTCCTCTTATATTACTTCTGTAAAGTACTTAGACAAAGAAATCTTCGTAGATAGCAGTTGTGTGGAAGACGAGTTTCCTGTACTTTTGATGGATTGGATTGATGGTGAAACAATGGAAAGTTACATTGCAGAAAACTATCAAGACAATTATGCAATGGCAATGCTTTGCTATCGCTTTTGCAAAATGGCTGCATGGCTACGTTCTCAACCATTTGCTCATGGTGACATCAAGCCAGACAATATCATGGTTCGTCCTGATGGAAATCTGACATTGGTAGATTATGATGGTATGTTTGTTCCTGCCATGAAGGGACAGAAGTCTCCAACAATTGGTACAAAAGACTTTTCTCAGCCTTTGCGAACCGTCGATGATTTTGACGAAACCATTGATGACTTTGCTTTGGCAAGCATCGCTTTGTCATTAAAGGCTATTTCTCTGAAGCCTTCGTTACTTGATGAATATGGTGCAGCAGATAGATTACTCTTTTCCGCTGAGGATTATCGTGACTTGAGTAAAAGTAAGGTGATGTCGGCTTTGCAAGAGTTGATGAATGATGAAGAGGTGAATACGCTTCTTTCTATGTTCCTATTGGCTAATGCTAAGAAAAATCTTGAACTATGTTCTTTTAGGTTGTTTAATTTCTGTAAGCCAAATAATGATGTCGAAGAACTTATTAAAATGGCGGATGAGTATTATGAAGGAAAAGAAAAAGATTTAGATAAGGCTTTTTCTTTATATTCAGATGCCGCTTCTAAAGGAAGTTTATATGCTTTAGCTTGCTTAGGATTTTGCTATTGTGAAGGAAAAGGATGTGTGCAAGATTATGTAAAAGGATTGGCTTTGATCAGAAAGTCGGCTGATAAAAATAATCCCAAGGGACAAAATATCTTGGGACTTTGTTATGTTAGAGGATATGGGGTCGTACAAGACTATGCTGAAGCTGTAAACTGTTTTCGTAAGTCAGCCGCTCAGGGGTACGAACGTGCTCAGCATAATTTAGGACTTTGCTATGTAAATGGTAATGGCATTAAGCAGGATTATGTTGAAGCAGTAAACTGTTTTCGTAAGTCAGCTGCTCAGGGGCACGAAGGTGCTCAATTTAATTTAGGAAAATGTTATGAATATGGTTATGGTGTTGAGCAAAGTTATGAAGAGGCTATATGTTGGTATCGTAAGGCTGCAGAACAAGGTCTTGCCCTTGCTCAGAATGAATTAGGTGTCTGCTATGCAAAAGGTATTGGTCTCGTTCAAAGTTATAAAATGGCTGTAAAATGGCTACGTAAGTCTGCCGAACAAGGTAATGAACGCGCACAATGCATATTAGCTGTTTGTTATGAAAATGGTAAAGGAGTTGAGCAAAGTTATGAGAGGGCAGTAATGTGGTACAAAAAATCAGCTGAACAAGGTTATGCTCGTGCCCAATGTTGTTTAGGCTTTTGTTATGCAAAAGGGTATGCCGTAGAGCAAAGTTATTCAAAAGCGGTTGGCTGGTATCATAAGTCTGCTGAACAGGGTTATGCTCGTGCTCAATGCAATTTTGGCTTTTGCTATGAAAATGGTAAAGGTGTTGAGCAAAGTTATGAAAAGGCTGTCGGTTGGTATCGTAAGTCTGCTGAACAAGGTGATGCTAGAGCTCAGTTCTTCTATGGTTTATGTCTTGAATATGGTAAAGGTATAGATAAAGATATAAATGAAGCTTTAAAATGGTATCAAAAGTCTGCAGATAATGGTTATGAAAGTGCAAAACTAAAAATTCAAAAAACTGAAGAAAAATTGAAACATTTTTAATATATATATACATAAATGTGTTAGATTTTGAGAAGTGTTATTTCATGGGAATAAATAGATTTAATGGAAACAAAAATGGAAGTATCTAAATTATTGTCTGAAGAAAAGTTATATCAAACTTTTATAAAGTCTGGACGAAAGATTAAAGTCAAAAAAGTTTTTATAGTAGACTTTTAACTTTCTTAGCAGATGGTTATTTTGCAAAATTATGGAAAGGGCTCAAAAATGAAACTCGACTTAATTTGAAAAAGTATAAGTTGTCTGATTTTGAACAACTAGCGTTGGTGAGTTATGTTGGACCTTTAGCTCATGTATTTCAACATGAATCTTATTCCAATCTTCTATTTCCAATACGAAATATATGTAATGCACTTGATTCCGTATTGTTAAAGGCACCGATATTTAAAGATTCTGTAAAGTTGTATCGATTTTGTATTCGGGAAGATCTGCATGATCTTCAAGTGAATGAAAAAGTATTTTTTCGAAAGTACTTAAATACCACATTGAATAATTGGAAAAAAGATACTGATGTTTATATAATTACCGCAAAACTTCTACAAACTAAGGCGCGTTGTGTTTATAAGTTGTATAATAAAAATGGAGAAAACCAAGTGACGTTTATTCGAAATGCACAATTTGTTGTGACAAAGATAGAACTTCATGGTTCTCATAAATGGTTTTATTTAGATGAAATATAAGAAATGCAATATCCTTTAATATCGGAATATGTGAGAGCCATACAAGATGCTAGCAATAATCTTGATAAGCTGGCTCATTTGGTACCAGTGCTAGATGATCATGGTGAACCATATCGTAGCAGTGGTGCCTTTGCCGTCGTGTTCAAAATGAAAGATGAACAGACCGGGAAATGCTATGCTTTGAAGTGCTTTACTGAAGAATAAGAAGGTAGAGCTGAGGCTTATCGCCAGATCGCAGATGAGTTGGAGTTCGTAGATTCCTCTTATATTACTTCTGTAAAGTATTTAGATAAAGAAATCTTCGTAGATAGCAGTTGTGAGAAAGATGAGTTTCCTGTTCTTCTGATGGATTGGATTGATGGTGAAACAATGGAGACTTACATTGCAGAAAACTATCAAAATGGTTATGCTATGGCTATGCTTTGCTATCGCTTCTGTAAAATGGCAGCGTGGCTTCGTTCTCAGCCATTTGCTCATGGTGACATCAAGCCAGACAATATCATGGTTCGTCCTGATGGAA